>Ga0351922_1003_pt1 | contig 135320 bp, 105 predicted proteins | sample BONcelT113001C10_FD_206862 | JGI IMG/M metagenome (GOLD analysis project Ga0351922, IMG submission 206862) | Enriched cells from coal bed in the Powder River Basin, Montana, United States - BONCAT cells T11 rep2 HSBNCT.T11.300.1.C10 ... | reverse complement strand
CGGCGGGTGGAACACTCGGCGAGCCCCGCTGGCTCGCACTTCGACTCCAGGAAAACCATACCTTTTGCCTCTTTCATAGAATCAGACCTGTGCGCGCAAGGGACCAACGGCGGTGACTCAGCGACACGGCGCCGGCAGGCGGTATTTACGCGCCCGCGAGAAAACTCGTCCTTTTGGACCGCGAGGTATTGCATCGGCCCATCGGCAAGGCTAACTTACGGGGGCTGGAGTAGAACGGCGGCTGTCCCAGAAACCCGCTTGCGCGACGGCTTCTCGACACTTTGAATAAGGAATCGGGCAATGAAACCCAAGGTCTTTCTCTCTTACACTTGGGAAGGGGAATCGCACAGACACTGGGTGCAACAACTAGCGGAACGCCTTTCCAATGACGGTGTGGATGTCATCCTTGATCAATGGCATGCCGTGCCAGGTGATATACTGCCTCACTTCATGGAAAAGAGCGTGCGCGAAGCTGACTTCGTTCTAATCATCTGCACTCCCAAATACAAATCAAAATCCGACTTTCGCGTTGGGGGCGTCGGGTACGAGGGGGACATTATGACAGGTGAGATTCTCGCGCACACCCGACGCAACAAATTCATTCCGATTCTGCGTGTGAGCAATTGGCGAGATGCAGCGCCCTCCTGGCTTTTGGGATCATATTACATTGACTTGAGTGGAACTGAGTTTCCCGAAAAGGCTTACAAAGAGTTACTTCAAACCCTTTTGGGAAAACTCGCATTTCCGCCCAACGCTGGAAGCAAACTTACAATTCACGGTGATATCAACAGACGCTTGTTGAACCAATTGGACGTAACAGATAGAAATGGAACGACGTTTTCTCTTACTGGACGTCTGCTCACAAAACTCCTCATTGAGGTGCTTGGCTTCCCCTCGCTGTTTGAAATCGCATCACGTGTCGAGATTGCGGCTGCAAAACTCGGCCAACGCTATCGAGATGTGAACTCTCCCTCTTCGCTTTGGAGCGCGGTTTTGGGGCGAGAACAACGATCAGAGAACACGCATTGGGATATGCGATCGCGATATCAAACAAGTAAACATGCCTCTCTTGGACCTGGATTTGCAGTAACGCTTCAACATGTTCAACTCACGCAGTTCATCAACCGAACTCCCGGGCGCCATTTCGTCCTCCCGCAGTGGTTTGCCCCCCGCGATATGGACGGTTCGCCTAACAGGCATTATGGCTCTGGTGACGTAAATACTCCCGACGTGGCCCTGCCGGCTGACATAATGCTCGTTGAGAATATCGCCGTCCGAAGAATGGGACTTGGCGACCTTCGCTTGGGATCTAGGAATCAACTTAGTCTACTAAATGCAGTGGATACCTGGAGCTTTGCTGGAGGCCGTGGTGCGGTTGACATATCAGAACAATATTCACCTGCAAGAATCTCGCCCCGCCAATTTGAATGTCCGCCTTGGGCAGGCCATTGCACGACAGCCCTAGGCTTTCCGGTGCTTGTTTCCCCGCTGGTTCTTGACTTGATACACCCGCTACTTGAGGAGTACGGCGCAGTTTACGTTTCTACCTTGACGGGGATCCTCTGTGGTCCGGAGGATTTCCCTGAGTTGAAGTGGTCGCCAGGGGTCCCTCGGGTTGCGCTTCTCGTGCTTGATCGGAAGAACATCGGTGAGGCTCGAAAGCCATGCATTCCGATTTTCTGTTCCGCTTGGACCGCAGGTGCGGCCTCGGATGGCAGAGTAGTCACTTACGGACATTGGCCCTTCCCTGTGGGGACCAAGCACTTTCGCGAATACATTCGGGGGGCAACAAGCATCATCGGTGAAGAATTTTCGAGGCGCGCGCTCACACCCGTTTTTGAGTTTGATGAGACGGTGAATTGGTTCGGCGATGACACCCCGATTGATCCGAAAGGAGTGTGGAGTGTTTACAGTTCACTCAACGAACGTTCGGATATCCTCACTGGCCTTTGGATGAACGAACAGGTCGAAATTCGGCAGGCATGTAACGAGGACTTGTTTTCCCCGCGAGCGAGCGGCCTTGCAGGGCCACTTACTTCTCGGCCACGGTCTATCAAGGAAGCATTTGAACGACTCGCCGACGCGAGATCGCTGGACCTGCTAAATGAGCATGATCGGGCACTTGAACAATGCAAACGTGTTATTAGCGAGGCGCCGGCGGTTAACTGGGCATGGATGCTAAGGAGCGTTGTAGAGTTTCGCGCGGGGAATTGCGAAGAAGCCGCGAAGTCGGCCTTCAAGTGTTTGGAACTGGCTGCAGACGTGGGACGAGTGCTACACCCTGTGCCGGATACTGCGATGATTCTTGCTGTGCTCTGGAACGAAATGATTGCCACCCCATCACATCCAGCTCGTTCTACCCGCATTTCACGGAAGCGGGTTGAAGACAACTCAATCAAGCTGCACATCTCATTACGAATGCTACGCTTCCTGATTTCAGAGGAATTTCCGCAGTGTGAATCCTGTCTATTACCACGCCTGCCTACATTATCGCGTATGCGCGACGTGCTTCGTGCGATTTCCGATGATGCCGTGGTTGGAATTGCAGAGCACGGCTTAGATGGAATCCTATTTATGACAAATGGCGGGGGTGCTATTTTGCGAAACGGGAACCAATGGAGCCGAGTGCCACTTTCCGGATCTGGCGAAATCCGATATTCAGCTCATGGAGCCTGTGCTGCCAGTGTTGATTGCACTTGGCTTGCGCTAGGACAAAATGGAGCGATTGAGATTCACGGAGAACATGTTAAGCACTACCCGGCGGAGGAACTTGCCGGTTCTTATTCGGTTGCACACAAGGTGACTAGGGACATAGCCGGAAGGACCTGGATTGCCTTTCGAGATTCCGGGATCGGTTTTTTCGAGGAGACCAAGTTTTATCGCATGCACAAGGGCAATGGTGTATTGCCCGTAGATCACATAGGGGCTATATATGTCGCGAGAGACGGTGCTATTTGGATAACTTGGGGCGACTTGAATGGTCCCCAGGGGGTTTCCGTTTTCCGTAGGGGCAAGTGGATGCACGTTCAACGTAAAATGGATGAGCAGTTCTATTCGCCTGAGCGTGATTTGATCTTCGAGCTTCCAGACACGTCGATTTGCATTGTAACCACCGAATTCGTCCACACACACCATGATGGCCGATGGCACGAGGACCGTATTCCCTACACAAAACACATGAAGGAATTGAATGCCAAGCTTCGAGGCTTGCGCCATCGCCAAGCATGGGGAGGCCGATGGAACGGGCCCATCCCGATTCCAGTCGCCGCAATGATTGGGAAATCAGGTCCTGTTCTTTTGGCGACGAGTTGCGGCCTTTTTGAAAGGGATTTGGGTGAAGGTTGCGACTGGAAAGAGTGGCATGGCCACAATGCAAGAGTGGATATCGCCGGGATAAACTGTGTTCTTCAGGGCGGTGAAGATGTAGTTTACGTTGGCACTGAGCGGGGCCTGTTCCGGATTGTTCTCGGTCAATGCGGGATTTTGAAGAGCGAAAACCTAGGCCCTGAAAGCGACCCAAACGTGACTGCAGTGGCGCTCATTGACGACGTGATCTGGGTAGGCACAGAAAATGGCTCTATTTACAGCTATAGCAACGAAGGATGGCGAGACTGGAGTGAACATTCATCAGTTTACGATTTTACTGATCGCGAGGGAGAGATCTTTCTCAATTTCACAGATAGCCGAGCACTGCCCTAGGTCGTGAAGCATCTTGGATGTCAAAGTTAGCAAGCATGGATCCGACCACCGCACAATCCCAGGGCGCCTTGCAGTCGTGCTGACGATCCCCAAACGCCTGCGACTCCGCACCCGCCGGACCAGATCACCGGGTGGTGCGTGGCCAGTTGTTGGGCCAGCTCTGCTCGTGCGCCTGGCCCCGCCTCCAGGCGGAACTCCGACGCCTGCTCGACCGGGAGGAGCGTGGCGGCCGGCATCATGGTCGCCATCCAGACGCATGCGGATTCGCACCGTCTACGCTACGTCGGTTTGACAGTGCGACGAAAGCTGCAAAAGGCCGACAAGCCGAACGTACCGAAAGGCCGTGGCGAGGGACACATGCCGAGAAACGACCGTGTTTTGGTACGCCAGCGCCGGCCACTTCGTGTGCCGGGGGACATGCGCACGGCGTTCGCTTTGCGCGCTGAGGTCACATCCACCCAAGCGTGGTAGCTGGAACTCGAGTGCCATCACAAGGACGAGTCGATCGGTCGCCATCGGCACCGCTCCAGAATCAAAATGACGACACTCCAATTAGAGCCTTGGGTCTGTCATCAGACCTGTGCGCATAAACAAGCCACCTTCCTGCCCCGTCAGAGCGCGGCCCCGCCGACAAAAGGAACGGGCGACCAGCCGCCGTCCCGTCCTGAACAGACGCGCATCACCGTCTCGAATTGACAGTTACCAGACAGGTTATCTGCAGATTCGATTTGTGGTTTAAGATTGGGACCCCAGGAATCAAGATTTCCCGCGAAATACGACGGTTCAGTCGCCCAACTGCGCAACCTCGGCCACGGGTCATCAATTCGACCGAATGGAGACAAGTCCCAAGTCAGAAGGCCAACTGCCCGATTGTAGGCTCCCCTCCCCACAAAGCGAGAACGGCCGTCTTCCCCCTTCTTCACAATCGCCAAGACGATCTGTATATTGGTCCGTGTGCCGCCGAGAACGACGGTGTTTCTAGTTGATTCCGGGTGACCTGAGTCAACGAAATGTCGTGGACCGGGACCTGGCTGAATCACGCGATATTCAGTTCTAGGTAGTATGTCGTGCTACATCCGCTCTTCCACGCCGAAAAACAGGTTGCTCGAAGGAATACGTAAGCAAAGGCAACAGACGAATCTACAGGTATGGTGGTTCTTCGAGCGCCTTTGCGACGCGTAGCGCAAAATAATTTGGAGGTTAGGCACTGTGACCGTCGAAATGCAAAGCAACGTACGGATGCTCCTTGAGCCTTCGAATGAAATCTTCAGCGCCATTGTCTGTGACGATAGCCGCCGCATGCATCAGATCATGGCAAGATGGTGTAGTGAGGTCATCAATGCTGAGATCTGTTGCATCTATCTACTCTCGGAGCGTTCTGCTGCCAACATGCTGAATGGGGAACTGGTTTTTTGGGCCGGCCATTCTGATTTCCCTGGTGCAATCTTCGAGCCTACAAGTTTCTCTTTGCAGGACATCCAAGGGACAGGCGTATTGGCGGACGCTGCCGCTACCAAGAAAGTCTACCGTCTGCGTGATGACAACCTTTCAAACAAGATTCGAGGGCTAGCGCGAATTGCTCGGCTGTCCAAGTTCAAGAAGTGCTCGTCGGCATTAATCGCGCCTTTGATCGATCGAACGGGGCGGGTCGCAGGCGTGTTACTCTTGGCGAACAAGCATGTCCCGAGTACTGTAAGCGGAGCGAAAGCAGAATTCTCCCGTCACGACGAGGATACCGCCGAATTATTGGCGCGAGAAATCGTGAGACTGCATGATGTGTGTCGAGTTACAAACGTTTATCGGGCTCACTTGCAGGCATTTAGCAGTAGCGGCCGAATTGAGGATCTCTACCAAAGCATCCTCAGCACCGGATTAGCGCTCTTGCACGCAGAACGAGGTACTCTGGCGATAGAGGACGTCGAGCGCCAACTCCTGATCGTGCAGGCCGCGCACGGCCCAGGCTCGCCCAACGTAGGCGATGTGCTGTCGCAGTCGAATACATTGTTCGATGTCTGGCAAGCCGAAGTACCATATCTTGTTGTGAACCATCACAACCTTAAAGGGGAACCGGCGAATCGCAACGTAAAGAGCGAGATTGCTGTTCGCTGGGACCACGGCAATCGGCGAATTGGCGTTTTGCATGCAGAGGCTTTCGCACCATTGAGCTTCGACGACTTCGACGCGGCACTTCTTACAATTCTATTTGACCTCGCCACGATCGAACGCGAGAGCAGGGGGAAAGTGTTCCACGTCGATCGGATAACGCGTGATCTCATCGAACGGGTGCCAGAACGAAGTGAGATCCTTGATGAAGTATTGAGTGTCGTAAGAGACATCTACGGCGTCGACGCCGGCCTTATCTTCTTGGTTGACGCGGATGCGGGAAGCCTACGGTGTTCTGCCTCCATGGGGTGCGATGGCGGTGATTTTTCCTACGGACTGGAAGAGGAGTCACTCGCAGCAGCTGTCTTTCACGATCGCAAGGGTCAGTACATCGAAGATCCAAGGATGAATCCGATCTGCAATCGTCGTGGATTGCACAAGTTCGATATTCAGAGCCCAATTGTCGCAGTACCCCTGCTGTTCCGGAATAAGTCTGTGGGGGTCCTTGTCGTGTGGCATCGAGTACACCGGAATCTTCTTAACGAGAAGCACGTAAGTGAGATTGAACCCTTCGCTCGGTTGGCTGCCGCGCATATCGTGTTGAGCGAGACTGCTCGACAGCGAGCGAGCGCTCTAGCCGCCTATCGGTCCATACAAGCTCGCATGCAGACAGAATTCTCGCTGGATCACAACCTGGAAATGCTTATGCAGGCGGTTGCAGATATCGGCTTCGATCGTGTCCGTGTATTTGAGTTTCGTAAGACCGTCAACAGTTTTGTATGTCGGACCACGCTCGGCTGCCAGGCCCATCTAAGAGGGTACACGATTTCCCCCGACAAAAACCCCTACGCTGCGCATACTGCTCGGCAGAAGGAGCCGGTGGCCCTTTTCTACGATCCGCGAAGCGAGGAGTGGTACGGCGTCGATCCCGATGCCGGTGGTTTAGGTAAACCGGATACTTTGTGCTGGGCTGCCGTTCCCCTCGTCATCAGCGGAACGCTTTGTGGGCAACTATGCGCCGATAACCTGCTGACGAATCGGGAGATCACTCGCGAAAGCCTCGATGCACTGACAATGCTTGGCGCCTTGGCGGCGCAGGCCATAGCGACGGAGCGGACGTTTCAGGTTATGAGTGCGGGTGCTTTGTGGATGCTGCATGATCGCTTTGCAGTGGAAGATCCCAGTTCGGTTGTAATTAAGCGCCTGTTGGTTTATCTTACTGCCGGGAGTTCGTTAGGTTTTTCGCGAGCAATATTCCTTGAGCGAAACGACGCTACAGGATCCTTGGCGTATGGCTACTGCATGGGTTCCACGGACTCAGAGCGTCACGCCTATGTGACGCGCGAAGCGGACAAGAAGGGCATTTGTAAGCTCTTTGACGAAGCTGGCGAAACAAGGGACCCAGAACTTCACGAGGTTGCAAAGCATCTCAATGTCGATCTTAACGACTCCGTGGTTCGCGAGTTGGCCGAATGCGCAAAGCAAGAGGTTTGCGAGTTTCTGCCGAATCAACGCGAGATTTGGCCCACTTGGCTGCAAAGCCTTGCGGATCGGATCGACGCGCATCATTTGCTTATTTCCTTGGTTCGTACTGGCACGCGAGTTCTCGGGATGTTGATTGTCGACCGGCGGTGGCAGGAAGGGCAGATTTGCGAGGCGGACAAGCGGGCACTAGCGTTAGCCGCATCCGAGGCAGCTCAGATGTTGCGCCAACACAATCTTCATCAGCAGATTCTGGAAGCTCGAGACCTGACAGCGTTGGGGTTCATTGCTAAGGGATTGACCCATGAACTGCGACAGCCCATAGGTGTCCTCCGCCTTGATACAGACAATTTCAGAAACGCCGTCAAGCGACGAGATTGGACGACAGCTGAACAGGCGACCGTACGTGTCGATCGCAATGTGGAGCGACTGGTAGAGACCGTCGGAGCGCTGGAGTCCTTGTTGCGTCCCGGCGAAAGGATGGTGCGAAAAGACATACGAAAATTGCTGCAAAATGTGGCGTCATTGTGCCGGCAGAGAGCTGTTGATCACGAGATCAGTTTTGTCGTCGAAGTAGCCGAAAACATAGGATCGCTTGAGGTAATTCCACAACTACTGACCCAGGCTCTAATCAATCTAGTTGCGAACGCTCAGAGAGCGGTAGAGGAAACCGATCGTGCCGATCGAAAAATACTGCTCCGGGCTTATCTGGCGAATGGTTGGTTCGAGATTGAGGTTAGCGACAACGGTCACGGGATCCCCCCCGATATTCTAGAGAAATTGCGCCGTCGTGGGAGTGTGGTCACAACCGATCCACGGAAGGGACTTGGAATTGGTTTGGAGATCGTACGCCGTGCGGCAGACGCCCACCAAGGGACGTTCCAGATCGAGAGCGAACTTGGACAGGGTACGACGATGAGAATCAGAATTCCTGCTGGAACATGTGGAATAGTACCGTGCGACGTAAGATCCTGATTGTGGACGACGAGGGTGATCACCTTTACGCGATGGAGACAATGCTCCGGGATGATTTTGCTGTTGTGCTGGCGGGCCCTGACAACGCAGTGGAAGACGCGATCAGCTTATGGGATCGAGATTCGCAACTCCGGTTGGCCATCGTCGACCTGAAGATGCCCGGCCTAAACAGAGAGAGTTCCAGCGAGCAGTGTGGAGTCAAGCTGATAGGACTTCTTAAGGGAATCCGTCGAGACGCCCGAATCGCTGTTCGCTCCGCCGTTCAGAGTCATGAAAACCTTGCGAAAGCCATCGAGTCAGGTGCGGATGCTTTTATAGGGAAAGATTGGAACGCAGCGGAATTCCTGAAGAACGTTCATCTTCTCCATGCGTGGATTTCTCTTTGCCCCTTGCTTCGAGCTCTGTGCGAAACCCTTAAGTTCCGCGACCCTAATTTGGCTGTGCAACCTCTGCGGGTCCGTGAATTGTGCAAGGTGATCACGATTCATCTTTCTGACGCAGAACCGGCTAATTTCAATTTGGCTGCTTGTTTGTTAGCTGCGGAACTTCGTCACCTTGACAATTTGCGGTTGTCTGACTCGCCCATTGATGAACGGAACGTTTCGGACCTTCGCGTGCAAGTCAGCAAGCGCCGTTCGGATAGTAAGTCGCTTTTCGAGGAACTGGGGCCCGATTTTGCTGATGTCGCGGACATCATCCGCGACGACTGTTTGTTATGCGGTGCTTCTAGTCTAACCCCTGCTGAAGACGAGGCCGAGCTTAAGCGATCGTTGTCCATAGAGGAATTTCGACTCGAAGCTCGAGTGTTGCACATGGCTGAATTCCTGGACGGCTGTCTGACGGACCAACTTGGGCCGCTTGGCAACGCCCCTGCATTCGTCGGTGAATTGATCCAGCGGGCAAAAGAACGAAACGATCTCGATCCCAAGATGATGTCCGTACTACGGACGCTAATTGCAACTGATGACGGATTTCGGAGTATTCTGTCCCTCGGACAGGCAAATCGCAACGGCACCTTACCGCTATACTAAAGGCAAGTTGTTCGCATAGCGACTTGCGTGCAGACTTGAAATGTTATCTGGCTTTTGGCCCGTTGGCGGAAGAACCCTCGACGTTTGGCAATGCAGGAGACACAGCGGGCAAGGATGCCTTTTCCGAACGTAATCAAACTCTCTGGCAACTGAGACGAGGTCTCGGATGCAAAGTCGACGCGTGCATTTCGGAGGTGCTACGGTATGGCAAGGAACTCGTATACGCGATTGCCGCAACTCTGTCACTCAGGCATCGGGCAGTTTCTTACATCGCACATTCTTAGTTTTGCATGTGGAGTGTGATGACTGTGCAGTCGTCGTGGAAACCTTTTCCACCCGTCAGCTCTTCCAAGCGGCTGAACAATCGCTGTGGAAGATCCTTAAATCCAAGCGAGTTCACGATTCTTCGCGTCTCTTCCGCCAGCCTATCCGGTTCTAGCATTTCGTCGTGTCCATCGTCTGACGCGACGACAAGTTCGCTGATGCCATCGGTGTACAGCAGAAGAAGATCCCCAGGTTCCAACGTCCACTCGGCGGAGGAGTACAATGCGCCTTCAACCAGACCGAGTTCAGATCCCTTCAACTCCAGGAGGTGCGTGTGTCTGGCCCTAAGTATGATAGGGGCCGGATGCCCTGCTGAGGAGTACGTGAGCTTGCCAGATTGGACGTCCACGACTGCGAGAAAGAGCGTCATTCCAGCCCGTGAAGCACCGCTCCTTGACACGACGTTGTTGACCAGTTCCATGGTTCTGTCGGGCGACAACTTTTCTCTGGTGATTTCAGCAATCGCACGGATTGCGCCTCCAACCACGTTTCGATGCAGCGCGGCTGAAACACCATGTCCGATGGCGTCGCCAATGGCCAGAATGAAACGTCCTTCTCCGGGAAACGTGATGAAGTCAAAATAGTCGCCGCCAACGGCTCGCAGTGGGCGATAACCGTAAGCCAGATCCATCTTCCCCACAAACGTATTCCGCCGAAGAAACATCTCTTCGGCTAGGGCTGCTTCCTGCTCTTCAGCACGCTCAACCGAGCGCGCCATGATCTGCTTTCTCATAATCCAAGCCGCTTGGTTGACTCGAGCCACGAGTTCAGCGGATTCAACCGGCTTTGTTACGAACTGCACCGCCCCAGCATTGATGCACTCCTCCGCTTTATCCGCACTGTCTCGGTCACCGGTAAATGCGACAACTGGTAGCTCAGGCATGCGGTCCGTGAGTTGTTTGATGACATGAATACCGCTTGAAGGGGTGTCCAAACTAAGGTGCAGGTCGACAATTGCGACATGTGGTTTGATTTCCGAAGGCACTTTCTTTGCCGCATCTTTCCAACTGTGAAAACAGACACATTCTCGCTCATCTGAGTCAAGGGCAGCCTTAATGCTTTCAAGCCAGTCGGGTTCGTCGTCGATTACTAAAACGATTTCTTTCTGTCTATCAATGCTCATCACGAACCCCCTCACGTCATTGTGATTTGTGTATTTCCAAATGGCCTCTCAAAGAACTCGACGGACACTGCGTGGCGCTCGTTCCGACTTCCTTCGCTACGGAACGCGCTCCTCGGTACCTGTCGCCTCTGCTTTGTTTGCACGCTGGGGGGCGACCCAGGGGAGCGGCGGGTGTCTCTTGCGGCGGCCTTTCGTGAGGCGGTGGACTCCCACGTGTGTCGCCCCACCTTGATCCGCGATTTGTTGTGCAGGATGTGATGAGGCTCTCCCGAATACGCGGTGCCATCCGTAAGCCCGTAAGTCGACAAGCCCTGGTCTCAGGCCCCGGTGATATCTCACCCGGCTCGCCCTATCGCCAGGCAAGGTTCTACGTTCCAGCCAATCGAAACGGCCTGCGTTCGCACGTGTCGGGTCAGGCAGTCCGCCCGTAGTTATTCCTAAGAAGATCACGACTTGGTTGTCCTTTTTGAGGCTCAACCCCAGGCCTATCGACTCGTTCCACCGTAGCCGTCCATTCTGTGAGAGTCGATAGCTATTGTCAACCGGTCGAGTCCAGGCGGCCAACTGTGAAACGGATCGGCGGGCCACGATTTATCGGCCAGACTTTCGCCGACGGCTGTGGATTTTGCCGTTCATGTTCGCCGGCCCTTTCCGCCCCGTCTGATTGAGCGTGAGATTGGTGGCTTGGCAATCGCAGCTGATGATGCTCGATCGGCCGGATGATGCTTGGGCGCACTTAACCTAGGGGGTTTGGGGGACTGGTCCCCCATCATAGCCAAGACTGTCTTCAGTCCGATTTCTTCTTGTATTTTGGGCGTTTTCACCCACGAATTCTGCGGACGAGCCATAATGAGAAGAGATTGGCAACCGCTAATACACGCTGATTGACGCTAATGAGAGGATTGGCTGTCAGCCCCGGTTGCCTGTGCCTTCCGGCTGCATTCACCTCTGCGACAAAGCCTGACAAATGAGGGAGATCAGAAATCCTTCCTTTTCAAATCCACCCGCCGCCGTTCCCGACATTTCGGGAAACATCTGCACACGCCAGTCCCAAAAAGCCGTCAACCGGCAAATTTTCGGGACATACGCTTTCCAGCCGTTGAAGCATTTCCGGAGGGCAACCTGGTCAACCAAGCTTGGTCGGTCCGGAAAACCCAGCCACCTCGCAGCCACCACGTGTCTTCGGGTCAGAATACCCACTTTGCAAGTGAATGCAAGTCCCGCCAATCTGCAGCAGAAAAAATCTTTGCTTTTGGGAATACACGAAACCGGTTCCGTCCCTTGGTTTGCGGACGCTACGAAGCCGCTGGCGCGATCTGCCACCCCTGACGCGGAGCGTCTCCACGGCAATGGCTAAAAAAACGAATGGAATTCGGCTCCAACGATCGGACGAATGCCCGCTCCACCGGCCGTTCTGCCCAGGCTACGCCTCGATCTGATCAAGAAATCCGTTCCCCGTCCCGTTCCCACCACACGCCGCAGCGCAGGTGGAAACAGGGACGGGGAACCTGATCGTCTTCACCACGACCGGATCAGTTGGCTCACGCGTCCCACAACCGGCAGTGGTCGTCCCGGTAGTCGCACATCGAAGGTACATCCTGATTTCATTTCGGCGGGCAGAAAGATTGATGGCAGAAAAATGGAAGCGAAAGGTCCTCACACGCGATTGTGATTCGCCATGTGTGCTTTTCCGGCACGCGGGGGAGCGGTACGCTGGGAAGATCGGGCTGCAGGCCAGCAGCCGAGCACAGAAAGGGAGGAGCACCGTGGCTGATCTCCAAGACGGCGAATCCATCGAAATGCAGGGCTCCGGCGCCAAGCCCTACGTGTTGAAGAACGTCGGCGGGGTGTACTCCTGCACGTGCCCGGCCTGGCGAAATCAATCCATAGCGATCGAGCGGCGCACCTGCAAACACCTCCGCAAGCTGCGGGGCGAGGAGGCGGAACGCCAGCGTCTGGGAGCGGAGCTACCAACTCGGCCCGTTGCGAACGCGGACACGAAAGACGGACCGCCGCTCCTGCTGGCGCAGACCTGGGACAATGCCACGGACCTGACCGACTGGTGGATTAGCGAAAAGCTCGACGGCGTGCGGGCTTTCTGGGATGGGAAGCAGTTTCTGTCGCGACAGGGCAATCTGTTCCATGCCCCAGGCTGGTTTGTGGCGGGCCTGCCCGATGAGGCCCTGGACGGCGAACTGTGGATCGGCCGCAAGCAGTTCCAACGCACGGTGAGCATTGTCCGGCGTCAGGACCAGAGTGACCTTTGGAAAGACGTCCGCTTTCTCGTCTTTGACGCACCTCGCTGCGATGGCGGTTTCGAGGCCCGGTTGGAGTTTCTGGCCGAATCTCTCCGGTCGGAGCGGCAACCTGAACCCAACCAGACAGGGAACCAACCATGAACAAGCGAATGATGCTCAGTCTGACCGCAACCGGCTGGTGTATGCTCGCGTTTGCCTCGGCGGTGCAAGGGGCGACGCGCACTGCTGCGAGCCTGTCCCAAGGCGATGTCCAAGAGGCGGTGGACGCAGCGGGAGACGGCGATACCGTGCTGCTGCCAGCCGGGACCGCTACCTGGTCGGCCAGCGTCGTGGTCGCCGGCAAGTTCATCACGATCCAAGGCGCCGGAAGCGATAGGACCACGATCGTCGGCGGAGATTACTTGCCCAGCACGACACATCCAACCCATCGCGTTTTCGAGATCACTGCCAAGGAGGGCGGATTGACGCGACTCACGAGCCTGACGATCGATGGGGGAACGGGAGCGAAGGACGCCTACAACAAGGGCATGATTGCCGTAGCTGGCCCTTCGACCACGTGGCGCGTCGATCACCTCCGTGTCCGCGCCACGCGGACCTGCGCCATGCACGTCTCGGCGTCGGGCGGAGTGATCGACCGCAATACGTTCGTGCTCGTCGGCTGGATTTTTGGGATTTATGGCTTCAACGGCGGAGGCCCCTACGGGGACGCCGCCTGGGCCGAGCCAACGGACCTTGGCACCGCCAACAACGCCTTCTTCATCGAGGACAACGTGTTCGAGGCCACCGAGCGGTCGTTCGCGCTTGATGGCTGGAAAGGCCAACGCGTCGTCGTCCGGCACAACACCTTCAAGAACGCCCTGATCGGGAATCACGGGACCGAGTCGAGCGGGCGATTGCGCGGCGCACGCAGTTTCGAGATTTACGAAAACCTCATCCGCTACACAGGACCGAGTTGGCCTGACGCCATCGGTTTTCGGTCCGGTACGGGGGTCGTGTTCAACAACCGCATTGAAGGGAACTTCAAGGAGGCGATGCGAGTGGAGAACTACCGCGATTGGCGCTCGTTCTCGCCGTGGGGGATCGCCACGGGAGAAAGCCCGTTCGACAAGAACGACGTGGACGAGCGCGGAACGCCGATCATTCACGAGACCGGCACGCACATCGGCCCCCAGAAAACGCCGGTGCTGGTCTGTACCGGCAAGACGTGGAGCAGCGATCAATGGAAGGGGTATTCCGTATTCAATACCACAACGGGCAAGAGCAGCGTCATCATCTCCAACACCCAGGACACCCTTGCGGCGCGCATCGACAGCAGCTACGGTGGGGTTAACCTTGTCTGGAATACAGGAGATGGATTCAAGATCGAACGGTGCCTGGTTGCCTTGGACCAGATGGGACGAGGCAAGGGGAGGCTGATCTCCGGCGATGTGCCCTCCCCGGCTGCATGGCCGCAACAGGAGCCAGACCCCACCTACGTATGGAACAACACACTGAACGGGCGCGTCGGGGGGCTAGTCAGTGGCTCCCCGCACGTAAAGGAGGGCGTCGACTTCTTTAACGGGATTCCCAAACCAGGCTACCGCCCGTATGCTTATCCCCATCCGCTGGCCAGCCAGTAGCCGACTGAGTCGCAAGTACAGCGAGGCACGAGCGGATCGTCCGACGAACACCAGGGTGCGAGATGTGGAAGCTTGTAGCGATAACGCTTGGAATCATGACGGTCGTTGTTTTGTGCCATCCATCGACGGCAGGCGAGACGGTCACCATCGGCGGCGTCGAGATTCCGGTTGACTGTGCTCTGGCTCGGCATGAACATCCCCGGCTGCTGTTCACCAAGGCGGACTTGCCGCGGCTCCGCCAGCGGCTGAAGCATCCGCGGATCGCCGCCGAGCTAGAACACGCCAAGCAGCTCGCTGCGGACCACAAGGCCGGCGCAATTCTCTTGGGCGTCCTGTTCTACCTGACGGGCGAGCGAGGCTATATCGACCAGGCCAAGGCCAAGCTCCAGCCCTCCTGGGAGCAGACTTATCCATTGGCTGCCGATCTGGTCATGGGCGCCCTGCCGCCCGCCGAGCAGCAGGCAGAGGCAGATCGTATGGTCGCCATCATCCAGAAGGAACGTTGGCGACCACACGTCGTGCTGGCTCTGGCGGCCTGGGGGCACAGCCACGACACGCTGCTTGACGACGATTTGAAGAGCCGGTACCAGTCCGATCTGGTCGAGGGTCTCGCCTATAACAACCTCTGGTCGCGCGGCCGCGGCGGCAGTTCCATGTCGCACGGCTACTACGGCGAGCACTTCTACAGCGAGTGGTTCACGATGGCCGTCGCCTGGACCAACGCCACGGCCCAGGACCTGATCAGCCAGTGCGACTTTGCCGCCCATACTCCGGAGTACTACCTGTTGCACTACCGGCCGTGGACAGGCCAGCCTCAGGTCGTGCACGTCGGTGTCAATGCGATGTGCGGCCATTGGGAGGCGGTCACGCCGGCGAAGTTCGAGGGCGACAGCCTGGCGGTGCTGGCGGCGGCCCGCTTTCACGACGGCGTCGGCCAGTGGTGGGTAGATCAGGTGATTTCGCAGATTTCCATGGGCTGGGGTACCAGCGCCGTGGGGCAAGGCGGTGTATGGGGAAAGCTGCTGTGGTACAATCCCGACCTGCCCCCGGTCGAGCCGCAGATGCTACCGCCGGCGAGGCTCTTCCCCGAAAATGGCCATGCCGTAATGCGCTCCGATTGGACGGCCGATGCCACTTACGCCCTGTTCCGTTGCGGGCGATACGGCGAGATCGACGGTGCCTGGGGCCGCAACAACGCGGACAACTTGCACTTCATCATTAACAAGCGGGGAATCTTGGCCGCGGATACGGGGGCCGTGCATTCGCTGAACAACAAGGCCCTGGCGTTTGCCGGCTCCCAGGTGCATTCAGACAGCTTGCCGCACATCACGGAATATGCCCGCCAGACCATCGCCCACAACGCCATCACCGTGGGCAGCGAGCCGCTGGAGTTGAAGGGTTGGGACGGACGCACTCTGGCCACCGTGCGGACCGGCGGCCAATCGCCGATCCAGGATAAGATCTGGTGGAAGTCGTGGGGATTGCCGGAGCCCAAGCCAGGCGACCGGCCCTTTCAAGAAGGCCAGATCGTCGCCTACGAAACGTCGCCCTGGTTCGACTATGCGGCCGGCGATGCTACGCACTCGTATCCGCCTACGCGGGTCCAGTCGATCACCCGGCAGTTCGTTTACCTTCGGCCGGACACGTTCGTGATCTTCGACCGCGTGGCCGCCGCCGCGGACAACCTGGAAACCAGGTGGCTCCTGCATTCGCTCTACCAGCCGCAGTTCGACGGCCAGACCACGTCCGATGCAAGTCTGCCGTCAGCGCAGCAACTGAGCCTGGCCGCGGACGGGCGCTCGACCATCCCGAATCCGCAACCGGGCGGCCGGTTCCTCCATCACGGCGGCAGCCTGCTCACATTGGACGATCAGGGGTCGGACATGAGCGGCCGATTATTGGTCAAAGTGTTGCTGCCCGCCGATGACGCCCGCGTCCTCCGCACGGTCGGTGGTCCATGGCACGAGTTCGAGGTCGAGGGCATCAACTACGGCCCTACCGCGGCCACTTACAGCGAGAACCGCCGCGAACGGCAGACGCACGATCGAGAAAATAGCATCGGACTGGAAGGGTGGCGAATCGAGTTATCGCCGCAAGGGCGACCCGCAACGACGGAGTTCCTGGTGGTGCTTCACGCCACGGACCAAGGAACATCCCGGATGCCGCCTACGGAACGCATCGAACGATCCGAACAGCCCGGCGTCCAGGTGACCGTCGGACAGACCGTATATGAGGTCACCTTCGCTCGGTCAGGACCGATCGGCGGCCACATTCGCATTGCCCGATCTGGACAAGTCGCTCTGGATCGAGACTTGACAGCCGCCGTCGAAAACAATTACCGGCAATGGTCCGCCGATCCTCGATACAAGACATGGATGACCCGGCGCGAGTATGAGAACTTCATCGGCCGGGAGGAAGTGCGCGAGTTTGCCCCGGAAAAGCCCTCATTTTGAAGCGGAGGGAAACTGGCAAAATGTGTCTTCATCGCACGGGCCGGTACTCGGCCAGGCTGACGGGCACGCTCGTGCTCCTGACATGCGCCTCGGTCGCACCGCGAATGCTCGCTGCAGCGACCTTTCACGTCAACCCGGCCGTCGAGTCCGCCGCCGATGCCAATCCCGGAACCGAAGCGGCCCCTTGGAAGACCGTCTCCCGTGCGGCGTCGGCTCAGGAACTGCGGCCCGGCGATACGGTCGTGATCCACTCGGGCGTGTACCGCGAGCACGTGGAAATCAAAGTGTCAGGCCAACCGGAGCTGCCAATCACATTCACTGCCGCACCGGGTGCCCGTGTAGTTCTGAAGGGCTCGGAATTGGTACGCGGACGATGGGAAAAGTTGGCGGAGCAGGTCGATCACAAGGAACCTTACCCCAACGCCTTTACCGGCGTGTGGCGGATCGTGCTGGGCGACGAATTCTTCACGGATGCGAGGTTCCAAGGCGGCTACCAGGACAAGAGCAGACGTTGGGTCTCGCAAGTGTTCCTCAGCGACAACAAGCCGCTGCAGCGGATCGGCCCTGATCCGATCTACAAGAACGACGAATACCTGAAGTTGGCCACTGTCGGCCGCGGACTGGATGACATGATCGAGAACTCGTTCTTCTTTGATCCGTCCGATCAGAGCCTGTACATCAAGATCGCTGGCGAGCCGGCTTGGTTTTCGATCGAAGTGGGCGTGCGTGGCTTCGTGCTCACTGCGGAAAAGGTCCACGACGTCGTGATCCGCGGTCTGGAACTTCGCCACAACCGTCAGCCCGGTGGCCAATGGGCGATGGTATCCGTGGGTCAATGTGAACGCGTGGTCGTCGAGGACTGCCGCATCTACGGCAGCGATTTCTGCGGCCTGGGATTAGGACGCTCGCGGGAGTGCATCGTCCGCCGTTGTGACCTGTCCTACAACGGCAATACCGGCCTGGGCATGGGCGAGTGCCGGGACTGCACGATCGAAGACTGTACGCTGATGTTCAACAACTATCGCCGGTTTCATTCCGGCTGGCATGCGGGTGGCATGAAGTGCATTCCGGGCAACGTACGCTGCACGATCCGCAGTTGCGAGGCGGCCTACAACATCGCCTCGGATGGCATCTGGTTCGACTACGACAACGCCGATATCCGCATCCTGGGTAACATCAGCCACCACAACGACGGCGCCGGGATCTTCTACGAGATCAACAAGGACGGCGGTATTATTGCCGACAACCTGGTGTATGCGAACCGCAGTCGGGGGATCTACATCTCGGGTTCGCAGAACACCTGGATCGTCCACAATACGGTAGCCGGAAACGATGGCGGCATCGTCTGCATGCCGCGCGGCGACGACTGGCCGCTGGAGAACGTCCGTGTCTTCAACAACCTGCTGATTCGCAACTACGTCGCGGCCGATACCGTGACCCGCGGCTGTGATTTGACGATCTTCATGGGTTGTCCCGAATACGGTCCCTACCAGCGCACGGTGACCTCGAACCATGCCGACTACAACGTCTACGCGAACACCGGCTGGACGCCGGCGTTGCGACACAGTTGGAATCCGGATAACACTTTGGCACAGTGGCAGCAGCGGTTCCAGGAGGATCTGCACTCTACGCTCTTGCCTGTCGCGTTTGAGCTGACCGGGACGAGATTTGTGATCAAAAACGGCCAAGGACTGAACAGCCTTGCGCCGCTACCAGACGAGGTCCAAGCCGTGCTTCCTGCTGCTTCGCAGGTCGGTTGCCGACGCACCGAGTGGCCGCCGAGCGGGAAGTAGAGAGTGCTGCGGAGCGTTGGCGGATGTTGCTTCCTGGTTCGTGCTTGACAGGACTGAGTGTCTTATGCGGAAAAAATGCGGATTGCTGGTCGTTTTGGTGATCGCTACGGTCTGCCTCTTCCGTGAATCGCTCATGGCGGCAGACACGAACCTTCCGGAATCCATCGCCGGGACGTGGGTTCTTCAGCAGGCTGCCAGTCCGGAGGAACTGCATCGTGAACTACGCAGGAGTCTTGACAAGGCGCTCGAGACTCCGAAGATCCGTGGTTTCTGCCTCCGGTTCCCCTGGAAGGCGGCCGACGAAGATTTCTCGCTGATCGAAGCAGGGCTCGAGATCGCTCGCGATCATGGCGTGGCCTATTCCATCCGGTTTATGGCCGGACGACACACGCCTGACCGAGTGTTTGGCAAAGGATGTCGGTTTTACCTTGGAGGCCGTGGCGGGAACGAAAAAGTCGCCGTGCCGTTTTTGGTGGACGGTTCGCCCAACGCCGTGTTTGAAGCCGAGTATGAGGCGTACGTCAACCGCTTGGCCGCATGGTGCCGCAGTCGAGAGGTAAAGCTCCTGCATCTGGCTTGGTACGGTCAGGATTGGGCCGAGTTGAACCACGGCAAAGAGGTTCGTTCTCAGGTGGGATACAGCTACGAGAACTGGCTGCGGGCGCATGAACGCCTCCTTGACATTGGTCTGAAACACGCCGGGAAGGACTTGGCGATCGAATTCCCGTTTTCGGGTTACGGACCGTTGACCGACGCGGCTGGCTCGCTGGCCGATCATGTGGTCGGAAAGATCGGTGAACGCAACCCGCTTTTCTTCTGCCAAGCCAATGGCTGGGGACCGAACGGCGATTGGGGCGCGCCGAGCCCGCAGGTCGAGGCGGCCTTTGATCGGGTCTGGCAAAGGCCGATCTGTCGGGGCCAGCAAGCCATCCAGCCCGGCGATTATGCGTGGCCTGAGCTGTTTCGGAAGCTCTACGAAAACCGGGCCACATATTGCGAGGTTTACGCGCCCAGCTTCACGTTGAAACGCAGCACGGAGCTGGCCGCCGAAATTCGGAAGTTCGACGAACACATCCGCACCGGCGGGCCGCTGCTGCCGGAGCGACCGCGTTGACCATTTTGGGATGAAGTCGCCGTTGCGTTGTTGCACACGGGCAGATTTCCTCAGCGGTATGCCTGTAATCGTCGCCGCCTCCTGTCTCCGTCCGTCGAACGTCCTCATTTCCCCTGCTGCCAGGCAACGGCCTGCAGGCGGATCGCATCCTGTTCTTCGTGAACCTCGAAGAACTTGGCCCGCTCCTTGGGCGAATCGTTGGGGCCGTGCAGCACTAGCATCGGCCGGCCTTCGAGCGACTGGAAGATCATGCAATGGCCACCGCCTTCGTACAGCGGCTGGCGATCCTGCGTCCAGGGCCCCCGCACGGTCCCGCTGGCGGATCGGGCCACGCCCACCGCGTAGCCCCGCTCGCCGAAACTGGACCAGAGCATGAGCAGTGGGCCGCTCTTCAAACGGAAGAAGCACGGTCCATCCGTCACGTACTTCCCCGGCTGGATCGCTCGACACCAGGGCGCGTCCGAGGCCCGAAACAACTGGATTGGATCGCCGACGGGCTTTGAGAGATCAGCCGTCAACCGGACCGCGTCCATCGTGCCGTCACCAATCTGAACCCATTCATGGCAGAACACCATCCAAGGCTGGTTGTCCTCGACGTACAGCGTCCCGTCCAACGCCATCCAGTCGTGCGGCGTGGCAGCGCCGTCGGTGTGAGCCTGGAACGGTCCCAGCGGACCATCTGCGACGAACAACTGCGTGCCGCGTTTGGCATGTTCCGCGCTGAGGGTCCCGAACAGGTAGAACTTGCCGCGGTAGGCGTGGAGCTCCGGTGCCCAGAAGTCGCGATCGGCCCAGAATCCTGCGGGCGGCGTGAACACGGTGACCGGGGCCTGCCAATGCCGCAGGTCCGTGCTGGTGTAGCACTCCCAGCCTTTCGCTCCCCGCCGCCGATTGCCAATGCTGGCGACCATGACGTAGCGGGCGTTCGGGATATCCGTCAGGACAAACGGATCGCGGATGCGCAGGTCGGCCACATCAATCAGAGCGGCCACCGCCGAACGTCCAGAAGAACGCCAGGGGCCCGTAATCCTGCTGAATGTTCCGCGCCCAGCGGCGACGGCCATCCATGTCAAAGCATGCCACGTCCCCGCTGCCGTAGAGAAAGGCCACCAACTTGCCATCGGTCACTGGCGACGACGAGGCTTTGTTGCTGCGCTCGTCTTGGTGTGCGCCGACGAAACGGCCGCCAATACAAATGTTTGTAACGGCCTTTCACGAAGACAAAGGAGGGCCCTTGATGGTCACCACCGGACAGGAAGCCGTCCTGACGACCGCTTCGGCCACACTGCCCATCAGCAGCCGGCTCAACCCGGTCCGCCCGTGGGTGCCCATGACGATCAGATCGCAGTGACGTTCACGGGCCACCCGCAAGATTTCCTCCACGGGCTCCCCGGCTTGGAGAATATGTTCCACAGACACATTGGGGTCCCGTGGCTGAAGTCGGCTCAGTTCAGCCCGCAGCAGTTCTTTGTCGGCTTCCGACGGCACCATGGCCGCTTCAATCTCGCTGGTGGCTACAACCGACGGGCAGACGTGCAAGATGATCAGCCGCGCCCCGTGCTCCCGGGCCATCGCGCAGGTCTGCTGGAAGGCAAAACTTGCATGCTCCGAGAAGTCCGTCGGGTGCAGAATCGCCTTGATGGGGAAGACGGACCTCGCCTGCGGTTCCGTGGCCAAAATCGGGGCCGGCGGGCCAGTGTCTTCGCCGAGGTCTTGTCCATACTGGTGGAACCGAGCCGTCAGGCGTTCCCAGTCGATCACCAGGCGACCGCCCGTCGCCTGGTGCTGTTTCTCCCAATGGATGAGCAAGTCCAGACAGCCGTGATCGATGTAAGTCAGCTCTTCGAAATGGACGTGAAGTTCGGTGCTGACCGGAACCTCTTGCAGGATTGCGGCCAGCTTGGGCAACCGAATAAACGTGGCGGCCCCTTTCAGGTAAAGGATGGTGCGGCCATTCTCCACGACAAGTCGTGCGACGAGATGGGAAAACGTGTACAGCAGCTTGGCTAGCGCCAGGCTGAGGCCAACCAGGATGCCGGTGAGCAGATCGGCGATCACGATGGTAGCCAGGGTGGCGGCATAAATGGCCGCCTCGCCCTTGCCATACTGCCACAGGGCGCGCACCGCCTTGGGGTTCATCAGCTTCCAGCCGGTGTACACCAGGATTGCCGCAAGACTGGCGATGGGAATCAAACGCAGAACCTGGGGGAACAGCACGGCGAACACCAGCAGCCACAGGCCGTGCAGCATCGTTGACGCCCGCGTGCGGCCTCCGGCCTGGATGTTGGCCGAAGTTCGCACGATGACGCCCGTCATGGGCAGCGCCCCCAACAGACCGCAGACCAGATTGCCCACCCCTTGAGCGACCAACTCGCGGTCATACTTGGTCCGAGCAGCGTGCTGCTGCATGGCGTCGGCTGCCGTGGCCGTCAGCAGCGATTCGGCGCTGGCGACGAACGCCAAGGCCAGCCCCGCCCCCAGGATCGACCAGTCGAGGAGCCGTAGCCATTCCCCAGCGGCCGGTATCGCAATCGCATCCGTGAGCTGGTCCGGCACACTGATATATCGAATGTCCAACCGCAGCGCGGCAGCGACGGACGCGGCCAGCAGTACGGCGAACAGGGGAGCCGGCATGATCTTCAGCTTCTTCGGTGCCAAGAACGTCCAGCCGATGATGGCCAGGATCGTCAGCACGCCAATCCCCGCGGCGCCCTGATGGACGTCTTCCGTCAAACCCTTCCAAGTGGCCTCGGGAATGGTATAGAGGTTGATGATCCCGCCGAACCTGATGCCGCTGCCCGGGGGGGCGTCATCGACCATCACATGAAACTGGGCGGCGAAGATCAACATGCCGATGCCGGCCAACATGCCCTGGATGACCGCCGGAGACATGGCCCGGAACCACTGCCCCAAGCGAAACAGGCCGGCGAGGAATTGCACCGCCCCGGCCACCATCACGATCAGGCCCAGTGTGGCGAAGCCGTGTACCGCAATGAGCTGGCCGACGATCACTGCCAGACCGGCGGCCGGGCCGCTGACTTGCAGCGGACAGCCGGCCAGCAAGCCCACCACCAGGCCGCCGACGATGCCCGTAATGATGCCCACGGCCGCGGCCTTCTCCGGCGGAACGCCCGATGCAATGGCGACGCCCATACACAAGGGCAGGGCCACCAGGAACACGACGACCGAGGCCAGGAGATCTGGCTTGACGGAACCGAAACTGCCCGGCGTGGCGCCGGCGGGTTGGGGGGGCTCCATGTCCGTCCTTTCCGAAGTGTTCCCTAGGGATGACGCATCAAATGGAGTGCATCTCGGTCAGTCTGGCCGCAAGCGGCGGTACCGGTGCGGGCGAGACTTCCGTCAACGGCGCGAACTGTCCCCGCTGTGGGTCGTAGGCGAACACCTGGCCGGTTTCGATCTTGTACACCCAGGCGTGCAACTTCAGCTTGCCGCTGGCCAAACCGGCCGCGACGGCAGGGTGAGTTCGCAAGTTCTCCAGTTGGACGAGCACGTTTTCCTGAATGGCGACATTGAGCAGAGCCTCCGCAGGACGGTCCTCGTACTTCTGCTGGGCGATCCGCCGCGTCGCCTCGGCATGGCCGAGCCAAGCAGTCATCATCGGCATCCGGGTCAGGCTTTCGGGATGCAGCAACCCCTTCATCGCGCCGCAATGGGAGTGTCCACAGACAATGATGTGCTCGATGCCCAATCCCATCACCGCGAACTCGATCGTAGCTCCCTCGCCGCCGTTCGCGGCTCCATACGGAGGCACGATGTTGCCGGCATTACGGATGATGAACAGCTCGCCGGGCTCGGTCTGAGTGATCAAGTTGGGGCTGATGCGCGAGTCAGAGCAGGTGATGAACAGGGCATCCGGGTGTTGGCCTTCCGCCAAACGTTCGAACAACTCGCGCTGCGAACTGAAAATGTTGTCCTGGAAGTGGTGAATTCCTTGTAGCAATTTCTGCATGACGATTCTCTCCTAAAAAGTGAATGCGTTCGTCGTCGAACCAGTCCCACTCGAACTGGGTGTCGGCAATCCTGCTCCCGCGCGGCGTGCTCGGCCGCTCGTGAGTACACGTCCAGGCTGCGCCGCCGCGACTCCTCGGTGGTTTCGCAGCGGCCCCGCCCCGCCATCTGCTCACTACGAGAGGTTGCCGCAGACCGTGCCGTGCGGGGCATCATGCCTCCGCAGTGACCAAGGCTTTGTGACAACGGTGCAAGCAACTTGCTCTGCGGAGCCGATCGGCAATCGCCCGGCCGAAACCTGACTCGGGCGGCGTGAAAGCGACAATCGTATTTACGTCCTGTGAGTCGAGCCGGCGGAGGGCCGTGAACAGATTGGCCGCCGCTTCGCGCAAGTCCCCGGTTTCGGAAAGGGCCTCCACGGCGGCAAAACGGCTCGCATCCGCGGGCTTTTTGAGGCACAGCAGGCCGACGCGGTCCGTTCCGGGATGATCGCTGTGGTCCGACGTCAGCAGGAGCGGCGTGCGTGGTGCATAGTGCCTGGGAAGTCTCCCGGGCGACAACGAAGGGGCGTCTGCAGGCGTGGACAACGCGAGAGGGCCGATGACTTCTTCGATTTCCTCCAGGGGCAGTCCGCCCGGACGAAGCAACGTCGGCCGCTCATGGCAGAAAGAGACAATGGTGGACTCGACGCCGATCGAACACGGTCCGCCGTCGAGGATCATGTCCACATCCCCGCCAAGCTGCGTTGCTACATCGTTGGCCGTTGTCGGGCTGAGGCGGCCGAAGATGTTGGCACTTGGCGCCGCCACCGCCACTCCGGTCTCCCACAGCAGGCCCAGCGCCAGCGCATGATTGGGAACCCGGATGGCCACGCTCTTGTGGCCCGCCGTCACGATGTCGGGGATGTCGTCGATCTTGGGCAAGACCATGCTGAGCGGCCCCGGCCAGAACCGTCGTGCCAGTTCGCGGGCTGCAGCTGGAAAGTCCTTCACCAAGCAGCTGGCTTGACGCGCGTCCGCCACGTGGACGATGAGAGGGTCGAATCGGGGCCGCTTCTTGATGTCGAAGACGCGTTCCAAGGCGATTCGGTCGAATGCGTTGGCGCCGAGGCCGTACACGGTCTCGGTCGGGAAGGCCACCACGCCGCCGCGGCGGAGCATTTCGGCTGCGCGCCCGACGCCATGTCGCATCCGATACGGCGGCCAGCGGGAGAGAATCCATTCCGCCGCTGCCCGCAGGTCGGGGACGACCACATCCTCCGCAGGCAGTTCTGGAAGGTGTTTCAGCCCATGACCGGTGCAGACGTAGAGCCCCTGCGCCCCGGCCCGCTTGGCAAGCTCTACGTCGTGGGGATGATCGCCGACCACAAACGAGCGCCGCAAGTCAACGCCATGCTCCTCGGCCGCTCGGTGCAGGAAATGGGGATTGGGTTTGATGCAATTGCAGCCGTCGCCGCGGTGATGGGGACAGACGTACGTGGCGGTAATCTCCAGCCCCGCCTCGGCCAACGCCGTCACCACATGGGCATTGACCTGCTCCACTTGCTCCAGGGTCACGATCCCCTCGGCCACGCCGGACTGGTTGGTCACGAGGAAGAACAGAAAGTCCTCTCGAAGCCGGCGCAGGGCTTCGATGGCGCCCGGCAGGAAACAGACTTCCGAGGGGTTCGCCAGGTGACCGCGGTCTTCAATCAGGGTTCCGTCTCGATCGAGAAATACAGCGTATCGTTTTCGCTCAGGACTCATGACTTAAGAGCTATTATCAAGCCCCTCCATAATGCCAACTGCGCAAACAAAAAGCCGCCACCGCTTTGCTCCGCGGTGTCGGCTTTCTTGTTTCGACCACACCTCTTGCCCGAGGATTGGTGCAACCCGAAAACGTCTTCTCTGCCTCTCCACTTGCCCAGGAACAGCTCGGTTCCTCTGCAATTAGGGCTGCATTGCAATTACTTTACCAAAACAGGGATTCTGCGCCAAGGCCTCGCGGTCTTTGACACCCGCTGTCTTTGACATGGTCCGCAGGCCAGCGCCGGCGAATTCAGCGTCGGCGGCAGGTCACGAGTCAGAACTCGGGAGCGGCGTCCAACGCAAAGAGGATCACCCGCTCGCCCGTGATCGTGCTCAGATCGGTGTGCAGGCTGACCGTCTTCCGCCGCAGGATGTCCTGGATGACCGCCTCCAGCAACGGTCGCCCCCGTTCGAGCAACTCGTGGCGAACCTGCTTAATCAGTTCACGGCCGCGGGACGTGTTTTCCGCTTGCACGAGCTGTTGTTCCGCTGGCGTCATGATTCCCCGCAGTCGCACGAGCACCAAGTCGTCGATGATGTACGTCTTGGTCTCGATCGGACCACGGCCCATGAATTCCTTCTCGAACTTGATGATCGCCGCGCTGATTTCCGTCTCCACCTGCCCGCGAGTCTTCTTCCCAGGCATCATCGTTCTCCCGCATTTCGCATGAAGGCCCCCAAGTCGCCGTCGCGTTCCGGCCACGGCATAAGATGCCATTGTTTGATTGGACATCAGGCAGTAGCCGCAGATCCGCATCGGACAGGTTTCCAGTGTCTTGTCGATGACTCGCTCGAAGGCCGCGACGTCCGCGGCCTTTGAGAAACAGACGCATGCGTCCCACGCCATGGTTCAAGACGTGGAACCCCATCCCCCCAGGAGCAACACGGCCTGTTCGCGGCATGACGGCAAGGTACCACAACCGGCCAATGCCGTCAATCATTGGAACGGGTCCAATGCTGTTCGGCACGATTCTTGCCAAGATGGGCATCCTCGCCGCTTGCCGGCGAGTGGTTTAGGTTATGTGGCCACGAACAAGCGCCCACCTCGGACGACGGTGATCCCCGACGCTTGCCGTCGTGAGACTCAGGATCGATGGCTGACACCGTGATCCCACCAACTAACCTGAAGCACTCGACGGCAAGCGTCGAGGATCAAAGGTCACTTTCTGTGAGTTGCTCCCGTGGCCAGTTTTTCTCAATGACTCGACGGCAAGCGTCGAGGATGCTTGCCGACAGCAACCGGTGTGCCGAACCGTATTCGACCTTTCCCGTTTAGTTGCCTCCGGCCTCACAGGTTATTCCGGCGTGGCCGCACGCCGGACCAGCCAGAAGATGACGGCGGCGACGGCGGCGCAGATCAGGAACGTGCCCCCCAGCGGCAGGAATAATCTGATTTCAGCGTGCTCGCTGCCGAACATCGACGCCACGTACTGAAACGCGCGAAAGACGACGAATCCGATCAGCGCATTCAGCACGAGCAGCGGGTACAGCAGCAGGTCAAAGACGGCTAATCCCAGGCCGTACAGGCGGCCGCCCGAATGGCGAATCTGGGCCAGCGATATGGCCCCGCAAATCGTCGTTCCCAGCGGCGCTGTCAGCCCCAGCGGCAACAGGGTCGCGGCCAGCGCGATCTGCCACCAGACCGGCCCCGACGGCTCGGCTCCCGCTTCGACCTGAACGGGGACCACGACGAAAGTGGACACGACGACGAACAGAAAGAAGGGAGCCCAAACGGCCCCGGCGACGGCGACGCGAGACAGGCGGGGGTTTGCCGGGTCGGGGGCACAGGGACCTTCCATCTCCGGTTCTTTCGCGGCAGAGCGCGCGGGACGAACAGCCGAATCGCCACGCCGACAGCCCCCGTAGGCATACAGGGCTGCGACGGCCAGGAACGCCGTGAACGAGAGCGGAGGGCGGCCGCGTTCGATGATCGCAAATACCAGCCAGCCGGCGACGATCAGCGCGGCGCCAAGCCCCTCCAGCCGCCAGCCCACCAACAAGCCAACCAGCATCGCAACCATGCCGGCCAATTCGATCTGGACCGGGACCGGTTGGGACCAAAACGCGGGAACCCCTTCTGCCAGAATGAACATCAACACGAACAGGAACCCAAGCAATCCCAAAATGCGGGCGGTCCAGCACACCGCCCAGTCGCCCCGCGACGGCAGCGGCCGCGACGCCTCGCTTTCGCCCGCCTGCGCGGGCGGCCGATTCGCAGCAAAGGCGGCCTTGATGGATCGGCTGCTCAGCACGACCAGCGTCCAAATCCCCACAGGCAGGCCGACCAGATTGCCGGGCGAAATGATCATCCCCAGGATGCCAGCCGTCACGGCGGCGGCATAGCCTTCCAACCGCATCATCTTCAACGCTCCGAACATGGTCAGGCCGCTGGCGATCAGGCCGGCAAACAGCACCAGCAACAGGACTGCCTGGACGTCCGGCGAGGTCGTGAAGGCGTCGGCCGCAGTCAGCGGCGACGGGGCCACCGCCCTGGCCGCCGCGTATTGAGCCACCAGTCCCCAGGCGATCCCGGCGACGGTGACGGCCAGGAAGTTGAGGATGCCGGCCACCAGCAAGCCGATGGCGGGCAAGCGGACTTCGCGCCGCGCCTGGTCCAAGTCCTCTGTCTTTGCGACGGGCGGCTCGGGCTGAGGCCGCTCTTCCGGCCCGCTTGTCGCGATCGACTCGACGCGAGTCTTGATCTCGCTGGCATGTTGGTAACGCAGTTCCGGTTCCTTTTCCAACGCCCGCAGCACCACGTCATCCAGCCGGACGTCGATCTCGACCTTGCGAGACGGCGGCGCGAATCGGCCCAGCGGCAACTCGCCGGTCAGCATCTGGTAGAAGACCACGCCCAGCGAATAGATATCCGCCCGGTGATCGACCTGCTGCGGATGCTCGGTCTGCTCCGGGGCCATGTAGTGCAGCGTTCCCATCACCTGGCCGGTGCCGGTCAGCGTTACCTCATGCGGCTGCCGGCCCGCGAGTTTGGCCAGGCCGAAGTCGGCGATTTTCACCTGGCCCCGTTTGTCCAGCAGCAGATTCTCCGGTTTGATGTCGCGGTGGACGACGCCGATGTCGTGGGCGTACTGGAGAGCGTCGCAGATTTGCGGCACGATGGCCAGCGCCTCGCGCGGCGCCAGCCGGCCGCCGTCGAGCAGTTGTCGCAGGTTGGCCCCGTCCACGTACTCCATCAAGAAAAAGAACAGGTCGCCTTTCCGGCCGAAATCGTACACGGCCACGATGTGCGGATGATTGAGCATCGCCAGGGCCCGGGCCTCGCGCGAGAATCGTTCGGCAAAGGCCGGGTCTTGGGCGACGGCGGGGGCGAGGATCTTCAAGGCCACGGTGCGGCCTAACTGTTTCTGCCGGGCCTTGTAGACGATCCCCATGCCGCCGCGGCCGAGCAACTCGAGAATCTCCAAATCGGGAAAGTGAGCCGCCAGTTCCGCCGGCGTCGGCGGCGTGTCCCCCACCGCCTGCCGCCCCGCGTCTTGCGTGGCGTCCGGCTCGGATGGCAGCCCTTGCTTGAACAAACACGCCGGGCACAGTCCCTGCGGCGCATCGGCCGCCAAGGGACTTCCGCACGCCGCACATTGCTTGTGGTTGGTCATCGTGGATGCTCCCGTATCCTGTTCTGCGTCATGTTCCGCCAAGAACAGAAGCAAACGCCGCGAGAGGTTACAGACAATCCAGCAAATGCCGGATCTCTTCGTCGATTTCGGTGGGATCGGCAACCGTGTGGGCGATCTCCTCCCGCAACAGGTGGCGATAACGCCGCCGCAAGCGATGCACGGCCACCTTGACCGCCACTTCGCTCATCCCCAGCCGCTCGGCAATCGCCGCATAGGTGCTTTCCAGGCCGCCGGCGAGCGCTCCTTTGAGAGCTTCAAACAATCGCGTCTTGCCCCCCTCGTCGAACTCGGCCTGCAGCCGTGCGAGAACACGGTCGAGCAGCGCCAAGGCCCACCGCCGCTCGAACAGCCGCTCCGGGGTCAAGTCATGGGCCGGCTCCAACCGGTACCGGGCCTCGGCGTTCAGACAGTCCCAGGCGATCATCGCCCGGCCGCCGCCCCGTTTCTGGGCCTGCGCCCGGTCTCGCTCGTTGGCCAGGAAGTGCTTGGCCGCGGCCAACAGGAAAGCGCGAAACTTGCCCTTCTCCCGGTCGATGCCGACCAAGACGTGTCTCTCCAGCAACCGCGCAAAGAACTCCTGCGTCAGATCTTCTGCCTCGTGGGATTCGTACCCGCGCCGGCGGATAAAGGCGTACAGCGGATACCAATACGTGCGGCACAGTTCGGCCATGGCGTCCGCCACCTCCGGCGAGTCCCGCCCCTTTGCCGCCGCCAGGACCACCGTCCACCGCGTGGCCACGAAGCCGGCTGAGTCGCAGGCGTCACGATTTGCCGACGTGCTGGACATGGCTCCATTCCTGCTGACTTTCGTGCGAAACTCGCCCGCACCCACCGTCTTTTGCCAGATCGTCGCGGACCGGGCTGCGGCGCTCGGGCGGTTGGTTGACCATCAGCCAATACAGCGCCAGCTGTGCCACGACCTCGGTGAACCTGTCAAAATCCACGGGTTTGACGACGTAACTGTTCACTCCAGCGTCGTAGGACCGCAACACATCCGACTCTTCGCGCGACGAGGTCAGGACCACCACGGGAATGCTCCACGTGCGAGGGTCGGTCTTAATTCGCCGCAGGACCTCCTGCCCATCCACCTTGGGCAGCTTCAAGTCCAGCAGGACCAGCTTGGGCAGCAGGCCTGTCGCCCCCGCCGCATCGGCCTCTGAGCCAAACAGGTACTCCAGAGCTGCCACGCCATCCTTGAGCCAGAGCACTTCGTGAGCCAACCCCCGCTTGCGGAACGTCCGCAGCATCAACTCTGCGTCATACGGATTGTCTTCGACCAGCAGCACCTCGACGGCTTGAGGAAGTGGTTCAGTGGTTGAATCCATAAGATTCTCCTTCATGGGCTTGCATCGGGATGCCCGTCGTGTTCGAAGTTGTGAATTTCTGTGCTGTCACGCCCTCACCGCCGCCACGTCGAGGCAACGCAAAGTAAAACGTGGCTCCGCGGCCCGGTTCGGCTTCCACCCACACGCGGCCGTTGTGAAGCTGGACGATCCGCAGGACCAGAGCCAGGCCGACGCCGTTGCCTTCGAATTCATCCGGTCCGTGCAAACGCTGGAAGACCTTGAACAATTTCTCCGTGTATTTCATGTCGAACCCGATGCCGTTGTCGCGCACGAAATAGATGCCTTCGCCGTCGACGGTGGAACCGCCGATCTCGATCTGGGGGCAAGCTTCATCCCGGGTGTACTTGAAGGCGTTATCGAGCAAGTTCACCCAAACCTGACGGATCAGAATCGGGTCGGCCGCGGCGGCAGGCAAGCGGCGCAAGTGCAGTCTCACCTCGCGGTCCGACGCCCCCTGACGGAGTTCGCAGTACACCTCTCGAGCCATTTGTTCCATGTCGACCCGGGCGGGCTGGAACGCGCATTTCCCAAGTCGGCAGAAGTTCAGCAAATCGTCGATCAGCCGGCCCATCCGCTGGGCTTCGCTGGACACCACGTCCAGCACGCGGCGGCCTTGGTCGTCCAACCGTTCGCGGTACTCGTCCGTCAAGATGCGGGCGAAGCCATGAATCGCCCGCAACGGCGCCCGTAGATCGTGCGAGACCGAGTAACTGAAGGACTCCAGTTCGCGGTTGGCGATCTGCAATTCGGCCGTCCGTTCCCGCACGCGCTGTTCCAACAAGTCGTTCCAACAGTGAACATCCTCTTCGGCCCGTTTCCGGTCGGTGATGTCCTCGAAAATTCCCAGCACGCCTATGATCTGTCCCTGTTCGTCACAATAGGGCACTTTATGCACGTGGACCCAACGGTGCTGACCGTCCGTCTGGTTCAACTCTTCGATTGCTTGCGGGACTCGGGCGCTCATCACGGCGTGGTCGTCGGCCCGGTACTTCTCTGCCAGTTCAGAGGGGTAGAAGGCGAAATCATCCAGTCCGGCAACCTGCTCGGGCTGCAGGCCGTGTTCGCGGGCAAAGTTGGCGTTGCACGAGACGAACACGGAATTCCGGTCCTTGACGATGATCCGCTGCGGCAGATGCTCGACCAGGCTGCGGTGCAGCAGCTCGCTCTTGCGCAGCGCATCCTCGGCCCGTTTGCGACCCGTGATATCCAGCGCGGCGAACGTGATCCCGCGGGTTGCGCCTGACGGATCCAAGACGGCCGAGGAGAGCAAGATGTCAAGCACTTCGCCGCTTTTCGTCCGCCAGCGTGTTTCGACGGTCCCCGTCCCGGTCTCGGCGATCTGGCGGTACTTTTCACGCCCCACGAACTCGTAATCCTCGTCGGTCGGATACAGGATCCGCGAATTGCGGCCCAACAGTTCCTCGCGGGTGTACCCCGTCATCTGAGACAAACGATCGTTGACGAACTGGAGGACACGTTCCACGACGACGCCGATCCCCGTCGGGGCGGCAAGGAGAATGCTGCGGAGCATCTCCTCGCTGCGGCGCTGCGATTCCTCCGCGTGCTGCCGCCGGACGATCCGCCACAGCTCGGTCATCAGCAGCGTCACTTGACGGACGTCCGAATCGTCATATTCCTCCGTTTTGTTGCCCACGCCGGCCACGATCACGATCCGCCCGTCATCCAAGATCGGTACGTTCATGTGCCGCGTCAGGGGCACGTGGCCCGGGGGCAACCCCTTCTTCCACGGATTGGGAAGCGCATAGTCGTTGGTGATGATGGGACGCCGTTGCCGGACGGCTTCGCCCCACAGCCCCGTGGATTCGACCGGATAGACCTGCGGCTTGTCGTCCATCGCACACTGCTGCTCAGCCGTCTCCGACCACGCATACATGGTCAGTTCGCTTTCGTCGTCGTTGACAAAGGCCACATAGCCGATTTGACTTTCGGTCAGCCGCACGGACTGTTCCAGAGCGAAACGGGTAAGTTCGGCCTGGCGGGCGCCGGACATCTGATGCAACTGCAGGAGCCCTTCCAGGCGGGCTTCGTCCAAACGCATCGTCTGCTCGGACTGCAACCGCTCCTGGAATCGCTCTTGGATCTGCCGCGTTCCCGCGGCGATGACCAACAGGCCCAACAGCCAAATCGAACCGTGGATCAACGTCGCCGGAAACGTCCGCTTATAGGCGGACGTCCGTTGCGGCGCCAAATCCACGTCGACGAGGGGGCCGCCGCGAACGTCGCCGACCTGTTCTGAATGCGCGCCATGACTTTCCCCCCCGCGGATGAAGGCTACGTCCCGGTTGACAACGGCCCGGGCGTTGCTGGAAGCGAGTTCTTCCATCTGCCGCCCATGTGTGGCAAAGATGGACAGCAACGAAGCGGCAACCAGGATGGTCCAAAGAGCCGTGACACGAACGACGGAAAAGGTCGAGAGCAAAGTTGGATCAGCCTGGGGGCGTCCCATACGCACCGGCTCCGGTTTTCTGGGGCTGCTGCACGCAATTTCGATTCTGCGAACTCCATTTGTAGCAGACCGCAGAAGCCTTTCAAGACGGAGCGCGCCATGAGGGGGAAAACTCTCTCTGAGAGGGGGGGGCCGTGTGGGGCCTTGTCAACACGCTGTCGATCGCTCGGCAGGCAGGGTGAAATGAAAGGTCGCACCGCGTCCAACTTGGGCCTCCGCCCAAACTCGCCCACCGTGGCGGTGTATGATGCGTTTGACCAAGGCCAGTCCCACGCCTGTGCCCTCGAATTCCACCGTCGCGTGCAGCCGCTGGAACATGCCGAACAGCTTGCCGGCGTACTGCATGTCAAATCCGGCGCCATTGTCGCGGATCGAGTACACGATCTCGGTTCCCTGTTTCGAGCCGTCGATGCGGATTTCCGTCCGCCGCCTGTGGCGGGTGTACTTGAAGGCGTTGTCGAGCAGGTTGAACCAGACTTGGCGGAGCAGCGCCGGATCGGTCCGGGCCATCGGGAGATCCCCCAACCGGAAATCCATCTCGCGATCCCCCGCACGCTCTTTCAAGCGATCGAACTGTTCTTGAACCAGCGCGGTCATGTCGACATCCGTCAGGCGCATCGGGCGTTGCCCAAGCCGTGAAAAGTCCAGCAGGTCGCTGATCAGTCGCCCCATGCGTTGGGCCTCGTTGCGGACCACCGCCAAGGCCCGCCGGCCCTCTTCCGCCAGTTCCCCCGCGTGCTCCTCCTCCAGAATTCGAGCAAATCCATCCACCGCTCGAAGCGGTGCCCGCAGGTCGTGGGAAACCGAGCAGGCGAAAGCCTCCAATTCCGCGTTGGCCGCTTCGAGCTGGGCCGTTCGCTCGCAGACCCGCCGTTCCAGGGATTCGCTTAACTGCATCGAGTACGCCTCGCTGTACCTCAAGGCTTCCTCGGCTGTCCGCCGCCGGACTACCCACACCGCAGCCAGCCACAGCACACACACAAACGCAGCCCGGTTAAAAGCCTCGATCGGCCACGACAAGCCTGGTGAGGCCAGAAACCAAGCGAAAAAGATCAAGACCGAGCTTGCCGCGGCGAAACCGTAGGGCTGCTTGATGCGCGGTGTCTGGTAGGATAACGCCAATGGGATCGCGTGTAGCAGCCACATGGCCACGCCCAACGGCGCACAAGCGTCCGCCAAGAAAGCGGCCAGCACCAGTCCGGCCAGCACCCACGTCAGGCCAACCCGCTCGGCAGTCCCGACTCGCAGACGCGCGACGTGCCGTCCGCTGAGACACGCGATCAGCCGCGTAAACAGTTCGACAGGGGGGACCAGCGAACGACGCTCCTCCGGTTCCAACACCGCTATCGCCGCCTTGCTCGCACTACTCCCGCTCATCATGCAGTCCTTCCGTCCTGGCCGCCGCACTCTCAACGCCGTCGAAACGTCGAGTTGGCGACGCGCAGCCGAGTTGCCGGGCAGACGACGCCGGCTCCTTGCGCAGCAATCTCCAAACCACCCTCGCGCCGTCTGCCCAGCAATCGGTCGACAATCAGACATTCCAGCGTGTCCCGGGCCATTTCGCACAACGGGTTGCCCAGCAAACGCCGCGCTTCGTCCAAAACCTGTGCCTCGAAATGCGTGCGGCAGCTCTGGGTTCGCAGGATCCGCCGTACGACCCGCTTCAGCGTCTCGGCAAGGGACGGGTCCGCCGCGGGCGGGGCAGGTTGCGGAATGTCCGGTTTGAATTGCCGATCACGATCGGTTCGCGTTCCGCCAAACATTATGTTTCTCTCCCAATCCATGAGTGTCGTTGGCTGCGTGGTTCTTCGATTCATCCTCGATCGGTCAGGTGATATAGTCGAACTCGATGTTCGAACCCTCGCCGTATTGATCGAACGCCTGAGCGCTGACGAGTCCGCTGATCCCCGCCGATAACATCAAGGGGTACGAGAAAGATCCATTGCTATTCACGCTGGTGGAGTGTCCCTCGAAGAGCCCACCGAAAACAACCGTCAGGGTCCACGGTTGGGCATGTTCGACCAGGCCTTGGGCCGTCCAGATGTTGCTCAGTCCGGCGATGACACCAAATTCGACGATCACGGGCAGGGTAAGCTGCGGACCTCCAATCCCGCCGGGCCCGCCAGGTCCGCCGGGAGGAGGCGGATTGCCGCTGGGATCGCCGGGAGCGGGTGGCGCGCCAATGGGTTCGGACGTTAGCTCGCCTTCCCCGAGCGTCGTTGGCGTCGTCGAATCGTCAGCGGTTGGAAGCCCGTCCTGCCCCTCCGACGTTTCCGTGTCGCTCGGTACGTCAACGTCGGCACCGTCGTCGCCCGCCAAGCTGACAAGACTCGCCATATTCTGTGCGGCCACCAGTGGCAGCGAGGGGCCGATGCGGTCCAAAACCGATCGAAGTGCCTGGTCACGCTGGGCCAACTCGGTCATCAGGGCATCAATCCGAGCGGTGACGCTTGCCGGGTCGAGCGGCAGGCAAACCTGCGAATTAGCGGCCACCTGGTTGGCGTTGTATTCGCTTGTCGCATCCGTCGACACGACGCCAATCGCCGTTTGACTCGGGACGGAGTCCCCGACATCGGCGCCGACCTGTTCATCTTGCACCACCGCGACCTCCTCTTGCGGCAGCAGCTCGAAAGCAAGTTCCGGTGGGACGGCGCTGAGCTGCAATCGGCTTTCGAGTGTCTCCAAACGCAGCGTCCGGCGGGAAACCGCGCGCCGGACCGTGTCGCGGGCAAAGGATGGCAGGAAACGAATCATGGACATGCGGAACTCCCCCTGTCGATGGTGGCCAAACGCGTGATAAACACTGATCGTTGGACCGCCGTGGCACATCGAACATGCACTGGCTGTCCATACGGGAATCGAGATTCCGCTCGCACACCAGACAAGGAAAAAAAGAAAAACGTGAAAAAGTTCTCTTCCGAGAAACCTTGTTCCACTTTGGCCAATTCAGGGCTATCACTCGACAGCAATTAACTGGCTGCGGATATCCGGAAATACATCGACCGTCAAAGTGATGTGCCCAGGCACTGCAGAGGCCGGGGGGCGCGTCAGCAACTCTTGGAAAAGAGGAGCTTGTGCCAGTTGCGGATTCAGACTGGCGGGTTCTTTGAGTCGGCTGGCAGGCAGATGGAGTTTCATCGCCGCCTGACACGATTTCAACGCCTTTTCAAGAGACTCTTGCTTCAATGCTTCCGTTTCAGGATTCGCGTCTTGGGGTCGCGAGGCGGAGAGACAGGCATAGATGTTCGCGGCGACAAGCTCTAACTCGGCCGATCGGGGGCCCGACTGCAGGGCCGCTTCGACATGCTCCATCGCCGACCACAGGAGTTCCGCCGCCCTCGCTTCGTGGCTCGCCGCGCGATCGTGATCGCCCTGTCGTCGCGCCCGCTCACATTCTCTTCTTTCGTCGAGAACCAAACGCCATGCCACAACCGCCAGATTATGGCGGGCCGCCTGCAGCGTAGGATCCAATCGAACGGCATCCTCCAGTCGGACGGCGGCTTCCGCAAGGTTTTTCGTCTTGGTCAGGCAATACCCGAGATTGTTCAGCACGGCAGGCGTGGCAAGCCCCAACTGGAGAGCTTTGTCAAAACAGCATCTCGCGTCGTTATGGTTTCCGATTTGCAACAGGCACCAAGCGAGGCTGGCCGCCGCTTCGGCGCTGGGATAACGCATCCAATTCGCGTCAAACGCTTGATGGGCACTCCGCAGCCGCGCCGAACGCTCCGCTTCGTCCCGTCCCGGCTGCTGGGCAGCTTTCAGGTCGGCCCAACCCTGCAAAGCCAGCGCTTGGTGGAAATCGCTACGGCTGCCGTATGCATGCTCGAAACATCCTCTGGCGGCGTCGAACTGGCCCGCCTCGAGGTACGCAACGCCCCGTTCGAATTGCCGGACATGACTCGCCGGGCGGAGGGCCAAGCCGATTCCGCAGAAAGCGACGAGCAAGACCAGGGCAGCCGCCCCGCCGGCCAGGGCTGACTTGTGATCCCGGACCCACCGCCGAACTCGGGCCGGCGCCCCCAGTTCCTGCCGGAACCGTCGCCCGACGTCGGCCGCCGACGGGGGACGATTTTGCGGATCAAAGGCCATACAGCCGGCAATCACGCGGGCGATTTCCGGACTGGCCACCGCGGTCAACTGGTCGCACAGGTCGCCGCGGTCCCGCTGTCTTTCGAGCAACTGGCGTGCGCTCTGGATTCTGTCGTTCGGCAGGTCGTCGGTCGGAAAGGGCAGCCGTCCGGTCAGCAGTTGAAACATCGTCACGCCCAGCGCGAACAGGTCGGTCCGATGATCGATCTCCGGGACGCTTCGAGCGTCGGCCTCCAGGACGACTCGCAACTGCTCGGGCGCCATGTAAGGGAGAGTTCCGCCCACGACCGCCGCGGTGCCCGCGCTCTGCATGGACAGGTTGAAATCGAGCAACAGGGAACGGCCCTCGGTGGTCAGCAGGACATTCGAGGGCTTGACGTCGCAATGGCAAATGCCTTGGCGATGCGCGTACTCCAGCGCTTCGCACAGTTCAGCCCCCGTCTCCAAGATCGCTTCGGCATAGGAGCCTCGCCGCCACGGCCAGCGGTTCGTAGCGAAACGGTCGGCCTGGCCGCGTGCGGGAAAACCATGCTGCTGGTTGATGCGCTGAACGGCTGGCAGAACGTCAACTCCGCGGGGCCGCGCGCCTCCGGCGGCGAACAACTCGGCGATGACGTCGGCCCAGGTCGCACTGCTCAGGTAAGGCATGCAAATGACAGAAAAACCGGAGACGAGACGCAGCTGCACGGAATGGACGGGCACGATGTGAGGGTGTTCGAGTTGTCCCAGCCGCGCGGCTTCTTCGCTGGCGTGCGTGCAGATCTTGACGACGACTTCGCGATCTCCCAGGTTCCTCTCCCGCGCCAGAAACACGCGGGAGAATCCGCCGCGTCCGATTTCGCGAACCAGCGTAAAGCCGGCCACCTCCTCACCCGCCTGCGGCCAATCCAGCGACCCCGGCTCGAAGGTGTCCGGATGGTGATCGAGGTAGCGGTGAACTTCCAGCACTTTCAGCAGGGAATGGGCGACGTCGGGAAAGCGACGAACGAATTCTTGCGGATCTGGCGGCTGGCCGGCATCCAGTGCCCGGCAGAATTCCTCGTAGGCCAAATCGACGACGACCGATCGGTACTCGGCCAAACCGGGATGCTCTTCCAGAATGGCGTCGGCGTCGAAACGCTCTTTTTGGTCCGTGCGCGCAATGATCTCCGACGCCAACGCCTTCGCCTCGTCCGCGTCAAGCAGGGTCTTGTCGGAATTGGCCGGAACCACCAGGTTGACGCTCATGGTCCCCTTTCCACTCGCGAACGAAGCTTGTTCAGCACGCGGCTGACTGTTTTCTCGCTGACGCCAAGCTTTTCCGCGATTTCCTCCTGGGACTGGCCTTCGGCACGCAGCTCCACAATCGAACGGTAACGGGACGGAACGCCGCCGCGCAACCGTTCCATCTGCTCGTTCATGATCGCGATTTGACTCGGCGGCGGTTCCCGGCCCGGGATCGCCAGTTCCCGAGACGTCTGGTCCGACAGCGAACATTCGCGGGCAACGTCCGCCTTCTGTGTCTGGAACCGATGTCGGCATTCGTCGACGACTTTGTTGCTGGCAACCCTGGTTAGAAACGCGACCAACTGGGCGGAATGCTCGAATCTGGCCAACTCGCCGCGGTTGCAGAAAAACGAAGCCCACACGGCTTGAACGAAATCGTTGGTGTCGAACTTGGGACGTAGGGCTCGACTCAGACGCCGGCGGACCGCCCTGCACAGATGGTCCCCGTACAAACCCAGCAACCGCTCGACAGCCGCCTCGGATCCAGCTGCGATCTGTTCCATCAAGCCTTGAAACCCGACCTGTGTTTCACACATCGGAGTCCCCCCCTATAACCGCGTGCGCTTGAGAATGACACTTTCGTCGATGGTCGTTTAACCGCGACCCAACGGGGAGCGAGTCGCCCACGCGGTCCCCGTTGGGTCGCGGCTAAACGAGCCCATGCTAACCGTGAGCGGCATAACCGCAGTTCTTATACGCCTTGCTGCAAATGCCTTCAACAAGAGATGTTTCTGATTAACTGAACGAAGCATAGCCGAAAGACGATCTCGGGTCCATCCAGCGATCGGTTTGCCCGTTCACCACCCCGTAGCACCGGCTGCCAGCTTTGATTCAATGACGAAATCAACAGCCCCGCTTGTCCGGGACTGCTTCACGTTCGCCGTTACCCAGCTGACGCGTCCCCCGCTCTTTCCTGGCGTCCCAACGCTCGCTTCAGGGCGGCGGCCAGATGGTCGCGCTGGACGGGTTTGGCGAGGATGTCGCGAATCCCCAGGTCGCGCATATGCTGGGCCATGCCCGCTAGTTCATATCCGCTGCTGATGATGATGGGGATTTCTCGCCGAGTCGCGAGTAATTCCCGGGCCAATTCGGCGCCGTTCATCTCCCGCATGGACAGGTCGGTCAGGACCAGGTCAAAGTCGTCGGGGTGCGAGCGAAAAGCGGCCAGGGCTTCCTGCGGTTTGCCGAAAACGGTCACGCGATAGCCCAGATGTATCAATAGACTTCGCATCGCATCCCGCACCAGCGCGTGGTCGTCAACCAACAGGATCCGCTCGCCGCCGCCCTGAGGCAGCGGCGTCGCGACATCGGCCTCGACCGCCGCCACTCCCGGCTGTTCGGGAAAGAACGCCTGCATCGAGGTGCCCGCGCCCGGGCGGCTTTCCACCACAATGGCACCCTCGTGTCCCGTCATGATCGTCCGCACCACGGGCAGCCCCAGTCCCGTGCCATGCCCCGCCGCCTTGGTGCTGAAAAACGGCTCGAAGATCTGTTCCTGTTCCTCCGGCCTCATGCCGTGGCCGTTGTCCTGGACGGTCAGCCGCACGTAGGGGCCGGGATGCAGGTCCGGATGCTTGGCGGCGGTTTCCGCGTCCATGTCCACGTCGGCCAAAGTCACCGTGATCTGCCCGCCGCGTGCTGGCAAGGCATGACATGCGTTGGTCCACAGGTTGACGACAACCTGCTGGATCTGCGCGGCATCGGCCAGCACCGTCCGGACTCTGGGTGGGATATCGACGGCGACTTCGACGCCGGCCGGCAGCGAGGCCTCGAGCAGCCGCAGCGCTTCCTGGACGGCCGGCCCCAGCTGAATCGGACGCCGCTGCTGTTCGTCGCGGCGGCCGAAGGCCAGCATCTGGCGGGCGAGACCGGCGGCCTGCCGACTGGCACTGATCGCGCGATCCAGGTACTCGGCGGTCTGAGCGTCGGTCGCTGCCCCGGAACGGGCCAGTTGGGCATTCACAATGATCGCGCCCAGAAAGCTGTTAAAGTCGTGAGCAATCCCGCCGGCCAATTCGCCCAGAGCCTCCATCTTCTGTGCTTGACGGAGTTGTGCCTCCAGGGCGCGAAGCGATTCATCTGCTCGCTTGCGTTGCGTAATGTCCTCCGCAACTTTGACGAAATGCAAAATGCCTCCCGCATTGTCGCGAACCGGCGAGATGGCGGCGGATTCCCAATACAACTCGCCGTTCTTCTTGCGGTTGGCAAGCTCGCCCCGCCATTCCCCGCCCGTGGTGATCGTCTTCCACAGCCGAGCGTATTCCGCGGGCGAAGTAAGTTCCGATTTGAGAACACGGGGGTTCTTTCCTCGCACTTCGTCCAGCGTATAACCGGTCAAGTCCGTGAAACGAGGATTGACGTGCTCGATGTTGCCTGCGACATCGGTGATTGTGATCGAGGCCGGACTCTGCTCGACGGCATGGAACAGCAGCCGCAATCGGTTTTCCGCCGCGTGGCTCGCCCGCCGCTGCTCGGCCTCTTGCAGACTCCGCTGGACGGCGGCGCCAAGCCGGATCAGCCGGTCCTTTAGCAGATAGTCATACGCCCCAGCCCGCATCGCGGACACCGCCGTCTCCTCGCCGATCGTGCCAGAGACCAGGATAAAGGGCAGTTCGAGCCCGCTGGCCTTGACCAGTTCCAAAGCATCCAACCCGCTGAAACGCGGCATCGAATAGTCGGCAAGTACCAGATCCCAGGGCTGACGGACCAGAGCCGCCTGACATGCCTCGGGGGTATCTACTCGCTCCCATATCGGATCATACCCCGACCGCCGCAACTCGCGGATCGTTAGATCGGCGTCGATCTCCGAATCCTCGACCAGTAATACGCGCAAGACGCCATCGCCGTGCGCATCGTTGGTTTGGGGGGTGTTCATGGAGGATGTCTCCGGTCATCTAGCCTGACGTCAACGGATATCCATACCATTGGGATAGGCCAATGTCTTCGTAAGCCAGGGCAACTCGCTGTTCTAGCACACGAAAGACGATCTCTGTTTCTGTGCGGATACGTGGCAATCAGGCTCCCTAGTCCAGAAGAGCCTCGGCCATTAGAATAGCAAAAGCGCCACGTCATCAACCCCCGCCACGCGAAAAGGGGATGTTTCATTTCGAAACCTGATAACCGAAACGCCACGAACGAGTGGGCCAGTAGAACAGATGGACGATCAGTTTTTGCAGACAGACCAGCGGGTGCGCCAGTTCCTGACGGTTTCGGAGGCTGAACGCCAACGCATGGGGCAGAAACTCCATGACGAAGTCAGTCAACTGCTGGCAGCGTTGAGCATGCGTTTGCATTCGCTCCGCGACGCTCCTGGCCAGGACATGGGGGCTTCGTTGGACGAATGCTTGGCAATCACGGCGCAGGCGATCGAGCAGGTTCGTGAGATGTCGCTCGACTTGTCTCCTTCAGTACTTGCCGACGCAACGCTGGCGGATACCGTGGAATACTATTTGGAACGTCAGGCCCAGCGTGCCGGCTTGACGGTCAACCTGATCGTCTCGTCGTCGTGGACGCCCGTGTTGCGCGAGGTCGAGGATACGTGTCTGCGCGTGGTTCAGGAAGCCTTGATGAACGTCATCCGTCACGCCTGTGCCCGCCACGTGCAAGTCCGCTTGCTGCAGGATGCGGAAGACGTTGATCTCTCGATCCGCGACGATGGGGTGGGGTTTGACCCAGAGCCGTACCAGCAAGGGTCTGCCAAGCCCGAAACGCTGGGGCTGGTCGCGATGCGGCAGCGTGTCGAGTTGCTGGGAGGCCGCTGCCACATCGTTTCCGCACCCGGTCAAGGCACGTCCATTCAAGTCAGTTTGCCGGTGAATGCGCCCGGTGCGTCAGCCGTTTCAGGCTGACCAACTCTCCCGCCGAGCGGCTTCTTTGCCCGTTGCGACAGACCGTTTGCCGGCCGTGAACCATCAACGGGGGGTTTCCTCCGCCGGTTCTTCTGCTGTACAATCCATGCATCGGGATGAATCACGGTGTCGGTGATAATTCGCGATGGACTTCTATGTCTGCGGCCGCAGGCCGCGTTGGGAAACGGTGATGCGTCCGATTCAAGTGCTGCTGGCTGACGACCATTGCTTGGTGCGAGCCGGATTTCACGCCTTGGTCAACAGCTTGTCCGGTTTCGAAGTGGTAGCGGAAGCTGGAGATGGGCGGGAAGCATTACGGATGTTGGAAAAGTTCCGGCCCGACATTGCGTTGATGGACCTGATGATGCCTGAACTGGATGGCCTGGGAGCGACCGCTCAAGCGGCAGCGGTCTCGCCCAACACGCGAGTCATCATCCTATCGATGAATGCCGGAGCGGAATCCGTGCTGCGCGCCATGCGAGTCGGTGCAGCGGGATACTTGCTGAAAAACGTCGCTCCGTCGGAACTCGAGTTGGCCCTGCGGTCGGTCGCTCGCGGCCAAACGTACCTGTGCGCCGCCGCCTCGCAACATGTGATCGCCGGATATGTTCAGAAGGCGGGCGACGGGGATCCGCTGGATCGGCTGACGTGTCGACAGCGAGAAGTGCTGCAACTGGTCGCCCAAGGCTGCACGACCAAAGAAGTTGCCCGCAAGCTGGAAATCAGCGTCAAGACGGCGGAGACGCACCGTTCGATGTTGATGCAAGAGCTGGGCATTCACGATCTGGCCGGACTGGTGCGTTTCGCAATTCGTACAGGCTTGATTTCCGCCGACGAATGAGATCGGCGAATTCCTCTTACAGTTTTCTTCGGCCTCGGCTCAGGTTCTTTTCCCATCGTGTCCCGGGGTTGTTCCCGATTTGCGCCACCCGGGCGTAAACACTAAGTTACAAGGGTAGCATGCGTTTTAGGAAGCCTCTCGGAAAGGGAGTGTCCATGGACGAACTCAATATCCTCCTTATCGGCCGTCTTCCGGACTTGGCGGACTCGATCAAGCCGAGCCTGGCGGCCTTGTTGCCCAAGTTCACGTTGCGATCGATCCCCAACCCGGTGGATGCGATGCCGGTGATCGAGTCCAGCTGCGCCGTCGCGTGCGTCGCTTTCGCACAGGAATCGGGCGACGAGGCTCTGCTGGCGGCGCTGCTGCACGACTTGCAAACCAGGCATCTGCCGATCCCCGTGTTCGTGATTACCGCCCAGAACGATGTCTACCAGCGGCTTCGTTTTTTCGAATGGGGCGCCGTGGACTGTCTGTCTTGGCCCGCCGACTTGTCTCGATTGGCGGCTTTGATCGACGTGATGTCCGTCCGCCGCCGCATCGAGCCGGGGCATGCGCCCGCACGGACTGCCCAGGCGGCACCGTCCCCCAAGTCGCCCCGCTTTGCCGAGGCTTCGCAACGGACGGTGGCCGGGTTCGTCTTTGCCAGCCGAGCGATGCGCGAGCTGTACGATCACATCGAATCGGCGGCCGCATCGGATACCCACGTGCTGTTGACGGGCGAGACAGGGACCGGTAAGAGCCACGTGGCCAGGGCGATTCACGAATTGTCGTCGCGGCGGAAGAAGCCGTTTGTCGTCGTCGAGTGCGGCGGGCTGTCGCCGACGTTGTTGGAAAGTGAACTGTTCGGCCATGTGCGAGGTTCCTTTACAGGTGCCGATCGCGACCATGTGGGAAAGTTTGCCGTCGTCGAGGATGGCACCATCCTGCTGGACGAGATCGACTGTGTGCCGCTGGAAGCGCAGGCCAAGTTGTTGCGGGTTCTGGAAGATCGCGTGTACGAGCCCGTGGGCGCCAACCGCACGGCCAGATTTCGAGCCCGCGTGATCGCCGCGACCAACCGTCCGCTGGAACAATTGGCGGCGGACGGCAAATTCCGCTCCGACTTGTATTTCCGTCTGAACGTCCTCGAGTTCGAGCTGCCGCCGCTGCGGGACTGTCGCGAAGCGATCGGGCCCTTGGCCGAGAATTTTCTGGGCATCTACGGCCAGCAGGCCAAGTGTTCGATCGACGAGATCACGTTTGCCGCCTTGGAAGCCATGCAGAATTACGATTGGCCGGGCAATATTCGCCAGCTGCGGAACACCATCGAGCGAGCCGTGACGTTGTGCCGCGGCCAAGTGTTGGATGTCGCCGATCTCCCCGAGACGATCCGCAAGGCCGCCGCCCAGGCGGACCAGGATGCCCCCCCAACAGGCAACGGCGAAACACGGAACGAATTGGACTTTGCCCGTCAACACGGCGAACGCCAGCGGATCCTGCAAGCGCTGAACAAACACGGCAACAACCGCACTCACGCCGCCAAAGAGTTGGGCATCAGCCGCGTGGCGCTGTACAAAAAGCTGCACAAATTCCGGATTGTCGAAACGCCGGCGTGAAGTGAAAAACTAAGTGAAAGATTAAGGCGATCTTCAAAGATTATGGCGAGCAACTGTTTTCGATATCCCCGCTGGTGGCACTAATCGGCCAACGGCTTCTTCGATATCACCGCAATCTGGAAGCAACCCCAGGCCAACAGCACCAACGTCAAGGGCTGAAAGCCGTAGACTTGGGCCGAATGTTGAGTAACCCATGCCGCCGTGATCAACAGCCCGACGAACACGCAGAAAGATCTGGCAAGAACGGCATCCGGATGCTGCTGGCAGCGGCGGTAGATCACGTCCCCCGTGATCAACACGTTGGGGATCAGCAGCGAGACGTCGTAGATGGGCGTGTAGGCGCTGAACAGCATATTTCCCGTCAGTGTGGCACACAGGGCCAGCAGTTGCCCGTCGCGGCTTTGGCCCGCGCGGGACCACCACGCGGCCAACACCAGCGGGACGAACCAAGCCGCGATGGCCAGGACCGACAGTTTCGGCAACCAACCGGGGCCGCCATACAACAGCAGGAAAAACGAATGCAAGTCCACGTGTTTGAAGGTCTTGAAGTGTGCCGCTCCGGCTGACATGGTCCGGCCGTAAACGGTCAGCATATCCCAGTAGGCTCGCGCGCCGTCGATGCCCACGATCAGCAGGCAAACCGCTGCCAGTGCCAATCCGCCCACGACCGTGCCCGCGAGCAGGCGCGGCTTGCCGGACAACACCAGCAGCGGCAGTGCGAACATCAACAACGTCGGCTTGACCAGGCACATGGCCAGCACGAATCCGCCGGCGAACGGGCGGTCGCGTCGGACCAACCACAACGCCAGCGAGATCCAGAACAGCCCGACGATCGCCCATTGGCCCGCCAACCAACCTTCGAGAACCAAAGGCGGAAAAGCGGCGGCCAGCAGAATCGCGCCTCGAACGTGCGTCGCTGGCCACGAGAGGCAACTTCGGCACCGCATCAGCGCGGCGCACGCGATACCGGCCAGGATCACCAGCCACGCGGCGTAGGACCAGGCGAAAGGCAGCCCAGTCAACGGGCCCAGCAGAAATGGCAGGACGGGAGCGTGGGCGAAAGGATAATGAACGCCGGGGGGAGTTCCGGGAACCCGCGTGTGCAGCACGTCATCCTGCAGCTTGGGATCGTACAGTTCCCGTGCGGGGTATTCGCGCAGAATCGTGGCCGCGGCATAGAATCCCGCATAATCGGGCGTGCCCTGACGATGGCAGCCGGCCTTGAGGTCCAAGAATATCGTCACCGCGACGCCGGCGCAGAACAAGACCATCAGGACGGAGCCGACTTGAGCCGCCAGCCACAGCCGCGAACCCAGCCAGCGCCAATCGAGCGAGTTGATCAACTTTGTCATGTCGCCCACCCGGATCCATAGCCGTTCGCCGCACGTGTGGAACGCGATCCCCCCAGCGGGACACCGCTTCGCCGATGCTTACCACGTCAAACCGATCGCTCTCTCGATGGGCCAGATGAAGATCCTCGCTGCATAGTAGCGGGCATCCTCCGACAGATCGTACACCGCCAGCAGGAACAAAACCGTAATGGCCAGGGCGCACAGCCATCGCCACGGCAGGCACATCAACAGACGCATCAGCACACCTCCGCACGAATTGCGAGATAAGAAACGGATGACAACGATACGCGCGAGTGCATACCGCGTGCCATGCGCTGAGGCGGGGGTGGGGTGAAATACGTTTCTTGGCCACGGATGAAAGTTAGGCCCCCTCCGAGCTTGCTCGGTGGAGCCCACGACTATGCACTAACAGCGCCCACCGGGCGCGTCGCGGCCCCCTCCGAGCTTGCTCGGTGGAGCCGGTGATTTTTGCACTACCTACGGCCCTGACATCTTAGTGCAGAATCACCGCTCCACCGACGCGAGGTCGGCGGTGGCGTACCTGGCTAATCGCGAGTGCCTTACGTCTAGTGCATAATCACCGCTCCACCGACGCGAGGTCGGCGGAGGCGCACCTGGCGAACCGCGAGTGTTTCATCCGTGTTTCCCCGTGGCAAGACAATTCGCATGCCTGCCGTAAACCCGTGGTTGGCGCGGGGGGTTACACCCAACGCTAAACCCCTGGTTGACAGCATCGGGCGCGCTCGGCGGGCGACCTCCCGTGCCACGGACCGATCGGGCATGGAACCGTGCCATCGGAAAGAAATTCGCAGCGTTCACAAGTCTCTGTAAGTCACTGACTGATATACACTTGCCGACGTTTTCGCCACGTCCACAGTCTTTTTCCAGCATTCGTTTCGCCCTTGTGGCACGCGTCGTGCTTAACACGTTCTGCCATGAAGCAAGGAAAGATCTTGTAAGGCTTGCCAGATCACGATTTTGTCCTTTGCACAGTGTCCTGTTGTTTCGCTTCAATTTTTGTTCGAGGAGAGTTTGCTATGTTGACGTATCTGAAGAATTTCGTTCGGGAAGAAGAAGGCGCCACGATGGTCGAGTACGGGCTGATGGTCGCCCTGATCGCGGTGGTCTGCATCGCCGCGGTCACGCTCATCGGGGGCAGCCTGAGCGCAATGTTCTCAACGGTCGCAACCGATCTAGAGTAGTGAGATGCGTCGCGTGGTCGACGAACGTTCGTTTTCGCGGTGGATGCGTCGCTCGCGGGCGGCGCATCCACTCCGTTCGAACGGCAGTTCAATCTATCGGAATGTGAATCCATTTGACTTGATGCGGGTGCAATCATGTACGCTTCGTTCGTGGGATGGATTTTCGTGAGTGTTGGGGCCGCATGTGTCCTTGCCCAGTTTCTTCGCGGCTGGTAAGGCTTGGGCGTCGGATCAGCAGAAAGACGCGATCCTGGATGGGAAAGGGAGAGCCATGACGTTCATTGGAAGCCACTCGCCGTTGATAGCTCTTTTCGTCGCGACGGTTGTGGCCTTCGTCGCCGCCGTGATCGATTTCCGCCGTTTTCGCGTACCCAACGTATTGACCTTTCCCTTGGCCATCTCGGGTTTGGCCTTCCACGTGACCCTCAGTGGTCTAGCGGGCCTGCAGTACGGCGCGGGCGGCCTCGCCATAGGATTTATTGCCCTCCTGCTGTTCTACGTCATGGGCGTGATGGGGGCGGGGGACGTTAAGTTGCTGGCCGCGATCGGAGCCTGGATCGGCGGGGCCAACGTTATTTATGTATTCTGTGTGGCGGGCATCGTCACGGGAGTCCATTCGCTGGTGGTTCTTGCCTGGCAGCGCCGCCTGCACGAGATCCCGGCGATCTTTCAGGTGGCCGTTGTCCAGATGCTCACGTTGGGCCGCCATATCGCGCAAACCGACTCGGCCTCGCTGGCCGCGATCACCGCGCGGCCGGATCGTCGCCGCTATGTGATGCCGTTTGCGGTGATGATCGCCATCGGCGTGCTGCTGGTGGCGGTCCGGGAGTTCGGATTGTGATGCGATCTCGCTCGTAGCGGTCGTGGCGCGGGGATTGGGATAACAAAGAGGAATCGCAGGTTATGAGCGGGCGAACAATCATGGTTGTGTTTCTGGCCCTGTTTAGCGGGGCCGGAATGGCGGTGGGCGTGCTGCAATCCAATCGCCCCAAAACGGCTGGCGTGGGCACCACAGAGGTCGAGCCTGTCTTGATCGCGATTGCCGATCTCGAACGGGGCCGAACGGTGACCAAGGCGGATGTCGAGGTGCGGCAATGGCCCAAGGGACTTGCGCCCGCGGATACGTTGCGGACGGTGGAGCAGGCGACCGGGCGGGCGGCGGTGGCGAGAATCCTGGTGGGAGAGTTCGTGCGAAAGGTCAAGCTGGCGGAGGAGGGCGCGGGATTTGGCTTGGCCCCGTCGATCCCGGTGGGTAAGCGCGCATTAACGGTGATGGCCTCGCGGGCCAGCACGAGCGTCGCGGGTTTTGTGCTGCCCGGCAGCCGGGTGGACGTTCTACTGAATTTGAAAGCCAGTGGGCGCGGTGACGAAACGGGCGGCGGCAGTACGACGACGCTGTTGCAAGCTGTCGAGGTGTTGGCGGTCGACCAGAAACAGGACGCGCCGGAGGCCAACCAGTTCGACCCCAAGGGACTGACGTCCGTCACGCTGTTGGTTACGCCGGAAGAGGCCAACGTGCTCGATTTGGCCCAGAATATGGGAATCTTGAGCTTGGCGTTGCGGAATTCGTCCGACATGTCCGACGCCGACGTCTTGCCCGCGACGCTGGCGGAAATCCGCCGCCTTTCCATGCCGCCGAACTCGCCGCCCTCGCCGTATTTGGACGGTGACTTGCCGCCGCCGACGGAAATGCTGACCGCGTTCAGCCCGCCGCGCGTCGAACAAAAGGAGCCCGTGTGGATCGTGACGTTGCGAGGAAATCAACGGGGGCGGGTCGTGCTGACGGAGCAAGAAGACAGGCGATAAGAATCGCGAAAGTACTTTCACAAGCGTTTGCCGCGGATCGCGGCGAACGTGACGATCCGCCGGGTCAACCGGCGGTATTTGGGTTCCAGGGGATGGACAGCATGCGAGTTCTAGTTGCCAGTGACGATCAAGCGATGGCCGAGCGGATCCGCGGGATCCTGGTCGAGCACGGGGTGGAATGCCCCGCCGGCCATCTCGTGCCGCTGGACTCGGTGGCCGACCGGAGCGGGTTGCTGCGTCCCGAGTTGGTCGCCTTCGTCATGCCGTCGGACTGGATCGCCGGCTTGGCAACGCTTCGCGAGACGCGGAGCGTCGTGCCTCACATGCATGCCTTGGTGCTGGGGCCGGCAAATGATCCCAAACGGATTCTGGAGACCCTGAAACAAGGGGCCGACGAGTTCCTGGACCGCGAGACGCTCGAGACCGAGTTGGTGGGCGCCTTGGGTCGATTCCAGGCGGTTTGTCAGCGGGCCGATTCAGGTCCCAACGGCGGGCGGATCATCGCCGTACTGGCCCCCAGCGGCGGCAGCGGCGCCAGCACGCTGGCCGCGGGAATCAGCACGGTGCTGGCGCAAGAGCACGGCCAGGCGGGCTTGATCGACCTGCGTCTGGGCGTGGCCGATCAGACCGCCATGTTCGATCTCCGCCCCACCCGCACGCTGGCCGATGTGTGCGATAACGTGGGCCGGTTGGACCAGAGTCTGTTCGAACAATTCTTGACCCGCCACGCCAGCGGTGTTCATTTGCTGGCGGCGCCGATCCAGTCGGAGGACGCCGACCGGGTGACCGCCAAAGGCGTACGGCGGGCGTTGGCTTTGGCTCGCGTGCGGTTCCCGTGCGTCGTGGTCGACATGAGCAATGCGCTGAACGCCGAGCAGGTCGAGGTACTGTGGCAGGCCGATGTGATCCTGCTGGTGGCCAGGCTGGATTATACGTCGATCCGCAATACGCGGCGGATGATCGATGTGATGGTCGAGTTGGGAATCGGCCGGGACCGGATGCGGCTGGTATTGAACGGCTGCGGCCAGCGGCGGCAACTGGAGGTCGAACAGGCCGAGTTGGCGATCGGTGTGAAAGCCTCGCAGTGCATCCCGTATAACGCGGCGGCCGGGATGCAGGGGGGAAGAGGGGTTGTCAGGACGCACCTAGTGCAAGATCACGGGCTCCACCGAGCAAGCTCGGAGGGGGCCTGACTTCTTACTGCGTCGGCAGTTGCTCGCATCGGAAACGGAAAAGTGGCGATCTCCCACGGAATACGCCACAGACCATAGAGAACTGAATTTCAAAAAAAAGGTGGTTCCCCCATGGCGTGGCTACGCGGAATGAACGGCAAGCAGCACCCGACGATGTCGGGTTCGACGGCGGTCTTGGACGCTCCGGCCGAATCGGGGTTCCTGCCGCCGGAGCCTGCGGCGACGCCGATCGTCGCGCCGGAGGAGCGGCCGGAGGAGCAGTCCTCCGATTGGTTCCTGGCCCTCAAGCGGGAACTGCACCAGCAGATCGTGACCAAGTTGAATCCCGGGACGCTCCGCTCGATGAGTGAGGAGCAGCTCAAGGACGAAGTCCGGCGGCAGACGGAAGCCCTGTGCCAGGAACGCGCAGAGTTGTTGAACGCGACCGAGCGGGAACGGCTGGTCGTCGAAGTGCTGGACGAGACATTTGGACTGGGGCCCTTGGAACAACTGCTCCGCGATCCGGATATCTCGGACATTCTGATCAACGGACCCAAGTCGATCTACATCGAAAAGCGGGGCCGATTGACCAAGTCCTCGGTCGTGTTTGTCGACGAGCGTCACTTGGTACAAGTCGTCCAGCGGATCGTGGGCAAAGTGGGGCGGCGGATCGACGAGACCAGTCCGTTGTGCGACGCTCGGTTGATGGACGGCAGCCGTTTCAACGCCGTGCTGTCCCCCATCGCCTTGGACGGCGCCGCGGTCTCGATCCGCCGCTTCGGCAACAAGCCGCTGATGGCCGAGACGTTGATCGCCAACAAGTCGATCACGAAAGAAATGCTGCAGTTCTTGGCGGCTTGCGTGCAAGCCCGTGTCAACCTGGTCATCTCCGGCGGCACGGGCAGCGGAAAAACGACGTTGCTCAATGCCCTATCGCGGTACATCCCGGCAGACGAGCGGGTGGTGACGATCGAGGATGCGGCTGAGTTGCGGTTGCAGCAGCCCCATGTGGTGCGGATGGAGACGCGGCCTGCCAATATCGAAGGGCACGGCGAGATCGCCACGCGCGACCTGGTCAAGAACGCGCTGCGAATGCGGCCCGAGCGGATCATCGTCGGCGAATGCCGCGGCGGCGAAGCGTTGGACATGCTGCAGGCCATGAACACCGGCCACGACGGCAGTATGACCACGATCCACGCCAATACGCCGCGGGACGCGATCAGCCGCATGGAAATGATGGTCGGCATGGCCGGGTTCGAACTGCCGATCTGGGTGATCCGCAAGCAGGTCGCGTCCACGATCAACGTCATCGTCCAAGCGGCACGCCTGATCGGCGGCCCGCGGAAAATCACCCGGATTACGGAGATCACGGGCATGGAAGGCGACGTGGTCAGCATGCAGGACATCTTCGAGTTCAAGCAGACGGGACTGGACGAGAACCGTATCGCCGTAGGCCATTTCGTGTCCAACGGCATCCGGCCAGCCGTCTTGGAAAAGCTGCAAGCCTGCGGGATCCCCGTGCCCGTGGAGATTTTTGAGAGACGAGTGTTGGAAGTGTAAGAGTAACAGGTGAGCGGCAAGGCGCTAGCCGCCGGTAATGCACGGAGAGAGCCGGTTGTGCATGGAGAGAGTGAGCGGCAAGGCGCTAGCCGCCGGTAATGCAGCCAAGCGAAACGGATGGCTCGCGCCATTCCGCTTACTTTTTCGTTGTGGAGTTTCCCCATGTCACCGTTGATGGTTGTTTTGGCATTTTTCGCGGGGTTCTTCCTGATCTTCGCGATCAACTACGCCCTTTCGGACGTGGCCGAGGCGCACCGTCACCGGTACAAGATGCGGTTGGAGCAGGAGCTTCGCCGACGTCAGAAGGAATTGGCGCGGGCGTCGGTGGCCGACAAGGATCTGCAGATGGCCACCGCCTCGGGGATGGCGGACCTGATGCCCCGCAGGACGCTGCGCGAACGGTTCCGCGATCTGCTGAACGAATCCGGGTTGGCCATGCGGCCGGATCAGCTGTTGGTGGCGTGCGGAGCCCTAGGCCTGCTCGCCTTTTTGCCCTGTGCTTTTGTCGGCCAGCATTGGCTGTTGGGCGGATTGCTGGGATTGGCTGCTGCTCCCCTGCCGCTGGCCTATGTCGCCTTCGTGCGCAAGCGGCGGCGGGATAAGATCCTGGACCAATTGCCCGAAGCATTCGAGTTGATGTCCCGAACGCTCCGCGCCGGGCAGACCATGTCTCAGGCGTTTCAGTCCGTCGCCGATGAGGGGTCGCCCCCGATCTCGGAGGAATTCGGGTTCTGCTATGAACAGCAGAACCTCGGCCTGACGCCGGAGGCCGCCATGCGGGACCTGGCGATTCGAACCGGCTTGCTGGAACTGAAAATCTTCGTCATGGCGGTCATGATCCATCGCCAGACGGGCGGCAACATGGCCGAACTGCTGGACAAGCTCGGTCGGGTGATTCGGGACCGGGCCAAGATCCGCGGGGCGGTCAAAGCGCTGACGGCCGAGGGCGCCCTGCAGGCGTACATTCTGCTGGCCCTGCCGCCCGGGATGTTAGCGATCATGTTCGTGATGAACCGGCCCTACGCGATGCTGTTGGTCGAATACTACTGGCTGCTGGTCGGGGCCGGGACGTCGATGACCCTGGGTTGGCTGTGGATGCGCAAAATTGTGAACTTTGATTTTTGAGCAGGCGGTGATCATGATTCCAGAAACCGGTACCCTGTTGATTTGGTTTGGCGGCGCGGCCCTTGTGTTCCTGGCTTTGGTGGCCCTGCTGGGCACGGGCCGCGGGCACGTCACCGACCGCTTGGCCAGCGTGTCGGGGGAATCCGTGACGAGCCAAACCGCAGCGGGAGGCATGGCCGAGTTGCTGAATGCCGACAGTCCGTTGGACAAAGAGACGCGGCGGCGGTTGCAGCAGGAGGAGAAGAAACGTCGCTTGCGCGAACGGATGATGCAGGCGGGCTTCTACGCGGCCGCATCGGGCTCACTGTTCATGATGTTCCGCATGCTGCTGGTCGCCGGCGGCGCGGGACTGGGATTCCTGATCGCCACCATGGGAAAGATGCAACTGGTCCATGGGATCGGCATCGGTGCGTTCTGCGGGATGGCCGCGACCGTGGCGCCGAGCCTTTGGCTGGACCGGCTTAAACGATCGCGGCAGACGAAGATCCGCCGCGCCTTGCCCGATGCCCTGGACGTGCTGGTGGTCTGCCTGCAGGGTGGCTTGAGTGTCATGGCAGCCATATCGCGGGTGGCCAACGAGTTGGTCACGGCCCATCCCATGCTGGCGATGGAATTCAAAATTGCGGAACGGCAGATGCAGATGGGCCAGACGGCGGGCGAAGCGCTTCGCGGCATCGCCGACCGGTTCGACATGGAAGAGTTGCGGGGGATGGCGGCGGTGATCAAACAGGCCGAACGCATCGGCGCCAGCATCGCCTCGGCAATGGAAGTGTTCGCCGAGACATTGCGGATGAAACGCCATCAAAAGGCCGAGGAATTGGCTCACAAGGCCGCCGTCAAGATGCTCATTCCCACCGTCTTGTGTATCTTTCCGTCGATCTTTGTCGTGATCCTCGGACCGGCCGGCGTTCAGATCTATAACCAACTAATAGTAAAGGGGCCATAAAATGTTACGTCTCAACAGCAGTTTCATGCGACGGTCGCGGACGGGGGCGACGGTGGCCGAACTGGCCCTGACGCTGCCGATTATGATCTCCATGGGCGTGGGGATCCTCGAATTCGGACGCGGTTTCATGGTCCAGCAGATGGTCACCAACGCCGCACGCGAGGGCGCTCGGCACGCGACCCTGGCGGGCGCCACCAGTACGGAGGTGGTTGCCAAGGTCAAAGATTATTTGGCCACGGGCAGCATCAATCCCGCGGTCGTTGATGTCACACTCACTCCGACGAGTCTGCAAGGGGCCAAGACCGGAGACCAGATGCGGGTCCACGTCCGTGTGCGATACACGGACGTGACATGGATGCCCACGCCCTGGTTTCTTGGCCGAGCAAATTTGTCCGGCGACACCGTGATGCGGCGAGAGTAGCGCGTTTGTCGTTCCGCCCGCAGGCGGTCCCTGCCACCACCGTATCAACCAAGTTTGAAAGGATATCCCATGAACGCGCGAAATCGAATCTTTCCACGGCCCGCACACCGCGCAAAACGCCGCGGGGCCGTGTTGGTCATGGCTGCCTTGAGCACGACGTCCGCGTTGATCCTGTGCGGTCTGGTCGTGGACACCGGGAACGTATGCGTGGCGAAAACCGAGTTGCAGCGCTGTTCGGACTCGGCCGCGCTGGCCGGGACGGCCGTGCTGTTGCCCAAGAGCGCCCTGAACGGCGGCCAACCGGACCCGACGGCGGCCACCTACGACTCGTGGACGGAAGCCCGCAAGTACGTGCGGGCCAACCCCTGCCGCGGCGTCACGCAGATGGAGCTGCTGCAGGAGGACATGGTTTTTTCACGGTACAAGCACGATGAAAGCAATCCCGAACAAAGCGAATTCATCGTGACCAGTACCAGCTACAATTCGGCCAAGGTCGCGGCCCGACGGGATGCGGGCCGAAACGGTCCGATCCCGTTGTACTTTGGTGGCCTGATCGGCGTTCCATCCGTCAACGCCAAGGCCGAATCCGCAGCTTTTTTAGAGAAAGATTTTGAAGGGTTCGGCATCGAGCCCGGCTCGAACGCGACCTGCAAACTGCTGCCGTTTTCGCTGTGGGAAGGTTCGTGGGACGCGCGAGTGGCTAAGGGAGACGATAATTATACCCACAACAGCGAGAATAATACCGTGTCCAACGGCGGCGATGGGGTTTACGAGATTCGGCTGTATCCCAGCGAACTGATTGACTGCCCCGGCAATTTCGGAACGGTCGATATCGGAAGCCCCAATAACTCGACCTCGGACCTGTCCCGGCAGATCCTGTACGGTCCTAACGCTTGGGATTTTTCGTTCTTTCCGAACAGCCAGGTCAAGATCTCGCAAGTCGATCCCGAGGAACCCAACGGCAGAAAAGTCCTGCTGCTGAACGGCGACACCGGGCTCAGCGCCGCGATCAAGGACGAACTGTACGCCATCCGAGGCCAGCCGCGGATTCTGCCCATTCATTGGAAAGCCACCGGCAACGGCAACAACGCCCAGTTTCGGATCGTCAAGTTCGTAGGCGTTACGATCCTGGATGTCGATTTGACAGGGGCCTTGAAGAACAAATATGTCACGATCCAGCCCTGCTATGTTACTGACGGCACGGCGGTCGGCGGCGGCGTGGATGGGCAATCGAGCGAGTTCATGTTCAAACCGCCGCGTTTGAGACAGATTAAGGACGGCAAGTAGTTGTACAACGACATTTTGCAAGGCGGCTCCAACTTTCCTCGCCCCCAAGGGGCAAAGTTGGATTCCATTCCCAGGGCGTTGCCCTGGGCTGATTTGTTACGCCCCTGCTGGGCAGAGAACGAATCCATCGCACAGTGCATTCCGAATTTCGCTCACGTCAGGTGTCCACTCCGAAATGGCGATGAACACATAGGAAGACCCCGAACATGAAGACCAGATTTGATAGATGGTTTGCAACGGCAGTGTTTGCATGCCTGGCACTGCAAGCCGCGAACGCGTTGGCACAAGCCCCCACCGGCACGATGGCCATCGAGCAGGACTGGAGAGTCGAACTGTATGTCATGCCGGACAGCAGTCGGCTGACCTCGCCGCTGTTCGTTTCCTCGTTCTCGATTCCGCTGGTGCCGGCCCTGTTTCAGTGTACATGGAACCATCGTGACGTCCCTATTCTCGAGGAGGGCGGCATCCAGTTGCAGGTTTACCGCTGGAACGATCTGCTGGACGACCAAGAGATCGTAACGCCGCCCTGGCGGGAGAAGCTGAGTATTGACGACGAGGTGATTGCCTGGACACAGCGGCTGGCGATCGTCAACATGGACTATCGTTTCACCGTCAAGAACATCTCCAGCAAGACATGGGGCGCGATTGCCGGTCCGTACACGATCAAACGCACGTTTCTGCTCTGGGTTCCGCCGCTGGAACTCTACAACTTCCAGGAGATCGCCGACAACTCGGGGATCGTCATGGGCGGCAACCGCTTCAAGAAGATGACGGTCCTGCAGACTCGCTTCTACGACGTCAATGGCAATCTGCTGGCGCCCGTGGTTCCCGAACCGCCCGGAGGGCGCCAGCTGTTTCCCCCGACGCCAGGACACGCCTCGTATGAATTCGTCGGAGCCGCTGCGGAATAACGCATCATGACACGGATCGTGGCCCCGTTTCGCCCAGAACACGTTGCTGCTCGACCGAAGGATGCCCGTCGGCAAGTCTCCCCGCTTTGGACGTTTCGCGTCATCCCCTACCTCATGGCGCTAACCCCCGTGTCATTTACCGTTCAGCTTTTCGCGGTATATTCTCCAAGGTGGGGAGACGTGGCCTCTTGCGCTGGAGCGGCTCTCGTCTTCACTGCGGCTGGTCATGTGCTGTTGAAACTTGTCCTTCGCAGATCTCCCACAACCGAGATCATCCTGTCTTTGCTCGTGGGACTCGTTGTTCTTGCTCCGTTCTTCACCGTCTTCGTGCCGACGGCGTACCAGACATTGTCGCTAATTGCACTGTGCGTTGCCAGCATGGCGGGCGTGGCAGTCACGTGGTGCACCCGCCAGCAAGTCCAGCGGAGTGCTCTTCCCACGCTGATAGCGATCGTGCTGGTTGCCGCAATTGGCTTACAGATGATCTCCACTGCCCGTCGCGTCATCCCCGATGCTTGGCGGAGTCGTCGTAGCGACGCAAGACTGTATACTCAGCAGCGGTTTTCGACAACCACGAACCTGCCGGCAACGGAACCATTGAACGAAAATAGCCTTCCGCATATTTACCTTATCGTACTCGATGCCTATGGACGTAGCGATGTCTTACAGCGACTGTACGGATTCGACAACTCTGTTTTCTTGGAAGAACTGCGCGGGCGTGGCTTCTTCGTCGCCCGTCGCAGTCGGTCCAATTATCACTTGACCGACTTATCAATCGCGTCGACTCTCAATCTCGCCTATCTGAACGGACGTGAATTGCAGCACTTTCGTACCAGGCTACCGTTGCGTTCCATGATCTGCGACAGCATTCTTGTGCGAACTCTGAAACAACATGGCTACGAGACCGTAGCATTTGAAACCGGCAAATCGACGACTGAGTGCGAGTCTTATGACCGCTACTTATCCCCGAGTAAAGCCCTTTCCGACTTACAGGATGTTCTCATCCACTCGACAGCCATACCCCCATTTCTGGAGGCTGTTCAGTCGTGGGTTCCGTACTGGCCTTCCACCCTGCACCGTAATCGAATCGCGCAGACCTTTGAACAACTGCCCCTTGTTACCCGGGGGGCAACAACGCCGACGTTTGTCTTTGCGCACGTTATGGCCCCGCATCCTCCGTTCGTTTTTGATGAACTCGGCAACGCGAGAAACTTGCATGGCCGCTATTTGCTTGCTGACTCCGGGCCGTTCCACGCGGTTCATGACCGGTCGAGTTATGTGGACGGGTATCGACGCCAGTTACAACACGTCAATTCTCAAGTCCTGCGGATGATCGATCGTATTCAATCCCAGGCGTCCCGTCCGGCCGTGATCATCATTCAAGGCGATCACGGTCCGCGTTCTGCGGTGAACGTCTCCAGTCCCGCCACCAGCGACATGCATGAGGCGTTCGGAATTCTGCTTGCCGTCGGAGCGTCCACCGGCGCGTCCGTGCATGCGTCTGCGTTTTACGATGAAGTGACGCCAGTCAACATTTTTCGCCAAATCTTGAATTCCTACTTCGGGACCAAGCTTGATATGCTCGAAGATAGGTGCTATTTTGAGAACCCGATTTACAGCTATCAGTTCCAGGATGTGACTCAGGCTGCAACTGCGCCGGACGCCGGCGCCGGTGCTGACAAGAGCAAGTGCTTTATTAAGAACTAACCATAAAGGATAATATGACAATGGCCACGTTAGGGATTTTTGCGTATATTGACCCGATGTCGGGAGTCTTTTTGCTTCAGATTTTGGCCGCCGCCGTCATCGGCGGGTTGGCATTTTTTCGTCAGGCGATTTGGGGGATGTCACGGGCGGTCTTGCGCCTGGGCGCCTCGCGTGATGAGTTGAGAAGTTCGGCAAACTCCCCAGGGAAAGGGGACTTGCCGTGATGCTAGACGGCCGCGTGCCTGGTTCTTTTCGAGATCCTTCGGGATTTGTCTTTCTTCACGGCGGGCGAGTCCTGCGCGCCGTCGACGAAGGGTGTTTCCAATCGTTGGAGAAGTTGCATTCGGACGGGACACTCGCGCGTTTATCCCAAACCCACGGTCTCGTGGCTACGCAGATTGTCGAACAGGAAGCCGACGTCGCGGCCCTGGAGAGCGTGTACTCCGACACGTACCGATATCTCGAACACGAACGAATCACTCCCATTACATACCCGTATGAATGGACGCTGTCTATGCTCGCCGATGCAGCGATTTGCACGCTGGATCTGCAACTCGAGTTGGCGAACTCCGGTTACTCGCTGAAGGATGCAACACCGTTCAATGTTCAGTTCGTCGCAGGCAAGCCGAAATTCATTGACGTGGCTTCGATCGAGCTTCCCGGCCGCCGGGATATCTGGTTTGCTCTCGGACAGTTTTTTCAGTTGTTTCTGTATCCTTTGCTTTTGTGTCGTTATCGAGGCTGGGATCTGTCGTCTCTTTTCTTGGCACGGCCGAACGGTCGTTCGATCGAGGAGGTGGCGCATGCATTCGGGTGGATGGGACTTCTGCGGCCGATCCTCTTGATGGATCTGAGCGTCCCGCTGTTGTTTCAGTGGCTGTCCCGAGGAAACAGTTCCAAGCGACGAAACTTGTTGACAAAACCGGCAGGTAACGCTGCGCCGCAGGTGCTTAATCTGCGAAGACTGCGACGTAAGACAGCGCGGATTGCTGCCGGATACCGCCCTCGTAGCGGCTGGGCGGCGTACACGGACCATCGCAATTACACGCATGCGGGAGAAGATGCCAAAATGGCGTTGATCGAGGGGTTTTTGCGTGAAACCTCGCCCGCGACGGTCGTGGACGTCGGCTGTAATACTGGAGAGTACAGCTTCGTGGCCGCGGAAACAGGTGCCAAGGTTGTGGCGATCGACTCGGATCATGACGCTGTGGAGGTCCTGTACCGGCGATTGCGCGATAAACCGATGGATATCACTCCCATGGTGGGAGACATCTCGAACCCCAGTCCGGGGATCGGCTACATGAACACGGAGCGTTCGCCACTCCTTCAACGCATCCAGGGCGATTGCGTGTTGTGCCTGGCGCTGCTCCATCACCTGCTGATTACTGCCAATCTCTCGTTGGCGGCCGTGCGTGACATGCTGGCTGTTCTCACCACTCGCGACGTCGTCCTGGAATTCGTGCCGACCGACGACGAGATGTTCCGGACGCTGCTGGGCCTGCGAGTCGACCTTTTTGGGGAATTGACTTTGGCGCGTTGCAGGAGCGTCTTCACGGAGCAGTTTACGGTACTGAAGGAGGTGCGGCTTCCGCAGTCCAAACGCAGTCTTCTTTTCCTGCGTCTGACCTCTGCCGCATGGCAGCCTCTGGCAACGAATCCGAATGAACAAAGCCGTCCGACAGGAAACGATGATAGCGCTGGCTGACCGTCAGCAGTCTGAGAGGATTGGTACAGATGATAGGCTACCACACGACATGGGCTATTGTCGATGGGGATCTTCAACGCGAGTTATGACCTGTAAGCGTGCCCATCGGTTGGCCGGGGCATAACCTGCGACAACAGCCCCATGACGATGATCGGGCGAAACATGATTTTTCGAAAGACGTCACCGGGTGGTGAGAGGAAGCGAAGTGATGGCCGGGATCTCTGCTGCAATGCAACCAATCGCAGGTCTCTGGCGGCGTTCAGATTGTCGTGGGAGGTTAAGGTGTGGGACAGATTCGCGACGGCGCGGAATAGTCCTGATGCTTGCAGTGATTGTGAGTATCGAGGCCGTAATGGTAGTTTGGACTTGGCGGACGTGGGCGGATCCGATCGTAGACTTTGGGCGGGAGGTCTACGTGCCGTGGAGATTGTTTGAGGGCGATCACCTGTACCGCGACGTTGCCTATTTCAACGGACCGCTTAGTCCCTATATTAACCTTGGGGTATTCCGGCTCTTGGGTCCCTCGGTCAACTCGATTTTGATGGCGAACTACGTTTGTCATATATTGATCGCCACTGCGATTTGCGTCTTGGTCAACCTGCTCACCAGCTTACGGTGTGGACTGCTTTGTGTCACCGTGTACCAGGCGCTGTTTGGGTTTGCGCAATATGAGTCTGTGGCGAACTTCAACTACTTGGCGCCCTACTCGCACGAGCTGACGCACGGAATGTTGCTATCCCTTCTGTGCCTGCTGTCCATGTATCGTACGCTCGCCTCGCGTCGGGGTAGTTGGGGCCTAGCAACCGGAGCCCTGTTGGGGTTGGTGTTCCTCACAAAACCAGAGCCGTTCTTGGCTCTGGCTGCAGCCTGCGGGACAGGACTAGCTACGACGACTATATGCCGACCTTCGCAACTGAAACGGGTGGTGCAGCTATGTCTTGCGATGCTGGTCGGGGCCACGATAGTTATCGCCACCGCGGCCATCTTGTTACGTTCAAATCTGTCATGGCATGACGCATGGCAGGGCATGTTGGGTGGTTGGACCCACGTGTTCGACAAACGCATCACCGATCTCAAGTTCTATCGGCGCGGTGCAGGTTGGGATGCTCCGACTGCGAGATTGATGACGATAGCATTTTGGCTGGCCATTCAGCTTCTAGCTCTTCGATTTGCTTGGCGCGAGTCGTTTAGGCAGAAGGCTTCCGAGAAGAAGACCGTCGATTTGTGCCTCCTTATTCTGACGGTCGTGCTCTTCTATGTGGTCACCGTTACGTTTCGCACAAGTATCCCCTTGATGGCGATTTTGGTGTATTCAACGCTGCCCGTTTGGGTCTTGTGCGTGATCGGAGGCACGCTCCGTCAAATGCGAAAACCCTTCCCGCGTGGTGGGCTCGCCAGACGCTCGATCATATTGGCCTGCATGGTGTTTGCACTGTTAATGCTAGCGAAAATTCCTCTCTGTGGCAGGATTTCGGGCTATGGCTTCGCCTTGGCGATGCCCGCGACGCTGACTGTGGTTTCCGCCGCTTGGTGGGTAGCACAACAGGTGGCTATTAGGAATGGTTCAGTTCAACGATTCTGTGCTTGGTGCATCTTCTTCTTCCTCAGTTTCAATGTCTTTTACTTTGTCCAGATGGCTCGATTGATTTCTGCCCGGGACGCAATGGTAATGGTTAACAACACGCCGTTATTTCGGGCGTGCCACGAACGGGCAGTGATAATCAATTCGACGCTGGCGGAGATCCAAGCACGGCTCAAGGAGGAGGACACACTTGCCGTCTGGCCAGAGGGGGCGCTCTTGAACTTTCTTGCCCAAAGACGGAATTCGACGCCATACATCGTCTTGATGCCTCCCGAAGTCTTGATGTATTCGGAAGACGTCATCTTGGACAGCTACCAGCGTCAGCCTCCAGACTATGTCCTGTTGATCAATCGGGATACTTCGGAATATGGCGTCGGGCAATTTGGACATGGATACGCCCAGAATCTTTGGGCATGGCTATGGCAAGAGTACCGACCGGTTACTATGCCGGATCAAGAACGTTCGGAATCGGACAAATTTGGCATGCTGTTATTGAAATGGGACGGTTCGCCATGACACTGCAAAAAGCAGGGGATGGTTTGACAGGCTGTTCAGGGGGCCAACGGACAAGGGCCGTTGACGCGGGATTGCCATCGCCACGGCACGAGGCGTGTGGCGTGCCCGAGATTAACGCCCGCGATGTGGGCCTCGCTGCAAGGACGGAATTCTGGTCGCGTAGCGACGGCTTGATCCTAGCCGTGGGGCCAACCCACGGTGGATGTTTCGTGAGGATGCCTCCGTCGCGTAGCAACGGTTGATCCGACGAGCGTGTCGCGGCATGGTTTCAATCGTCGCCACGCGACTTGTCCCGACGCTCGTCATGGACCTCCGTGGGTTGAAACCCACGGCTAGGATCCGTAGCCTCTACGCGGCAGAGGCTTCGTTGCCGAAAAGATGACGAGTGTGTCAGGAACCGGTCCTCGTTTGGCAACCATCCGACGGCTGATCGCGATTCCCCAACCACACGTCACGGAGCATGCTGTTTTGCCGATGCATTACTTCGTTCCTGGTCCCTTTGCCTGGCTGTGCGGCACGACCACGGCGCACGAGGCGGAACTTGAATTGCCGCTCATGTCCCAGGCCTCGACGACAACTGAATAGACGCGGCCGCTCCGGTCGCTGCCGTCCCGCTCGGCGCGCAACACGATCGTGGCCTCGTATCTGCCATCACCGACGTGTTCCAAGTCGATGTCCACCGGCGCGGTGAAGCCGTCCTGGCCAGCGACGTCGCCGACGTGTCGGCCGCTGCCGTTGCTGTCGTCGGGCTGGCTGCTCGAGATCCGACACAAGACCGGCAGATCCTCGGGCGCAGTGCAGTCATCCAGGGCCAAGGCGGAGATTGTCACCGGCACCATCGCGTGATTCGCCGGCCTGAGTGAAACCACATCCGTGGTCACCTCGACCAGCGGAGGTTGGTTGTTGTTTGCCGACCGGATCGCCAGGTTGTGGGCGGTTCCCGCCGCCAAGGCCACGAAGTCGTTGCCCTCGGGAACGTCGCACTGGCCGAAAGCATTCCATCCCCAGGCGGCCAGCGAGCCGTCCGCACGCAGAGCCAGACTGTGGCCGTATCCCGCCGCCAAGGCAGTGAAATGTTGGCCCTGAGGAACGTCGCACTGGCCGAATCCGTTCGCTCCCCAAGCGACCAGCGAGCCGTCCGTACGCAGGGCCAGACTGTGGAAATACCCCGCCGTTATGGCCACAAAGTCGTTGCCGATGGGAACGTCCGTCTGGCCATCCGCATTGGCACCCCAGCCGACCAGCGAGCCGTTTGCACGCAGGGCCAGACTGTGCGACCACCCCGCTGCGATGGCCACAAAGCCGTTGCCGCCGGGAACGTCCGTTTGGCCGGACTGGTTGAGTCCCCAACCGACCAACGAACCGTCCGCACGCAAGGCCAAACTGTGGGATCCGCCTGCCGCGACGGCCACAAAGTCATTGCCGGCGGGGACGTTGGTCTGGCCACCCCAGGCGACCAGCGATCCGTCCGCGCGCAGGGCCAAACCGTGGGCGTATCCCGACGCCACAGCGACGAAGTCGTTGCCGCCGGGAACGTTCGTCTGGCCGTATTGGTTGAATCCCCAGCCGGTCAACGAGCCGTCCGAACGCAGAGCCACGCTGTAGAATTCGCCCGCCGCAACGGATAGAAAGTCGTTACCGTCAGGGACGGCGGTCTCGCCGAACAGATCCAAGCCCCAGCCGACCAGGGCGGGCGCCGCGGGCGTTTGTTCGTCGGCGCAAAACACGACACCGGCAGACGATACAGCCATCGCGGTCAGCAGGATCAACCAGAAAATGCCGCAGGTTCTCGAACCTCTCCCCATGGTCAGCCTCCTGAATTCGATAAGAGTGGCCTCGATCGGAACATTGCGAGATGCTAGCGGCTGTCGGTCCAGGTTTGGCCGAAAGCCGCGCGGTATTTTGCAACTGTCGTGCCAAAAACGTGGTCTCGAGCCGACGGGGGGCCTCGAGGGTCGTGTCCGCGAGAGAAAACCGCAGGATACGGTACTTTGGACGAGAACGGTGGGCAGATTACCGCGAGGCAGGATGGTTGTTCTTCGAGCGGGGTGGTAACGAGACGTTGGCGCTTGGGTGTCATCCAGGAGTTTGCGCTTGGAAGGGGTGCTCTTTTCGCGATGGCGGCAAGATATTCTGCCTGTGCCGATTCTTCCACAGCGACCGGAATTGCTGGAAAGACCAGTTCGGCCTGCCCGATGGTTTAATGGCGTTGTGACGTTTTCCCTGCTTGCATCGGATGTGCCATGAGTATTTGCCATACCACGAAACGGGGCGGTAACGCCTGGAGAATCGCTATCAACGCTGGCTTGGCGATGTTGTTCCTGCTCGATTGGGCCGTATGCGCCAACGCCCAGCAGCACGTCGAGGCCGTGCCGTTGCCGCGCGGGGCGCCGGCGGCGTCCTACCCGCAACCGGCCAGGATTCCCACCGTGCCGGCGGCGCCGCCACGGCCTGCCGAAGGGCCGGCGGCGGACCAGCGATGGCCGGCCGGAGCCGATCCGGCCGCGGCACCGATCGCGTCCTTCGTCGGGCCGATGAGCCGGAACGACGCCGTGATCGAGGTGGTCGTCGGCCAGGCGCGGCTGCTGACGCTCAAAGCGGACATGGCGGACGAGCGGGGAACCGGGGTGATTGCCGTGGGCGATCCGACGGTGATCGATTTTGATATCCTGCCGAATCCTCGCATGTTACGCATCACCGGTCGCCGCGCCGGCGTGACCGATCTGTCGTTCGTGACACCGGACGGTCAAGCGTTTAGCTTCGAGGTCCACGTGGTTTATGATTTGGCCTTGCTGCAAGCGCAATTGAAACAAGTCTTTCCCGATGCCCAGCTGCGGCTGTTTCAGATCCGCGAGCATCTGGCCGTGGAAGGCCAGGCTCGCAGCATTCGCCAGGTCGATCAGATCCTGCAGACGTTGGAAGTGTATCTGGCTTCGGTCCAGGTGCCGTCGGCGACCGAAGGCACGGAATCCGCAGGGACGGGCCGACCGGCACTTGGCGGGCGCAGGCCTGCGCCGCCGGATCCAACGACCGGCGTCCCGACAGCCGAGGGCAGGACTGGGCAACCGGCGGCTGGCGCGGGCGACGAACCGGCGAGGCCCGCTACGGCGGTCCCGGAGCCGGGCGGAAAGCCCCAGGTCGAGGGCTCCTTCGTGTCGCCGCAGATCATCAATCTGTTGCGGGTGCCGGGCGTACAGCAGGTCATGCTACAGGTGCGGATCGCGGAACTGAACCGCACGGCGTTGCGGCAGGTCGGGGCGGACTGGAGATTTGAGTTCGGGACGGGGAACGTGCTGGAAACGTTCATCGGGGGCGGAGTCAGGGGCGGAGCCCCCACGGTGACGGGCGTGTTTCCCTCGGCCGATTTGGATTTCGCGCTTCGCGTCTTGAGAACCAATCAGTTGCTGTCAGTCCTCGCGGAACCGAACTTGGTGGCATTAAGCGGCCAGAAAGCCAATTTCCTGGCGGGCGGCGAGTTCCCTGTTCCCGTCCCGCAAAACTCCGGCGGTGGCACGACGATCACGATCGAGTTCAAGAAGTTCGGCGTCCAACTCGAGTTTGAACCCTACGTGCTCGAAGATGAAACGGTCCGGTTGACCGTCGACTCCGAGGAGAGTTCCCCCGATTTGACCAACGCGGTCGAGGTGGACGGTTACTTTGTCCCTGGGATCAATACCCGTCGCGCCTCAACCACGGTCGAGATGCGTCAAGGCCAAAGCTTGGCGATCGCCGGATTGCTTCGGATGTCCGTCGAGGCGAATACCAAACGCATCCCTGGATTGGGGGATCTGCCATACATCGGTCCCTTCTTCAGCAATACGACCCACCAGCGTCAGGAAAAAGAGTTGCTTATCCTAGTAACGCCCTACCTAGTCGCGCCGATGAACCCGGAAGACGTGCCCTGTTTGCCCGGCGAGGAGCTCAAGGACCCGAACGATTTGGAGTTCTACTTGCTGAACCGTATCGAGGGCCGCACGGGCCGCGACTTTCACCCCACGCGGACCTGGGACGACCCCTGGAACCTGCGGCGGTTGATGCACCTGGAAAGCCGCTCGGTTTCCGGACCGGTCGGACTGTCCCCGTGCGAGTAAGACCGCGTACGTCAGGCCTTCCCGCCTGACTGGACCGCGTAGGTCAGGCTTTCCCGCCTGACCTGCAAACACGACGCCGCCATGAACCACGAATCACACGAATCACACGAATGAGGTTGGAGAATGACGATTGCTGACGAGCGTCAAACCGTAACCGTGGCATTCGTGTGTTTCGTGGCAAATCCGCTTTCCCCCGAAATGCCCGCCCGAACTGATCGGAGAACGTGATCATGCGAAACCAAACCACACGTTGGTGGATAATCCTGGGTTGCTGGTCGTGTGCGGCCTGCGCTGCCTGGGCCCAGCCCGCAGACAGCACGCCGCTTGCCCCGCCTGAACCGCTGCCTGCCGAAGGCTATGCCGACAACGGCTCGCCGTACACCTCGGCCTGCTGCCCGGGCGACCGCCCTGCGGAATCGGGCATTCGTGCCTGGTGGCTGTACCGCGCCAAACCGGCTTTGCAATATTCCCATTGGGGTTATCCCGAGGAGTTCGAGGAAGTCCCCTTCGGCGCTCGCGTGCGCATGGCGCAACGGGCTCAGCTGTGCAGCGGCTGGATGGCGCGGCTGTGGCTGTACCGCTACGATTTCTGCGACGAGTCGGCGGCACTCAATCCCGCCGGACGCAAACGGCTGTACGAATTGGCCCGCGAGTTTCCTGCTTGGATGCATCATGCCCTGGTGATCGAGACGACCGGGATACCGGAATTGGACGCCGCTCGCCGCGAGCATGTCACGAGACTGCTGGAGGAGGCCGGTGCCCCGGCCCATGTAGTGATCGGTGTAACAACGGTTTCCGCGCCCTTTGGCGACGAAACGCGGATGTGGAACACGCGATTCCTGAATCAGGTTCGTTCCGGCGGAGGAACCTCAACGGGCGGTGGAGCCGGCGGTGCGGCCGGCGGCGGCATGGGCGGTGGCGCCGGGAACGGGGCGAGCCCGTAGAAGACCGTCTCCACCGAGCTTGGGGGCTGTTGATTCCGTTGTGGCGTAAGCTTCCAGCCTGCGAAATGGGCAACGGAAGCAGAATCGCCAATTGAAAAGAGGCAGCCTCGGCAAGCTGGAAGCTTAGCCCACGTGCCATTGAGCGGCAAGGCGCTAGCCGCCGGTGACGTCCAGAACCGGCGGCTAGCGCCCAATGCCACTTACTTTGTAGCGGCACGGCGCGAGCCGTCCGGTATTTCAGTCGTAAAACCGGGCGGCTTGCGCCGCTCCGCTAACGAAAACGCCCCCAATGGTCCCAAAGTAAGCGGCACTGGGCTAGCGTCTTGCCGCTCACAACCCACGGATTTAACGCACACGATCGACAGCCCGCTTGCTCGGTGGAGCGAACGATTCGGTCGCCGCGCGCCCTGTTGCAGAATCACGGTTTCCACTCAAGACACTGAGGTCCAACGATGATCCCGTCGACGCCCTACCATCGGCCGATTGTGCTGGTATGCTTGCTCGCCTCGCTCGGCGGCTGCCAGTCGCCCAGTGGTCTTTCCAGCTTCCGGTTGCCTTGGTCCAAGACGGCCTCGGTCGGGCAGCGCCCGCCGCCGCCCTTGCCGCCGACCACGAAACCTTTGACGTCGGATCAAAAGGCGGAGATCCAAATGGCCTTTGCCCGCGGACTGGAACGTCAAGGCCGCACGGACGAAGCCAAGAAGATCTATCTGGAACTTGTCAAAACGTCGCCGAAGCGGGCCGACGTACACCATTGCTTGGCGCTGCTGCACGATCGCAAAGGCGAGTGCCGGGCGGCCGAAGCGTATTATCAGAAGGCCCTGCGTCTGGCTCCGGAGAACGCCGAGGCATACTGCGATTTGGGCTACAGCTACTATCTGCAGCAGCGTTGGCAGGACGCCGAGGAGCAATTGCGTCGCGCGGTAGCGTTGGAACCGGACTTGCGGCGAGCCCACAACAACCTGGGGCTGTTGCTGACGCGAACCGGCCGCGAAGCGGAGGCGTTTGACGCCTTTGCCAAAGCCGGCTGCAGCGAAGCCGAGGCGCACGCCAACGTGGCCTTGGCCCTGTCGCTGGCCGAGCGTTGGGACGAGGCCCGCGCGCACTATCGACGGGCCTTGGCACTGGACCCGAATTTGAAACCCGCGCAACAGGGCGCCGCCAGCCTCGAGACGGTGGCCGGCAAGCTTCCCGGAACCAATCCCCCTCCGGCCGTTCCCCCTTTCGCGGCGGGAATTGCCCCCGTTTCGCACCAGCAGTGAACGCCAGCTGCCGAGCGTTTCTACCGCACGCCGTTGCCGCTCATTTTCAACCGCGTGCGGTATGACGCGAGCGCGCGTGCCGTGAGCGGTTCAACAGGCCTCACGGTTTATCACGTCCTCGATCACCTGCATCAGCGGTTTCATATCCCCCGACTTTTCCACACAGGCCAACGCTCCCAGCGGACGCAGCACGTTCATGTCGACGGTGCTTGTGTCGCCCGAGAAGATCACGGCGGGCGAGGCATGGCCTGCGGCGCGGATTTCGCGCAGCGCATCAGCGCCATCTTGCCCCCGGAGGTTCATGTCGACCAGCAGTATGTCAAAGGACTTGGCAGCCAGCACTTCGAGGGCCGCAGCGATGTTGCCGACGCCGACGAAGTCGTGCCCCCGTTTCCTGCACGTCCAGCTTACAAGATCGCGGAGGGTTTCCTCGTCGTCGATCATCAAGATGCTCACTTTCGTGGGCACCCGGGGCTTTCCGTCTTGCAACAGGGCCGCGAGTTCTGACGACAGATCGCCCCAGCGGAAGGGCTTCTCGATGAACGGTGTGTCGGAATCGAAGCCCCCTTGATAGAGGATCACGTTATCCATGTAGCCCGACATGAAGAGCACTTTCAGGTCCGGCCGGATGTTCCGCAGTTGCTCGGCCAACACCTTGCCGTTGATCCCGGGCATGATCACGTCGGACAGGACCAGATCGACTTGGCCTGCCATCTCCGTGAACGCCGCCAGGGCCTGTTCGGCATCGGCCGCCAGGGTTACACGATAGCCCCAGGCCGTCAGCGTCGTGTTCAGCAGAACGCGGAGGGCTGCTTCGTCTTCGACCACCAGGATTCGCTCGCCCCGGCCTCGGACGATGGCTTCCTCCCCGGGTTCGGCGATCACCAGCGATGCGGGGTCCGTAGGCGGCAGGTAGACCTTGCACGTCGTCCCTTGGCCAAGCTCGCTGATAATGTCGATCGCGCCGCCCGTCTGTTTGAGGATGCCGTATACCGTCGCCAATCCCAGGCCCGTTCCCTTGCCCATCTCTTTGGTGGTGAAAAAGGGTTCGAACAGCCGGTCCAGCGTCGCGGTGTCCATGCCCATGCCGGTGTCGGTGACGGCCAGCAGCACGTAGCGTCCGGGGGCGAGGTCCAGGTAACGCGACACCATCCGCTGGTCGATCACGACGCTGGTGGTCTCGATGGTCAGCTGGCCTCCCGTTGGCATGGCGTCGCGGGCGTTGATCGCCAGATTCATAATCACCTGCTCGATCTGGCTAGGATCGGCCAGGATCGGGTCCAGGCCGGGGGCGAGCGTCACCTGCAAGGCAATGTCTTCGCCCAGGATTCGTCGCAGCATCTTCTCGATGTCGGACACCACCTGGTTCACGTCGAACGGCACGGGCTGCAAGACCTGTTTGCGGCTGAATGCCAGCAGCTGGCGCGTGAGCGTCGCGGCGCGCTCGCCGGCATTCTTGATCTCCAGCAGCATCTCGTACAGCGGCTCGTCCCGGCGGACTTCGGCCTGTGCCAGCCCGACGTAGCCGAGGATCACGGACAGCAGGTTGTTAAAGTCGTGAGCCACGCCGCCGGCCAACTTGCCGATGGACTCCATCTTTTGGGTTTGCTGCAAACGGGTCGCTTGCCCCAGTTGGGTCTCCTGGCTCTGTCGTAATTCGGCCGTCCGCCGCGCCACCTCGCGGCTCAAGGACCACGACCACAGGACGGATGCTACCACCAACAGCAGCAGGGGCCCGGCGACCATCGCGACGTATCGCAGAATCGTCGCCAGGCGAAGGGGCGATTCTTCGTAGACGCCGAGCCATTTGTCATAGATCTGCCGATATTCGCCGCTCTCGCGCAGCACTCGGAGGCCTTCGCTGAACTGCGTCAAAAGGGCCTGCTGACCGCTCGACACGGCGTAGCAGTATTCCGTCGTCAGGACAGGACGCTGGCCCAGTTCCAAGTTCTTCCAGCCGTGCGTCTGAATCAGGTGCAGGGCGCTAATCCGGACGATCACACCACAATCGAAGTTCCCCTCAGCCACCTCTCGAAGCACCGCTTCTTGGCTGTCGACCACGGAGACCTGTGATTCCAGACCGTTCTCGATCAAGAAATCATAGAGCACGTCGCCTTGCTGCACCACAATGCGTTTGCCGGCCAAGTCGGCGAGATTGGCGGGCGGCGTGCCTTGGCCTCGGCGGATCACGCCAACGTAATGGTTCATCGCATGGGTTGGGCCGAAGTCGAATCTCTTGTCCCGCTCGGGGGAGAAGAACATGCCCTGAACGACGTCGATCTCGCCGGTTTCCAGCCCTCGCAGGATGTCCGTCCAGGGGCCGAGGCGAATCTCGATGTTCAGGCCCATTTCCCGGGCGATGGCCCGCGTGAGGTCGACGTTATAGCCGGCAGGGCGGCCCTGCCAATCCAGGTATTCATAGGGCGGATAACCATGATCTCCGCCGATCACGAGGCGGCGCGTGGCGGGTAATTCCAAGGCCGCAAACCACTTGGCATGCAACCTGCGGTAGGTTCCATCCGCCATCACCAGCGACAGGCCTTCGTTCAGCAGGGCCAGATTCTCCCGGTCTTCCCGCTTGACCGCAAAACAGAAGTCCTGGCGGAATCCTTCAATCGGCTCGGACAGAATCCGCAGGTTTGCCATGGGGGTCTGTTGGAGTACACGCATCGCCACCAGCCGTTGAATGACCACGGCATCGTGACGGCCGGCAGAAAGTTGATGAAGAGCCTCCTCGAATGTCGACGTCGTGTGGATCTCGATCCCCCGCTCCTCGCGCCGCAGGAACTCCTCGGCGTTGTCGCCCTTCATCACGGCGACTCGCCGGCCGCGGAGGTCGTCCAGGTTCCCGATCCCGCTGGTTTCGGCCCGGACCACAATGGCACCATGCAGGGACATGTAGGGAAAGGTGAACTCGAACAGGGGTTCCCGCTCCGGCGTGCGGCCGACCAGCGGCAGGGCGTCAATCTCGCTCCGTTCCAGCAGACCTTTGACCTCGCTCCAAGACCCGATGTGAAAGCGGACCTCGCGTCCCATCGTCCGCGCCGCAGCCTGCATCAGTTCCACCGAGAACCCGGTTGCCGCGCCATGCTCGTCGACGAAACAGAAGGGCGGATAGTCGACTTCGCAGCCGGAGCGGATGACGCGGACCGGCGGCGTTGCGGCCGCGACGTCCACGGCGCAGGCAAGGCAGGCCAGCAGAAGCGTGACGATGGCGGGTATCCAAGCCGCGGCCCGAAGCCGCTGACGCCCCGGAGCCGCCTGAAGAATCTGGGTGACCTCACGAAAGTGGCATGAGACAAGCATCAGGAACCAACTTGATATCTTTGCATGCGTAGCCAACTGCCGCAGCGAAACAATCCATAAGAAGAGTCTGTCGCTCGCCGGGCACGATGTCAATCCCCGTTGGCGATCGTTTTGTTGGCGATCGTTTTGTCGGCGATCGTTTGACGTGTTCCTCGGGAGCCGTACGGTTGCGGCCGACTCGTCGGCGACATCCGCGAGCCCGTCGGCTGACACGACCGATTCCGCCGAACGGTCTTGCCCCCCGATCTGCATCATCGAACCGGCGATTGGGCCGCAGAGGCGTTTACGCCAAATCGGCCAGCACGCCGTCGCTGCACAATTCGGGTTTTCCAAAGGTCACCAGGCGGTGTTCGAAGGCGTGGGCCAAGGCCAGCAGCAAGCGGTTGTGAGGGACGTTGGGATAGCGGACCGAGCGGCCCATGCGGAAGCCGGGAGCGCTGCCGACCAGCACGAACGGGATGTTGTCCAGCGTGTGCGAGTTGCCTTTGCCCAACTCGTTGGTCCATACGACCAGCGTGTTGTCGAGCAAGCTGCCGGCTCCGCCGGGTTCCGGGGTCTCCTGCAGGCGGCGGACCAGGTACGCCAACTGGTCGCAGAACCAGCGGTTGATCTTGGTCAACTGTTCCTGCGCCTTGGTGTTGCTGTCGGGCTCGTGCGACAGCTCGTGATGGTTCTCCTCGATGCCGATCCAGCGCATCCGCGCTTGTCCGACGGAATTCGTGTACTGCAGTGTCGCCACCCGCGCCATGTCCGTGCGCAAGCCGTTTACCAACAGGTCGATCTGCAGGCGACTGAGCAACGGCATGTTGTCGTTGGCGTTCTTGACGCCGGCTTCCAGCTCGGGCGGCTGCGGCCGCGCGGGGCTGCTGCTGTCCGTCTGCAAGTCCTTTTCCAACTGGCGAACGAAGGATTCGTGTTCGGCCAACAGTTGCCGATCCTCCGTGCTGAGGGCCGCGCGGACCGTGCGCAGATCTTCCTGCACGGCGTCCAGAATGCTGGTCAAGCTCTCCCGATCCTGGACCCGCCCGTACATCTTGGCCAGCATCTGGTAGGGATCGTCGATCGGAGCCACGGGCTTGTTGGGGCCGGCATAGACCATTCGCGTCCAGGGATCCGCGCGATTCGGGACCACGACGCCGAACTCGAGCCCGCCGAATCGCGTTCGCGTTTCGGGACGGCTCTGCAGAAAGTCCTTGATCTCCTGGTCGATGGAAATACCGCTGGCCCAGCCGGCCGGCGTGTGCGAGCCGCCTTGGATATTGCCCGGAAACAGCTCGATTCCGGTCAGCAGGCAGCTCATCCCGCGCATGTGGCTGTCGCCGTCGCCCCGGACCCGGTTCGACACGCCGCGCAGGACCAGCAGACGGTCTTGAAATGGTTCCAGGGGCTGGAGAGTTTCCTTCAGTGCGAACTGGTCGCCCGTCTCGTCGGGCCAGAACGTGCTCGGCACAATCCCGTTGGGAGTGAACACAATCACCAGCCGTTGCTTTCGCCCGGCGGTGTCTGCCCGAGCCAAGCTGGGTAGGTTCCCGACAAAAGGCAGGGCTGCCGCAGTCAGCCCCAGGTCGCGGACGAAATCACGGCGGGTTGATTGAGTGGTCATTGGTCATCCTTTTCGTGGCTGCAATGCCGACACTTTCATCATCTCGACCAACAGTTTTTGAATGTTGAATTCTACCGCAGCAAACACGGTGGTCAACGTTTCCAGCCGGTCGTCGCCATACGCACTGACCGGCTGTTTGACGAACTGGTGAAACAGTTGCTCGGTGAAACTGCGGTGGACTTCGTCGCTGCGGGCGAGGAACTCGGCCAGTTCGCGGGGGCCCTGAAACTTGATCTCCTCGCCGCGCAGCGTGCGGTAATATCCGCTGGCGTCGATGGGCCTGTCGCGTTCGACGGCACGGAATCGTCCCACGGCGTCGTAGTTTTCCAACGTGAACCCGAGCGGATTGATCAGCGCGTGGCAATTCTGGCAGGATTCGGCGTTGGTCTGCAAGGCCACCCGCTCGCGAGTGGTCAAATGCGGATGGGCTCCTTCGTCCTGCGGGGCCACGGCGATCGGCGGCGGCTTGAGCGCCCTGCCCAGCACGCCGCGGACGAGAAACACGCCCCGATGGATCGGCGAACTGGACTTGTGATAGGCCAAACCCAACATCAGATTGGGATGTGTCAAAACGCCGACTTGCTGGTCCGGATCGTAAGCGACTTTGTGAAAACCGTCGCCCTCCGGCGTTGCAAGTCCATAAAAACTCGCCAGCCGCCGGTTTACAAACAGACTGTTGCTCAACAGCAACTGGCGGAAATCCGACGCCGGGCTCCACACGACGTCGTCCAGGAATAAATCCAGGGACACCGACGCGTCGGCTGCCACCGTGCGGTCAAAACCGGGGAACAACTGCGGATCCTTGGAAACATCGTAAGACCGTTCGACCGGCAGCCACTTCTGGAAGAAGTAACGGACTTTCGACCGGGTGCGCAGATTGGCCATCATCCGTTCGGCCTGGGCGGCCACCTGCTCCTGCGTCCGCAACTGGCCTTGCGACGCGGCTTGCAACAGAGCCTGATCGGGCAGCGAATCCCAAAGTCCAAACGCCAGCCGCGAGGCCACCTCGTAATCGTCCGGCGGATCGCTGCCTAATCCCAGGTACAGGAAACGGGGCGACTTGAGCGCCAGCAGTACCACCGTCTTGACCGCGGTGTCCAGATCGCGAGCCCGCTCGAAATGACTGTCGATAAAAAACTGCTTCTGCTCGTCCGTCAGCGGCCGGCGAAAGGCCCGTTCGACGAACCGCGCACAAAACTCCTTCAGCCGCGTGGCCCGGTCGGGGGCGTCGTCTTTGCAGTTGGCCAGCGCGGCCAGGTTATCGGCGACCTTGCCCGCGATCTCGAGGGCCGCTTCCGTCGTGGCCTGTGTCCAGGCGGCGGAAACAAACGCCCCCCGCTCGTAGCCCACGCTGCTGTCGTCGGCGGGGAATGGCGTATCGACCACCAACACCGTCGGGAACCCGTGGGGCGATAGATGACGCTGCGGGATCACGCTGCGGACGCGATGCGGAGGCTGCCACAGCAGGGCCACGGTGGCCGTCTTGCTCTGGAACTTGGAATAGTCCAGCCGGATCGGGACCACGCGGCCGCCCAACAGGCGGATCGTTTCCACGTGATCCGGGTCATCGCCCGATTTGACCCAAGCGTCGATCAACGGCTTTTGCATGTCGTTGACCCATAGCCGGGCCCCGTTGTCGGCTCGCAGGCAGAACTCGTATTCCCCCGTTTCCTCGACGAACAGCCCGCCCTGCCATTGAATAGCGAATTCGTCCTTGCCGATCGTGGCCGGATCGGGGCTGTCGGGTCCGAAGGCAAAATCGACCTGCGGGTCGATCCGCTCGATCACCCGCTTGTCGCGGCGGAAATTCCGCGCGTCGTAGTATTGGCCTTTTAAGCCGCGTTGCTCGTCCCAGCGGCCTTCGCCCAAAAAACTGCCGACCAAATCGGCGGCGGCGTTCTGGTACTGCCTCACGGTCAAATGCGCCAGTTCGATGCGCGGCGGTTTGTGACGCTCGCGTTCCGCGTCCGAATAGAACGTCTCGAAAATGTACCTCGCCACCTGCTTGGCATCGTCGCCCACGCACTGGTCCGCTTCATCCTGCGGCATCGTGTCGTTGATGTACTTGGTCAGTTCCTGCAGCGAAACGCCGCCCGTCAAGGCGTCGTCGTAGGCCCCGGCAACGCCTTGGCCTTGCAAGCCGTGACAGTCGGCGCACAGCGTCTGGTACAGCGATTGACCAGGCGGAGCGGCTTCGGCAGCGAGCAACGCGCCGGGAAAGACAGCCGCTCGGGCCAGCGCAAACAAGCCGAACAGCAACAGACAGCCGCTGGTTTTCATGGGACGATTCCGGGGTTCGCTTCCGGGGCTCAGACGTACAGAATTCAATTTTGCCTGGCGCCGAGTATCCCATAAACGGTAACGGCTTGCCAGGCAAAATTGAATTCTGTACGTCTGAGCCTTTCCCTCACGACCAAACAAAACGCAGAGAACCAGCGCCAGAGCACCGACACCGATCCGTTTGATCGGCGTCGCTCCCACACCGATTCTTACTTCTTGATTGTCGGTTCCGCCGTCCATGCGGGGCCACGCCGCGATCCGGCGGCGGCCCCACACCCATTCCTACTTCTTGATCGTCGGTTCCGCCACCCGCTCGCTCTCCAGTTCCTTCAGTTCGCGGACCCAGATGTTGCGGAACCGCACCGGGTCGCCGTGGTACTGCAGGCTGATCGGGCCTTTGTCGGGATGCGACTTGTATTCGGGCGCCCGATGGAACGGCGTGTCGCCCAGCAACTCGAAGTGGTTCTGGATCAGCACGCCGTTGTGCAGCACCGTGATGAACGCTGGGCTGACCAACTTGCCCTCGTCATCGAAACGCGGACCTTTCCAGATAATGTCATACGTCTGCCACTCGCCCGGTTTGCGGCTGGCGTTGACCAGCGGAGGATGCTGTTTGTAAATCGCCCCGCACTGGCCGTCGAAATAGGTTTCGTTGTTGTAAGAATCGAGGATTTGCAGCTCGTACCGTCCCATCAGGAACAGGCCGCTGTTGCTGCGTCCCTGGCCGCTGCCTTGGGCTGGCTCGGCTGACGCCCATTCGAGATGGACCTGGCAATCGCCAAAGACGTCTTGGCTGGTCGGGGCTCCCGGACCGGCCACGACATACCCATCCTTGACCGTCCATTGTTCGGCGTTGTTCCATTTGGACATATCGGTGCCGTTGAACAGCACCACGGCATCGGACGGCGCTCCGCCCGGCGCCCCCGGATCGACGAGGGCCGGTTCGGCCCATTGGATTCCGCTCAGATACTCGGCGCCCGACAATTCGGCGCTCGTCCCCAGGCACAACGAGGCAAGAACCGCGATGGCAGCAACGATCGTGGACTTCATCACAAACTCACTCCTTCCGCTCAGGTAACAAACTCGAAATTGGCAAAACAATTGATCCTGCCCTATTCTGGCAAGTTGTCGCCCCGTCGCCAAGCGGCTTGGAGAAAGATCTTCGAAGTGAAAACGTACGTGCTTGACAACTGGCCCAGACGTCGTACGTGACGGCCGGCTGTGGCGTCGCGTCTGATTGCGATGGGAAATCGGCAAGCGATCAGCTGCTGGGAATCAATTGGAAGACCAGAGTGGGGAAAGTGCGCGAATCGCTGGATTGATCTCATACCAAGGGCTGTCGTTCACGTACTCGAAGATGTGCAACAGGAGCAGCATTTGGCGATGCATTTCATCTTTCGCGATGTTTGTCCGGGGGCTGGCGAAGCGCCGCAGCTTGTCCCAATAGTCCTCCGGGATCTGACGGCATAAACTATTCGCATAGATGCGAACTGCGTATTCCGAAGCCTGACGCGTAACCGGGAGCGTATCCGTGTTGTTTAATGCGGAATGCAGGAACATCAGCAGGTTCCGTGGATGTCCCCCGCTCATCTCGCACAGGTACTGGCCCGTGCTGCGGCTCTCGAACAGGTCGGCGATGTCGACGTTTGCGTAGACGCAACGCGCTTCGATGATCGCCCACAACCGGTCCAACCCTGCGGACGTTGGCGATCTCGGCTCGCCGTCGACCTCGTGCAGGCGAATCATCGGCATGGGCGCGTGATGTTCGCCCAGGGTCTGCTCCAGCTCGGCGTAGCGACGATCGTACAAGAGGGATATCGGTACCGAATAAATGGTATGCGCGCAAAAGCTGGTAAGTTGTTCGATATGATCGAAGAAGAGCCGACTATGCGTGTTGAGTTCGTCTCCGCCTAGAGCGCGCAGGGGCAGACGTTCCAAGCCATCGACAATCATCACGACGTCCGTCCTACGGTGCCTTCGGAGCTGCTCGACGGCTTCCTGCAGAAAAGCATTGATTCCTGCCACCAACTGCGTGCCGTGACACTGAATCAGTTGCCGAAGCATGGGGCGAAGCTGATCCTGGTTTCGTAGTTCGGCGACCAGAATGTCGAACCCTGTCTCGACGGTGGCATGGTCGACTCGAATGTGAGGCTTCAAGACCTTCTTGAGGGCGTTCCAGGCGTCTATCAACGGCGGGTTCGCAGGCCCAATCCCTGGAATACCTGCTTTGCTCAAACCCAATCGGATCCGAGAGACCATGAACACCAGGAGGTCTGGCCAGTCGAGATCGTTCAGGGCGACATCTCGCCGGACATCCATATAGAGCACCCGAAACGCCGGCGGGTGAGACTTCGACGAGCATGGAGATTCGAGAATCCCTTTCAGCCGGTTCAGTTCGCAGGTCTTCCCAATGCCGCGATGCCCGGCAAAGAGCTTGACTTGCGGACAGGCTGGATCGGCTCGCCGCAAGGCACGAACATAGTCGTCGACGAGACTCACGCCGCGAACGTCGTCACAATTGACGTATCGAGGATCATTTGCCGGCAACGATTCACCCGGGGCGATTGCCCGAACAAGACGCGTAATCCCATCACTAACCATCTTTTCTCTCCAAGAAAACGCGTCCAAACAATCCGTTAGCAACCCCGGACAATTGCGTATTCTAAGCGTCAGGCAGCAATGCATCGGGGACCGCCTGCCTCCAGAAACATCACCAAACGTGTGGTTTTTCCGCTGTCCACAGACAGAACAGCTCTTTACCCCACGGGCAACAACGCAGCTTTGGCCTTCGACGGCAAGGAAGGGATTGGGGGACACGTCAGACGAGTGAGGCCATCAGCGGGCCTTCTCTGCATGCCAGCCCCAGAACGCATGTCTGTTGGTATTATATCCGCGGGAACACCGAAGTCGAAATCAGGCGAATCCCGTAGTTGGGCGGGGAAATACTACTGGCGCCCCAGCGGAAAGCCACCGATACGCGGAAGGCAACGGGTACGTACAAAACAGCCGCCGCGAAGCTGGGGAAAGTTCCCGATACGCGCAAAGCAACGCCGGAGTACTCGGACCGCACGCAGGAGAGTATGGAAAGCTCTCTGGCAGCAGCGATTCCACCGCCAGTAGCCGTTTCTGGTGCGACAAAAGCGAAAAAGCTCGTTCCATGATCTCTGGGAAAGGCGTGCTGTAGGAGTGGTGTAAACCGCGCGGCGTCGCTACAATGCTTGTTTTGCTTTGTTTGATCTGACAACAGACCGGTGCATTCGGCTGGTCCGGCGACTGGCTGGCTGCGATCGAGCTTCGGTGGTCACGCATTCGATGGGCAGCTTTCCGGCCTTTGGGCGAGGTTTACGCGGTATGACTTCGTTGATGCTGGTGTTCTTCGTGGCCGGAATGGTCGCGTTGGTTGTGGGTGCCGAATTGTTGGTGCGCGGGGCGGCGCATTTGGCGGAGGTGTTGGGGATCTCGCCGCTGGTGATCGGGCTGACGGTTGTCGCCTACGGCACCAGTGCGCCCGAACTGGCGGTCAGTGTCCAAGCGTCGTGGCTGGACCAAGCCGATCTGGCGGTGGGCAACGTCGTGGGCAGCAATATCATGAATGTGTTGCTGATCCTGGGGGTTTCCGCACTGATCATCCCGCTGACCGTCGCCCGCCAGCTGCTGTGGCTCGACGTGCCCCTGATGATCGGGCTGTCGATTCTGACCCTGGTCTTTGGCCTGGACGGCCGAATCGGCCGCTGGGATGGCGTATTCTTCGTTTCAGTCCTGGTGGGTTATACCGTATTCCTAATCCGCAAGAGTCGGCGCGAAGTCGCTGCAGAGCGGGCCGCGGAACGGGCGGCAGAACGGGCAGCGAACCCCGATCAGCCGTTGGCCGCTGTGATCGGCAGCCGCTTGGGCCAGATCGTCTGGGACGTCGTGTTTGTCTTGGCCGGGCTGGGCTTGCTGGTTCTCGGGTCCCGCTGGCTGGTCGACGGCGCGGTCGCGTTGGCGACCTTTTTGGGGGTCAGCGAACTGCTGATCGGCCTGACGGTCGTGGCCCTTGGTACGTCGCTGCCCGAGGTCGCCACGACGCTGGCGGCGGCGATCCGCGGCCAGCGGGATATCGCGGTGGGCAACGTGGTCGGCAGCTGTACGTTCAATATCATCTCGGTGCTGGGCATCAGCAGCCTGGTCAGCCGCGACGGCATTCTCGTCTCGGCGCAAGCCCTGCAGTTCGACATCCCCGTGATGATCGGCGTCGCGATTGCCTGCTTGCCGGTGTTCTATACCGGCGGCACGGTCAGCCGTTGGGAAGGCGGGTTGTTTTTTGGCTACTACATCGCCTATACCGTCTATCTGATCCTGCATGCGACGCACAACGGATCCTTGGCCCCGTTCGAGCACGCCATGCTTTGGTTCGTGATCCCGCTGACCGCCGCGACGCTGGTCATTCATTCCTGGTACTGCTTTCGCCGCGGCCGCATCGACGCGTGCCGCGAGTTGCCGACGGCTGCAAGAGACGCGAATCCATGAATACCTTGACGCTGATCCTGTTCCTGCTGGGGTTGACAGCTCTGGTTGTGGGCGCAGAGTGGCTGGTGCGCGGCGCCTCGCGGCTGGCGGCAACCGTGGGCGTGTCGCCGTTGGTGATCGGCTTGACGGTGGTGGCCTTTGGCACGAGTTCTCCGGAATTGGCCGTCAGCGTCCAGGCGGCCTGGTCGGGGCAAGCCGATCTGTCGGTGGGCAACGTGGTGGGCAGCAATCTGTTCAACGTGCTGTTCATCTTGGGTATCTCGGCAGTGATTACGCCGCTGGCCGTGGCCTACCAGCTGTTGCGGCTGGACGTGCCCGTGATGATCGTGGTCAGCGTGTTGACGTTGGTGCTGGGATGGGACGGTGCGATCAGCCGCCTTGACGGCGGCTTGTTCGTCGCCGGCTTGCTGGTCTACATCGGCTGGCTGATTCGGACCAGCCGGCAAGAGGTGGCGGCCGAGCGGGCGGCGGCAGCGGCGCCGGACGAGTCGCGGCCGGCCCTGTCCACGCGGCGGGTGCTGGCGGATTTCGCGCTGATCCTCGTGGGGCTGGGGCTGCTCGTCCTGGGCTCGCGGTGGCTGGTTCAAGGCGCGGTCGCGATCGCCACGGCGTTGGGCGTCAGCCAGTTGGTAATCGGGCTCACGGTGGTCGCCGTCGGCACGTCATTGCCCGAAGTCGCGGCCTCGATCGCGGCCGCCGTCCGCGGCGAGCGGGACATTGCGGTCGGCAACGTGGTCGGCAGCAACATTTTCAATATCCTGGCCGTCCTTGGGATCAGCAGCCTGGTCACTCCCGGCGGCGTCCAGGTCTCGGCCGCTGCGCTCGAATTCGACATCCCCGTGATGATCGCCGCCGCCGTCGCCTGCTTGCCCATATTCTACACGGGCGGAATTATCAGCCGCTGGGAAGGCGTCTTGTTCCTGGCCTACTATGGCATCTACACGGCGTATTTGATCCTGAACGCCACCCGCTACGCTGGCCTGGCCACGTTCCAAGCGGCGATGATCTGGTTCGTGATTCCGCTGACCGTCGTCACGCTTGTCGTCAGCGTCTGGCAATCGGCAGGACGCGATCGCGGGCAAGCCGCAAAGTAGGGTCAAAAACATCCATTGCAGAAGGAAGATGCGACCATGAATTGGCGACTGGTTTCGGTGGTGCTTTGTTGTGCGCATTTTGCAACGTCGTTAGCGGCCGGCGAAGCCGCGGCGGCGGACAAGCCGGACGTGCTGTTTATCGCGATCGACGACCTGAACGACTGGACCAGTTGCCTGGGCGGGCATCCCCAGGCCAGCACGCCGCATTTGGACCGGCTGGTCAGCCGCGGCACCTTGTTCGCCAACGCCCAGTGTGCCGCCCCGGCCTGCAACCCATCGCGGGCGGCATTGATGAGCGGCCTGCGGCCGTTTACGACCGGGGTGTATCAGAACGGTCAGCCCTACGGCGAGCCGCTGAAAGATACCTTGACGTTGAATCGCTTCCTGATGCGGCAGGGTTACCTCGTCCTGGGCGGCGGCAAAATCTATCACGGCGGCGGCGGACTGGCGAACGAGCACAAAACCGATTGGCACGAGTATTTCCAGCGCGGTGGCGACCCGCAGCCGCCGGTCAAGTCGGTCAGTGGACTGAATATGTCGCATTTCGATTGGGGGCCGCTGGATGCGGCTGACGACCAGATGGGCGATTATCGGCTGGTTAGCTGGGCGTCGGAAGAACTGCAGAAACAACACAACAAACCGCTGTTCCTGGCGGTCGGATTCGTCAAGCCGCATCTGCCTTGGTACGCACCTCGCAAGTATTTTGACATGTTTCCGGTGGACTCGATCCAATTGCCCGCGGTCAAGGAAGACGATTTGGACGACATTCCGGCGGCGGGCGTCAAGATGGCCAAGCCGGACAGCGATCACCGGGCCGTCGTGAGCAACGACCAATGGAAGCACGCGGTGCAAGGCTATTTGGCGACGATCAAGTTCCTGGACGAGCAGATCGGACGTTTGGCAGCCGCGGTGGATCAATCGGGGCGTAGCGACAATCTGGTGATTGTCCTGTGGTCCGACCACGGCTGGCACTTGGGCGAGAAACAGCACTGGCGGAAATTCGCCTTGTGGGAAGATGCCACACGCGCCCCGCTGGCGTTCATCGCCCCCGGCGTCACCAAGCCCAACACGCGGTGCGACGCCGGCGTCGATTTCATGAGCATCTACCCGACGCTGGTTGATCTGATCGGCTTGCCGATCCCGGATCATGTCCAAGGTTCGTCGCTGCGTCCGCTGTTGGAAAACCCGCAAGCCAAATGGGCCGGCGTCGGCCTCACCACACACGGTCGAGGCAATCATGCCGCGTGCGACGGGGATTGGCGTTACATCCGCTATGCCGATGGTTCTGAGGAGTTGTACGACCACCGCAACGATCCCCATGAATGGACGAACTTGGCTCGCCTGCCAGAACATGCGTCCGTCCGACGCCGGCTCGCTGCGTGGTGCCCGGCCGAAGAAGCCGCCGACGCGCCGCAGGAACAGGCCGCGGCGGCAAAGCCCAAGGCGAAGCGTGCCAAGCTGCCGCAGGCCAATGAGGCTGGGCAAGAGCCCAAAGGATAAGCCTCGACAGCGAAACGATGCCGAATTGGTTTGGCCTCCGGACGTTGCCCAGTCCAGATCGTTGAATGAATCGAAATCTCATTTCCTCCGGCCCGGCCCTCGGTGACAACCGGGGGCCGCTTGGTTTTGCCTCACGCCTTGGCCTGCACTTCAACCGTCACGTGAACCAGACGCGTCAGACTTGCCAAGGGCCGCTTGTAGTATTCCGGCGGTTGAGGATTGTGGGTCGCGAGGGAAACCACCAGGCAGTAGATGCCTGGACCGATCTCCCACAGGTGCAGGTCCGTCACGGTCACGTCTGCCAAGTCCGTAAGCCGCTGCCGAACCGCTTGGCGAATCGCCGCCGGGCCTTGGTGATCCAGCAGCACGCAGCTGGTGCTTCGCAGCAGCCCCACCGACCAGCGGGCGACCAACGCCGCTCCGACGATGCCCATCACCGGATCGAGCCACGGGAGTCCAAAGAACTTGCCCGCCAAGAGGGCCACGATCGCCAGAACGGATGTCAACGCGTCCGCCAGTACGTGCAGGTAAGCGGAACGGAGATTGTGATCGTGGCCGTGGCGCGTCGCGCGCGATTGCTCGTGCTCGTGCTCGTGCTCGCGCTCGTGCTCGTGCTCGTGCCCGTGCCCGTGCCCGTGCCCGTGCTCATGCTCATGCTCATGCTCATGCTCATGCTCGTGCTCGTGCTCGTGCGAGGACGAGTCGCCGCAGTCCAAGATCCATACGGAGACGCCGTTGACGATCAGTCCGATGACGGCGACGCCGATGGCCTGATTGAAAAAGATTTCGACGGGGTTCAGCAGGCGGCTGATGCTTTCCCAGGCCATGACCAGCGCGAACAGGGCCAACAGCATGGCCCCGGTGAATCCGGCCAGCGGGTTGACTTTGCCGGTGCCGAAACAGAATCGCTCGTCCCGGGCATGCCGACGGGCGTAGACATAGGCAAACGCCGTGATCGCCAGTGCCGAGGCGTGCGAGGCCATGTGGAGACCGTCGGCCAGCAGCGCCATGGACCCGAAGACCATTCCGGCGGCGATTTCCAAGACCATCGTGGCGGCCGTCAGCACAATCACGATCAAGGTTCGGAGTTCTCCAGGCCGCCGCCGGTCCTGGTCGAAGACGTGGTCGTGGTTCGAAGTCGTCATGCAAAATCCCTCGGCTTGCCCGGTTCGCATGCAGGTGCGAGCCCTTTGTAGTTCCGGTTGGTGTGTCGGCCATGCAACCGTATTCTAGGCGATTTCGCCGCCGAGAAAACCGCCGCAGTCCACCACTTGTCGTGTTGGCGTTCGGCTGGCGTTCGGCTGGCGTTCGGCGGTCAAAGCCGCAGTGTCATGGCATGGGCATTCTGCTCGTGATATCATTTTTTCCAGCCTGGCAACCTGGCCTATGCTGTTGTGAAGAATCCGGGCCATATCCCCGAACTGTCCACCGACCCCTGACCCCTGACCCCTGACCACCATGCCCTTACTCCCCCCCCCACTGCTGATCGAAGCCCGCAACGTTTGCAAGCGATTTCCCGGCGTCCGGGCGTTGCACAACGTGGATTTGGGAGTGAGCCGCGGAGAGGTCGTGGCGCTGTTAGGCGAGAACGGCGCGGGCAAGAGCACGTTGATGAAGATCCTGGCCGGCATTTTAAGGCCCGACTCAGGCCGGGTGTTTGTGGACGGCCGGCCGTTGCACTTGGATTCGGTGCGAAGCGCCGTGGCCTGCGGAATCGCCTTGATCCACCAGGAACTAAACCTGCTCGACAACTTGGACGTTGGAGCGAATATCTTCTTGGGCAGGGAGCCGCATCGCCTGGGGGTCCTGGACCGCCGGACCATTCGCCGCGAGTCGGCCGCCGTGTTGCAGGTCGTGGGACTCGATGTTTCGCCGGCAACCCTGGTTCGCCACTTGCCGATCGGCAAGCAGCAATTGGTCGAGATTGCCAAAGCGCTGTCGGTCCAAGCACGGCTGTTGATCATGGACGAGCCGACGTCCAGTTTGTCCGCCAAGGAGACGCAGACGCTGTTCCAGGTCGTGCGGGACCTGCGGGCTCGAGGCGTGAGCGTGATCTACATCTCGCACCGGCTGGGCGAAATTCGAGAATTGGCGGACCGCGTGGTTGTCCTTCGCGACGGCGAGAACGCGGGGGAACTACAGCGCGGCGAGATCGAGCATGATCGGATGGTGCGGCTGATGGTCGGTCGGGAGATCTCGCAATTCTACCGCCGCCGACCTCACCCTGCGGCGGCGAGGGAAGAAACGGGACAGGCAAGACGCCTCGTGACACCTGCGAAAGATCTTCGTGAACTCGCCTCGCCGCCCGTCTTGTCCTGCCAGTGCCATGCCGCGCGCGAGCCGGTCTTGGAGGCTGCCGAGCTGGTGACTCCCGCGCACCCCGCGCATCGCCTGAGCTTTCGTGTTCACCGCGGCGAGATCGTCGGCCTGGCAGGTCTGGTCGGCGCCGGACGCACCGAGTTATTGCGAGTCCTGTTCGGCGTCGATCCGGCAGTGGCGGGCCAGTTGCACGTGGCGGGCCATGCGGTCACGTTTCGCAGTCCTGCGGACGCGATTCGCGCGGGCGTGGCTCTGGTGCCCGAGGATCGGAAACAGCAAGCGCTGATTCTAGAGATGACCATCCAGCAGAACATCAGTTTGGCGGGGCTGAGCCGCCACTGTATCGGGCCGGGCATCCTGAGCCCGCGACACGAGCGCGAAACCGCGAACGAGATGATCCGGCAACTGAATATCCGCACGCCCAGTGCCTTGCAAACCGTACGGCACTTGTCGGGCGGCAACCAGCAGAAAGTGGTCCTCGGCAAATGGCTGTCAATGCGTCCCCGGGTGTTGCTGCTCGACGAGCCGACGCGCGGGATTGACGTGGGGGCCAAGGAAGAAATCTACGAACTGATGGAAGCCTTGGCGGAAAGCGGCGTGGCCATCTTGTTCGTGTCCAGCGAATTGGAAGAGATCATGGGCATGTCCGACCGCGTGCTGGTCATGCACGAAGGTTGCCTGAGCGGACAGCTGGCCCGGGCCGAACTGAGCGAACAAGCCATCATGTCTCTGGCCACGGGCGCGAGCCCTCTCCCGTAGAGCGGATCGGAAGTCCCGTCCTACGGACAATTCTCCTGCTTCCGCGCGTTAACACGGAACGTTCTCTGTTAACAAGGTCATACACTTCGAGGTGTACCGGATCTGCGGCCTGCTGCGGAAGTGCGATTTCTAGCTGTCGTGAGGATTGTGAAAAACATCGCGAAAACGCGGGTGTTTTCGTTATTGCCGCCGAATTCTTCCTCCTGTTCGCCAAATTCCTCAGATCCGGCACAGATGATGCAGATACACCGCCTCATTCGCCCTTGCCGGCAATTAGGGGTGTGTCGAACTGTCGAGTAGGACGCAACTGTTGCGCCCAGTGGTTTTTGACTTTCCTTTACATGGGAGACTGTGCAATGATGAAGTTGTGGAATGACGATGCAGGTTTTGTCGTATCAGCCGAATTGGTGCTGATCGCGACGATTTTGGTGTTGGGGATGATCGTCGGCTTGGCTTCGGTTCGCGATCAGGTCGTGCAAGAACTGGGCGACATCGCCTTGGCTTTCGGACGGATCAACCAGAGCTATTCGTTCAGCGGCATCACCGGCCATACCTCGCTCACGGCGGGAGCCAGCTTTGTGGACAGGACGGATTACTGCGATGAGACGCCCGACGTCGCAGGTGCGCCCCCGGCATGCATCTCGGTGACCATCCCCTCGAATGGCGAAAATGGCATCTAGCTTTGCCGCGAATCAGCGTTCGAGACGCGAATCAGTCCTACGCGGAACGCGATAGCCCCAAGTTGTCGCTGGCACGTTACGATTCTGATGCCTGGGCCCGGCCTGCCGATCTAAGTAGTTCGGCCGGCCGGGCGTTTTTTTGGCATCCGTCAACACGGAGCTATGTTGTGTATGGAGACGCATCTTTGGATTTCTCTGGTAGACGCCGCAGACCCGGCAACTATAGTTGGAAAAGAATGCTCGCCACTCACGGGTGGCTGAACCAACGCAATACGATCTCAGATTGATGAACTAACAATGGTCTTGGGGAGGAAGTGATTGTGTCGCGCATCACGCCCGGAACAGTCATCGTAGGCATTTTCGCCGTGCTATTCGGACTCATCGGTGCTTACGGCGTCCGCAAGTACTTGCAGGGCGACCGCACACCGGCTTCTGCAGCCTCGGCGCCGCGGCGGGAGATCGTTCCGTTAGCGAGCATGGATATCGCGGCGGGCCGGCAAGTGGTCTTGGGTGAAGTCGCCCTGCTGCAATTGCTACCGGAAGAAGTCCGGAAGATGCGAGCCGACAAGAAGTTGCCGACTCAATACATGAACAATCCGCAGCAGATCATCGGACGCATCCTGAAAAAGCCCCTCAAGCAGGGAGAAGCCTTTCAGACAGATCACTTCTATCCCGAAGGCACGGGTCCCACCGTCGCCGAAAAACTGTCGCCGGGATTGCGTGCCGTAACGATTCCCGTCGAGGGCACGGGAGCCTTGGGCGGTTATGACGGTCCGGGGTCCTATGTCGACATTGTCTTCCGCTCGCGTGCCGATGAGAACGCCGGGATCCCCGAGACGACGGTTACCCTGCTGGAAGGGGTGCAAGTCCTCGCGATGGAACAAGAGAGCGCGCGGGTTCCGCCGGGGACCAGCCTGCAGAACCGCGTCACACTAGCGGTGACGGCGGCCCAGGCGAACGCCTTGAAGATTGCGGAGGGACGCGGGACATTCTCGCTTTCGCTCCGCAACCCGGAGGACGTCGAAATCGCGGCGGCATCGATCCCACAGACGCTGGACCGCCTGCTCAATGTGCCCGTCCGGGACGAGCATATCACCGCTATCTACCGAGGTGGCGGTACGGCACAAGCGGTTTCTTTCCCCGGTGCAGTCATCAGGCCGCAATCCACGGTGGCACTGCCCATTGCGGGCGTCCTGCAGATGCGAGCTGCCCAGCAGGCCACGTCGATCGAGAGGGACGTTCCCACATCGACGCCGGCCAGCAAGCCATCCGGGCTGGGGCCGGCCGCGGCGATACCGCCCGAGACGCTGCCATCACAGCCCATCAGGAGCCCGACGCCGGACAGCGCGGCCGCCGATTCTCAGGCGGCAGACGCCGACGATCCAGCAACCCTGACGGTGCAGATCCCGGTCAGCGTTCTGTTGCGAGAAGCCAATCTAGGTTCGGCGGTTGGGAATTCCGCCGAATCGAGCCCGGTTGTCGAGCCGGCGGTCTTGCCGTCGAACGCCGAGGCCGCCAGCGGCGGTTCGGCACCTGCGAGCGACGCTCGCCCGCGAAAACTGCTGTCCGATATTGGTCGCGAGTTCTGGGACAAGCCGGCCAGCAGCATGTTTCCTAACTGAGAAAGGGCGTCGGCAAGAGAAGTAACGGAGACGCTTGGAAAACCACACAGGACTGGCAATGATTCTCGCAACGACACCTGCCGCCCCACGCAACAAACGCAACCGTCCCGATCCGGACGAGCATGCGTTTCAGCGTCTGAAAACCAGCATTCACGAGGAGCTCGTGGAATCGCTGGACCTGTCCTTGATCGGCGTCGTGGACCGCCAGCGGTTGGGCCTCGAGGTGCGGAGTGTCGCCGAAACTTTGTGTCGCCAGCGGGCCAGTTCGCTGGACAGCGGCGACCGCCAGCGACTCTTGGACGAATTGCTGGATGAGGTATTCGGCTTGGGGCCCCTCGAACCGCTGATGGCCGACCCAACCGTCACCGATATCCTGGTCAACCATGCGTTCGAAGTGTATGTCGAGCGTCATGGGCGGCTGGAACTGACGGACGTGATCTTTGCGGACGACCAGCATGTGTTGCGTGTGATCCAGCGCATCGTGGCCCGCATCGGACGGCGGATCGACGAGGTCTGCCCGATGGTGGACGCGAGGCTTCCGGATGGTTCCCGAATCAATGCCGTCGTCCCGCCGCTGTCGCTCAAGGGGCCGACCCTATCCATTCGTCGGTTTGGCGACAAGCCGTTGGACTTGAACGACTTGATGAGCAACCGCTCGATCTTGCCGGATATGGTGCAATTCCTGTCGGCGGCGGTGGACGCCCGTTTGAGCTTCCTGATCTCCGGTGGTACCGGTTCGGGCAAGACGACGCTCTTGAACGCCCTGTCGGTGTGCGTGCCGCCAGGCGAGCGGATTATCACGATTGAAGATTCGGCGGAATTGAAACTGCAACACATGCACGTGGTTTCTCTCGAGACCCGGATGGTCAATACCGAGGGCGCTGGTGAGATCACCCAGCGGGATTTGGTCCGTAACGCGCTGCGGATGCGACCGGATCGGATCCTGGTGGGCGAGGTGCGTGGAGGCGAGGCGCTGGACATGCTGCAGGCGATGAATACGGGGCACGAGGGCTCCCTGACGACGATCCACGCCAACGATACTCGGGACGCCCTGTCCCGACTGGAGATGATGGTCGCAATGACAGGGCTGGAGATCCCGGTCCAAGTGGTTCGTGAGTACATCGCTGCGGGGATCAAGCTGGTCGTTCATTTGGCGCGTCTCAAAGGCGGCATTCGCCGCGTGACGCGCGTTTCGGAGATCGTCGGGATTCGGGAGGGTGAATACCAGTTGCAAGAGATCTTCGGATTCGAGCAGCAGGGCGTCGACGAGGAGGGGGTGGCGTTCGGGCGTTTCTACGCCACCGGGTATCGACCGAAATGCTTGGAACGGCTGATGGCCAGCGGCGTCGAACTGCCGGACGACTTGTTTGAAGCGAAGAAGTTCTGATCGAGCGATTGACGATATCGAACATTAACTTGAGAGTTTGGCGGTGAATTTAGCAGTCCTTGCTATTGTGTGCTTTGCCTGCCTGGCCTCGGTCGTCGCGGTCGTCGGATTGGCGCTGCGCGATTTGTTCTTTCGCCGCTCCACAACCGTGGGCGTTGCGATCGACGAAGCCGTGGCGCCCTTAGGGCGGTTATCGCTGGCCCGCGACGCCGTCCCCGCGACGCGTCTGACCACTCGCATCGACCAGGCCCTGGACGCGTTGGTGTTGGAAAGCGGCGTTCCCGCCAGCAGTCTGACGGTCACACTGTGCTTGGTGTTGTGCGGGCTGGTATTCGGCGGCGGTGTCTTGCTGTGGACAGATGACATGCTCTCAAGCGTCATCGGTTTCCTGGTGGGCATGGCCGCTCCTCTGCCGTATTTGGCGTTGCGGCGAGCCAGCCGAATTCGCGACGTACAGGCTCAGTTGGCAGACGCGATGGATTTGATGTCCCGCGCCACGCGGGCTGGCGAGAGTCTGGACCAAGCGATTGCGCTGGTGGGGCAACGGGCTCCCGAGCCCTTGGGACTGGAGTTTCGCCGTTGTGCCCGACACTTACAGATGGGGCTGTCCGTCACGGCGGCGATGCGTGCGTTGGTGCATCGCTTGCCGATCATGGACGTCCGGATCCTGGCCACGACATTATCCGTCCATCGGCAGGCAGGTGGAAATCTGGCGTTGACGCTGGAGCGGATGGCACGGGTGGTCCGCGACCGCATGATCTATCGCCAGCAGATCCGGTCGGTGACGGCCGCGGGGCGGTTTTCCGCCATGTTGATTGCCACGGTGGGCCCTCTGCTGTTTCTCTACTTGTTTACGTTTGAACGGGACTATGTCGGCAAGCTTCTGGATTTGCCGTTGGGCAACCTGATGCTGGTATTCGCAGTCGTCCTGGAGATTGTCGGACTGGTTTGGATTTCGCGGTTGATTCGCGCGGAGTATTGACGGCGACAAACACATGCAGCAAGACATCGCTCTACCGCTGTCGGTCTTTATGGTCCTGTCGGCCCTGATCTGGCTGTTTGGCCGGATGCTCTTGGCGCGCGCCGCCAGCGGCGAGGTCGAAGAGGGCCGCAGTCGTCCCGCCTTTGGAATCTTGAACAACGTGCTGGCGGCCCTGCTGCCGACGTCCGATGCGGCCAAGCGGATCATCGATCGTGAGCTGCGACAGGCGGGATTCTATGCTCCGCACGCCCGAGCCGACTATTTCGCCACCCGCAACGTGGCCTTGTTTGCCTGGGTCGTGCTGGTGGCTTTCACTGCCTTTGCGGTCTACGACCCCCAGCAGGAACTGACGCTGCTGATCCTGGTCATCGGCATCGTGTTTGGCATCCTGATCTTCGCCACGCCTCGGTTGGTACTGCAATCCCGGGCTCGACATCGCGTGACGAACATTCAAGCGGCGCTGCCCGATGGCTTGGATATGCTCAACATGTGCATGACGGGCGGATTGTCGCTGCAAATGGCTTTTGAGCGGGTGGGTGTCGAGATCCGTTCGTCGCACCGCGATCTGGCCACGGAATTCGACATCATCCGGCGGCACTCCGAAGCCCATACGATGGAACGCGCGTTGGATTTGTTCGCCGAGCGAATCGACACGCCGGATGTCCGATCCTTGGCCGCCATCACCTCGCAGTCCGTGCGTCTGGGCAGCAACGTGGGCGCCGCGATGCAGGAGTATGCCGACGGGATGCGGACCAACCAGCGACAACGCGCAGAGGAGCGGGGAAATCGGCGTTCGGTGGCCATGCTGTTCCCGGTCGCTCTGTGTTTGGCCCCGCCGGTTTACATTCTGTTGTTGGGACCGGCGGTGCTGGAATTGCGAGATTTCGCCCTGCGGGAGAATCGCTCGGGTGGCGTGTTGGCGGTCGATATCGAAGCCCTGCAGCAGGGCGTGATGTCACCCCGCCTGAGTCAAACGCCGGAACCACCTGTCGCGGCTCCCAGTCCCTAGTTGGATCAACTCGGTGCCTCCGCTATCAGCGGGCAGGGGCCAGGTGGCGTTGCTTGTCAGGCGGGCTCGTCGAGGATCCGTGCCGGGTGTTCCGCCAAAACGCTGACACGATGGCCAGCCATTCTTCCTCGAAGGAGCCGTTTCATCCCATGGCCAATTCCATTCGCGTCTATCGCATCTTGTGTTGGGTCGGTGCGTTGAGTACCGCCGTTGCCACGACCGGATGGCTATTGGGAAATCAGCGATTGCATCGATGCATGCAAGCGATGGCAGCCCACCAATGTCAGCTTGACCCGGAGCTGCCGTCCCGGCTTCGCGACCAGAACTTTGAATTCGTGATTCGCAATTACGAGTTTGAGTATGAGGGCCAGAGCGGGGACTTGATCGACGACAATATCTTGTGTTACGGACTCTGGGAAAAAGACGTTGCTTTCTTCATGCGTGACTACCTGGAGCGTCGCGGGAACGAGAACGCGGTGTTCATCGACGTTGGCTGCAATGCGGGGCATCATTCGCTGTTTCTGTCCCGGCACGTCAAGCAGATCCATGCGTTCGATCCGTATCTACCCGCGGTCGAAAGATTCCGCAAGATGATCGCTCGCAACCGCTTTACCAACATCATCGTGCATCCCGTGGGTTTGGGGGCGAAGGAGGAGGAATTGCCGTTCTTTGAACCGTCCACGAGCAATATCGGGACGGGTAGCTTTCGCGATCGTGGCGGCCATCAGACCTTTGCCAAGTCCGGGTTGCGGATCGTCCGCGGGGACGACTGGCTGGATGCCTCCCAAGTGTCTGATCTAGAGTTGGTCAAGATCGACATCGAGGGGTTCGAGGAATTCGCACTGCTCGGCCTGCAGCGGACCCTCGAATCCCACCGGCCAGTCGTGATCGTCGAAGTCACGCGTCCACCGGGCGGAACGATCGCCTCGATGGGACAGCTGCAATCGCTGTTTCCGGAGGGGTATCACTTTCTGGCTTTCATGGCCCAGGACACGACGCCCTTTACGGGGCGGTATTTGCTGCAGGGATTTGAGTCGTTGGCGGACGCATTCTTTCGGGACGGTGTTCAGGTCAACCTGGTCGGCTATCCGCGAGAAAGGACGGCGGAGGTGCCCCGGGAGCCGCGTTCTCGGGTCAGACCACGGCTCGGGATGAAAACAGAATCATGAGGTCCCGTTGGACAATCGAGCCGACGAGTCCAATCGCCTGTCCCTTGTCTTGGAATTTCCGATGAGCCCGACCGACACCCTGATACAACGCCCAGCTCTCGCGCCCCAGGATCCGAGCGGCCCACCGGGTGGCTGTCTCTATTGCGGTTCTGCGGAACTGACGACATGGTGTTCGGGAATACGCGATCGGCTCGGTTGCGTTCCCGGCCGATGGGGGTTTCTTTCCTGCGACGCGTGCGGGTCTGCGGTCCTCTCACCGTTTCCACCGTCGGATCGCCTCGCCGATTTCTATCCGCCGGTGTACAGTTTCGCGCCCAACCTGAATCGCAACTCGCGGCTCAAGAAGTGGTGGTCGCAGTTCGAGCGCGAGGCCGTGTACCGTCCCCTGTACCGTGGGGATGCCCAATGCGTCCTGCGTCACACGGGAGGGGGCAGCGCCACGGGCCGGAAATTGGTGGACGTGGGTTGCGGTCGCGGCCTGCGGTTGCTGGCTTTTCAGCGTTTGGGATATGAGGTTTACGGGACGGACTTTCAGCCCGAAGTCGTCGATTACGTCCGAGAGCAACTGGGAATTCCGGCCGTCTGCGCGACAATCGATGGCCTCCCGGCAATGTTGGATGCCGAGTTCTTTGACGTCGTTACCGCCTACTACCTGCTGGAGCACGTCTTGGATGTCCCAACTACGTTGCGTGTCTGCTATTCGCTCCTGAAGCCGGGGGGGTGGCTCGCGGCAGCGGTGCCGCTGATCGACAGCGTCCAGTCTCGCGTGTTTCGTGCTCGCTGGTGCCAAGTCACCGAAGCGCCGCGACATGTTTCGGTACCCAGCCAAGAAGGACTTTTGATCGCCGCACGCCGCGCAGGGTTTTCTCACGCCCGCGTGGTCCCCGATTCGGCGCGGCTGTCGGCGGCAACTCTCGCATTGTCGCTGATTCCCGCGGGCACGACCCACGGCACGTATGCGAGCGGCCGTTGGTTATGCTTGGCGTCCCGATTCCTGGGACTGGCGACTGCTGCATTTGCCATGCCCTGGTGTTGGGTGGAAGGGGCCGTCTTTCGACGCCCCGCGTTGGGCATTCTGTTCGCACAACGGCCCGCATTCGACGAGTCAGGAGCGCGTGTGGCCGGTCTCACCGAGGAAGTGGTCATAAACGGCTAGAGTCTCTTCCACGTGCTTGAAGACCGTGTACATGGGGGGCATGGGCTGAATGTCAGGCCGATTTCTTGCTGTCGCAAGCAACGCCTCGGCCAGCGCGAGCGGATCGCCAAACGGGACGAAGGTTCCGTGGTTGCCCAGCACTTCCGGCACCGCATGGCCGCTCGTTGCCACGACTCGGCAACCTAACGTGGCGGCTTCCACAGCCGAGTAGCCAAACCCCTCGGAGAACGAGGGGACTACGACACAGTCAGACGCCAGCAAGTACGTTGGCAAGTCACAACGCGGTACGGGTGCCAGAACCGTCACCGTCTTCGAGAGATTCGATGTGGTGATCATGCTCAAGATCGTTTGATACCCGCGCGACGGGACGGGAGATAGCAGCAACAGCAGGTGGCTATCCGGCAAGCGAACGCTCAGCAGGGCGGCCGCCTCGATGAGAAAGTCGACTCCTTTCGAGGCTCCAGGGCGGCCGAAATAGGTATACACGAAAGTCTGCTCATGAAGCCCCAACTCGGCTTTCAAGCCCCTGGCGCGATGCGAGCCGGGCCGCCAGAAGTTGTAGTCGACGGCCGGATACACAACCGTGGTCCGCGCTAAAGGAATTCGTGTAAAGCGCGCCAGGCGATCGCGTGTGAAGCGGGAGATGCACAGATAGCGGTCGAACGCCAGGTGCAGCGTCGCGAGTTCATAGATCCGGAACAGGCCCCCGAATATGCCCAGCGTGCTCTTCAGAGCGTACCAAGAGTCGCCGAACACCTCATAGACCGTCAGGACAGTGGGCCGGCGACGCCACCAACCGGCGAGCCGAGCCGCCCATGCCGAGGCGTACCCTCCGGCGTGAACGATGTCGGCGTCGGCGGCCAAACGCAAGGCAGGGAAGACGGCCAACAGGATGAACCAGTATCGGCGGGCGATGGGGGGAGTCGTCACCCGCTTGATTCGTATCCCGTCGAGCAGATCCTCGCGTTGGTTGCCAGGCTCGCGAAGCGTCAATACGGTGACCTGCCATCCCCGGGTCACCAGCGCCCTCGCCAACTCGAGAAACAACGTTTCGCCGCCTCCCACATGCGGATGGAAGTAATCCAGAACGAAGAGAATTCGCTTGGTGAGGCCCGTCATGGCACCCTGTTTCCTTCCGTCGTCACGTCCGTCCTCCCAAGCAGTTCGTCACAAACGCGGTGATTTCGCCGCTGCCACACAAGATCCATCCTAGTTTCACGGCCGGATTATACAACGGTCGAGTTGCTTGTCAGCCCCGCGGGTACCCCTAGCAATGCGCGCCAACGTTTCGCAGCGCGTGCTGGAGAGATGTCTACGATCGGACGCACCGTCATCGGCGGTGATGCTACCTGGACGCCCTCTCGATCGCGGCATGAGATTTGCCTGACACCGTGATAACGATGTTCCATTTTCGCGAGAGCGAGCAGCTTCCTCGTGTTGCGCCAAGCCATGAGTCCGATTTGCAGTAACGCCAATCCCGAGTTTCCGATCCGTTCGCCCGCAGCGCCGCGGGGCACGGTCTATGGGATTGCGGTCCTGCTTGTCGGCGCGACGCTCGTGCCCTACCTGAATAGTTTCACGGCTCCGTTTCTTTTCGACGATCTAAAATGGATCGTCAACGATCCCCAAGTTCGAGACATCTCCAGCGACTGGCGGCGGCTGGACCTTGGCCAGCGGCCCGTGGTGTTCCTTTCGCTAGCGATCAATTACGCGCTGGGCCATCTGGACGTCCGCGGCTATCATCTCTTCAACTTTGCCGTCCACGCGGTTGCCGGGCTCGCGCTGTTCGGCATCATTCGCCGCACCATCGACTTGCGCAACGGTCGTTCCGGCCGGGATTTGCCGGCTGTCAGTCTGGCTTTTACCATCGCTCTGGTGTGGCTCGTTCATCCTTTGCAGACGCAGAGCGTCACGTATGTGATTCAACGTTGCGAATCGCTGATGGGGATGTTCTTTCTGCTGTGCCTGTACTGCGTCATTCGCGGCGCCCAAGCGACTCGCGGCTGGCCCTGGTACTCGGCCGCGCTGGTCGCGTGCCTGCTCGGCCTGGGGTGCAAGGAGGTGATGGCCACCGCCCCGGCGGTGATCCTGCTGTACGATCGCGCGTTCCTGTCGCCGTCCTGGCGCGACGCGGCGCGGCGCCGCGGCCTCCTGTACGTGTTGCTGTTCGGCGCCGCCCTGATGTTGGCCGCGGCGATGCGGTCCACCATTCTCGAGACCGAAGGATCTGCCGGTTTCGGCTACAAGGACGTGACTCCGCTGGCCTACCTCCAAACCCAACCGGGAGTGATTCTGTACTACCTGCGGCTCGCCGTCTGGCCGTATCCTTTATGTCTGGATTATGCTTGGCAGCCCGCCACATCACCCGCGGAGATCTACCCGCCGGGCGCCGCGGTCCTTGCGTTGCTTGCCGCCAGCCTGGTCGCCTTTCGTTACCGACCCTGGCTGGGTTTCCTGGGCTTGTCATTCTTCCTCGTGTTGGCCCCAACGTCCAGCATCATTCCGATTCGAGACATGGCCGTCGAACACCGGATGTATCTGCCCTTGGCGCCAGTCGTGGTGCTGGCCGTCTTGATCGGGTTCTGGTTCACCGAGCGACTGGTCAAGGATCCCACTGCTCGGCAACTGGCTCGGGTCGGTCCCGTGACGATCGCGGTGCTTGTTCTGGCGGGCCTGACCATGTCACGGAACCTGGATTATTGCGACCCGTTACGGATCTGGACCAGGGTCGTGGCCGTTGCGCCCCATAACTCTCGCGGCCATTTCTCGGTGGGTGCAAACTTGAATCTTCAAGGTGATTCCCAAGGGGCGATGGCGTGCTTTGAACGCGCGATTGCCCTTGCGCCGGACTATGCTCGGGCCCACGGCAATCTGGGGATCCTGCGGATCGGCCAAGGTGATCTAGAACGTGGGGAAGAGCATCTTCGGAGGGCGATTGAACTCAAACCGAACTACGCCACAGCATTAACGAGTTTGGGAAACGTGTCGGCGCGGCAACAGAACTGGCGGCAAGCGGCAAGCTACTATCGCCAGGCGCTGCACAGTGAGCCCTATCACGCCGAGGCCCGCCGAAATCTGGCCCTCGCGCTGTTGCGAATGGACCGGCCAGCAGAGGCCATCGCGGTGCTTCGCGAAGCGGTCCGGTTGAACCCGCATGCGACCGACGTCCGACTGCAACTCGCCTGGGTTCTGGCGACCAGCCCCGACGACCGCGTGCGCGACGGCCGGGAAGCGGTGCGTTTGGCGGAGGAGGCGAGACATCAAGCCGGGAATCAGCATTGGCCTGTATGGGACGCTTTGGCGGCCGCCTATGCCGAGGCAGGGAGGTTTGACGACGCCCGCCGAGCCGCATCGCGATGTTTGGATCTCGCCAGATCGGCACGTCCCGAAGAAAGCCTCGACGAATTCGAAACCAAGTTGGCGATGTATCGAGACGGGCAGCCGTTCCGCGACACGGCGGTGGTGTCGGCGGTCTCCGTTGAGGGGGAGATTCGAGACGACGACTGAGCGCATGGCCGGCGGCAGAAAGCAGCGTTGGGACAGTTGCCTCGCGACAACCCCTCAGCTGGGACAGGCGAGCGCAACAGCAAGAAAGAACGCACGAGAGTCGACCAATCATTTTTGGGAAACGGTATGCTGACCATCCAAGAAAGACGGACGCCTATCACATCCTGCCAGGCGAGACGGCCCTCGTTGGCTGACGAGCCCCACGCATCCGGCGCGGGTCGCCTGGATCAAGTGTGGGTCGTCGTCGCGGCCTACAACGAAGCGGGGCGGATTGGAGGCGTGCTGGAAGAGTTGTTGCAGGAGGTACACAACGTGGTGGTGGTCGATGACGGCTCGCGCGACGACACCGCCGACCAGGTTCTGCGGTATCCGGTATGGTTCCTGCAGCACGCCTGTAATCTCGGACAGGGGGCGGCCCTTCAGACCGGAATTCGGTTCGCTCTGCAGCAGGGTGCCTCGTATGTGGCGACGTTTGACGCCGACGGACAGCACACCGCGGACGATCTGCGCGAAATGCTGGCCGCCCTGACTCGCTCCACCGCAGACTTTGCGTTGGGATCGCGATTCCTGGGGCGAGCCGAGGGAATTCCCCTGTCACGAAGAATCGTCCTGAAGCTGGCCATCCTGTTCACGAGACTGATTTCTGGCGTCTCGCTGTCCGATGTGCACAACGGAATCCGCGTCATGACACGGCACGGCGCGCAACAGCTTCGAATCACGATGAACCGGATGGAACACGCCAGTCAATTCGTCGAACAGATCTTGGCATCGGGCTTGAGCTATGTCGAAGTGCCGGTGACCGTTCGATACACGGCGGACAGCCTGCGAAAGGGGCAAAAGACATCCGAGGCTGTCAAACTTGCGGCGAAATTGTTGCTGGAGAAATTGCTCGGATGAATCCGTTTCAAATGGTCTTTGTTCCCCTCTGCAGCGGCCTTGCCCTGCTGCTCTTGGTGCGTGGCGTTCGCTACCGCATGGGGCTCCGGCAAACCCTGTGTTTGGCCGCACCGTGGGCGTTGGCTGCGTTCACGATCGCCTTTCCATCCACCGTGTCTGTTGTCGCGGGATGGTTGGGGATCGGCCGCGGGGCCGACCTGGTCTTTTATGCGGGCGTACTCGGGTGCCTGGCGTCGTCCTTGTACTTCTACCAACGATTTCGCCGCCTGGAGTCTTTGTGCACCGAGTTGATTCGTCGCGAGGCCATTCGGCAGGCGATTCGCGGAATGGACCGCCCCCCCGATTCCGGAATGCTCGGTCTGACGCCGGATGCCGTGCCCGGGAACGAAATCAGGGGAGTTGCCACGTACGAGCCGTGTCGATGAGGGCCGCCCAGGTTTCCATGCCGACGGGACTTGCCTGTCGGGGCGGATCCGGAGGCTCCATCCGATGACGACGCGGGCCCAGCGGCCGGGAACCCGTGCCACACAGGCTGGCAGCCTGGGCTACGTTGCCGTGAGTTTTTCCACCAGGATATTCGTCGTCGAGACCCGAATGGTGGCGTCCCCGTAGGGTTGTCACGGCGGAGCGGAACATGCATGATAGGGGCATGAGTTGGTTATCCTCCCTGTTGCCATCGCTGCCGTTCGCCAATGCCTCCATGCTGTTGTGGGGGCTGGCTGCCGGTCTGCCGATTATGATCCATTTGCTCAGCCGGCGGAAGTATCACGAAGTCACCTGGGCGGCAATGGCCTTCCTGCTGGCCGCCGTCCGCAAGAACGCCCGGCGGATTCGTATCGAGCAGTTGATTCTGCTACTGGTTCGTGTGGCGATCCTCCTTCTGTTGGCGGCCGCGCTGGCGGACCCCGTGTTTTCCTTGTTTCCCTCGCTTGGCGCTGCGTTCGGGGCGGGCGGACAAACGCATTACCTGTTAGTCCTGGACGTGTCCTACTCGATGGATTACCGCAGCGGGGACAAAAGTCGGTTGGACCGCGCCAAGGAACTGGCCGTGCAAGTGGTCAACGACAGCCGTCTCGGCGACGGTTTCACGCTGGTGTTGTCCAGCGAGCCGCCTCAGGCCGTGATTTCCGATCCGGCCTTCGATCCCCGCGATGTGGTGGAGGAGATCGAAGCCCTCAAAGTTCGCCACGCGGGCGCCAGCCTGCCGCTGACGCTGACGGAGATCGAGAATATCCTGCAGTCGGTCCGCCGCCAGCATCCGCGGCTGACCGTTGCGACAGTTTGTGTCTTTACCGACTTGGGGCGAACGACCTGGGACGACGCGGCCGGCGCGGATTGCCGCCGGCGCATCGGCCGCTTGGCCGAAGACGCCTCGCTGGTACTGTTTGACGTTGGCCAAGAGGGTGCCTCCCATTTGGCGGTGACCTCCCTGGAATTACGAGAATCGCTTGTCACGGTGGGGCGCGAAGTCACGTTCGAGGCGGAGGTTCAGGCGTTCGGCACGCGGGAGCGAACCAGCCAACGGATCGTGTTTCTGGTGGACGACCAGCAGGTGCGCGCCGAGACGGTCGAGATCCCGGCAGCGGGCCGCCGCTCGGTGTCTTTCTCCCACAAGTTCGAGAGTCCTGGCGAGCACCAGGTGGAAGCCCGCTTGGCCGACGACTCGCTGCCGCTGGACAATCGCCGTTGGCTCAGCGTCCCGGTGCGGGAGGCGCTCGAGGTGCTGTGCGTCGAGGGCCGCGAAGGGGCGGCTCGCTACCTGGCCTATGCCCTGGAACCAGGCCGCGGTTCAACGCCCCGCGTGCGGCCGATAATTCGCTTGGAAAACGCGCTGCTGGAGCAGGCTTTGCATCGTTTCGATTGCGTGGCCCTGTGCAACGTGCGGCGATTCACCCGCGAAGAGGCCGCGGTGCTGGCCAGCTACGTCCGCAGCGGCGGCGGCCTGCTGGTGACGCTGGGCGACCAGGTGCAGGTGGACAGCTACAACCTGCATTTGGGCGGCGAAGCCTCGTCCCAGCGCGTCCTGCCGGCGCGGCTCGACCAGGCGGTTCCTGTCGGAGTGTACGCGTTCGCGCCGCAGGAGTACCGTCATCCGATCGTGGCGCCGTTTGCCGGTCACGAACGCAGCGGACTGCTGACCACACCGATTTGGAAGTACGTGCGGGCCGAGCTGCGGCCGTCGTCCGCGGCCCGAATTGCCTTGGCCTATAACAACGGCGACCCGGCGATTGTCGAGGAGTCTTTCGGACGGGGGCGTGTGATCCTGCTGACCACGGCCATCAGTCCGGATTCTCTCGACCGCGGGACGGACCCCCCCACGCCTTGGACGGCGCTGACGACTTGGCCCAGCTTTCCGCCCCTGGTGCAGGAAATGCTGGCGTTCGCCGTCCGCCGCCAATTCGAGGCCCGGAACGTACTGGTCGGCGAACCGCTGGATGGCTCCCTGGCCAACGCGCACTCCCTGGCCGCGCTCACGATCCGCACGCCCGGCGGCGAGGCCCAGCGGGTTCCCTTGCAGCATGCCGGTGACAGCAGTACGTGGTCCTTTCCCGGCACTGGCGTCAGCGGTATGTATGCCGCGGACTTCGCTTCAGCGACCAATCCGAGTCAGCGATTTGCGGTGAACCTGTTGCCGCGTGAAAGCGACTTGGACCGCTTCGACAGCGACTTGCTGCCCGACGCATTCGACCCCGAATTCCGCCTCGGCAAAACGGACACCGGGTTGCCTTCGACGAAGCCGTCACAATACTTTCGTTACCTTCTGGGGCTGGTCCTGGTACTGTTGCTGACCGAAACCACGCTGGCCTGGTACTTTGGAAACGCCTCGGCATGACGGACACGCTGCGAACAATCTGGAACGACTTGCGAGATTTCCTGCTGGCCGGGGGCACGCCGGGCACGGAGATCACCCGGTCCCATTCTTGGCCCTGGGGTCCGTCCGTCACGCTGGTGTTGGTCGTGGCGGCAGCCGCCTGGGTGCTGTACGTTTACGCCCGCGAACGAGGTCGCGGCGGGCCGCTGCAAAAGGCCGCTTTGGCCAGCCTGCGAATCATGCTGATCGTGCTCGTCGTGTTCCTGCTGTACGGCTGGATGTTGCACCGCCATCGCACCGACTTGCCCGATCTGGTGCTGTTGGTCGACGATTCCGGTAGCATGGCCACGGTCGACGACGACAGCGACCCCCGGCAGCGAGCGGAACGGATCCGCCGCTTACAGGCGGCGGGATTGCAGCAGCCGGCGCGTATCGAGCTGGCCAAGTTATTGCTGCTGGAAAACGACGCGGACTTGCTACGACAGTTGCAGCAGCGGTATCGGCTGAAGGTCTATCGTCTTGGCGGCACCGTGCGGCCGTTGTCCGGCGGGGCCGACGAGTCGCCCGACTGGATTTCGGAGATCCGCGGCTTGGAGGCCAGCGATTCCTCCAGCCGACTCGGCAAGGGGCTCCAGGACGTCTTCGCCATCCAGCGAGGCCGTCCGACCGCTGCCTTCGTGCTGTTGTCCGACGGCGTGACGACCGAAGGCAAGACCATCTCGGAGGCGGCCGCCGAGGCGCGTCGCAGGGCCGTGCCGTTGTTTCTGGTCGGCTTGGGCAGCAGCCATCCGCCCCGCGACGTGCGGCTGGCCGATCTGTTGGTCGACGAAGTGGTGTTCGTGGGGGATCTTGTGCATTTTGATTTCCAGGTCCTTGCCACGGGCTATCAAGGCCGCCGCACAACGGTGCGATTGATGGTCGCCGGAAACGACGGCTCGGCATTGGCCGAGCAGCAGATCACGTTGGGCAAGGACGGCGTGCCGCGGAGCGTGCGGCTGTCGCACCGGCCGGTGGAAAAAGGGGACTATGAGTTTACGATCGAGGTCGAACCGTCGGCTGGCGAGGCGAACGCCGAGAACAACCGGCAAACCCGCGTGGTCAAAGTTCGCGACGACGCCCTCCGCGTGCTGTACGTCCAGGCCTATCCCAGCTACGATTTTCGCTACTTGAAAACGCTGCTGGGTCGCAGCCTGAAACACGACTCGCCGGACAAGGCCGTGGAACTGACCACGGTGTTGCAGGACGCCGATCTGGAATACGCGGAGCTGGACGAAACGGCCGCCCGGGGTTTTCCCGTCAACCGGGACGAGTTGTTCGCCTACGATGTGCTGATTTTCGGCGACGTCAATCCGTCGTTTTTGAGCCGCGCGGTCATGGAAAACATCGTCGCCTTTGTCGAGCAGCGTGGCGGTGGCCTGGTCGTGTTGGCGGGGCCGCGATACACGCCGCTGGCCTATCGCGATACGCCGCTGGCGGCCTTGTTGCCGGTCAACCTGGAAACGGCCTCCCTGCCCCTACCCGGCGCTGCGCTGGACCGGGGCTTTGTCCCCCAGCCGACTCGGCTAGGCATCGCCAGTCCGCAAATGCAGCTGGCCGATACGTTGCCTGCCAGCCTGGCTGTGTGGAGGGAGATGCCCGAGGGGTATTGGTCGCTCACCGCGTCCGACCTGCGCCCCGGCGCCCGAACGCTGGCTGCCGATCCCTCGCGGATGGGGTCCGCCGGCGAGCATCTGCCGATGATTTCGATGCAGTTCGTCGGAGCCGGCAAGGTCATCTTTCACGCCTCGGACGAGACCTACCGCTGGGCGCGGCATCCCGGCGGCGAAAGGTATTACGCCCGCTACTGGATCCAGACGCTGCGTTATCTCAGCCGGGCGAAACTGCTGGAAGGCGGACGTCTGGCCGAATTGACGGCGGATCGCACCGAATACCGCCGCGGCGAAACGGTTCGGCTGCGGGCGAGGTTCTTCGACGACCGCTTGGCCCCCACCGCGGATGATGGCGTGACGGTCATGCTCGAGTCGGACGGCAACCCGCGGCGGCAGCTCGCGCTGCACCGCGACGCGGTCAACCGCGGGGTGTTCGAGGGACGGGCAAGCAATCTTCCGGACGGCAAGTACCGAGCTTGGATCGCGACTCCCACGCTGGGCGGCCAGCCGCCTACGCAGCGTTTTGCTGTCGTGGCGCCGCCAGGCGAACAGGCGCGATTGGAAATGGACGCCGCCGATCTGCAAGCGGCGGCGAAAACCTCGCAGGGCCGGTTCTATACCTTCGGCTCGGCGGCCAACCTGCTCCGCGACCTGCCCCGCGGCCGGCAAGTTCGCATCGAGTCGCTGCCGCCGGTGCCGATCTGGAATTCCGCCGTTTGGGCCGGATTGTTCGTGGTGCTGATTGCCGCCGAGTGGCTGTTGCGCAAGCGCGCCGGGTTGTTGTGAGGGGAAAAAAATCGAGTGATGAATCGTTCGTTAATCAACAAGTCGATCGTCGAATCGCGGCTCCTGCTGGCGTCCTGCATGGCCGCTCTGTTCGGCTTCTGTTGGACGCGGGTGTGGCTGGTCAGCCAGTTCGAAATGGGCCGATTCCAGACGATTGTGGAACAGTTCCAACAGTTTGAACGGTTCTTTCCGGTGCCCTTCGAGCAGCTGTTCACCTATGCCGGCCGCATCGCCCTGACGTATGACGAACCGATTGTCGTGGTCTGCATGTCGTTGTGGGCGATCGCGCGAGGCTCGGATTGCATCAGCGGAGAAATCGGGCGTGGCACGATGGAAATGCTGCTGGCGCAACCGATCAGTCGGCTGCAGGTTCTTTGGTCTCACGCGCTGGTTACCGTTGCGGGAACGGGACTGCTGGCCGTCGCATCGTGGCTGGGCGTCTATGTAGGCATCCAAACCACGATCGTCGAAGAGCCATCTCCGGCAGCTCGCGTGACGATTCCCTGGTTCGGGATTGAATTGCCCAACCCGCTGGCGAAAGCCGAGATGCAACGCGTGCCGATGCGCGAGCGGGTCGAAGCGGCCTGGTTTGTCCCGGCGGCGTTTAACCTGTTCTCGCTGGGCGTGTTCGGCGCCGGCCTCAGCACCCTGCTGTCCGCGTTCGACCGCTATCGCTGGCGGACCATCGGTATCGTGGTCGGCTTCTACCTCGTGCAAATGACTGTCAAGATTGTAGGGTTGGCTGCAGATCGCCTGTCGTGGCTCAGTCGGTTGACATTCTTCACCGCCTACGAGCCGGAACGGTTTGTCAGCGTCGCCATCCACAACGCCGAATTCACCTGGTCGTTAGGGTTCCGCGACGCGCAGGGCAGCTGGGTCTTGGGGCCGCTAGGATACAACGGCATCTTGCTAGGCCTCGGGGTCGCCTGCTTCGTCGGAGCGACAGTGGCTTTTCGCAATCGAGATCTGCCGGCGCCGCTCTAGGCTTGACGGGAACGTGAATTGGAGGCACGATAATAGCGTCCTTCCTTGATCTTTCTTGCCCAGTCTGAAGACCGGGCCGTTCAGCACTTGTCAGTAATCTATGCAGGGAGCGGAGGGTTTCGAGATGTTCCATGTATGCCCGTGGCGCCGGGTTGCCGGATGCCTGACCCTGGGATTGTTTTCCGCGGCGGCCGGTTGCGGCGGCAAAAGCATCAGCGACCTGGCTTCGTCCGTCAAAGACGCCGCTTCGCAAGGCGCCCAGTCGGTCCAGGAGACGGCGCAGCAGGTTTCCCAGGATGTTGCCGGTACCGCTCGTGGGCTGGCGGACAAGGCGAGTCAGGTTGCGCAACTGGCCGGCACGATGAAGCTGGCGATTGACCAGCCGCTGGAAATCTCGGCGTGTTACGCCAGTTTCTCCCGACTCCAAGCGGCGGGCATGGGGGTGCTGCAGTTGCAAAGCTATCGGGACGCCCAGCAGGAAGCATTCCCCTCGGTGTTCGTACGCGTCCAGCATTCGGTGGCCACTCCGGCCCAGTTGGCCGGTCAGACCTTCGACGCCCAGATGTTCGTCCAGTCGCAGGAGAACGGGCCGCTCTGGGCCGCGACCGTCCAGCCAGTACAGCTGAAGATCACGTCCATCGAGGAAAGACGCATCACGGCGGAAATCGTCGGCGGCAGTCTGGTGCATAGCACTACAGGGACCTCGCAGGTCGTGACCGGGGTTTTCGAGGGCGTGCTGCAGTAGGAATCTTCCCTCTTCGTTCGGAGTGTTCTGATGTTCGTTACCATCTCCCGCTGTGTCGTTCTCCCCGCGGCCCTGGCCGGTTTCTGGCTCGTCCTCGGCTGTTGCGGCGTGGCTCGTGGAGCCAATCCCAATTCCCGCGAGCCAACGCTGCCCTTGGAAATCCACAACCTGACCGAAACGCAGGCCACCCTGAAAACGGCGGATACCTTGTTCCAATCGCTTCTCAAAGACATCCAGGCGATCGGTGCCAATCCAACACGGGTGGCAGGAAAAAAGTTGAGCGACATGCACGTCCAACTCCGTCAACTTCGCCGCGCCGCCCTGGACCTGCAAATGCTAGGGGAGACAGCGGGGGTCGACTACAGCCTGCGGGCCAATGTCCTGGCCAACTCCTTGTCGAGTATTCAACGGGCCTTTTGCAGTACGCCGCCGGGGCAGGTCTACACGAATCAAGCCCAACAGTATTTGTCTACCCCCAAGAACGTCCAGGCTCGGCGGGCGACCGTTGAGAACGTGCAGAGACTGCTGGACCAACAAAAACTGGAGGATGCTTTCAAGGTCTTCAACGACATGTTCGATCGGGTGAAGTCCCTGACCGTGTTCATGGAGATGCGAACGGAGGATTCGTTTCTGCTTGAGTTTGCTTCCGTGAATATTCCCGTGACGTCGCGCAGAAACCAGGCTTTCCGCGAAAACGCCCAAGCCGCCCTGGAACAGCTCGCCGTGTTGCAGATGCCCAAGACGCAAGAGCTTCTGCAAGCCGTCGCCGCCGCCGCAGACGCTTTGCGGAAGGCGCCCCAAGCGGATGTGGGCGGGCAATCGCTCACCGGGCCCCAATGCCTGGAGCACTTTGGTCGCGAGTGGAGACAGCTGCACTTGTCGGCCGTCCGCTGCCGAGCTATCGAATGGGCGCGGATCTCCGGGATTCCAGAGATGACTCACCCACCACGAACCGATCCCCAGCAGATCCAGCTGAAAGACGAGATCCTCACGCAATTCTACGACGGGCTGGGGAAGAGTCTGGCAGCCTTGATCGAGGCTGACGCCCAGCGAGCAGCGGAGACCGACGTGCCGGACCTCTATGTGCGATACCTGCAGATGCTCGCCCCTTTGGTCGCCGATACGTCGGACGACCAGCTGTCATTGGCCGTGCAACCCGCCCTGGAAAAGCTGGCTGGCAAGTCTGCCGTGTTTGCAGAAGAGGTCAAAGCGTACAGAACGGCCACGCACGAGCTGTTGCGATGGCGGGAGAGGCTCGCGCACGCGCGCGCCACCACTGCGGCCACCAGGTTTCAACCCAGTGACCATGCCCTGCTCGAATTCTTCATGAGCCAAGGGGAATTCAGCGGGCTGTTCACCGCCAGCGAGGACGTTCCTAACCGAGCCACCCTGCTGGCTTCGTGCCCCCAGATCATTCCGACCGTCAATCAGCGCAGCCTCGAAAAGCCGATTCTCGTCAAGGATCTTGTCGGCTTGACCGGCGGGAAACTGGCGGTTGCCCGGTATCGTAGCCGGCATTACGCGACGCTGCCGTTGCCGGACGCCAGTGCCGAAGTGACGCGATTGCAGCAGGATCTGCTGGCCACCGCCCAACAACCTGCCTTGACCCTGGAAGCAACGGTCGCCATGAATTCCGCCCGCCGCGGCGACTGTGTCGCTGCCGGTGGCGCGGTGAAAAACTTCCACATCGAGGGACTGATCCCCCGGTTCGCCGCCCTGCGTCCCGAAGCGCAGCAGCTGGTTGCACTCGGACCCTTGCCCGTCGAAGTCATACCGCTGGCTTTCATCAGTCACGTTCTCGTGCGATTTGATGTGGAACCGGCCTGGGTCCACCAACGGTACTTCTTCCTGAACGTTGCAGCAGGCCAAGGCCCCTGACGCTGGCGACGCCCCGAAAAGCTCCGAATGTATCGTTTGCGCCAATTGCGCACTCGTCCTGAACCTCCAACTTGGCCTTAGCGTCAAATCCTACTCATTCATCACCTGCCCCCTTCCGATGTTAGCCTGTGATAAATAGGGCTCCTGCGCACTCTGGGAGGAATCCGTTCACTCGGTGGTTGTTTCAGGCTGTTACGTCATGGACGAGGGAGCGTCCCGCTTGCTTCGCCCACGTCGTGGTCGAGATTTTGGGAACAGGTGATGTCGTGACTCAAAGAACTGCAGCTCACTTGCGGTTGCACGTCGAAGAAGGGCCCAAGGCGAAGTACCCGTCGTTGGACGAGGTTCGAGGTCTGCAAAGCCTCTGCCATTCTTTCCGTCAGGTAACGGGATGGTCGCTGCGTTGTCGCCCTGAAGGAACGTCGACGGCGAACTCGATTTGGTCGCGAGCCATCGGCATGCGGGACGGAGAGAATCCGTGCGTGGTATCGGTGGATGCCGGCGGAGAATTCGCCGGGGGAAATCGCCTGTTGTCCGCTGCCCATTGCGACCGCGAGGCGGCGGAGGAGCTGGCGGGGAGCATTGCGGACTTGCTGGAGGAATTGCATCAGAGTCAATATGCTCTTTGGCAACGGGAAGCCGAACTGGCGGCGAGTGTTCCGGTGACGCCTCACCCCGACGAGCAGACGCATTTGGCCGAGCGTCTGGAGAACGTGCTGAAAGCCGGTGCCCAAGCAGTAGGTTGTCAGGCGTCGGCCGTCTATATGTTGGACGAGGCGACTCGGAAGCTCAAACTCCGGGCGTGCTGGGGGTTGCCCAGATCGCGATTTGCGGAGCCGCCACGGCCGTTGCGCGGAGCGGCAGCGGATTTGGAAGCCTTGATCGGAAATGCGGTGATTGTGCGCGAGGCGGAGCGGTTGCCGAACTGGCAGATCCCCGAGGAATTTCACTCCGCCGTGTGCGTGCCGATCTCCAGTCCCACGACCCCGTTGGGGACGCTGTGGACGTTCTGCGACCACGGTCGGGATTTCTCCGTCGGGGAAACCAACACGATCGAGATCGTCGCCGGGCGGATCGCAGCGGATTTGGAGCGTGCGGTGCTATTGAATCAGACATTGCAGCTTCGCAGTCTGGCCCGCCAGTTGACGCATGCCGCCCAATGGCAGCAGCACCGTCTGCCGCGAATCAAACCGCTGCTGCCGCATTGGGATCTTGCCGGCTGGACGGCCCAGTCGGGGGCGCTGGGTGGCGATTTCCACGACTGGTTCGTCCTGTTCGGCGGGAATCTGGCCGTCGCCGTGGGGGATGCGCAGGGAAAGATGTTCGAGTCGGGATTGACGACCGCAACGCTGCACACGGCGCTCCGCGCCCACGCCGCCTATGGGCATCCGGCACAACAGGTGGCCGAGCGCGTCAACGAGACCCTGTGGACGGCCTCGGTCGGCGACCAGTTCGCGTCGCTGTTTTACGCCACGATTCAGCCCGAGACCGGCGCGATCGACTATGTGTCGGCCGGCCACGTCTACGCGGCCGTCGTTGGCGATTCGCTGCGGACACTGGCCCCCACGGACACGCTGCCGTTGGGGACGCAGCCCGACAGCGAATACCCCGCCGTCTCCGACCAATTGGAGCGTGGAGAGATGCTGGTGGCGGTCAGCGAGGGCGTCCATCGGGCCTTGCGCGGCACCCGCGAACGGGTGTTGTGGCGAATGTTCCAAAGCCATCGCGGACTGGAAGCGGACGAGTTGATCCGTAAGACTCGCATGTTCCTGGACCGACACGCTTGCGAACGCTCCGCCGAAGACCAAACAATCCTGGTGGTCAAACGTCTGGCCACACCTTGACGCCAAACCGTTTTCGCCTAGACTTTGATCTGCAAGAAATTCAGCCGCGGGAATGGCGGAATTGGCAGACGCGCTAGGTTGAGGGCCTAGTGGCCGCAAGGTCGTGCAGGTTCAAGTCCTGTTTCCCGCACTGGTTACAGCATAAGGACTTACGGAAAATCGCCGCGAGTCCTTTTTTCGTCCATGCAACCGTTCTTCTGCAATTCTTCTGCAATTATTTCCTTGATATTGCCCTGATATTGGCGAAAATCTTCTCCAGATGGATTTCGGGTTGCCGGCCCCGCATCGCTGTCGTCCTGGCTGAGATTCGGCCGCCGTGACGTTTTTCCCCGCGCTCCACATAGGCCTTTTCTGATATACTGTGGACATGACTCCGCAACTCAGTACAGAACTCCGCCAAGCCTTGGCACGGCAGCCTGATCGGCCCCTCCGAGTGGAAGACCCGCTCACCCATGCCCAGTACGTGCTGGTCCGGCTGGATGCCTACGAACAGTTGCAGCTGGGAGCAGACTACGAGACGAGTGATCCCGATCCGCGAGCGTTCTACCCGGCATTCGCCGCCGCCGTGCAAGACGATCTGGATGCTCCCGGGATGGAGGCCTACGATGCGGGTGGGATTCCCCAGGAGCAGTCATGACGGTCCAGCGCGGTGATGTCGTCTTGCTCCAAGCGCCCTTTGCCAGTCGCACGGGTGCCAAGGCTAGGCCCATGCTCGTTGTTCAAAACGACCAAACAACGCCCGGATGAAGAACACGATACTCGTCTTCATCACATCCAACGTGTCGCGCGCCGCCGAACCAACCCAGGTTCTCGTGGACATTCAGTCGCCCGAGGCTAGGCAATCCGGTCTTAAGCAGACGTCCGTTATTTCCTGCGAAAACATCCTCACCGTCGTCCAGGGCGACATCCTGCGCACCATCGGCCATTTGCCGGACACACTGATGCAACGGGCCGATTTGGCGCTGAAAGAATCACTGGCGCTGACGTAATCCCAGCCGGCAATTGTTCGGGGCAAGGGCTCTTCAAGGTGGCAGTCCGATAGCACTCCTGTGCTACAGTACCGGCATGGATTGCGAATGTTCAGATCAGCCAGGCGACATGACCGGCCCGTCGTCTCCGAACATCATCACCTGGCACGGCGAGCGGGAGACGTTGTGGTACGTCCTGGATCCAGCCGCTCCCGAGGCGGAACAACCGGCCGTGCTGCGGACGTTTTCCAGTCGCTCGGCGACACGCGAAGACGTGCGGCGATTCCTGGAGCACGCCGCGAATGACAGATTTGTTGCGGAGGCACACGGCGGCTTTGGCAGAAGAGATCCCACCATGCAGGTGATTGAGGTATCGTTGTGGCCGGTCTTCTGACCGAGCCATCGCCACGAGCGGATGACGCTTGGGTTGCAGGTGATACGGAAATGCCCCTTCCATCGCGTGGAAGGGGCGGGGGTGCTGCTCCCTGGGAATGGGTCTGATTTGGTGCTGCATGGTGGCTCGACGGGTCTCCGTCAGGCGACTTGGGCGGGGATGCCGAAGGTGCCGTCAAGCAGTTTCTGCAGGGTGATCGTCTCGTGGGCGGCCCGTGTGGGCTGCTGCCGCTGACGATCCTTGAGGACTTCCGTGAAGGCATTCAGGAGGCTCCATGCCGTCCTCTCCTGGAACTCGGGTTGCGAGGGGTTGCGCCACAGGCGAATGACATCCGGCAGCAGGCGGGCACCGATGATGCCGGTCTCGTATGCCTGCAGGATCAGGGAATTGGCGCGGTCGAGCGACAATTCGGTGTTCCGGTAGAACTCGATCCTGCCGGCCTCGGCCTCGCGGAACTGGTGCAGGCCGGAAACCGTGGCCGCGATCGCTTCGTCGAAGCGGGACTTGCCGAACCGCGTGTGTCGGCGGTTGATCACGATATCGGAGCTGAACGCAAGGTTGTCGCAGACAAAGACGTGTTGGCCGCAACAGAAGCCGATCGGCAGGGACTTGTCGACGCTATTGCGAACGCCGACCGCCAGCCCCACGCCGGGCGTGATCAGGGCCTGCAACTGGAGCGTGCCGAAGAACCGGGCGTCATCGGGGGTGACGGCCAGTTGCATCGATTCGATGCGAAAACCGGCCTTGTCGAGCGTTTGCACGACCGATTCGAGTACCTGGCCGTGCGGCAGGGGAAACCACGTCGCGGTGGCCGGCGGGGTGGGGATCTCGTTGAGTTCGCCCCACGTGACCGCTCGGGCACCGCAATGTTTAATGAGCGTCATGGCAGATCTCCATGTGTGAAAGAACGGGAACAGCCGGAGCAGCGTATCGCCGTGGTGCGGGTGGCGCAATTAACCACGATGGACGTTCGGCTCGTTGGACTGCGCTGTCACAGTAATCCCGGAACCGGGATGACAGATGAGATCACGGGCAGTTGCCTGCTTTCCGCCATCCGGCCGCCTGCGATTCTTGTTCGGTACAGAACCATCGCTCGCCTGCCGACTCGTCGATCGTCGTCTTGGCATAGCTGCCGCAGCCTTCGATGTGGTAGATCTTCTCTTTGTTCGACGAGATGTTGCCCTTGATGGTACAGGCACTGTTGGCGGTGGCCGGTGAACTGGAAACGGGCGCGGCGGCGGGCCCGGAATCAACGGAAGAAGCGGAACGTGGAAGCTCGGGCTGGTTGTCGCGGAGCAGCCGCCAGACGATCCAGACTACGTCCTTGCGGGTCATGCCGACGGAAACGTCGACATTCGTCTCGAACAAGACGGAATTAGCCTGCGCGTGCCGCAGATATCGCTGGTACCATTCGCCGCCGGCGCTGGCATCGCCGTCAAAACCGAGCGCGACGTACGCCATTTTGAGAGCTTCGGCGAAGTTGACTGCCTGACCTGGCTTGAAGGTGCCGTCCGGGTAGCCTTGGATGATGCCGCTGTCCTTTGCGTAACGGACGTATGGTGCATACCACGCGCCGGGCTCCACGTCTGAATAGGTGGAGGCAGTCTCGCCGGACGTTGCGTCGATGCCTTTGGCGGCCAAGACGATTTTCAGAAACTCGGCTCGGTTCACCGTAGCCTCCGGCTTGAATGTTCCGTCGGGATATCCGTTCAGCACGCCGCTGTCCTTGCCCCAGCGGATTGCCGCCCGGTACGGATGCACGGCGGGAACGTCGGTGAACTCCAGGGAGCTGTCACAGGCGGCCCATAGTCCCCGCCTTGCAGCCCTCGCTTCCTGTTCCAATCCGTTGTAGTCCGTCAGCCGGGGGTGCGGATACTGCTTGTAGCTGTGTGCGTAGCCGTCTCGGATCATGCTCGCGCCGATGTCTTCACCGTTCAGTTCAATGTAACGCAGCATACGACCGTATCGGTCGCGATCCTCTGCCGGATTGGGCTGGAGAAGGATTGCTTTGCCGTCCAGCAGGTCCTTCAGCCTTTGGCTCGCTTCCATTCCGAAGCACTCCACGGCTTTGTTGGGATGCACCGTCTCGGGCGTGTCAATGCCGATGATGCGGACGGTCTCGCTGGTGCCCTCGATATCGACCTTCAATGTATCGCCGTCAATTATCCGCTGAACCTGCACGGAGCCGGTCGGCGTGAGGTCGGCCTTGGCCATCGGGCCGGAAAGTGGCAACAGTGCGATGGTGACAAGGCTAACGACGGCAAGCTGCCTTGCTGTGCGACGGGACATAAAACGAGGGGGAATGAATAGAAGCGGCCACAACTGTAGACGAGCCGGACGCCAAATCGCAAGGCACTCCCGGGACGTGGCCACGGTCTTTGCTGCTTCGGCTGGGTGCCACCGCTCCCCTTCCCTGCTCGCGGCCTCTTCGGTGTAGCACGGCGCATCCCTTGGCCGTCAAGGTCGCGTCCGGGGGAACCGGCGCAAGAAGTTCGCAACGCGGGGGCTTGCGAACTTGCGCGGTTCCACGCTGCGCTCCCCTGCTCTCCCTTGACGGCGGGATGCTCGTGCTGCTTGGACGCGATGCCGCTTGGCATTCCTTTCCCCTTTCTGCTTATGCCTGACCGTTCAACACCGGCGCGTACCGCTACATCCAAACGCACACCACTTCGTCGGATCTATTCCACATTTCCCACTCCCCACATGCACTATTGCACGTTTGTCATCATCGGCGCCAAAGGCGATCCGGATGCGCTCGTCGCCGGGGCCTTGGCACCGTTTGACGAAATGTTGGCCGTGCCGCCTTACCGCGAGTACCTGCGGCCGTTTGATATCGAGCGGATGGCGTCGCATTACAAGCTCGAACAAACAGATCTGGACGCTCTGGCCGAGCGGATGGAAGACTGGACCAATCGGCCGGGAGGCGTGGATGAACGCGGCCTGTATTTCACCACGACCGCCAATCCCGAGGGTCGCTGGGATTGGTTCGAGATCGGCGGACGCTGGCGTGGTTTCATCAGGGGGGCTACGCGGAATGTGATCAGCACCCGCGCGCTGCGGAAGTCGCCGAAATTGAAAGACCTGCTCCCCTACTACGTGCTGACGCCTGACGGCACGTGGCTCGAGCATGAACGGTACGTGCCCGATCCGCATTCGATCGGACACTTCGACACCAAGCCGGATGAACAGTGGCTGGCCGAAGTGATCGAAACGCTCGACCAATACCCGGACAGCCGCGTGGTCTGCGTGGACATCCATTGCTGACGAGCGGTGCCGGGACTCGTGCCAACGCAGGGCGACGGGCGGGTTCCGGCAATCCCCTACTCTTTCCCCCAATTTATTATGCCTAAATTCATTGTGACCTACGTGGATTCGGTACTCCGCGAAACAGTGGTCGAAGCGGATTGCGCAGAAGCTGCCGAAGAGGTTGCCCGCCTGCAGATGGAACGTGCCGAGCATCACCACGCGTGCGATGCTTGGAATGACGAGTGGGCGGTCGATCCGTACCGCCATGCACCGGTGATCAACCGGCGCTGTTTCGAGTGCTCCGAGATCCGCGAGTAGCGTGGCCGCGCACGGGCCTGGTGCTGGATCGGTGGAGGGGCCAGTCCCCTCCTCCGCCGGTCGGTGGAAGGCTGGGCGGAACCCCTGACGTGATGCACGCGGAATCATTCCCAGCCCGTGCGCAAGCCGAAGTGCAAAACGGCCGCTAATCCCCTCTCGCGTCGGGAGCCCTTCCGGATGCTTTCCACAGCGGGGGGCGGCAGGGTTTCGGAATGGTTCCGAGACCCTCCGCGGCGGCACCCTTGGAAGCCAGTCCCCTACCCCGCTCTGGCGACCGCCGGCAGGGTGCCGGATGGGTGCCGATACGGTGCCGTGATAGGTGCCGCGGAAGGGCTGCGGAGGGGCTGCGAAACCCCGTCGAAAACGTACCGCCGAAAGGCTGTCGGAACGTTGCCGGCGCGGTAGGGGAGGCTGCCGCCGGAACGGTGCCGGTAGGGCTTCCGGCAAGGGCGCGGAATGCGCTCTGGTAGCGGCTTTCCGTAGTGTCGGTACCCTCGCGGTAGGACGTCGGTAGGGCGTCGTGGTACGGGTGCGGTAGGTTTTCAAATGCTCTTCCCAAGGGGGTGCCAGGTGGAGTACCGTCCGGACCGTCATTCCCCACCTGCTTATGTCGAAATTTCTGACGGTCGCCGAGGCGGCAAAACTGATCCGCAAATCGCCCAGTTCGATCCGCCGAATTATCTACCCGATCCTGGAGGATGATCAGCATCCGGATCGGCCGCTGATCGAGCCCAGCCCGGACGAGGCGAAGACTTTGCGGCTGAAGGGGGAAAATTTCCCTTGGCGGATCTCCGAAGAGTTGCTCCGCCGGTATGCGCCGGAGGCCGGGGCGAAGGCGGCAGGGGAGTCCCGGACGGCACCGGCCGCGGGCGGCGATGGCTCGGCGGCCCTGCTCGAGATGTTGCGGCGGGAGCTGGATATCAAGAACCGCCAGATCGAGACGCAGAACGAATTGCTCAAGGGACTCAGCGAGCGGTTGCGGGAGGGGAACATTCTGATCGGTTCGCTCCAGCAGCAGCTGGCCTTGCCGGAGGCCGCTCACCACCCGCGGCAAGACGTGGTACAGTCATCCGCCGAGCCGATGCGAGCGGAGGAGGGGATTGCGACTGAGCCCTTGAAGCCCGAGAAGCCCGTGAAGGCCAAGGCGAAGAAGCGGGGCGTGTTCCGCCGTCTGTTCCGCCGCTAATGCCCATGTCCACACTCGACGCCACCAGCGGCACGCCCGAAGCGGTGAGGGACCAGCGGTACCGCCTGCCGGGCATCACGCGCGAGGGGATTGCCCAGTTGTCGCTGCTGGAGACGGCCCTCTGGCCGCTACGAGGCGGGGTGGTCGAGGGTGGGACGTTCGAGACGGCCTACTCGTTTGCCGAGCAGGGGCGGTCCCGCGAGGCCCGTGTCAGCGTCTACTCGCCGCACGGCTTGCAGTCGGTGGACGAGTATGTGCTGTGGGGACTGCTGGGGATCTGCTTGTCCCGCAAGCAGCCGGAGCCGACGCTGCTGGCCACGCCGTATTGGATGATCAAGCGGCTGGGGATGTCGTTGGGCGGTTGCCAGTACGATCAGTTGCGGGCCTCGCTGGAACGGCTCGCGGCGGTCGCGTATCAGAACACGGCGTTTTACAATCCGGTGACGCAGCAGCACGAACGGGTCACGCTGCATTTCTTCTCGAGCTTCCTGCCCACACGGGGTCGGGGAGGGCCGGTGGATGCCGAGCGGGCTTGGCGGATCGAGTGGTCGCCGATGTTCTTCTCGATGTGCCAGGCAACGGGCGGCTCGCTGCTGTTTGATCTGGATCTGTACCGGCAGCTGAGCCCGGGGGCGCGGCGATTGTTTTTGAAGCTGAAGGATCGCTTCTGGCGGTCGAAGCGGGTGTTCTTGAATGTGGATGACTTGACGATCCACGGGCTGGGATTCTCGGCGGACCGGCCGCTGAAGAAGCGGAAGTTCGATCTGACGGCCTGTATCCGCGAGTTGTTGGAGCAGGGGATTATCGAGCTGGGCCGGGGACAGAGCGGGCCGCAGGACTTGTTTCTCAAGCGGGGCAAGGGGCTGTACGTGGTGCAGTTCTTCGCGGGGCCGTATTTCCGGCAGCCGCTGGCGGAACGTACGGTGAAGAGTCAGCAGAAGCTCGGCGACGATCCGCTCTACGAGCCGTTGCAGACGATCGGGGTCGACGAGGCGGGCATTCGCCGGCTGTTCAAGCAGTACAGCAGGGGACTGATCCAACGCTGGATTCGGATTACGGATGCGGCCCTGCACGAGAAGCCGCGGGGCTTTCCGGGATTTCGCTCGTCGCCAGCGGCGTTTCTGATCGATGGCATCCAGAACGAGCGGATGCCGCCGGACTGGATCTTCGCGCACGAGAAGGAGGCGAAACGCCGACAGTGGGAGGCGGAGCGGGCGGCCGGAGCCGCCAGCGAGCAGGTGTTGCGGGATCGGTATGCGGCAGAGCGTTCCGCGGCGTTGCAGGCGTTCTTGCACAGTCCCGAGGGCCGCGCGCGGTGTGCGGCTTACGCACAGGGCTTTCTGGATTTCTATCGCCTGCGGGAGCCGGATCGCTGCCACGAGGCGGCTCGCGAGGCGGCGGTGAGTAAGCTCGAACGCGAGCAGTTTACCTTCCCGGACTTCAGTGTCTGGCTGCTGAGCCAACGCCAACCTACGACATGATGAACCGCCTGTTTCCAGCATTGGCGTTTGCCGGACCTTTTCGAGGGTCGGGTATTGGTGTTTGCCGGACCTTTTTGGGGACGACTATTGGCGTTTGCCGGACCTTTTTGCGAAAGGGGCTGCCTGTGGATGGCTTGGTTAAGCCAAGAACGGGCACACGTTTTTCCGCCTACAAAGCGTTTGTATTTACAAAGCGTTTGTTTAGCAAAGCGGGGAGCGGGCTGCGGCCCGCCTGCTTGAGATTCGTTCGATGCGACGAGGGGGCGGACTGCAGGAGCAGTCCGCACGGGCCATGCGACTCGAAGGAGAAAGAAGGGCGATCGAGGGGCGATTGGTGGGACGGGGGTAGAATGGTCCGCCGCGCCGCCGGAAAGCATCGCCGTTTGGTCGCCGGGCGGTCGCCTCCCATGGCGGTCGGCAGCAGGCGATTGGCGCGCGGAGCGCGACCGTCGACTCGGCTTGGGAAAGCCGCGGAGAGTGCCACACTGCGAGGGGCAGAGCGTCGCGGGCTTCGCCGCGACAGGCGGGTGTCCGACTCGCTGGCATTCGTTCCTCATGACCGACGCGGCTACCACCCGCCTGTCGCGGCCTCCTATCGTCGGCCCGCGACGCCTTGCCCGCACTATGCAGGCCCCGCGGCCTGATCGACCGCGGAGCGGACAACGCCCACGGCTAGTCGCCGTGGCGATCAACACCACAACTCGCCACGCGCGTCCCGGTGCGTCGGTGCCGCAGGCACGGCGGGACGCGAGAGGGCTTCAACTCGCTGCGCCGCAGGCGAGCAGGGCGTCTACCTGTTGCCGCGTCAGGCTTTCCGGCTGCTTGCCGGCGTAGGCGCCGCCGTGCATCGACGGCGACCAGGCCAGGCGGACGTCGAGCTGCTGCTGGGCGAAGTACCAGAGGGCTTCCTTGGCGCCGTCTACGCCGGTCGGTTCGCAGTCGAACATCAGGGTCACGCGGTTGCCCCCGATCTGCTTGGCCCAGCGGGTGATTTTTTCGCCTTGCGCTTCGGTCATGCGGTTGGACATCAGCCCCAGGGCCGGCACGCCCAGGTTGTCCAGGCCGATGACGTCGTTGAAGCCTTCGACCAGAATCAGGCCGTGTTGGGCCAGAAACTCGCGGTAGCCCGGCTCCTTGAGCCGCGCGGCGTGCTGGCCGAACAGTTCTTGGCCGCGGTGAAAACCTTTGGGGAAGCGGTGCTTGCCCGGTGGCGGTATGCCGACGCGCTGGGCGGGGGACAGGCGAGCGAAGTCCTGCTCTTTTTCTTCGTAATGCACGTCGCGGCCGGCCCAGGCGACGACCTTGCCGTTCTCGGCCAGGATGGGATAGACGATGCTGCCGCGGAGGCTCCAGCCGCGTTTGTCGCCGCCGCCGTCGTTGGGGAGATAGCCGCAACGCCATTTCTCCATCGACTCGGGAGAAAGGCACCCGTGGCGGCGGACGTAGGCCGCCGCGGCGGGGTTCATGTCGGCGACGTCGGCGATGAATTTCTCGTCGATATTGTGCAGTTCGCGGACGCGCTCCTCGGGCGAGTCGATCAGGGGCACGTTCGGCTGGAGCGGGGCGGGGGCCGTTTCGGCGGCGGGCGGGGTGGGTTGCGCGGGCGGCCGCTTGGCGGCGGGTGCGCCGCTGCCGGCCAGAACCTGCTTGACCCGCTGGAATTCGTCGCCTTTGAGTTTGCCGCCGCTGGGCTTTTGTCCGGTGAGCCAGCCGTGCATCAGGGTTAGCAGATTGCCGCGGAAGCCGCATTGATAGGCGTGGCACTGGAAGACTTTTTGCGGGTTGTCGGTGTTGATCGCCACCTCTTTGCGGCCTCGATGGTCGCCGGCGCAGCCGAAGGGACAGTCGATCCGCACTTCGGGGCCGCTGCCCTTGATGTCCAGGGTGACGCCGCATTTGGCGGCGGCGGCCTCGAGCGTGGTCTCGGCTTGTAATTTGTCAACATCGATGTAGCCAGGTCGATTCATGATGTTTGGGGGAGAGGCGGTCGGAGTGTTACCGTACTGCGACTAGCATGTTCCATGCCGTTGTCATCAGCAAGCGTGATGCGGAGGTGTTGAGCCTGCTCGAAATGACGCCGGCTACAGCTGCGCATCTGCAACAGGCGAGCGTAACGTTTGTCGGCGAGCCGTTCCGCGACGAGCGGCGGGTGCGCGAACGCATGCAGGCGCTGGGCGAGGCGGGGTTGGTGCAGGACTTTCCGGCGGCGGTCGCGGGTGGGGGACTGCGGCACTATTACCGGCTGACGGCGGGGGGCTACCGGATGCTGCATCCGGAGGCCGAGCGGCCGCCGGGTCGGTTGCTCGTGGCGGAGATCGCTCCGTCGCGGTTGCAGCATGCGATGGCGACGGCCGATGTGATCGTGCATACGCTGGTCGCCTGTCACGCGGCCCGCGTGCAGATCCTCAAGTACCACGGCGACGGCCAGTTGACGTTGGAGGTCGGGGAGTATCGGCAGCAGCCGGATTGTCATTTTCAGTTGGGGCGCGGGGGGCAGGTGTTCAATGTGCTGTTTGAGATCGACAATGCGACGGAGCCGCTCGACTCGCTGCGCGAGCAGAGCATTCGTACGAAGCTGCTGGGCTACGAGACGTACCAGGATTGGGTGCTGCGCGGGTGGCGGGAGGGCGGCCGGCGGGAGCCGCGGCCGGCGTTTCGCGTGGTGTTTTTGACGCGGGGGGTGAACCGGGCGAATCACATGCTGTGGCTGGCCCGGCAGTGCGCGCGCAATCCGGATCGGCGGCTGGTCTATGCGGCCACGCAGGATGCGTATCTGGGCGACCCGCGGGCGGCCACCGAGCCGCTGCTGAATGATCATCACGGCGGCTGGCAAGCGTTGTGCGATCTGCATCCGTCGGCATCGTTTGTGCGGGAACCGGTGCGGCTGTCTCCGCCGTTGGCCGTGCCGCGTGTGTTCTGATATCCTGTCCTTTCATGTCGCGTTCGCCCGCAGTGCTCGATGCGGGTATCAAGCCGCGTCCCCGCCTCCGCCGTTGCGGAATCAGGTACGGAGCCTGGGGGAACCGAGACGCCGACAGGGCCGCCTCGACGGATGCACGCACGTCAGCCGGGGCGGTTTTCCGCGGCCGCGTAGGCGAGCGGTGGGGCGTGAGCCCCCCGGTGTGAAATCGCGGGTTCTGGGAAGCGGTGGGGCGCAAGCCCCCCGGTGCATTTCTCACGCAAACATGCAGACCTGGACAGAACCGACAGGCTGACGCCAGCCGCTCGCCTATCTCAGAGCGACGGGACTACGGAACGTCACCTTGCGATATTTGAACCATGCACCCGTAGCGGTAGGCTGCGCACGTGCCTACTTTGATCGCTGCGCCGGCCAATAACGAACGCGGTCCGCGGTACATGGAGAAGGCGTTGGCGGCGATCCACCAAGCCCGCTTGCGCCAGGGACCGATGACGCTGGCGTACGGTTGCGTGGACGGCCAGGTCGCCTTGCTGCTGCAATGCGGGGCGGGGGATCAGGAGGCGGTGCTCGGCCCGATTGCGGCCGGTTATCCCCAGTGTTCGCTGGTCGCCGTGGAGGATCCGGTCGTGCCCGTTGGCTGGACGACGTGGTGCGTCGATGTGCTGTTGGAGCCCGAGCTGTTTCCGATCTTGCGGCATGCGCAGTTCGAGGACTTGCTCAATCACACGTTCGCCGATCCGGTCAGCAGTCTTCTGCGCGCGGTGCGACCGGACGATTCGCTGCGCTGCCGGTTGGAGATCCGGGCGGTTCCGGCATCCCGCCGCCGCTGCCGCGCGGCGGGCGAGGCGGTGAAGCTGTTGGATCGCTCGTTTTTTCGCACGCATCATCATCTGGCGGCGTGCTTTGCCCGGCATGTCTTGCGGGGTCGCTGGCGGCCGGTGGCGTGGTTACTGGGACGGATTGCCGCTCGCAGCCAGTCGCCGGGACATAGCTTGCTGGATACCTCGACCAGCCGGCTGCACGAGCGGGAGGAAGACCTCCAGGCGGCGGCCGACAAGATCGGCGGGCACTTGTTCGAGTGCCGGATGCGGCTGGTTGTGCAGGGGCCGCCGGAGCGGTGGGCGGAGGCGGCCGAACGGCTGCGGAGTATGGCGGGGGCGCTGGGGGCGTTTACCCGCTCGCGGTTGGCGATGTTTCGCGGGGAAGGCGTCCGGCGGGGGGATTGCGCCCGCCGCACCTCGCGGGCGTTCTTGTTGTCGCATGAAGAGCTGGCGACGCTCTGGCATCCGCCGACGGCGACGGCCGCTCCCGAGCGGATGCGGGTCAGCGAGTTCACGGAGTTGGAGCCGCCGGCCGTGATCGGCCCAGCGACGGAGGAGGGGACGGTCGCGTTGGGCCGTGTGCGGTTTCGCGATGATCAGCGGCTGGTGACGTTGGCGTTGGAAGATCGCCGTCGGCATCTGTACATCGTGGGCAAGACGGGCATGGGCAAGACGACGCTGATCCAGAACATGCTGGCGGAGGACATCGCGGCGGGCCGCGGGGTGTGTCTGGTCGATCCGCACGGAGATCTGGCCGAGTCGATCGCGGGGCTGGTGCCGTCGCACCGCACCAACGATGTGATCTTGTTCGATGCGGCCAGCCGCGATTGTGTCGTCGGCTTCAATCCGTTGGCCAGCCGCGATCCGTCGCGCATCGATCAGGTGACGTCGGGTGTGGTGAGTGCGTTCAAGAAGCTGCATGATTCGTGGGGGCCGCGGCTGGAGGACACGCTTCGCAACGCGGTGTTCGCCACGGTCGAGCAGGGCGGGAATCTGTTGTCGGTCATGCGGCTGCTGGGCGAGCGGCCGTACCGCGAGCACATGGTGCCGAGCATTCGGGACGACGTGGTCCGGAGCTTCTGGATGCACGAGTTTGCGTCGTGGAGCGACAACTACCGGACCGAGGCCGTGGCGGCCATCCAGAACAAGATCCGCCCGTTCCTCACCAACACGAACATGCGAGCGATCGTCAGCCAGCCCGGTCGGACGCTCGATCTGCGGCAGGTGATGGACGAGGGCAAGGTGCTGATCGTGAACCTGAGCAAGGGCCGGATCGGGGAAGATAACGCGACGCTGCTGGGTGCGTTCTTGGTGACCAGCATCCAGCAGGCGGCCATGACGCGGGCCGACATGCCGGAGGCGCAGCGGCGGGATTTTTTCCTGTACGTGGACGAGTTCCAGAATTTCACCACAGGCAGCTTCGCGTCGGTGCTGTCGGAGGCCCGCAAGTTCCGGCTGTCTTTGATCGTGGCCCACCAGTATTCGGCCCAGCTCAACGACGAGACGGCCGATGCCGTGTGGGGCAACGTGGGCTCGATCGTGGCCTTCCAGGTCGGCAGCGACGACGCCGAGCAGATCGCCCAGCAGCTGGGCAAGTACCGCGGCCAGATTACGCCGGAAAACCTGTCGGGGCTGCCGAAATACACCGCCTATGCGCGACTGCTGCTCGACGGGATGCCGAGCAATCCGTTCTCGCTTCAGACGCTGCCGCCGCGGAGCGAGGCGTTCGATCCAGAACGGGCGGAGATCATCCGTCGCGTTGTGCGGCGGCAGTATGCAGGCGACCGGATAGCCGAAGGAGTACAGCGGGAATCCCGCACCAATTGTTGCGGTCCGACGTGAGGGCTGAGTGAGTGGACGAAACCAGCAACTTGCCCTCCCACAAACCACAAGCGATTGCGAGTCCAAGAGAAATCCACCCATCAACGCGCCTTTATCGGATGACCGGGAGGGCTGTTACTGCCCCCGGTCGAGCCTGACTTTAAAAAGAACCACCGACCTATTTTCGGTAATTTCTTTGTTTTTTCCTTTTTTGGAGTGGGCAGCGAGAGAAAAAAGCTTGTATTCGCCGAATAATCGGATATAAACAGCCGCTAAATAACAAGGTTGTCCCAAAATCTGGCCCGCTGACGGCTTTTTGAGATTTTTGGAAATGTGAGACGACTTTTGGGACTGGGTTGTCTGCGGATTCGCCGAGGCGTGGCGTTCCCGAGGTTCGTAGACCACAAAACGAGCTATTGCACGAGTTACACAAGGACGCTACACACCCCCCTTGGCCGCGGTATCCCCGATTGCAACTCGGTGACAAGTGGGGGGAGCTGATCGCAGGGACAAAGGTGGAAGGAGATCGGAAAATAGGATATCTAGGCACTGGGTGTTTGGGGCGCACCCCCTGACGGGCAGGCAACATGATCAAGGATAATGCGATGTGCGACAAGGGGGGGCTAGGTGTAAGTCTTCAGGTGCCACAAGGACAATTCCCTAATTCTCGTGGCAGATTAGCGCCAGGGTATACCTCTCGTTTGGAGGCGCACCAGATCATGGAGCACGAAACGCTCTCTTTGGAGACGAAGATCAGCGACCTCTCCCTGACGACCAGGGAACATCACGCCCTTGCAGTCCTGGAAATTAATACCGTTGAGGAGTTTCTGCGTCTCAATCTCCGGGATGTCTTTGCTCTGCGCGGGTACGGACAGCGGACCTATTCCCTTTTGCGCGAGTCCCAGGCAAGGTTGCACCGTAAAATCGGTCAGGGGCGAACATGCAGCGGGGAACTGGCTCTTCAAGCGTCCATCGACGACCTCCCGCTAAGCGTGCGTGGGTTGAAGGCACTGCGACTGCTGAATGTTCATACGGTGGGCGAGTTCCTGTCGTTAGATCTCAGCCAGCCACTGCAGGTGCGCAATTGTGGGGTCACTACCTATCAAGACCTTGTTGAGAAGCAAGCCCTAATAGCGGTTCGATTCACTCCGACCCAGCTCCTTGCGAACGGGACGCCGACGCGCGCCTTAGTGACGCAGTTGGCTATGGAAGCGCGGCTTCACATTGCCAAGACCCCGGTCACACCTGACAACATTCAGTCCCTGCCGTTCTTCTCTGGAGAACCGTTGCATGGGATCGTACCAGCCGACTTGCACAAGTCTTATCACCCCGACGTCCCGATCGAATACCTGTCCTTCGCAGGCAGAGCAACGCGCGCCTTGCGTGAGAAGGGAATCACGCGGCTCGGAGAACTGTTGTTACGGCCTGTTCAAGAGTTGCATGGAAAATCGCAATGTGGAATCAAGACGCTCCAGCAACTACAGCAGACGGTTGCGCAGTTCCTGGAGTCCCTTGAACGCCCTCCCAGTGGACTAGTCGATAATAGTTCTCCTGAAGCCTTTGTGCTCTCCATGATTGCCCCTTTGCTGCCGAATGCTCGACAGAGGACTGTGTTTCTGGATCGGCTCGGAGTCGACGGAAACTTTCGCACACTGGAACAGATCTCCCAGGTACATGGGGTGACAAGGGAACGAATCCGCCAGCTCGAAAAAGCGGCTATGGGAAAACTCGTGAGTTGGCGAGGCCGTGCCGCTCTTTCTCCGCTTCACGATGTTATCACAACAGTGCTGCATGAACGTGGTCCACTGGTTAGTTTTCGGTCGATTTCGCGTGCGATCCAAAGAATGTACGGATGGACGAACACACTGCATCCGAGAACGATTGAGAAACTCATGCCGGCATTCTTAGATTTGAAGTCCGTCAACAGGAGCCTCGTGAGTAGCCACGATTTCAAGTGCACTGAGTGCCAGACACTGCCGACCATTCTAGAACAGGTGCTCGAAGAGGGCGGGGAACCGCGGCGTCCGGTAGCCACGGTGGGAGACCGGTTGTTGGCTGTGGCGTCGGAACGGTGCATAGCCTGCGACTCGGTGCCAAGCCGACCATCAAGCAATCTCGTCCGAGTGGCATTCGAGCGTTCGCCGATTGCCCAAGCAGGATTTCACCTTAGCAAGAAGGATGTCTGGCAGGCGGACCATTGGAGATTGGTGCGAGGTCCGCTCGCTGGGGCAATTGAGGTAGTGCTGCGGTCTGAGCCCGAGCCGATATCTTACAAGGAGGTGTACCGGCGCCTTCGGGAGTTCCGGCAGAAACCAGCGTCGAAGAAACGAGTTTGGAATACGTTGCGAGTATGCACTGCCAATGGGAGCCTACTGCTGTGGGACCGCGGGGGAATCTATCGCCACAAGTGTCATGTGAATCTGTATGCATCTGTACTCAATACGATTGAAAAATGGGTAGTGCGCACGTTGCAGGCAAGCAGTGTTCCGCAGATGTCCGCTTTCGCCGCATTTCGCAAGTTTCGCGAGGAATGTATTACAGCGGGGATTGCCTCAGAATATGCGGTCCATTCCTGCCTAAAGCACCGACAACATCCGAAACTGGCTTTCTATCGGTACGCGACCATCGGACTTGCGTCGCCCGGGGCATACCGGATTCCAAATCTCGAGATTGCGGAAGAGTTCATCCGCCAGGAGGGTGATACCGTCGCGTTGGACAAACTCAAGAAGCTCCTTTGTGGCCAACTGGGGCTCAAGGGCTATCAATTTGCGCAGATACTCGAACAATTGGACAACGTGATCCGAACCGAGCATGGAGTGTTGTATGCCGAGTACTTCGATGCGGAATCGCCGGGGTTTAAGTCCCTCGTAGAATACGCAATACAGCGAGTTGCGCGGGATGGGGAACTGTCCGCGGAGCTGATCTACAACGAGAAAATTGTGTCGTGTCTCCAGTTATGCATCGATGGCCCTCGGATGCTGTACCACCTCTTGGACTTCTATGCAAGCGACCAGGTGACAGGTGGGAGATACCCCATCATTCTCCGGAAATCGCACGATGACGTCAGCGACGTGCGTGGCGTTCGTGAGCGAGTGGCTCGATTCATCCGTGAGAAGCATGAACCAGTCTCGTGTGAGGAGTTGCGTACACGGTTCGTGAGCAAGCTGGGATTCCGGCACAATGCGGTGATGAGTGTGATGGTGAATCCGGCCATTGTGCGGTACTTGAGGGGGTTCCTTGTCCACGTGGACACAATTGCATGGAACGATGAGAAGCAGGCGCAACTGGCAAGCCTTGCGGAAACGTATTATGATGCCCAGTTGGAGGCAGGCACGACGTTCGCTCGGGTGGATTACCTGCTCGAAGAGTATGAATCGTCCTTGCCTGCCTTGTGCAATGGTGTGACATGGACGCCCACCTTGTTGGGAGCGATGCTCTCCCGTGACCCCCGTACACCTGTGGTGGGGACGTCAGAGAATGCCTTCGTGTTCAATAAGAATGGTGTCGCCGTGCGAACCTTCGCCGATTTTGTAGAGATCGTTCTCCAGAGGCACTTCGATGGCGCCGCCTCGTTCACTGAACTATCTGAGTGGCTTCGAGATGCACGCGTGATCCAGAAGCAGGTCACAACGACCATGCTGCGAGCCGAGAGCAGGCTTGTAGTGGACGGGCAGACGATCTGGGTACGGAGGCCGGACGAATGCTGAAGAACCTCCCGCTCCAACCGGTCTACGATAGCGCCGAGTACGACATCGTTCGGGACTTCATGTCGCCGTGTCTGGCTGCAAGCACCAAATACATGCGTGGGGTTGGGTTCTTCTCGTCTGGGTGGTTGCGACTGGCCGCGACAGGAATCGCGGCCCTCGTGGAAAACGGAGGCAAGGCCCTATTTGTCGTATCACCCATCCTCAGTGAACAGGATTGGGAGTCAATGCAGATCGGGACGTCTGCACGCGACGACCGGAGACTTTGGCGGGCGTTGGAACGAAACATCTCCGACCTGGAAACATCACTGCAGGACGACACCCGCAATACCTTGGCTTGGCTCGTCGCCGACAATGTCCTCGACTTCCTCATTGCGGTCCGGCGTGACAGGGTCGGCGAAGGGGATTATCACGATAAGGTAGGCATTTTCGTTGACACCGAGGGGAACAAGGTTGCGTTCCATGGGTCGTTCAACGATTCAGTGAAGGGGTCGTTGAATGGGGAGGCGTTCAGCGTTTTCCGCTCATGGGATGAGGGGCAACGCGTATACGTCGGGAAGCATGAAGAACGATTGCGAAGCCTCGCGGACAATCGCAACGCGCAATTCGAGGTGTTCGCAATTCCTGACGCCGCAAAAGAGTCGTTGATTCGGCTTCGAACAACAAGCTTCCGACCATACAATCTCCCAGGGCATGCCAATTTAGTCGAGCATAGCCCCGTATTCGAGAAGCCCCAATGTCCGTATACGTTGCATGTCTACCAGGAACTCGCCATCAGCCAATGGATGAAGAACGGCTGCCGCGGGCTGTTAGAAATGGCGACGGGAACCGGTAAAACGATCACTTCTCTCGCTGCTGCAACGGGAGTCTTTGAGAGGCAGGGGCGTCAGGCTCTGGTTATTCTGGTTCCCTACCTGCACCTGCTCGATCAGTGGGAAAACGAGCTGCGGCGGTTCGGATACGACCCCCTCCTCTGCAGTAGCGCACACCCCCGCTGGTTCGCGAAAGCATCTTCGTGCATGGACGACTACAAGATTGGGGCAACCATGCACGCTTGTTTCCTTGCCGTGCATGCTACTGCTTCCAGTGAGCCATTCCAGAGGCTGTTGGCCCGAGTCGACGGCCGGGAACTGCTGTTAGTCGCCGACGAGGCACATGCGCTGGGCGCCCAAAAGCTTCGGAACTCGCTATTTGAAGGGGCAGGAATGCGTCTGGGTCTATCTGCGACGCCGAGGCGATGGTTCGATGTCCAGGGGACCGATGCTCTCTTCTCGTATTTCTCGGGCGTTGTCTACGAGTTTCCGCTTGAAGAGGCGATTGGGACGTACCTCACCCACTACGACTACTTCCCTATACCAGTGGAGCTGTCATCCAGGGAAACGGCGGAGTACCAGCAGTTGTCGGCCAAAATTGCTCTCGTCGCGAAGCGAGCTGACGAAGACGAGAGAGAAGCGTCACGGCTGGAGAAGCTGCTCCTGGAGAGAGCGAGACTCATTTGGCGGGCCGAGAACAAGCTGGCGGCGCTGGTCCAATTGGTATCCCGGTTGAAGGCAGATACATTGGCTTCTGGTGGCGGACTTTCTCACACGCTTGTCTACTGCGCTCCAGGTGAGCACTCCACAGTCCTACGTCAACTCTCTGCACTCGGACTTCGCTGTCACGAATTCGTGCACTACGTGTCCCTCCCGAACCGTATGAAGGTGCTCGAAGCCTTTGCAGCGGGCGACATTGACATCCTCGTCGCAGTGAAGTGCCTAGACGAGGGGGTCGATGTGCCCTCGACGCGAACAGCAATTTTCATGGCGAGCACAACGAATCCAAGAGAATTCGTACAACGACGGGGGCGCGTGCTCCGCCGGTATCCAGGGAAGACCGTCGCCACGGTATACGACTTGGTTGTTGTCCCGCCGCCTCCTCCGAACGATTGGGCGGATTCTTGCCGAAGTCTTCTCCGCCGCGAAATGCCGCGAGTGGCGGAGTTCTGCGCAACAGCGCGGAACGAGTATGCAGCGAGGGGAGCGATGCGCAGCAACGTTGACGCCTATGGAATGCTCCATCTCTTGGATTTGCGACCGTGGGAGATTTATCGAGAGGCGAATGCGTTCGGGGACTTGGATGCTCAGGAACCGTAATGCCCCTTCTATAATCGATTTAAGGATGAGCCAATGCAGCTAGTGAACGAAGTAATACGACGGAAGTTGGAGAAGTATCCATCCCCGGTGCAGAATTTGGCATTGCAGGCGATCATGCTTGCCGAGAAACACGGGAGCGACGCCTCCGTGGCGGAACAGCTGAAACAGGTCGTGCGCCAACTCGTTCGGGACAAGAAGTAGATCATGATTCTCGAGACTTTGACAATCAACAACTTTCGACAATTCCGTGGGAAATCGACGCTTCGATTCGCTCATGGCAAGAAGAACGTGACCGTGATCTTCGGCGAGAATGGTCGAGGAAAGACTGGAATTTTCCGCGCGTTGATCTTCTGCCTGTTTGGGGATAGACAACTGTCGCAGGATGAATTGGTCGATGACCGGGAGGTACACCTAGTCAACAACGGCGCTATGCGGGACAGCCAGCAGGAGAAGGGTCGAACGGTGGAGGCGGGTGTCGAGTTGACATTCAAGCATAACGACTGTCGATACACGCTGCGGCGTACAGTCCAAGGGCTATGGCATAATGGTGAGCGTCACGAAGAGGGTAAGGAGGTGACGTTGAGCATTGAGAGGCCGGACGGGAACTGCACCCCTCTTCGCGATCCTGAGAGCATTAAGGAGATGATGGGCTTAGTCATCGACTACCGCGTGCGAGAGTACTTTTTGTTTGATGGCGAGAAGATCGAGCACCTGACCAGAGCGAGCCAGCATCAGCGGACAGAGGTGTCGAAGGGGGTGCGAAACCTCCTAAACATCGACGGCCTGGAAATTGCAACGAAGGCATTGAAGCACGTCGGGAAGGAATTCGCCAAAGAACTTGAAAAGTCTGCGACGGGGGAGTTGGCCCGCACTATGAAGCGGTTGAATGAGTCCACGGCGAAGCGAGACACATTCGATGAACAGATTGCTGCCCTTGCGGCCGACATCCAGAAGGCGGAGGAAGAGATCGAAGACCTCGAAAAGAAGCTGAAAAAACATCGCGGAATTACGGAGCTGGTTGAGCAGAGAGAACGGCTCAATGGGCAGATCCGGGACATCGAGCACGAGATGCAGGACGTTCGAGCTGTGGTGCGGGACAAAGTTGCCCGGACGGCAATCTTGCTGTGTTTAGACCCTATTCGCAGCGTCTATGAAGACATTGAGAAACGACGAAAGAAGGGGGAGATCCCGCCGGAGATTCGGCAGGATTTGATCGAGCGTCTTCTGTCAGAACGAAAGTGCATCTGTGGCCGCGAGATTCGTTCGGGAACACCCGAACATACGCAACTCAAGGAATGGTTACGTAGGGTTGGAGATCCGGAACTGAGCGATGCCGCCTTAGAAATGTGGCGGTCCCTCTCTGGGATCATCAGCCAAGAAGAGACCGTGCGATCGAACGCCGAAACGACGCTCCAACAGTTCGGACGAAAGAACAGCGAACTCGAGCGTTTGCGTCGGCAACTGAGTACGGTCACAGCTAAGATTGGCGAAGACGTCCGTGACGACGCCATCCATTGGGAAGGCCAACGGAAAAAGGCGGAGGCTGCTGTCCGGAAGAAGAGCGTCGAGACGGAACGACTGGAGGAAATGCGGCAGGAGTTGGACGCTTTGATCCGGCAACTGGAAGCTCAGAAGGTGAAGTTGGAGAAGGAGAGGGGAATTGCGAATGAGATGAGCGCCCGGCACACGCTGGTGGAAAACGCACGTCAGGCGCTAGTGGCTGTGGCGGACGCGTTCACCAAGGAGGCGAGGGAGACGATTGCGGCGCAAGCAACGGCCTACTTCCAGACATTCCTTGACGCTGACAGCCAAGGACTATTCGACCGCATTCAGGTCAACAACGACTACTCCCTACAGATCATGGACAACCACGGGAATGCAGTCCTCGCGAACATTTCGGCTGGCCAGCGGCAGCTGATGTCGATTGCTTTCATCGCGTCACTGGCGAAGACTGCCGCGGATGGAGACTTGCTGCAAATGCCGCTCTTCATGGACACCCCCTTCGGTCGACTTTCGCTGGACCATCGGCTGCGTCTCATCGATAACCTGCCGAAGCTGTGCGCTCAATGGATCTTGCTTGCCACAGATACGGAGCTTCGCCGATCTGAGGCGAGGCACTTGTACGAATCGAAGCGATGGGGGCGGTTTTATCGACTGGTATCGACACCCGGAGGCGAGACGGAAGTTGAAGAGAGGTCCACCGAGGACGCCCTGACACTCATTCGTGAAGAGGAGGAAGGCGAATCATGAAGATGGACGGGGACATCCGTGTCCGTACCAGCAAGGACCATCAGCAGTTGTACAATGACCTAAAGGGCCTGTTGGTTAAGGACTTCCATGAACTCTTCTTTCTAACGGCGTGTCTGGGGTATTGCCATGGCTGCCACGCTAAATTGGGCAAGTCCGCCGAAGATCGGTTTTGGTCAAGGACGATCGCTCCTGATGAATGGTATGCGTACTACTCTATGGTTTTGGCCAAGAACGATATGGACTTCGGCGCGGTGAAAGACGACAAAGCGGTTATTGCCGAGATCGAGGGGTACGCCCATGGTGGTATGCTGTTCTTCATTGAAAATACGCTGAACGGGTACTTGCTAGAGAGGGAATCGGGCCTGTCCGTCGACAAAAGCGTGTCGCAAGACTTGCCACGCAGGGTAATGCAATCGGTGTTCGAGACCGCCGTCAAAGGATGATGGTGCAATGAAAAGGATTCTCCTTGTCGAGCCTGAGTACCGCAACAAGTACCCGCCGCTCGGGCTTATGAAGATATCGGCATACCACAAGCTTCGGGGTGACCATGTCGAGTTCGTGAAGGGCCGTTCCCGCTCGCACCGTGAGTACACGTGGGATCGCATCTACGTCGCCAGCCTGTTCACCTTTTACTGGAAGGTGACGATACGAACCATTGAGTACTACAGGCAGGCAGTGTGCACGCCGCAAGACATTTGGGTCGGCGGTGTGCTTGCCACGCTTCTCGCGGATGACGTTTCATCGGAAACGGGAGCAACCGTGGTGCGTGGACTCCTCGATAAGCCGAAGATTCTCGATTCGACTACCCCTCAAATCGTCGATTACTTGATCCCGGACTACAGTATTTTGGACGAGATCGAGTACCGGTATCCCACGGCAAATGCCTACATCGGATACGCGACGCGGGGCTGCCCAAACCGCTGTCCTTTCTGCGCGGTTCCAACGCTCGAGCCCGACTTCTGTCACTACACGCCGCTGGCCCGCCAAGTGCGAGGAATTGAGCAGCTCTACGGACCGAAGAAGGACTTGCTCCTCCTAGATAATAACGTACTGGCGTCCCGGGAATTCCGGCGGATCATGCACGACATCCTCGACCTCGGGTTCGAGCGGGGCGCCAAGTTGAACAATCAGTTGCGGGCCGTCGACTTTAACCAGGGGTTGGATGCCAGGAAGGTTGACCGCGCCAAGATGAAGCTTTTGGCCCGAACGGCCATCAGGCCCCTGCGATTCGCTCTCGACACCGCAGGAATGTTGGACGCCTACGCGGAGGCCGTACACTTGGCGTGTGAGTGCGGTGTTCCAGAAATCGGAACGTATGTGCTGTTCAACTACAAAGACACTCCCAACAGTTTCTACGACCGGCTGCGTGCAAGCGTCGAGTTGAATCAACGGCTGGGCGCCAAGATCACCTCGTTCCCAATGCGATACATCCCGCTCAACGAAAAGCATCGGACATACGTCGGGCCGCACTGGAACCGTCGACTCCTCCGGGGTATCCAATGTATCCTGCTGTCCACGCATGGCATGGTCAGTCCGAACAAAACCTTCTTTGAGGCGGCTTTCGGACGAGACTACGACGAATTCATCCAAATCGTATCCATGCCTGAGCACTACATCATCAATCGACGGAAACACGAGAACAATGAAGCAAGCGACTGGGAAAATCTTTATCGCCGCCTGACGCGAGGGCAGCGAGAATCGCTGTATGAGATTCTTGCGGAGGGGAAAGTGAAGAAGTGCGGTATCGCCAAAGTCTCGGGAAAACGCTTACGCGACTTATTGTCACATTACATTGGCGAAACCGACAAGGTGAAACACAAGGGTGCGGCAAAACCCTAACTCAGCACTGACTCCAGCTGTTTCCGTCGCAGTTTGGCGAATTCCAGAATTTCTTGGAGGGACGCTTCTTTCTTCTACCAGCAACTGTGGTACGTTCCGGTGGCAAGGTGGGTTACGCCCCTCCTTTCCGCTCGCCTTCGTCGACGGCGCGGAGCAGGACGTGCAGGACGTGGCGCTGAACGCGTCCCCGAGGCAGCGAGAGCACTCGGGTCGGGGGCGGATCGACGCAATGCGACAGATCGTAAGTCGCCACTGCAGCACGCGCCGCCTTTGTTACATTCGTAACTCCGCATAACGCATGGGAAGCGTCGCATCGGCCACTTCGTGAATCCTAATCCGCCGCCGGATCGGCACCCCTGACGCGTCGTCACTCCCGATTTCTCGCCCCTCGTCAATCGAACTTCAGTTGCAGGCACGCGCCACTTCCTGCACCCTCACGCGGATAGATGCAGACCGCAGAATCATCTGTCGACGCCTGCCCGCTCGATGAGCGGCAGCAGCGGCGCATCCTCGACGGCGTGCTGGCCGGGCCCGTTCTTGAACTGCTCGGCGAGGTCGTGCGACGGCTGCCGCAGGGCCCCGGCAAGGCACGAGACGAGGCGGCCTATCAGCTGGCGGTCGAGCGCAGACTGCGGCCGATGGAGCTGGATATCGCCCTGACGGACGAAACCGGGCGGGCCGGTTTCGCTTGGCCCGGAAGCGCGCTCACCGGCGATGACCAGCGGCGGCTGGCCACGATGGAGAACACCACCCAATTGCGCACCACGCGGCTGCTCCATCACTCCGTGCGCGTTGCGCATCACTTGTTTCAGGCAATCATGCGGGAGATCATGGCGACGAGCCAGCAGACGGGCGTGTCGGTTCGTGACCTTCTGATGGCCGTCAGCAGCGGAAATGGACATGCTGGACACGTCGACAATCGACTCCCGCCACCGGACGCGGCGGCCCAGGCGGACGGCGATACGCCCGGCGTTGAATTGTCTGCGGGATTGGAGTCCGCTGCGTTGGCCGATGCGGGCGTCGACCCGCCAGAATGTGCCGCTCCGCCCGCCGTTGAACCCGATGATACCGATGACATCGCCCCTTCTTCCCCCCCACATCTTATGGCTAAACGCGCTCCCCCAGCGGGCTCTTGCGAAGGCATCACCGACGATTGCGTCCGTCAACTCGAAGGGAAAATGCAGCGGCTCCAGGAGACGATGGACACGCTGATCGGGGCCATCGACGAATTCCGCGATGACGTGGTCCACACGCTTCGCAATCTGCCCGATCGCATGCCGATCCCGCTGCATATTCACAGTCTGCCGCTCGATCCGACCGACGCGGATTTTGCCGGCCGGGTCAATGCTGTACCACCGGACGTCATGGCCCAACTGCGCGACGAAGCGGTTCAGGGACGAGAGGCGGAACCGACTCCGGTCACTGCCGCTGAGGGCAATCCGTCGCCCGCCCCCATGCTGGACGAGACTCCTCCAGACAATCGCCGGCATCTTGCCCGTCAATCGCGGCTGTTTGCCTGACGGTGTGGCATTCCGCTTTCTATGCCCCGTGAACAATTCCATTGCGATGGCTCGCAGCGATTGTGCGATCTGATCGACGAAGCCGGCCAGCGAGCGGGCCTAAGCCGCGGTCAAGCGTTCGAGGATTTTCTCGCCTGCTCTTTGGCCGCTCTCTCGGGCCAGCAGATGGAGGACGAATACCTGGCTGTCGTTCGCAAAGGATACACCGGAGGAAACCCGGGTCGCCGGGGGATCGACGCGCTGACGCAGGCGTTCGGGACTTTGGTGAACCTGATGGAAGCGACTCGCCGGGACATTCTCGGCGACTTGTTTCAAGGCGGCATTACTTACGGCGAAGCGGGCCAGTTCATCACGCCGGAGGAAATCTGCCACATGATGGCGGCCCTGAGCGTCGACGAGGCGCCGCCGAGTGCCAAGGTGTTCGACCCGTGCTCCGGCAGCGGTCGGATGCTGCTGGCGTACGCTGAACAATGTCGGGGCGGCGAACTGATCGGCCAAGATATCGACCTGCGCTGCGTCCGCATGACGGCGATCAATCTGGCCTTGCGCAACCTGTACGGCTTCGCGTTGTGGGGCAACAGCCTGAGCAGCGAGGTGAAGCTTGCCTACCGCACGGGCTTCAACATGCACGGGGGCGTCATTCGCTATGCCCACCCGGACGAGCTGGCCGACAAGCGGCCCTCGTCCGTTGCACTCGCTCCTTCCGCGCCCGCAACAAGCGTCACGGCTCCCGGCTCACAACCAAATGGTCCCGTTACGCAACTGCACCTGTTCTGACAACGCGACCGATTTCGCGCTGGTTGCAAGTCATCGTCCCTTGCGCACCGGCCGCCCCGTTCGGCACGCTGGCCCCGTTCTGCCGTCGTTCGGCAGGGCGATTGTCTGAGTGTCCTTGCTCATTGGCACCACAGCGATAGGAGGGGAGCGATGCTCGTAGAAAGAAAAGACGGGACGTGCCGCGAGTGCGGCGGACAACTGAAGATCATCGACGCGGATGACGCGACGATGACCGTCGAGTGTTTGGAGTGTGGGGACAGTTACCTGGTCGAGCCCGACGCGTTCGGCGATGGCTGCATGACGTATTATCTGCAGGTCGCAGGGCTCGGCGAATCCGACGAGGAAGGAGGCGAGTGATGGATCCGCAAACTGCGTGGGATGATCTGCTCGTTGCATTGGGCAAGCAGGATTGGGATCGCGTGGAGGACTTGGCCGAGGGCCTGTTACGTTGGCTTCGGGCCAACGGCTTTCCGCCCCGCGCCGTCACCGGCAGCGATCTGGGCCCCGACTGGGACCGCGAGATCGCGGCGGCCGGCTGCCGGTTCGCATTGGCGTTGGCCAGGGAGGGCGTCGCCCATGTTCCATAACGACCGCGTATGGTGCGTAACGGCGGTCGATTCGCCTGAGGAACTGGCCCGTAAGCTGACGGACACCACATGGACGTGTTGCACGGCGTTCGAGCTTGGCGGGTACTTGTGGCTCAATGACGCCACGTCGCCCGATGGCGCCCAGGAGTTTTCCGTGATCAAGAAAGCTGGTCAGTTGGGCCGCCCGTGGCAGGTCGAGAGCATCACGTTCTCGTGGTGCGACTTCGACGAGGCCCTTGCGTTTGTCCAGCGAACGCTCCGCGGCGAAGACGACGACAGCGAGTTCGCCCACGAAGTCGCGCTCGTCCTGGAAACGCCCGCCGAGCACCATCGCTGCCGCCACTGTGCCTGACGTTCAGATAGGCCCTCAGACCATTGGTTTGGGGGCCTTTCCATTAGCTCCCACAGCAGTTCCTCGCACGAGCCAATTCCATTCATCCTCCCACCCCTTCGCATATTCTGGTATGGCTTCC
>Ga0351922_1001_pt1 | contig 175069 bp, 75 predicted proteins | sample BONcelT113001C10_FD_206862 | JGI IMG/M metagenome (GOLD analysis project Ga0351922, IMG submission 206862) | Enriched cells from coal bed in the Powder River Basin, Montana, United States - BONCAT cells T11 rep2 HSBNCT.T11.300.1.C10 ... | reverse complement strand
CGTCATTGGTGCGTGTCTGGCCGCTGACGTTGGCCATCACATCCAAGACCACGGCCCGATAGGTGATCACCAGGGTCTCGGTCACCAGATCGTCGGTGTCCGTGTTGGTCAACGTGCCGAAATCCAACCCAAAGCTGGTGTCGTCGAAAAACAGGCCGGCATTGGCGTCCGCCAGGATTTGAGCAAATCCACCCGCGACGTCGGTCGTGACCGCAGGCGACGAGGGGGTGATGCTGTCGAACGCCACCAGTACCAATCCGGCTGGCATGATGTCCGCGATCAACACATTCGGCAGCGTCCCCTCGGGGATCGTCAACACCAAGGTATAGGTGGCCTGCTCGCCGATGGTCAGTTGCGGGTCCACGGTGTAGAACTGGTTGCTGCCGGCCAGCAGCTTTTGAAACAGCGGCTGGCCCGTGAGCGTGACGTCGGCCTGATCGCTGTTGGCATAGTCGTTCACGCCCCCCGAACCGTCCCGCTCGCCGTTGGGAGCGCCCGATCCGCCGGGCGTGATCGAGCCGGTCAGGTTGTCCGGCCCCAGCGGCGTGCCGCCATCCGGCAAACTGGTATACGTCACGTCCGCGACGTTCGGGATGGTCTGGCCCGGCTGGACATTGACCGACAGGATGGCGGTATAACGGACCACTACCGTGCCGCCAACCGGCACACTGGCGACGGTAATATCCACGGTCGTGCCGGCGGAATCGTCAACGATCGGTCCCAACGATCCGCCGCCCAGGGTGATCGAGTCCACGCTGACACTGTCAAACCACAACGGATCCAGCTCGTCCAATAGTCGCACGTCGAAGGCTGTGGTCGCGCCGGTGTTCGAGAAGCTGACTTCGTAGGTGACCGGATCGCCCGCATCCACGGGAGCACCGCTGAGGACGGTCTTCGACACGTTCGCAATCAACGGTTCGCGGACCGTAACGTCCACCGAACGCGTCGGCCCGAATTGCGCACCATCGACAAAAACCTGGAACAAGTTCGTCTTGACTTGGCCGTTGTTGACCACCGCCGTGTTGGTGACGAGCACATTGAATTCCAGCGTCACGAACTCGATATCCACATCGTTGTCGTTGTTCACGACATCGCCCAAGCTGAACGTGATCGTCTGGCCGGCGATCCCGATCCGGCTCGACGGCAGCACCACCGTGGGCGGAACCTGGCTATTGTTGGGATCCGGATTCGGAGGGCTCAGGTCGACAGCCAAACCCATTGGCTGGTCGGAGGTAAAGGAAACAAGAACCTGGTCCAGATCCAACAGGATCAACCCCGCAGGCAGTGTATCCACCAACTGCAGATTGGGCGTCGTGCCTTCGATCAACGACGTCTGCAGCCGGTAACGCACGATTTCGCCAACCGCCACGTCGCTGCCAGGCGTATGCGGTTCCGAGGTCTCGACAATGGCCTTGGTCGGATCGACGCTGAGGATCGTCACGATGCCGGAATCGCTGCCCGCATAGTTGTTCAATTCTCCAGGGTCGCCAGGATTCCCCGTCCGCTCGACCGAATTGGGATTCGAAGATTGCGGCGTGGTGATGTCGCCGGGCAGACTGGTCCAGGTCAGGTTGCCCGTGTTGGTGAGGATCTCCTCCGGGTTGACGGTGATGTCCAAGGTGACTTGAAACGTGATCGTGCTGGTCGCGCCCAGCGGGAATTGAGCCCACGTGACGGTCAGGTCACCGCCGGATTCGCTGTACAAGCTGGGAGGCGCGCCGGCCGGATTTGCGAACGAGCTGGGAACATACGTCATTTTGTTCGGCAGCGAATTGATCACATCCACCAGTTGCACATCAAACGCATCGGCGTTGCTGTCGGGCGTGTGCTGAACGACGATCAGGAACGTGATGATATCTCCGGCTTCCCCTGTCGCCGGGGATCCGTTGCTCTTGATGATCTGCAACTCCGGCTCGACGATCGTTACGTCCGGCGCGGAAATCGTGGCCGACTGCGGTACGCCGCCGGCGATCCAGTTGATCGTCGCGCTGTTATTCCTCCCTACTCCGCGGAGGTTGGTCGACGTGTTCAAGACCACGACCGAATAAGTAATCTCGATCGTCTCGATCTCTGCAGGATCCTCATTGTCATTAATCACATTGCCAAAATCCAGGGTCAGCGAACCGCCGTTCGGGCTGACGAGTGCATTGGCCACCACCGTATCAAAATCGCCGATGCTCGTGGTCACGTGGGAAGACGAAGCGGTGATCGTCAAGTGATCGGCAAGCGTGGGCAAATCAACGATGGCCAGTCCCGGATCCAGGGAGTCGATCAGCGTTACATTCGAACTTGTGCCTTGAGGAACCTGAAGCGCGATGCGATACGTGACGATCTCGCCAATCGCAACGTCGAGGTCGTCCGTATGCAATTGGTTGGTACTGATAACCGACTTGCCCGGAGCAAAGGGCAGAATGGAGACAATTGCATTGTCGCTGGCGAAGTAATCGTTGACGCCGCCGCTGCCGTTGCGTTCGCCATCCACATTGCCCGAACCGGTCTCCGCACCGTCCAGGCTGGTCCAGCGCACGGTGGCCACGTTGTCGATGGTTTGCCCCGGTTGCACGGCCAGCGTCAGCGTTCCCGAAACGGTGATGGTGACCGTCTGGCCGATCAGCAGATCGAACGACTGGCCGGCCTGGGTCTGCAGCGTTCCGCCACTGATCTCGAAGATACCGCTCAGGTCAACCGGGCCCGCCGAGTGCGTCGCCGTAAATCCGGTCACGTTGACGTACGTCACAGGCAACGCATCCGAGAAGGTCACATCGTAGGCATCGGTGGCATCGCTTGCCCCGGCGTGGCCGATCACGATCGTGTACTCGACCGGATCGCCGAATTGCCCCGTCGTGCCGCTGCCCGCAACCACCACCGACTTGTCGACCTGCAGCACCGGCTCGATGATCCGGACGTTCGCCGCCGAGCTGGCAGGCGTGTTATTCGCCGTTCCGTCGACGGTCCAGCGGAAGCGGGCCGAGTTGTTGCGCTGGATGCCACTCTGATTGGCGTTGGTGTTCAAGACCCGGACCGTGTAGGTCAGCGTGATCGTCTCGGCAATCGCATTGTTGACATTGGTATTTGTTATCGTCCCCAGGTCAAACGTGACGGTCTGAGACCCCGAATCGCCGTCATTGGGAGCGGTCGACGGCGTCGCTATGGCAAGCGTAGAAGTCACGTCCCCCGACGAGGCGACGACGCTGTCCAGACTGACGAACCTCAGACCCAGATCCAAGGTATCGACGACGCGGGCGTTATTGATGGTTCCCTCGGGAACCGTGACCACAACCCGGTACGTAATCAACTCGCCGATAACCGCTTGGGTATTCGAATTGTTCGGAGTCACGACGCTGGTGCCGAGGAGCGTCTTGGTCACCGCCGGATCCCGGGTGGTCACGCGTGCGTCGTCGGTCAAATCCGTCACCGTGTGATCCGGCCCGCCTTCGGTGCTGGCGTAGTTGAACAGCGTCGCCGTATTGGTGATCGTCTGGCGAGGCTGGACAGAATCCGCCGCTGGCGGCCCGACGGCCACCAGGTCGTAGGTCACGATCAGGATATTGCGTCCGCTGGTCTCGCTGTACTGGTCGAGCGCACCCGCATTGGTATTGTCGCCTGGCGGATTGGCCGTGGTATCGGTCGGCCCGGGATCGACCAATTCGATCCCCGTGCCAAACAAACCGCCGCCCAGGTCGTTGTACACGATGACCGCGCCCGTTCCGTCGGTGACGCTCAAATTCAAACCGCCGCTGGGCACGGCAAACCCCGCCGGCAACGTGTCCTGGATGCGGACGTCGAATGCGCCGGCGCGGCTGGAACCGGTGTTTTCCACGGCGATCGCGAATCGTACCAGATCGCCCGCGTCGATGCCCGAGAGGTTGCTGTTGATGGGCCAGTTCTCCAGCCCGGACGACGTCACCGTGCCGCTGAAGGCCGGCAAGGTGCCAGGCGCGGCAAAGCTGACACCCACCGGGCCGACCGTCGCCGGACTGAACACCGCCCCGACGCGATCCGTCGAGACCACCCCCTTGGTAATGCCCAACACCGGCTGGCCCAACTGGATCTGCACCAGTTCGTCTTCGATCGCCGGGTCGTTGAACGAATTCTGTTTCTCTGCCCGGACAATGTTCGTCAAGAAGAGCCCGTCGGCGAACGGAGCGTCACGGACCGTGAGCGTGAACAACAAGTCGATCGTCGATGTCGCAATGACGGGGTCCGCATAATCGCCGTAGTAAAATCGGATGCTATTGGCCGCCGCGTCCACCGTGAGCGTCGGAATGATGTTGGACGCGGGAGCATGCAGATTGTAGAACGTATCGTCGGGCCCGAACTGGACGACGCCCACCGGAGGCGGCGCCGCATCGAAGGAACCCGCCAGATCAAAGCTCCACGCCGGCCCCACGACGCCATCCGCATTCGGATCGGCGACGTGAAAGACGGGCAGCGGAACATAGTCGGTCAGCCGGAAGTCCTCGAACCTCGACAAGGGCATCAAGTACTGCACGCGATAGGTTACCAGGTCGCCCGGCGCCAAGTTCATGGGAGAGAATGCCTGGCTGCCGTTGACCGCATAGATCGACTTGGCGACCGAGCCGGTTTCCATCCCGACGCCCGCTGAACTGTCGTCACGCTCTTCGGGATAGATCACCTCGAAATAGATCCCGTTGGTGTCGTCTTCGAAGTTCTCCCGCACGCTGCCCGCGATGATCACGTCGTTGCTGATCATGTCGCCTTGCACCACGCTCGGGTTGCCGCTCGGCGGATTCTGAGCGTAGTACTGCTGAATGACCGTCCGGAAGCGGATCACCCCCGTGGCGGCGGCAGACGGCGCCGAATCGGGTTCGCCGCGGGTATTGCCGCCTTCGAGAATCCCGTCATACAACCAGTCGCCGTTGTCCGGATCAGGGTTGGCGTCGATCAGGGCCTGCGAGACGTCGAACACCAGGATTTCCGTCCCGTCGCTGGCATCGTTGTTCGTGTACGTGTAGTTGGAACCTAGGACAAACGCCCCCACGACCGTTCCCAGGCGGTCGCGGACCTCAAAGATGGGAGCAAACGTCGCGTCGAAATTCTGACCGTCCCGAATCGTATCGGTGACCACCAGGTCGCCGAAGGTGTAGTAATCCGAGATCTGGAAGTCCAGGGTATATTCGATCACGTCGCCGGGAGAAATCAACGGATTCCCGGGCGTGCCGGTCGGGGCCACGTCGACGACGATTTCCGCCGACTTCTGAATCGCGATGGACTTGTCGTCCAGGTCTTCGACCGGGGTTTCTGCCACGGCGTTCCCGCTTCCCGCCGGGTCGCGGTCGTCGATGGGATCCCAGTCACCGACCGATCTGGCCAAGTTGGGGGATGTGGAATTGATGGTCGGCGGCGGGCCCGGGGACGGCCCGATATCGTCTTCGCCGTTGATCGGAATGACCCGCTCGCCGTTGGCGTCGAACTCCGGCACGTAGAACTCGATCACTACGACAACATCTGCCCCCCCGGTGCCCGTAATGCTGGGAACGGCGCCCAGCAGCAATTCGCTGGGATAAGTGACGTTCACTGGGCCGAACGGGGTGGCAGGAACCGTGCCGGGATCAGCGAGTGGAAACACGATGTTGGTGACCACGACATTGTTGGGCAGGCCGTCGATGATGTCCAAGTCGGTCACGGTCTGGCCCGCCGCGATGCTGGTCGTCAGGGTCCACGTGCGGAGATAATTCGGACCTGTCGCGGTCTCGTTTTCCGGGCCGTTATATGTTTTGGTCATCCGCATCAGCACCGGCGAGGTGGCAGCGAAATCCACCCAGGTACTGCTGTCGCTCGCCGTGCTGCCCGGGGTCAAGATCGTGGGGTCCGGCGCCGTCGGGTTATCCAATTCGTCACAGCCGAACTGAAAACCGCCACGGGCCTGCACCGTCAGCGGCTCGTTCAAGTCCGCCAGGTTGGACATGGCCGCCGACACCTGGATCGCCGCCTCGGGTTGGGCCGGAACGAACGAACCGAACGGCAGTTGGAAAACCACCAACTGGTCACCCGTTGTGCCGGTGACCGTCAAGGGATTCCCGCTGCTGTCCACCGCGTAGGGATGAAGGATTGTCCCCGTGGTGCCCGGTCCGGCACCGTCATCGTCCGGGAACAGAAACACGGTCGACGTGACGGGAGTGCCCAAATAGGTCGCGCTGATGAATGTCAGGCCGTCGGGCGTTCCCGTCCCCGCGGCGCCATCTGTCCCATTGCGAGGCAAAACGAGATCCACAAACGGCCCATACCCCGGAACCGTGCCGGTGTTTTCAAAAATCACCGAGAAACGAACCTCCTCACCGATAAACGGCTCGGCAGGCAACGCGACCGTCGTGGCCGGAATGGCGTCGCAGGCCAATAACCGCCGGTCCTCCAACGCTTCCAGAAACAACGGACGGCGGCGCAGTAACTTGGCTCCTGGGCCACTTCGGCGGCGGCGGTTCCTCAAACCTGCAACGACAGGATCTTTGGACATGTTTCAGCTCTCTTCTCGCTCTTTTTTGACGACTGAGGACACACAAGTCTATTGGAAACAACCAGTTACGCGCGAAGCGGCTCGGAAGACTGCGGTGCGTGTGATGCAACAAGAACACGATCGTCCATCTTGCAAAATACGGCTTCCGTTGCCGCCTTTCACATTGTGGCCTGGACGGGTTCCGGTACCGGCCAGCAGTTCTTTCCAAGGCGTGACGATGAAGCTTGGCTTAGCGCCTCGATATCCACCCAATAGAGCGTACGATGCCCCACTCGTGAAAAAGAGGGAAACCGGTCTCCGTCGAGCGTTTCTGTTGGCACAACCCTTATGATTGTAATAGCTTTGCAACTCAAAGAAAGTAATTTTCAAGAATTTGATTGCAAAAACGGCAATCTCTTTCGAATCCGACCAGCATTCAGACGTCTGGAGGTTCGGCAGGTTCCCTGGCTGTCCAACCGCGAGTCTGCACCGATCGAGGAGAGCGTCACGACCGCCGCCTTGTTGTTCTGGGTATGGCGCCACCGCCGCGGGCAAGCGAACAAGCAGCCGGCGAACAGTCAATGCGTCCGGACACCAAGAACTGGCATCAGAAGATCTTAAACAGCTGCGCGGGGATCTGAATCCCGAATTTTTCTTCAGTCTTTTCTTTAATCTTCTCTTTCCGCTACGGGGCCGAGGAAGAACAAATGACAGACTGAGATACAGAGCAAGATATCCTTAATGTCGTCGGGGGGTTCGGTTTCCTTGTCCGTTGCCAAGGCCGCGACGATGGTGATACAATCGGGCGTAGGACCAGCGTGTGCCGGGAGCTTGCCGGACGTGCGCCAGAACAGGAGCCAACTCGCGTGACCCCGATCACCGAAATCACCCCCGTAACCACGGCGTCGCACAGCGGCAACATCGTCTATCCCACCTCGGACGGCAGACCCATGGGCGAAACCGACCTGCACCGCTCGATCATGGTCGAAACGATCGACTCGCTCAAGCTGTACTACGCGGGGCAACAAGTCTACGTCTCGGGCAACATCCTGCTCTTGTATCAACCCGGCAACCGGCGGCGGCACGTGTCACCCGACGTGCTGGTCGTCAAGGGGCTGGACCCGCACGACCGCGAGAACTATCTGCTGTGGGACGAGGGCCGGCCGCCCCACGTGGTGATCGAAGTCACCAGCGAATCGACGCGGGAGGAGGACCTGTACGACAAATTCGAGATCTACCGCGATTCCGTCCGGGTCCCGGAGTACTTCCAGTTCGATCCGCGGGGCGAGTACCTGGAGCCCGCGCTGCAAGGGTATCGTCTGAAGGCCCGCCGCTACGAACCCATCGCGCCGGTCTCGGGCCGGCTGCCCAGCCGCGAGTTGGGTTTGCACCTGGAGCGTCACGATCGCCGCCTGCGGTTCTGGGATCCGGCCACAGGCGAGTGGATTCCCACGCTGCAGGAGTCCCGCGAAGCCATGTTGGCCAACTGGCAGCAGGCCGAAGCGGAGCGGCAGCAGGCCGAAGCGGCCCGTCACGAAATGGAAGCAAAGTGGCTAGTGGCGGAGGCTCAGGCCGAGCAGTTGCGTGAAGAGCTGGACCGGCTGCGCGGGCAGGCGGGCAAGTAGGCGGCGGACAACCGTTGCGTCACGGAACCAAGTACCGGCAAGGGCAGATTCTTCGCCTGCGCCGGGATCTGGAACCTTGTTGAACTCATGCTCATCTTTCTGGCATCGGCCCCAGACGCACCAGTTCAGCCCGCAAACGGGCCACCTCGGCTTCGGCGGCCAGCCGAGCTTCCGTCTCGCGCTGCCGGGCCTCAACCTCGCGCTGCCGGGCTTCGGCCTCGCGCCGCACCCGCTCAGCCCTCGTCAACAGACGCTCGCCCGTGTCGCGACGCACGAACTCCAGGTGGCCTTCGCCGATCCTCAACCGCAGTTCCAGTTCTCGGCTGTCCAAGAAACCGTCGGCGTCCGGCTGGATCAACTCGTAACCATCACCCGCCCGTCGATAACCCTGCAAAGGCGGATCGAGATATTCGCCCAGCGGATCGAACAAAAAGTATTCCTTGACGCCCAGCTGGGCGTACAGTGCCGGTTTGTCCGTCAGGTCCTTGCGCCGCGTCTTGCGCGACGTGGTCTCGATCACCACGTCCGGTGCCTTGCCCTCGACCCAAATTTTGTAAACCCGCCGGTCCTTGGGCGGAATCCCCTTGGCGACAAAGGCATCGGGCACGACGTACTTGCGGGGATTCCCTTGCACATAGTACACCAGCAAGTCGCCCGAAACGTACACCTTTTGACCCTGATAATAGTCCTCCAGCAACTCGATGTGCCGGACGATTTCCTTGCGATGAACGTCGGTTTCCCCCATAGGCTTGCCGTCCGATTCGGGATAATGCACTTGGCTGACTTGAATCACGGAACTCATGGCAAGTACTCCTCGCAGCGGCACCACGTCGCGGTTGCATGGATGCCACATGCAGTTAAAGATGGCACCTTGGGCCGCGTCCTGCTGGAGCCCGAAACGCCGTCAAGCGGGAGAGTTGCTCCCTCTCGCTGGCGCTTCGCATTTTCGGTCGGGCTCAACCGCGTACGGTATCGTTCGGGACCGCTGCTTACCCCATGATACCCATTTCGCGATCACGTACCAGACGGAAAGCGGAATCTATCCTCCCGAGGAGCTGCTCCACGGGTTGTCAGCCGAGGATGTCGTCAAGGGGCAAAGCGAGCCGGAGTTGGCTCGAGTGCGCAAGATGCTGGGACGAGATCCGGACGCCTGATGGCTGCAGAAACCCAGGTCGTTCAGCGTCCAGCCTTGGACGCCGACGGCGAGCTTTCGTGCGACTCCGTGTCCTCTGTGCCTCTGTGTTTCCTGTCTTTGAGGAGGCGAATTGCGAACGAATGCGGCTGCCGGGCGGTGCAAGAATGGAAACACAGAGGCACAGAGGACACAGCAGACACAAAGTACGGCCGGGGCACGGATGAAGGCAGGGCGCGCGGCGGAGAATGAAATACGCGAGATTGGGCTGCCCCACGGACACGAGGATTGGGTGTTTCCGGCGAGCGGCGGGCGTCAGCCCGTCTGGCGCATCTTGAATCTAATTCCACCCGAACCCGGAACACCGTGGGGCTAACGCCACCACGCTCGCCCGGCCCCCGGCGAGCGGCGGGCGTCAGCCCGTCCGGTGCATCTTGAATCGAACTCCACCCGAACCCAGAACACTGTGGGGCTAACGCCACCACGCTCGCCACACCAACAACACACAACCGCGTCCCCATCAGCGGGACGGTTTGACGAAATTCAGCACCTCGTCCAGCGGGTCCAGCCAATCGCCGACGGACGACAGCACGTCGTCCAGTCGCTGCTGGGCAGCGTCCACGTGCTTTCGTGGCGTTGCCGGCAGCCGCGCGAGGTCCTCGTCGGCCGCCAGCCAGGCCGCTGGCTGTTCCGCCAGCAAGGCTGCGAGCCCCGCGTCCGCGCGCGTTCCTGCCGATGTCCGGTCGTCCCGTTTGGCAAGTCCACGAACGTTGTCCGCCGGCGCCCACAGGGCCTCGACGACCTGATTCTCCCCCTCCCCAGCCGTCGCGCCGGACCGGACCTCGACTACCGGCAGCGTCAACCGCCGCACGCCTAGCGGCAGCGCGAAGCCCATCACGGTCGACTCGATGTCATCGTAGTCGTCCGCGTGACCCAGCAGATGCCCCAGTTCGTGAGCCAGCACGGTCAGCAAGTCCACCCCGTCGCGGCTGGCCGGAGTAATTCGTGCGGCACGCGGCATCCCAAGAGGTTGCCACAACCGCTTTTTCCTGTCAATCATCGCGCCTGGCCCCCTCGGGCAGGTCTTGTCGGTTTGCCGATCAGCTAGGCGATCGTCTCCCCGACAGCTACAATGGGAAAATCGTGGGGCCACGACGGCCTCAGGGGCAACTCGGTCTGACGTGTAAACAAAGCTGGCATAAAGGGCAAAGGGAATCATTATGTCCGGAACGCTCGAAACACGTGTGGAGGCCCTCGAACACGACGTTTCTGGGATGAAGGCGATGCTGGGGGGCAGGCAACGCGTCAAGGACTGGCGGGTGACCTTTGGCATGTCACGAAACGACCCGGACTTCGAGGAGTTGGTTCGGCTAGGCCGCGAGATCCGCGACCAGCAGAGCGAGGGAGGGACAGCCGGTGTTGATTCTTGACACCGACCACCTCGTGGAGTTTGATCGTGGATCCGACGCGGGCGAAGTACTGCGCCAACGCTTGGAAAACGCCGACGAAGAAATCACGACGACAATCATTTCTGCAGAAGAGCAATTCCGCGGGTGGCTAGCACAGATTCACCGAATCCGTGATCCGCATCAACAGGTCGTCGCCTACGAACGATTGCAGCGACGGATCGAGTTTTATGCCGCTTGGGAAGTCTTGCCCTGGACGCAGAAGGCAGCCGATGTTCTCGTCAATCTGCGACGCCAGGGAATCCGAATCGGGACAATGGACCTCAAGATCGCGGCGATTGTACTGTCGCATCGAGCCACCTTGCTATCCCGGAATATGGTTGACTTCGCCCAAGCTCCGGGTTTGAGCGTTGAGGATTGGACGCTGCCAGAATCGTAACCCTCGGTAAAGGACGCTGGAGAGGTCCGGCGGCCCTGGCACCCATGCCCATCACCGACCTTCCCGCGGTGCAACTGCCAACGTCGCACGTGCTCGGTGGTGAGTTGTTGCATTCCTTGGAAAACAACTCCCTCCCGCCCACGCCTCGATTCAAGACGTGGAACGTCATCCCTCCCGGAGCAATTCGTGCGGCACGCCGCATCCCACGATGTCGACCACAACCGCTGCCGCCTGTCAATCAGCGAGTCTGTCCCCCTTTCTTCGCACGTCTCTTGGCACTGCGGGCATTGCTAAACCTACTTCCGCACACCGGCCGCCTCGCTCTCGGGCAACCGGCGAGCCACCAGGGCCTGAAGCATCTCGTGACCGGGATGCGGTTGAAGCGTCATATCGTCCGTCCCTGGCGTCGCGAGGAATCGCAACGGGGCCGATTCATTGGCCGTGTTCGGACAGCCACGCGTCCAGCGGTTCGATGGATTCCCATGTAACGGCCTCTGCCAAGAGCCGGCGCAATTGGTCGTGCTGCAACCCGCGAATCCTCTGACGTAGCGACCTCGATAGCCGCCCCCGCTTGGCCTCCAACACGATGCCCACGGACTCGGCAAGCCCACGCTCCACACCGATCTCGATCAGGTCTTGTCCTGCTCGCGTTTCCACCAGTTCTGGTAATTCTCCGATTAACATTTTCTCGATCTCCTGTCTTGTCCGGTTCGGCAGACGTTGGATCAGCCAACTCAGGAAAACCTCTTCCAACGCACCCCATCCGATCGACGCTCCAACGTCTTGACCGTCAGCGACCGCATCGCACATTTGCCGACCGGGGGCAGTCCGGCCAATTCGAACACCCACGCGGGCTGAGCGCCGAACACGCGATAAAGTTGTTTGTCCGTTTCCATGCCTTCGTCCTTCCGAGGCGTTCCCGACCCTGATGTCACCACTTGTCCACAGTCTACCGCGTGCCACGTCCGGCCGCAACGAACGGCGGGAGTGGGCCGCTCCGTGAGTTCCGTCTTCGTAGGAAGAACGCACCCGGATCTGCATTCGGGAAATCATTCGTTCGGCTGCCCCTTTCTCGGCCGGTGGGGTGCGCGCCGCGTTGATTCCCGTCCCCGTGGTTCCGCCGTTCGGCGGACGCACGGCTCGCCTCCGTAACGCTTGCCGCGGGCCACGCAACGGCCCAGTCGCCTCCAACTCGGCCTCGGTTTGCGGCTGGCCCGCGAGCTTGCACCAGCCCTTCGGTGAAGCGACCGGCCAAACGCTGAGCAACATGCCCATCACCGACCTTCCCGCGATGCAACTGCCAACCTCGCGCGTGCTTGGTGGTGAGTTGTTGCATTCCTTGGAAAACAACTTCATCCGGCCCACGCCTGGACACAAGACGTGGAGCACCATCCCTCCCGGAGCAATTCGTGCGGCACTCGCATCCCAAGTGGTGACCAGAACCGCTTCCGCCTGTCAATAGTCGCGTCCGTCCCCCTTTCTCCCTCGCGTTTTCCGAGAACGTGTCCTCGATGTGGTTCGTCGCTGTCCGAAAACGACTCACGACCTGGCGTGTTCAGTTCGTCACGCTTTGGCCTGATTTCGCACTTCCTCGCAATCCTGGTTTCGTTCCGTTACGAGCCAAGATCCTCCCCGCTTGTCGGGCGAGAGTTTCAGGCTAAATGGCCAAGTGGGAGAACGGTTCGGAGCCCCTCGTTCGTGGCAGGGCAGCCTAACGATCTCGCCGGCAAGCACCTCAGACCGCTGCGCGGTCCCGTAACGGGTAGGAAGTTCGCGGATGCCAAAAATCCCCTCAATCAGGTTGTCAAAGTGCGAACTTCCTTGGCAGCGGCGAGCATTTGGTCAGTGGGGCTCAAAACGAGGTAGGTGGCGGATGCCGTTCGTAGCCGTCTAGCCTAAACCATCTCGCCGGCGAGCGGCGAGGATTCGGCGGGACATCGTTCGCCCGAAACGGGAATGAAAACAGGAGCAAACCACTTGGCCTTGACAAGCACAAACTGAACACGCCACTCACGACCCCTTCGCTGCTCATCGAGCCTACAGATGCAATTCGTCCAGAGAACCCAGCGTTGGGCATTGCCGAATCGCCTGCTCCAGCCGTGCCAGATCCGTCATCTCGCCGATCCGGTGGCGTAGATCCTCGGGCAGATCACCAAATCGGTCCTCCAGCCATCGGCAAAGCAAACGCCGCGAAGCAGCGACTTCCCCGCGTTCGATCCCGCGCTGCTCGGCCCATTCTTCCAACGTTGGTCCCAAAGTTACGCTCATTGCTTCCACCTCCTTCTGACTGTTCGGGTCAAGTTGATATTGCATGGTCAATTCGACCAATCCGGGGCGTTCGTCGCGCGGGCGGCGGCGAAGTGCCCACGAGATCAGCATCCACATCAAGTCGCGCCATCGCATCCGTTCGTGTGTGGCCAAACCAGCCAACCGTTCGACGGCCGCTGCGAATACGCTGCGAAAACGGCTTGACTCTTCCCGCGTCGCCCGCACTACGGCCAAAGCGTTCAGCCAAGGGCTGGGCGCGGCCAACAATTCCTCCGTGGTCCGTTCCGCCAGATCCCAAAACCGTATCGGCCATTGCGGCGCCAGTTGACGCAATTCCTCCGGGCCACCCACGAGTTCTGCCAGCGACCGGTTGCTGATCCATCGCGTCAGTCCGGTGTGGAACACTACCGGAAGAATCGGCATCAACTCCAGCGGACCGGTCTTCGATTGGCTGGATTCCCACTGCCTCCATTGATTTTCCCAAAACATGCTCCCCTTGACTAGCATCCTTAGCGGCATCAAGCGATCGGGCTGGCTTTGATGCTCAAGCAGCAGGCACAGCAACAAGTGCTGGTCAGGTTCGGTGCGATACGGGATCAAGAACGGCAGATCACGCTCGAAGTGCCGCCAATCGTCGAATACATGCTCGCGCTTCCACAATCGAGCCCGATCGAAATCCAATTTGGCCGCCAAGTCGCTATCCAGATCCTCGATCAAGTCTCGCAGATTGGCCGGGATTTGCAATTCGCGACGGAACAACCGATCGGGGAACTGATGGAGTTCTTCGGGATCAAACTGAAAACCCATGCGAAAACCTCGCCAGAAAACGGGCCATCCCATCTGTCCGACAGACGGGCCAACGGGGCAGCATCAAGAACCATGCATGGATATCAGCCTAAGGTAATCCAGGCAGATGTCAACTAGAAGGGTGGAAAGCCCTGGTAGCGAAGAGAACGGGGGACAGGCGCGCTTCTTTGGGGAATCATTGGTTTGGCTGGCCGTTTTCTCGGCCGGTGTGGTACACGCAGCGTTGATTCCAGTCCCAGTGGTTCCGCCGTTCGGCGGACTCACGGCTCGCCTCCGTAGGGCTGGCCGCGGGCCACGCAACGGCCAGTCGCTTCCAACTCGGCCTCGGTTTGCGGCTGGCCCGCGAGCTTGCACCAGCCCTTCGGATAAGCCACCCGCCAAGCGCTGAGCAACATACCCATCACCGACCTTCCCGCGGTGCAACTGCCAACGTCGCACGTGCTCGGTGGTGAGTTGTTGCATTCCTTGGAAAACAACTCCCTCCGGCCCACGCCTCGATCCAAGACGTGGAACAGCATTCCTCCCGGAGCAATTCGTGCGGAACGCGGCATCCCACGAAGTGACCACAACGGCTGTTAACTGTCAATAGGCGAGCCTGGCACGGTCTTTCTCCGCCTGAAGATGCTGATGGCCGACGGGGAACGGTTGGCCGGCGTTCTACGTGTGCCAGTCTTCGATCAGCAGCCCGCTGACCCGCGAGAACTCGGCCGTGTTGTGGGTCACAATGGTCAAACCGTTCGCCAAAGCGATCGCGGCAATCATGGTGTCGTTGGGACCGATCGCTTGCCCTCGCCGTTCCAGATCGGCGCGAATCCGCCCGTAGACGTCCGCAGCCAGGTCGTCGAAAGGAACGCGAATCAGCGGCGCGGCAAACGTCTGAACCAACGTCAGGTTTGCGGCGGGTTTCGGGCTCTTGTACGCACCGTAGCACAATTCGGCGACCACGACGGAACAAAGTCGAAGCTCGCGGGGGCTGCACGACTGAAACCGAGCCACTACGCCTGCGTTACGATTGCGCAAGCACTCGACGCACGCGTTGGTGTCCAATAGGTAGGTGGTCACAGCGGCTCGCGATGCTCGAAGGGGCCTTCGGATTCACACACAAAATCGCCTTGCCATTTGCCGATCGTCGAGTCCAGGTAACCGGGAGGCCATTCCCCCGCGGTTCGCGATTCCGCCGGCTGTTCGTCGAGAATCACCAGGACGTGATAGGTGTGTCCGACCTTGTCGACCGGGATTTCCAGCCGCAACTTGCCATCCGGTCCCGCCTGTTGCGATGTCTGAATCGTTTTCATCTCGCCCCTCAGGACTCAACTGATCATTGCTCTCCGGCGCCAGAGAACTTCCTCTTCGGAGCCATTCACCGGATTATCGGCGATGAGGGGACCAAGCACAAGTGCACAGCGAAGCGTTGCGGTCTCGATCAGCGTCGGCATAACCATGCCGCCATATCCCGATCGAACGCCGCTCTCCCTTTCTCGGCTGGCGGGCTGCTCGCAGCGTTGATTCCAGTCCCAGCTGTTCCGCCGTTCGGCGGATCCACGGCTCGCCTGCGCAGGGTTGGCCGCGGGCCACGCAACGACCAGTCGCCTCCAACTCGGCCTGGGTGTGCGGTTCGCCCGCGAGCTTGCACCAGCCCTTCGGATAAGCCACCGGCCAAGCGCTCAGCAACATGCCCGTAACCGACCTTCCCGCGGTGCAACTGCCAACGTCGCACGTGCCTGGTGGTGGGTTGTTGCATTCTTCCGAAAAAAACTCCCTCCGGCCCATGCCTCGATTCAAGACGTGAAACAGCATTCCTCCCGGAACAATTCGTGCGGCACGCGGCATCCCACGAGGTGCGCACAACCGCTGACAACTGTCAATAAGCGTGCCTGTCCCAATACTGTTCGGCACGGCGGTTGCTGCTGGCACGCATCCTCGACGCTGGCCGTCGAGTCATTGAGGAAAACTGGCTACGGGGGGCAAATCACAGCAGCACCCTTTGATCCTCGCCGCTTGTCGGCGAGTGGCTCAGGTTACGTGGGCACGAACGAGCGTCCACCTCGGACGACGGTGATCCTCGACGCTTGCGGGCTGTTGATCTAGCCGTGGCGTAAGCTTCCAGCTTGCGAAATGGGCAACGGGAGCAAAAGAGCAAATGGAAGATAGGCGGCATTGACCAGCTGGAAGCTCGCCCCACGTGCCATCACCGAATAAACCAACAGCCCGTTTGCCGTCCGAAGATTCGATTCAGGATGGATGGCTGACTTCGTGATACCGCCAATTCGCCTGAAGTACCAGCCGACAAGCGGCGAGGATGCCCACTCTAGCAGGAAGCGTGCCGAACAGTATTTCGGGCATCGAGTACGGCGTGTGGGATGGTATCTCTGATTCGAAGTCTATCTGACGGGGCCGGTGGGTGTTATAATCCGGCAGAAAATCAGCCCCGGTCAGCCGGAGGGAATCGCCTTGCCTGTCGAAGCCAAACCACTGTTTCGTCCCGACGTGATCCGCTCGCATCTGGCGGCGTTCAGCGTGCCGGCGCGCATCGAGCCGCTGCGCCGGCAACTGGCGGATTGGGCCAGTCTGCTGGCCACCGGCCGAGCCAACAACTTCAAGGAACAGGAACTGCTTCCGGAGTTCCTGACACTGTACTTTCACGGCGTGCTGGGCTACACCGGCCCGGCCGACAACCCGGACCGCTATTCGATGTCGCGCGAGCATCATGTCCAGGTCGATGGCAAATTCGCCGACGCCGTGCTGGGCGAGTTCAACGGCATACCCCGGTACGTCGCGGCGGTGGAGGGCAAAGGCCCGAAGGATCCGCTCGACCGGCCCTTCGCCGGCCGCCGCATGTCGGCCGTGGACCAGAGCTATCGGTACGCCATCAACCTGCCCTGCGATTGGGTGATCGTGACTTCGATCCGCCAGACGCGGCTGTACTACAAAGGTTGCGACCAGCACACCTACGAGTTGTTCGACACCGAGCGGCTGGCGGACGACGAAAACCACTTGAAGCGGTTCGTGTTCCTGTTGGGCGCCGAGCGGGTCGTGCCGGCTGGCGGTTCCTGCCATCTGCTCACGCTGTTGGGCGAATCGGAGCGCGTGGGCCGCGACTTGACCAAGGAATTCTACCAGCGTTACGCCGACATGCGGCAGGACGCTTTCGAGCAACTGTGCCGCGACAACCCGGACGTGTCGCGGCACGACGTGCTGAGCGCCACGCAGAAGCTGCTGGACCGCGTGCTGTTCTGCGCCTTTTGCGAAGACCGCGGCCTGTTGCCCGTGGACACGATCCGCAAAGCCTATGAGCATCGCGACCCGTACCATCCCCGTCCGATCTGGGAGAACTTTCGCGGCTTGTTCCAGTCGATCAACCGCGGCAATGCCGCCTTGGGCATCCACGCCTACAACGGCGGGCTGTTCGCCGACGATCCGCCGTTGGACGGTCTGCAAGTGGCTGACCCCGTCTGCGGGTACTTCCGCGATCTGGGCGCGTACGACTACCGCTCCGCCGCGCAAGCCGCCGCGTCGGGCACGGGCGCGAGCCTGATCGACGTGGACATCCTGGGGCACATCTTCGAGCAGTCGATCACGGACCTCGAGCGGTTGCGGAACGAGTTGGACGGGCTGGCGGAACCGGTCGGGGCGGACAAGCACAAGACGCGGCGCAAGAAGGAAGGCGCGTTCTACACGCCGGCCTTCGTCACGCGGTACATCATCGAACAGGCGCTGGGCGGCGTGCTGGAGGACCGCTTCGCGCAGTTGCGCCGGCGGCACGAACAGGACGCCAAAGGCACCGCCCGCACGGCACTGGCCGATCCCGGCGTGTACGAATTGGACAAGCTGAACAAGCCCCAGCAAACGGCGCTGGTCCACTTCTGGGAGGCGTGGCAGGACGAACTGGCCGGCATCCGCCTGTTGGACCCGGCCTGCGGCAGCGGCGCGTTTCTGATCGAAGCCTTCGATCAGTTGCACGCGGCCTACCAGGCGTCGAACGACCGGCTGCAGGAACTGCGCGGCCATCGTTCGCTGTTCGACCTGGACCGCCGCATCCTCGAACATAACCTGTACGGCGTCGATTTGAACGACGAGGCCATCGAGATCTGCCGCCTGAGCCTGTGGATCAAGACCGCTCAACGCGGCAAGACGCTGGCCAGCCTGGACCACTCGATCCGCGTCGGCAACAGCGTGGTGGCCGACCCCGCCGTGCATGCCAAAGCGTTCGACTGGCAAGCCGCATTCCCGGAGGTCTTCCAGGCCGGCGGCTTCGACGTGGTCGTCGGCAACCCGCCCTACGTGCGTCAGGAGTTGCTGAGCCCGATCAAGCCCTACCTGCAATCAGCCTATCGGGCCTACCACGGCATGGCCGATTTGTACGTGTACTTCTACGAACTCGGCCTGCGCGTGCTGAAACCCGCCGGACTGCTCTCATTTGTGGTCACGAACAAGTGGATGAAAGCTGGCTACGGCGAGCCGCTACGGCGTTTCTTCGCCGAGCACGCCTGGGTCGAATCCGTCGTGGACTTTGGCCATGCCAAACAGATCTTCCTCGAAGCCGACGTGTTTCCGTCGATCATCGTGGCACGGCGGCCGACCGAGGCTCCCAAGCCGCAGACCGCCCGGCTGTGCACCATCCCGCGCGAACAGTTGCGGGTCGATGATCTTAGCCGGCAGATTGAAACGGAGGGTGTCGAACTTCCACTCGCTCAACTTCGCGAAGATGGTTGGCAGCTTGAACCCTTCGGAGTCACGCAGCTGCTTCGCCGAATCGCTGATGTCGGTGTCCAACTGCGCGAGTTCACCGGAAAAGAGCGTTATCGCGGAGTGACAACCGGCCTTAACGAAGCGTTTCTGGTCGACACCGCGACGAAGGAACAGATTGTTCGAGACGACCCCAGAAGCGCTGAGATCATCAAGCCATACTTGCGAGGGCAGGACGTCGGACGGTGGACGCCGGCCTATTCCGGGGAATGGATGATCTTCGCTCGGCGTGGCATCCAGATCGACCGCTACCAGGGTGTCCTGAAACATCTCTCAGCATTTCGCCAACAACTCGAACCAAAGCCAGACAACTGGATTGGTTCCGATTGGCCCGGACGAAAGCCGGGTAACTACAAATGGTATGAGTTGCAGGATCCAATCGAGTTCTACGAGGAGTTTGAGCGTCCCAAGATCTACTACCAGGAGATTCAGTTTCATCCCACCTACGCTTTTGATGACCAAGGGTTGTACGGGAACAACAAGACGTCATTCATTGTCACTGACGACCTGTACCTGCTCGCGGTGCTCAACTCTCCGCTAATGTGGTGGCACAATTGGCGTTATTTTCCTCACATGAAAGACGAAGCCCTGGCACCAAACGGCTACCTCGTAGCCGCATTGCCAATTGCTCAGCCCACACAGTCGATCCGCCAGACAACGGAGGCCGCCGTAACGCGACTAATTGAAATGGCAAAGCAAACGCGTCAGCGTCAAGTGGGGTTGCTCGACTGGCTGCGGGTCGAGTACGAGATCGAGAAACCGACGATGAAACTCCAATCGCCGATCGACTTGGACAACGACGGTTTCGTGGCCGAGGTGAAGAAGGTCCGAGGCAAGAAGAAGCCGTTGACGGCGGCTGGGCTGAAGGCTTTGCGCGACGAGTATGCCCGGTCCGTCGAACCCGCGCGGAAACTGGCCGGGGAAGCATTGACGCTCGAGCACGAGATCAGCGACCTGGTCAACGCCGCTTACGGCCTGACCCCCGACGAGATCGCCTTGATGTGGAAGACCGCCCCGCCGCGGATGCCCATCGCAAAGCCGCGAGGCGCCCCAAGCGATGGACGTTGACGCCGGACTGTCCGATGGCAGGTTCTACCAGATCTCTTTGGGCCAGAGAACACCGCCGGAAGGTGGACAACGCGGCGGGATAATTACAAGGCGGCGACATCACGAAGCCATCCAGGCCGGTATCGGGCGTTGCGGAGCCGCGGCACTTCAGCTTCGAGCGCGCCGCCGCCGGGGTCCACGATATCCAAGTTGGCGGTTGGCTGTTGAGATGGCCTGTGGCGGAAGATCACGGCGGGAAGCTTGCCACGGGGACGCATGCCTGCTAACTTGGCGGGAGTCCGGGATTGTAGCATTACCCCGGAAAGTTTTCCGACTAAAGCGTATTACCTCGGAAAGTTTTCCGCTTTTTGCGCATTATGTCGGAAAGTTTTTCTCTGGAATTGATGTTAGGCTAAGGAAATGAGACGAGAGAGACAATTATTCCAATGTTACGAAAAGGCCCGAGTGCATCTCGGAGAAGGAGTGGAACCATTCCATGTTGTGAAGACGGGCGAGGCGCATCGGAACTTCTGGAAGCCTAAAGAAGTTCGCGTGCTCTTGCTTGCCGAGTCACACGTCTACACGAGTGCCGACGAATGTTTGCCGATGCACGGCCCCACGAGATACGGTCCCAAGGGAGTACCGATGGATTTTATCCGGCTAGTCTACTGTCTCGGGTATGGCGAACCCAGCTATGTTGGCTGGCCCACTCAGCACAACCCGGGCACCTGGCAGTACTGGAAGATCTTCTCGAGTTGCATCCACGCCATTGGCGATGCTCAATTTGGCTCGATTCTCAAGAGAAATACCCCAGTTGACGTGGACCGTTTCAATATTAAGATCGACCTTTTGAGTCGTCTCAAGAAGATGGGTGTGTGGTTGGTCGATTCCAGCGTCCTTGCCCTCTACACTCCTCGTATTCCAAAGCCTTCGCGGCAGATTCGTGACCGCGTTCTTCAAACATGCTGGGACGAGTACATTGGGCGTGTCGTCTCCACTGAAAGACCACGCCGAATCATCGTCATCGGCCAGGAAGTGGCGCTCGCACTTCAAGAACGCATTTCGGAGGTCACTAAAGGTGAGCACATCACAATACCTCAGCCGCAAGGTCTACGGTCCAAAGATGCAATTGCGCATGCCTATCGGAAGTATCATTCGGAGTGCAGACAACACTGCAGGAGAACAGGGGCAGCCTAACAAAGCGATGAACCCAAGCGGAAACGGCGGTTGGGTTTTGGAATGATGGTTGCGTTCCCGGCGCCGTTTCCGCTGGGTTATCGCGTTCTCTCTGGTAGTCATGTGGAAGGTCGCCATGGGCATTCCCAGATGGTCGCGATTCGGCGCCTTCGGATGCGTTGTCGTGATACTGATCGTTGCGGCTTTCTATGCTGGCCGGGCTTCGTCACAACGTCAGCTTATGGAGGCTCGCGGCGACGCTACCAGTTTACGGGAGGCACTCGCCCGAGCGCACGAAGAGCTTGAACGCACGAAGGCGCAGTACGAAAAAACGCTGAAATGGGAACGAATCCGGCTTGGAGAGGAGGCCGATAAGTGGGAACGCGACAAGCGGGTGCAGGGGGAAACCGGAAACGGTGCCAGGAATCGTTGTTCTTGTCTCGGGGACATACCAGGGGACATTACGGATAATCCAAGAAGCGATGCTATCAAACAGGAACGTCCCAATTCTGTTCGGCACAGCGGTTGCTGCTGGCACACATCCTCGACGCTGGCCGTCGAGTCATTGAGGAAAACTGGCTACGGGGGGCAAATCATAGCAGCACCCTTTGATCCTCGCCGCTTGTCGGCTAGTACTTCAGGCGAATTGGCGATATCACCATGTCAGCCATCTATCCTGAATCTCCCGACGGCGAGCGTCGGGGATCACTGTTGTTCCAGGTGGACGCTTGTTCGTGGCCACGCAACCTGAACCACTCGCCGACAAGCGGCGAGGATGCCCACTCCAGCAAGAAGCGTGCCGGACAGTATTGCGTCTGGCCCCCTTTCCCCCCTACCACCCGCCTTGGATCAGTGTGACGCACTGGTTCGCGTCGATGTCTTCCCAGCGGTCGGCACCGCCGCCGATCCAACGCACCTCGATGCGTTCCACGCGAGGGCAGTCGCCCAGGCCGAAGTGCAACCGCGAACCGAAGTGGCTCTGGTAACCGCGTCCGCTGTGGACCTCGCGGGTCTGCGTCCGCTCGGCGGTTACGACTTGGACCCGCGCCCCGACGCCGTCGCGGTTCGCGGTCCGGGCGCGCAACTGGATTTGCAGCCAGTGAGCTCCGGGCGGCGATTCGTTCTTGAGGATCAGCGGCGGGCCGCGCGAGCTGAGGATCGCTACGTCCAGTCGCCCGTCGTTGTCCAGGTCGTCCAAGGCCACGCCGCGGCCGACGGTGCGGGCTCGCAGTCCGTCCCCGGCCCCATCCGAAACGTTGACAAACGCGCCACCGCCGGTATTTCGCAGCAGTATCGGCGAGCCTTTGCGCGACGTCGTACCGTCGTACAATTCCACGTTGTCCTGCAGATGGCCGTTGACATAGAAGATGTCCGGATGGCCGTCGTTGTCGAAATCGCCAAAGCCGCAGCCCCATTTCACGTTTTCCAAGCCGCCTGCGTTGGCTCCCGTCAGGCGCGTGACGTCCTCAAAGTTGCCCTGTCCGAGGTTCCGGAACAGGGCCGGCGGCTCGCCTTGGTAGGATGTCTGGAAAAAGTCGAGCTGGCCGTCGTGGTCGTAATCCGCACAGTCGACGCCCATGCTGCCCATCGGTACGCCGTCGCCGTTGTACTTCAGGCCGTTCAGCAGCGCAACCTCCTCGAATCGCCCCTGGCCGTCGTTGTGCCAGCAGAAGTTGCCGAACACATCGTTCAGCACAAACAGATCGGTGTGGCCGTCGTCGTCGTAATCGGCGGCGATCATGCCCATGCCGGGGCCGCGATGCCGGGCGATGCCCGTCTGCTCGCTGACGTCGGAGAACGTTCCATCGCCCTCGTTGCGGTACAGGCTGTGGGGCGACGGTTCGTAGCTGCGCGGCCCCGTGTACACGGGAAAACCATCGGTCACTTCGGCGACGTGGTTCTCGTAGGAAAAGTCCACATAGTTGGCCACATACAGGTCCAGGCAGCCGTCGCCATCGAAATCCAAAAAGCTCGTCCCGGCCCCGACGCGTTCCCCGTCGGCCACGCCGGCCTGGGCCGTGACGTCGGTAAAGGTCCCGTCGCCATTGTTGCGGTACAGGACCTTGGGGCCGTAATTGGCTACGTACACGTCGGGAAACCCGTCGTTGTCATAGTCGCCGATACAGACGCCCAAGCCGTAGCCTGTGTCGCCGAGCCCTGCCAGGTCCGTGACATCCTGAAATTGGAAATCGCCCCGATTGCGGAACAGGCGATTCCGGGGCGCCGGCTCCGCGGCGTCCGTGCCCCGTAGCGGGCGGCCGTTCAGGAAGTATGCGTCGATCAGGCCGTCGCTGTCGTAATCGAACGTGGCCAGGCCCGAAGCGACCGTCTCGACGATGTAACGCTGCCCGCCGCTGCCGTCGGTGTGCTGAAAGTCGATCCCGGTCTGCGCGGTCACGTCCTGCAACTGTATCGGACCGACGCGGGGAGGCTCCGGGGACGACGACGAACACGAGACCAGCGCCGCCGTTACCGCGGCTGTCAAGATCGCGGCCGGGATACACCTGATGGTCTTGCGGCACCGCAGCGTTCTCATCGTACCTCTTCCGGAGAATTGCTTCCTTCGATCACCTTCCATCGCCGATCGACGGCCAGCTGTTTCCAGACGTCGATCCCGCCGCCGATCCAATGGACTTCGAGCATATCGACCTCCGTGTGCTCGCCCAACCCGAAATGCAGCCGGGAACCCCAATGACTCTGGTAGCCGCGGCCGCTGTGGACCTCGTCGACCAGCACCAGATCGCCACAGGTCACCCGAACACGAGCCCCCACGCCGTCGCGATTGGTCCGGACGCCGACCAGTTCCACTTGCAGCCAATGGCTTGGCCCGCCCCGCTGACGGTCCAGGTTCCGCAGAACCGTCGGACTTTCCCGCGAATTGAGAATCACCACGTCCACGTCGCCATCGTTGTCCAGGTCGTCGCAGGCCACACCTCGAGCGGCACGCGGCGGCAACGAGCCGACACCGCAACGGTCCGAGACATTGACGAACCGGCCCGAGCCGGTGTTCTGCAGAACGATATTGGAACAGCGGTAGCAGGTCGTCGCGTCCCGCTGGTCGATATTATCCTCGATGTGCCCGTTGCCGATGAAGATGTCCCGGTGGCCGTCGTTGTCGAAATCTACCAGCCCGCAGCCCCAGTTGACCAGGGGATAACAGCCGTCGCCCGCGCCCGTGACGGGCGTGACATCTTCGAATCCCGCGACGCCCAGGTTTCGCCACAGCACCGGCCACTGTGTCTGGTAGTTAGTGCTGTAGAAATCGAGCCAGCCGTCGTTGTCGTAGTCCCCGCAATCGACTCCCATGTTGGCCATCGGCTCGCCCGCGCTGCTGACTGCCATGTTCATCTGCAAGCCGATTTCCTCAAAGTTGCCCGAGCCGTCGTTTTGAAAGAAGAAGCTCTGCTGGACGTCGTTCAGTACGTAGATGTCGGTGTCGCCGTCGTGGTCCGCATCGGCGCAGACCATGCCCATCGAGCGGCCGGCATGTCGGCCAATCCCCGAACGGTGGCTGATGTCGGTGAAGCTGCCGTCGCCGTTGTTGCGAAACAGCGTGTCGGGCAGCGGCGCGTATTCTTTGGGCGAGGGATACGAGGGATGTCCGTCGGTCGTCCGCGGCACGTGCTGCGAAAGGTCCAGGTCGATATAGCTGGCAACATACAAGTCCAACAGGCCATCGCCGTCGGCGTCCAGGAAGCAAGTTCCGGCCCCCACACGCACTCCCACCGCGACGCCGGCCGTCTCGGTCGCGTCCGCAAACGTGCCGTCGCCGTTGTTGCGGTACAGGATTCCGGGGCCGAAATTGTTCAAGTAGATATCAGGCCAGCCGTCGTGGTCATAGTCGCCGACGGTGATCCCCAAGCCGAACGCGGTCGCGGCCACTCCCGCCTGGTCGGTCACCTCGGCAAAGCGGAGGTTGCCAAGGTTTCGGTACAGGGCGTGCCGCGGCGGCGGGTCCGTCGGAGCGCCGGGCAGCGGAGCCCCGTTGGGAAAGTAGATGTCGATCAGGCCGTCGCCGTCGAAATCGAAGGTGGCCAGGCCCGTCGACATCGACTCGACAATGTACCGTCGTCCGCTGGAGCCGTCGGTGTGGACAAAGGTGATTCCGCTGTCGGCCGTAACGTCCCGGAACTGAATCGAGCCGGTGTCTTGAGGATGCGGCGCCGCGTGGGGGCGGCAAGCCGTCCCGGCCACCGCCACCAGGGCGGCCACCGCCGACCCGCCAACGAGTTTGACCAGCGAGCAGCCGGCGTTTCTGCGGGGCGACAGCGGTTCCATTTCGAATCCTTTCCCGAACGCGTCAGCGGTCTGACGGGGACGACGACGTGCCGGGTCCGGACTCTCCAGAAACATTCGGAGATGCAACCCCGGCAGAGATGGCCTGCGCCCGGCTCCGGAATTCCTGCGCCTCGGCCAGGCGGCCGTCGTCCTGATAGATCGTGGCAGCCGTAAGATAGGCCCGCGCCAACGCCTCCTGCAGTTCCGCGTCGTCGCGGCCTTGGCGAACTCGCCGGTGCTCGACCATTCGACTCTGATCGATCATCTCCGCATACTGCTGCCGATATCGTCGCGACTTGTCCGCGTCTCCCAATCGCCCATAGGCGATGGCCAGACCATAACAGGCTTGGGCGTAGTGCGGGTCCTGGCGCAGGGCTGCCAGGTGACTGTCCCGGGCTCGCTCGAAGGCTTGCAGATACAGATAAGCCTGCCCCAGTTGAAAATAGGCTTCCGCCGAGTGCGGCGATTTCTGCAGGAAGTGTTCGAGCACCGGGGCCGCCTCGTCCATCCGCCCCAAGCTGTTCAACGCCTGGCCCAGGTACAGACCGGCCACGGACGAATCCGGGTCCAGTCGGGCCGCTTTGCTCAACATCTCGACCGCCCGTTCGTTTTCGCCGCGAGAGAAGGCGTCGATGCCCAGCCGTTCGTAGACGGGCGCCAGATCCGGAAATCGCGCCAGACAAGCCTGCCAGGTTTGGACGGCCTCGTCGTTAAAGCCATAGCGGGACAACAGGATTCCGCGGACGTACAGCGCCTCGGGGCGGTCGGGATAATCCTGCAGCAGACGATCAGCGACCTCCAACGCCTGACGCCGCTCGGGCGGATCGGCCGGGACCCGTGACGCCACCGGCGTCAGGCTGGCGATGGCCTCTCGCGCCGCGCGCTCCCGCAGCGCGCGGATGCCCAACCAACCGGAGCCCAACACCACAACCACCAGTCCCGTTACCAGCACCCAAGAGCGCGCGATGCCGCAGGCCACCGCAGTCGCGTCCGGCGGCCGATCGAATTCCCGATCCCGGTTGCCGGGATTGTCTGGCGAGTTACGCTTCGACATCGAACCCCTCGTCGGTCGCGGGCGCCGACCGCAACTCCATGCTCCCCCAGCCGCGTCGAATCCCGCTCTGGTTCCGATCGGCGCTCGGAAACCACCAGGATTTTCACTCCGCTTTCGCCAGTTCGGCCAGCATTTCCAGCAGCTGGTCCGTGAGGATCACCGAGGCGTCTTCCTGGACGCGACAGGTACCCAACCAGGTCTCGTAGCCGCCGAGCTGATGTTGCTCGGGCGTCGGCAGATAGCCGTAGGAACCGTTGGCGATTCCGATGACCATCGTCCGCGGGAACGGGCTGCGGCGTTTGATCTCCAGTCCGATCTCGGCGAACGTCTCGAACGGAATGGCGCAGATCGCAAAATCGCCGATTCGCACGGTTTGCAGCAGGACATTCACGGTCTCGTCGCCCTCGGCCAAGGAGATCGTCCGCCGAGCGTAGTTGTCGGCCAGGCTCGGCAACTTGGCCCGTTCGGCTTCGTCCTTGATCGCGATCACGGCCCGCGCTCGCTCGATCTGCTCGGCGGTCGGCCGCCGCATTCGCAGCGTGACCTGGCGCTGCAGCATCGCCAGCGGCGCGTCCTCGCGGTGGGCTTCGATCGTATTCCGCGCAAACCAAGCCGCATCCGCCGCTTTGCTGGCGATGATCCGGATCTGCTCGAACGGTTCGCGGGGCGGGCGAGTGACCAGGAAGGGGATGTTGTTGATATCGCCGGACGTGCCATTGGCCATCATGGCGACGAATTCCTCGCCGCCCCGCACCCGGGATGGCATCAACCGGGCGAACTCGCCGAAATAGTCGGCCGAGACCAACGCTCGAGGCGTGGCGCCGACGTAGTGCAGCGAGTAGTTGGCAAACAAGGCGATCGGCTTGCGCGAGCGGGGCTCTTGGACGGACAGAATCGTCACATCAGGATCCGTGGGACCGGCCGGGCGATCCAACACGTCGGGACTGGTGCCCGGGTTCATCTTCACCTGGTCCAACTCGCCGAACGGATTCAGCGGCATCTGGCCGGGCTTGAGGTACCAGCGGCGGTTGAACACTTCTTCCGGCAACGGGTGAGCGGCGTGCCCGACCGCAGCTGGACGCAGCGACTCGTGCGCGCGGACGATGGCCTGGACGCTGCCCTCGACCAGGATCTCGCGGTAGCCTTCCGTGCCGGCCGACGGTGCGCTGTGGGTGTGCGTGGCGGCCAGCAGGATGTTTTCGGGCGCCAAGCCGCAGCGCTCGGCGGCCAGCTTTTTGATCTCGTCAGCCAACTCGCGTCCCACGCCCAAGTTGTCCACCACGACCAGCGCCACGGCACAGTCCCCGTGTTCCAAGACCAAGGCTCGGGCGTGGAGCGGATCGTGCGCGCCCTCGGCATAGTTCGCGCTGAAACCGCCCGGCATGTTGACGGGAAACTTCTGCGGCGTGATATCCACGGCGGCCGCGCCGGCTCGCAGCACCGGCACCGGTTCCGCCGAGTTGGCCAAGCCGGCGAGCAGGACCAGCGACAAACTTACGGCGATCGGCACACGGCCGACGAGATGGCAGATGGATTGGGCAAAACGCTGCTTCACACGTTCGGTAGACTGCACACACATGTCGGAACTCCCCAAGCTTGAATGGCGTTTGCTGCTCGAGTCCCCCTTCGCGAATCGACATCCCTCGATCGCCCGTAGCGAACTCGAACGTCCGCCCCAATTCTCGGACAAAACGCGCGCTACCGCAATAGCCCGGGTGTGACTGGAAACGCTTGGCTCAGACGTACAGAATTCAATTTTGCCGGGCAAGCGGTCAATCATCTGGTAAGTTTACGACCGGCAAAATTGAATTCTGTACGTCTGAGCCCTCCCCCCGTTTTCAGCCATCCGCCAGCGCCTTTCGGCATTTCTCGCGATACTCGTTCTGCTCGCCCCGCACATCGGCCCCGTCGGCACCGGTCTGCCAGGCCTCGCGCGCTTCTTGCAGGCGGTCCAGCGCCGCCAGTGCTTGGCCGCGCCAATACTGGGCCGGCGCCTCCTGCGGCTTGTTCGAGCGGCCGACGTTCAGATTCGCGGGGTAGGTCAGTGCCGCCTCGAAATCAGCCAACGCCGCCGCCGCGTCGCCCTGCTGCAGCCGCTGGCGGCCGCGTTCGATGTGCGAACGGTTGAACAGCCGCCACGTGACGTCCTGGCCTTCCCAGTTGACAAAGTACGGCGTCGCTGAGAGCAGCTGGATACAATCTTCGTAACGCTGCAGGGCGACATACGCTTCGGCCAGCATGACGGTGATCTCCGCCCGCCTCATGCCGGCGATCGGCATGTCTTCCAACAAGCCAATCGCATCCGCGCGGCGGCCCGCGGCGGTCAGGATTTCCGCCAGATCGCGATACAGCGTTTGGTCTCCGGGCCGCGCGGCAAGGGCCCGCCGATAATGGCCCTCGGCCGCGGGCAAATCGTCCTTGGCCGCGGCGGCCAGGCCCAGGTTGCGCCAACTAATGCTCTGCTGTGGGTCGAGTTCGGCCGCTTTCTGCCAAGCCGCCGTCGCCTCGTCCACCCGGCCCAAGTGAGCCAACAGACAACCCAATTGCAGCTGGGCCTGCGCGTCGCGAGGATTCTGAGCCGCCGCGTACCGTAGGATCTCGACTTCCTCCGGACGCGAAGCAAACGCGCGTTCCTTCCGCGTCTGGGACGCTTGGACCAGCCACGGTTGCGCGGCCTCCGCATCGCCGCACCGCGAGGCGTACCACGCCAGATAGTAGAAGGGCAGGCAACTGCGATCGGCCGTCGGCGCTGCGTCGACGCAACCGGCTTGCACGATCCGGCTCGCCTCCTGGAACAAACCCAACTCGGCAAACACCAGACTCGCCTCCAGCAGTTCAAACTCGGGCTCGCCCAAGAAAGAACGCAAGGAACGGCCCAAATCGGCCGGCGTCCCGCCCTCGCACAGCCAAACCAGCGTTGCTGGCACGACGGCCGTGGGATGCTCGCGGACACGGGCGCGGGCTGTATCCTTGGCCTCGGCCGCCCCGGCAGCATACCGGGCGAGCAACAGGTGATCGGCCGCCCGCGAGTCGTTGCCATCGGCCCGCACCGCTCGGGTAAAGGCGTCCACCGCGCCGCGGTGGTCCCCCAGCCGCAGCGCCGCGCGGCCGGCCAAGTCGTAGCCGATCGCGGCCGTGCCGAAACAGCGGGCCGCTCGATAGCCGCAACGCAGAGCGTCGGCGAAATGGCCCAGTCGCAAATGACCGACGCCCCGATAATACCAGCACAAGCCTGCGTCGCTGTCGCGATCCAATGCCAGCCCAGACCGTCCGATCGCTTCCTCGTACAGCCCGGACTCAAAGTCCAGTACGGCCAGCGCTTGCAACGAATCGACGTGGCCCGCATCCCGCGTCAAAGCCCGTTCGTAATACGCTCGAGCCTGGCGACGGTCCGTGGCCCGATCGAACTTGCGGCCTTTCAAATACAACTCCTCGACGCTCAACGGGTCATCCGGCAGATCGGCGAACCGAGGCGGGGTGGGCTGGTCGGTCCCGGGAATCGGCAGCGGCGTGATGAACGCGGCCAGCAGTCGGCCCTCGCCGCTGGTCACCGTCACATCGAGCGGCTGCAACGGCGGCCTCGCCAGGGTGACGATCGTCGGCGCGGCGGGCGACAGATCCACCGTCTGGCGCACCAGCGTTTGACCGTCGGCCGCCAGGACGCACTCCGCCCGATTGTATTTCCCCGTTGCCAACAGCCGAAATTCCAGCTGCCTTCCGACCATCGCGGTTTGGACCGCCAGGTTTTCGTTGGCAAACTCAAATCCATCCCCCAAGCCATGGACGGGATACCAATACTCTCGCCAGGCGACTCGCCCCCGTGGCTCGAGCATTCCGTAATCCGACTGCGTGGGCAGCGGCCCGCTCTGCACCTCGATGTACGGTCCATCCGTGTCGGTCAGGTTCTTCTGGGCGACTTTGCCGAATTCCCACTCGCCCCAAGTCCAGGCTTTCTTGCCGCCCAACTCGTGGTGATTGGCGACCTGGACGATACCGCGGTCCGCGTCCGCATCGTAGGCACCGAAGAAGTCGTACGGACATTCGACCGCGAACACCGAGGCGTAGGTTTCGTAATTCTTCAGCCACGACAGATCGCGCCCTTCGTGGACCGGCCAGTTGAAGAACTCGCGGGCGTTGTGATCCGTCCCCAAGCTCATCGGATAGATGAACCGCGTTCCGGGCCGATTGGGAAAAGCGGTACAGTTCCAGAAGTAATACGGATGCATCCCGTCCGTCGGGTTCTCGATCCGAATCTGCTGGTCCAAGTACGCGCGGCCCGGGTGCAGCGTGACGCGAACTGTCCACCGGGTGCGAAAGATCTGCTCTTGGTTGGCGATTTCCAGGTACGCCGAACCGTCCTCGTTGCGGCCCGTCACGGCGCTGACCGGCGATACGATCGTGACCGTGTGCCCATGCGGTCCGGAGTTCCATTCCACCCCGCCGCTGATCCACGCCCCGCGCATCGCGATCATCCCCGGCTTGATCACGCTGCTGGTGTGAAACATCTCCTGGTTGGTCGACTTGTCGAACACCGAGTGCAGGCGGCCGCCCAACTCCGGCAAGCACGTCACCCGCAGGTACTCGTTCTCCAGGAACAGCGCGCGATACGTGCGATCGATCTTGGTCCGCGACAGATGGTCCTGCATCACATACGGGTACGTGATCGCCCCTCGAACGGTCGTCGACAGCTTTGCCCCGCCTTCCAAAGCCCAAAACTTGGGGTTGAGGTCCTCTTCCCACGGATACGTCGGGATCGTCAATTTCCCCGACCACGCCCGGACGACCCCGCCGTCTGCCGCGCCGTCTGCCGCGCCGTCTGCCGTAGACCAAGCGACGCTGGCCCACGCGGCCCAAACGAGTATCGCCGCATACTTGGATACCGTTGTCATGGGGAGTTCCTCACACAATGGCGGTTCTGGGGATCAGTTCGTTTCGGCTTCTTCATGCATCCAGCGTTTCAGCAGCGGAGCCAGCAGCAGGCAAATGGCGGCCGAAATGATGGCCGCCACCGCGATCTTACCGAATACGTCGCCGTACACGTGAACCGTCTCTTGCGGAATCGGGATCCCCGCGCCCCCGTTGCTTTCGCTGGAATCGACGCCCGTGAATTGGGCGATGATCGCGGCCAGGAATTGCGAGAACGCCGTCGCCAGGAACCAGGCGCCCATCACGGTGCTGACCAGGTTCGCCGGCGACAGCCGCGTGACCATCGACAGGCCGACGGGGGACAGGCACAGTTCGCCGCTGGTGTGCAACAGGTAGCCGACGAACAGCACCCACAAGCCCACCATGCCGCGCGTGTCGGCCAGCTGGGCGCCGTACCAGAACACGCCGAAGCCCAGCCCCAGTTGCAATAAGCCAAAAGCGAACTTGACGGGCGTGCTGGGCTCCCAGCCGATCCGGGCCAGTATCGTCCACAGGGCGGTGAACGCCAACCCGAACACCATGATGTAGATCGGATTGACGGCTTGGAACGTGCTGGCCGGCAGCTCGCGGATGCGGGGCGCAATCCCCATCCCCACGTTGCTCTCGCTGACCAGCCAGTCGATCTCGAAAGCCAGGTTCCCCCCGTGCTGTTCCCGCAGACGATCCAGTTCATCCAAGGTGAACATCCGCTCGCCGTTGGCATAGCCCAGCTGCTCCTGGGTCGGCTGGATGCGAAGCGTCTGTCCGATGTCGGCCGCCGTGACCGTGCGTTCTTCGAGCACGCGGTCCACATTGCGGTCCGTGAAATTATTGAGTGAACTGCCCGCTTGTTCAAAAAAGGCCCAAAACAGCATCGAGAAAAAGGTCAGAATCAGGACCACATACATCCGCTGGCGGGGAATCCGGTCCAAGCGAAACGTCTGGATGCCCAGATAGACCATCGCCAGCAGGCCGGCCAGCATCAGGACCAATCCGGCCGGACGGCTGACCTCGGTCAACACCATCGCCAGGATGCCGTTGGGCTCCAAGTTGTCGATCACCCATTGCGGAACCACGTGGACGCCGCGCTGGTCTGCCCGCAAGGGCGCGAATCCCGAGACCAGCAACGCGAACACGGGAACGCTCAGCAGCGCCCCCATGTACGTGGCCCATTCGAGGTTGATCAGTCCGCCCACGCCGCCCCGCAGGGCGACACAGGCCACGATGCCCGCCGCCATCAGGCAGAGGGCGACGAAGGCGTTGACGCTGATCGAGAACGGGTTGTCGGGGCGGAACAGGATCAGGCCCAAGGCCGCCGTGGCTGCGCCCAGCAGGATCAGCGCTTGCGTCACGGCGACCGGACGCCGTTTCAGCTGATCGCGATCCGGCGGAGCCCCGACGCCGGTCGGGGGAAGCCAGTTCACAAACACCGCCAGACCGGTCAACATGCCCAGCGTGGCCAGCCCGAATCCGTAATGCCAGCCATAGGTCTCGCCGATGTATCCGCACAGCAGGGGCGACATGGCGGCGCCCAAGTTGATGCCCATGTAAAAAATCGTAAACCCGCCGTCCCGTTTGGAACTGGCCGCCGGATACAGCCCGCCGACGATCGTCGAAATGCTGGGTTTGAAGAATCCATTGCCGCAGATCAGCAGGGCCAAGGCCGCGAAAAACGCCGCTTGCGTCTCGATCATCATCATCAAATGGCCCGCGGCCATCAGCAGTCCGCCCAGGACCACCGCGCGGCGAGCCCCCAGCAGGCGATCCGCCAACATGCCCCCGAAAAACGGCGTCATGTAGACCAGTGCCGTGTACGCACCGTAGACCGCATAGGCGTCGCCGTCCCCATACCGCAAAAACCCCTTGATCATGTAAAAGACCAGCAGGGCCCGCATCCCGTAGTAGGAGAACCGCTCCCACATCTCGGCAAAAAACAGCGTGAACAAGCCGGCGGGATGCCCGAACAGTGTCGGCGACTCGGAATTGTTTTCGTGGTTCATAGGGGTTGAAATGGGGACGCGAATCCCAGGTCTCCGGGGTTGTTACAACGTGGGCAGCCATGCGGACCGGGCGCCATACGTTCCCTCGAACGCCTCGGTCGCGGTCTCGTTATATGCCGATATGCGCAGGAATGTCAAGACAAGCGGCGGAAACCGAGAACACGAGGAGGGAGATGCCTTGCGGGGCAACGGCAGGTTGCTTGTGCCGCAACGCACAAATGCCAGCTAGCACCGGCGGCGCCGTTATGGCGGCAAAATGATGAAGAATCCGGGCTTGCCATTTCCGGCCGTTTTTCCGATAACTCCTGCGATCGTGTTTTCAGAGATATGGAAGTCTCTTTTCCCCTGTGGGTACAAGCGGTGAAGCTGCGCAATGGATGGCTGATTCAACTGGCCGCTTTTCTGGCTGCCAAGCTGGCTCGCGTCTGGCTGGCGACGGTGCGAGTCCGCGCCCGTTCGGCGGATGGCCGCATGCATCCGACGAATCCTGACGACGCGCGCTTCATCTATGCTTTTTGGCACGAAGCGATGTTGGCGCCAGCCAAAGTTCATACGCATGTCAAAGTGTTGATCAGCCAGAGCGCGGACGGCGAGTTGATTGCCCAAGTCTGCCAGCACCTGGGGCTGGGGACGATTCGCGGGTCTTCGAAACGCGGTGGCGCTCAAGCGCTGTTGCAGCTGCTCCGCCCACAGGATCGCACGCACTTGGCCCTTACCCCGGACGGTCCTCGAGGACCTCGGCGGCAAGTCAAGAGCGGCATCGTCTTGCTGGCCTCGCTGTCCGGACTGCCGATCGTGCCGCTGGGCGTGGGCTTTACCGGCGCTTGGCGATTTCACAGCTGGGACCGCTTCGCCGTACCGCGGCCGTTCAGTACGATCGCCGCCGTCGTGGGCGAACCGTTGCTGGTCCCACCGGATCTCGACAACGCCGGCATCGAACGGCAGCGGCAGCGGATCGAAGTGGCCTTGTTGACCGCGACGCAGGATGCCGAGCAATGGGCTGTGCAGATCGCTGCGGGTGGCAGCCGAGAAGCCGAGCATGGCGTATGTGCGCCGCACTCGCGAACGGTGCGCTGGCAGACCCTCGCCATGCCGAATCACGAATCCCTGGTTTAGGTCCCTCGTCATGATAAGGAGTTGCTGAGCGATGGAACGTAACGAATTGTCCAACATGCTGCTGGAGTTGGTCGAAGAGGAGACCGGCGAGACGTTTACGGAGATCGCCGAGGATACCGAGTTGCGGTCGGGACTGCGGCTTGATTCGCTGGACATGGTCAGCCTGATTCTCAAGACCGAGATTCGGCTGGACATCAAAATTGAAAGCAGCGAATTGAACGGTGTGTCGACCGTCGGGCAGATGCTCGACTTGCTGCAACGCAAGCTGGCGGAGCCTGCCGACCGTCTGGCGGCTTGAGGCGGGGGTTCAGCGGTTAGATCCCGGGATCGTGTATCTTCTCGGGCCGTGGCGAGTTTTCCCCCGGCGTCGGTAGCTGGTTTCACCCGGAGCCAGCGGCGTGGGAGGTCCGTCCGATACGCCGTCGCCGTTGGCTCCGTGTGAAGCGAAGAGTGCCACGGGCAACCCGAACATGAATCGAGGACGCTTATGTCTGCCAGCAATTCTCCGTTCCCTGCCGATTCGTCCGGCGTGACGGCCGCTTGTTCCCTTGCGGCTGCCGGCGTGGTCGTCGCGACGCTCGCCGAGTTGCCCGCGTTGCGGGACCGGCCGGGTGGCCCGGCGGGACGGCCCATGCCGTCGCGTTTTCTGCGGCATTCCGACGAGCAGACGGTGGTGGGGCTGGCGGCCGTGTTGCGGGCCATGGACGATTCGGCCTTGCACGGCGAGTGCTACGACGATTGGGGCGTGGTCGCAGCTCCGGTGTTTCCCGGACGACTGGGCGGCGCCGCCACGTTTACCAAGTTTTGCGAGGGCGGGACGGCCGCGATCTCGCCGCACATTATCCCGCAGAATTCCTTGCACTCCGTGGCCGGCGCCATCAGCGTCGGCTTGGGCATGCATGGTCCGAACTTTGGCATCGGCGGCGGACGGGAAGCGTTGGCCGAGGGCTTGACCGTAGCGCTGAGCCTGGTCGACCACGCCAACCTGCCGGGGCTGTGGCTGGTCTTGACCCAATGGACCCCCGAGCCGGTGCCGGACGGGCGAGGTTCGACGCTGACCGAAACGGCTTGCTTGGGAATCGCGCTGGCCTTGCGAATGGGTGTGGAGCGAGGAACGGTGCTGCGGATCACGTTGCCCGGCAGGAAGCCAGCCATCGGCACAACGGCCTGCGACTCGAGCCGCGATGCATTCCAAACCACGGACCCTGGACTCGCGGGGGGGCACGAGCCTTTGGCCGAATTGGCACGCTGGTTGGCGGCCGGACCGGTCGGCCGACAATCGGCGGCATGGTCGTTCGCCTTGCCCTGGGGCGGCCAGGTGAAATTGGTTCAAGAGCAGTACCATCAGCAAGCAAAGGCGGCCTGAGCATGATGTCACGCGTTTGGATTACCGGGGTCGGCGCAGCCACGCCGTTGGGGCATGACTTTGCGACGTTCACGGAGAATCTGCTGGCCGGCAAGTCGGGAGTGGCTTCGCACAGCCTGCTCCCGGACGAATTGGGCGGGCGGCAGAACATCGCCTCCGTGGGCCCGATTCCTGTGCCGCCCGGTTGGGACGAGGCCGGGTTTGGCCAGTACAACCGCCTGCAACAGCTGTGTTTGAGTTGCTCGGCGCGAGCCCTGCAGGATGCCGGTCTGGAAACCGATCGCAGCGATTTGCGGATCGGCATTGTCCTGGGACTGGGCGGAGAATACTTGCGCGTTTGGGAATTGGACATACTGGCGGGCGGAACGCGCGTCTACACGCCGGAGCAAGACGGGATCTCGGTGGTTCACTTGATCCATCGGGAATTGGGACTGAACGGGCCAGCCGTTGCGGCCGCGGCCGCCTGCGCCAGCGGCGGATACGCCCTGGGCGTGGCCCGGCGCTGGTTGCAACTGGGCTGGGTCGATGTCTGTTTGGCGGGCGGCTGCGACTTGATCACGCCGATGTCTTTCGGCGGCTTCTATAACCTTCGCGCCCTGTCGCGGCGCGAGGATTCTCCCCAAGCCGCCTCGCGCCCCTTCGATCGGGCTCGAGATGGGTTCGTGATGGGCGAAGGCGGCTGCGTGTTCGTGCTCGAGTCGGACGCCAGCGTTCGCCGCCGCGACGCCGGGCGTTACGCCGAGTTCGCCGGATTCGGCGCGAGCAGCGACGCCTCGCACATGGTGATCCCCAGTACCGAGCCGGGCCCGGCCAGTCGGGCGGTCATCGCGGCCTTGGCGGATGCCCGCGTGAGGCCCGAAGAAGTCGACTATGTGAACGCCCACGCGGCCGGCACACCCGTGGGCGATCGTGCGGAATCTCGCGTGCTGCAACTGGCGTTGGGCGACGCCGTGTCGCACGTTCCGGTCAGTTCCACCAAGAGCATGACCGGACACCTGCTCAGCGGTGCTGCCGCCGTCGAGGCGCTGGCCTGCTTGACGGCGCTGCGGCATCAGGCCATCCCCCCCACGATCAACCTGGACGATCCCGACCCCGAGTGCGAGTTGCTGCACGTGCCGCACCACGCCCGCCCCGCGCCCGTCCGCGTCGTGGCCTCGAACTCGCTGGGCTTCGGCGGCAGCAACACCTGCCTGGTCCTGCGCAAAGCGGCCTGATTCGGGCCGGACGACCAACCGCGTCTGCGAGGAAGAGATCAAGTCGAATGCCTTCGTGCGAAACGTGCAGGTGCTTCCGTAGATTGCGGAGCATGGATTGGCGCCCCAACGCAAGGCGAGAGAAGCCTGGCGTGGCAGAACCTCGGACAGGCTCTCCCTCCGAGGATGTACCCGGGGGCGGCATGTTGACCGACGGGCCACCCTAAAAAAAACTGCCAGATCTGCCCCGATCTACTGGTTTCTTGACGTTGGCAAGGATATGTTTCTATGGGGTGGGGTTTGTCGAGGTACCGCTTGCCTTCTTGACTTGGAGGACGATTCAATGAGTATCAGAGTGATTATCGCGGACAACCAGGAGGTAATCCGCAAGGGTTTAGCGAGTTTGATGGACGACGAGGATATCGAGATTGTGGCCGAGGCAACCACGGGAACCGCGGCTATTTCGAAGACCAAGAAACACAAACCCGACGTGCTGCTGTTGGACGTGCTCATGCCGGAAATGGATGGCCTGGACGCCTTGGAAAGAATCCGGAAGAACTCGCCGACGACGAAAGTGATCGTGATATCGGCGTACGACAATCCCAGTTACGTGGCACGTGCCGCAGCCCTGGGGGCCGAAGATTTTTTGCTCAAAGACGTCCCGGCGAAGGCGTTCGTGTCGGCCATCAAGCGGGCCGTTCAAGGCGAAGCCCCGCCCGCGGATGCCCCTTTGAGCAAGATGAAGGCCAAGCTTCAAGTCCGGCCGGATCCGAAAGCAGACGATGTACCGCTAACGCGACGCGAGTACCAGGTCCTGCTGCACTTGGCCTACGGCCTGAGCAATCGGGAGATCGGATTTTCTCTCTCCATCAGCATCGAGACCGTGAAGGAACACATTCAGAACATTCTGCGCAAGTTCGACATGCCCGACCGCACGGCGGTAGCTGTCTGGGCGGTGAAGCGAGGCCTGGCCTGAAAAAGCTGGTAACGGTCACAGATACATCCCGATGAACCCGCCGGTTTGGTCGGCGGCGGCTTGCAGTTCTTCGATCCGCCGTCGGGTCTTTTCCAAATCGCCCGCTTCGATGTACCGGTCGAACTCGACACTGACCGAATGCAACACGGTCTCCCGCAACCAATCGACGATCGGCTCCGAAAGCCAGCCGCAGGTTTCGCGCCACAAGCTGACGTCCAAATCGCAGCGCGCGGTGTGCAAGTCCTCTTCGTCCGTCAGCACCGTTCCCTCGAAGCGGTACTGGATCATGCCCACGTCCTCGCGGTTCGTCAGGTGGTACGTGCAACGGCCGTTGTACAAGTAGAAGCTGTTGAACTTGCCGTGCTTGTCGATGGCCGCTTTGATCCGCTCGCAAAACGCCTCGAACGTTGGCGAAGCATCCAGCGGGATGTCCAGACGGACGACGCTGCGCAAGGGCAGGCAGTCAAAGGTGATCTCAACCCAGCGGTTCATAGGCCGCTCCCGTGGAACTTGCGATTAGAGCCTGCAGCACGGCCAACAAGCAGGCCGTGCCACACCGAAAACGTGACGGTATCAAACGCTACGGAACCTCACTCCAGTCCGGCTTGGTGTTCGGTGCGGGCGACCTGCAACTCGGCCTGCCCCGGCGGCTTGAGCCATCCCAAAGCCAGCCAGGCATTTTCACAGTCCAGTTGCTGCAACTGAAGCTTGCCCAGGCCTTTCCAACGTTCCGGCAGCACCAGCCCCTCGGACACGATCTCCGGCTTGAACAACCCGTCAAATTTCCTCTTCATAAAGGACTTCATCGCGATGTCCGAGGCGCTCAGCGACTGGCGACCCACAAAGTCGACTTGCACATCGCCCTGCCGTACCAGCCGCGCCCGATCCGGCATCTTTTCAATCGCATAGGTCGCGGAGATTTCCAGCATCTTTCGCACCTCTTGATCGCCTCGGCCAAAACGTTTGCCGCGGATCAGGATCTTGACCGTCTGGGCGTCGAAACGGGCTTCGATGGGTAATTCCGAGGCAAACGTGATCGACCAGGGGTCGCTTTCGTCGGTGACGGCCAATTCCTCGGGTACTTTGCCCGTCAATTCCTCGATCATCTCCGCCAAACCTTCGTCCGTCAGGGTGACGCCACCCAACACCGCTTGAGATAAATTCCCGACCAGCGACTCGTGCAGGCGAACGGCCAAATCGAACTTGCCGGTCAACGGGGGCGGCGTTGTGGACGCCGCCAGTTGGTCGCGGCCGGCCTGCAGCATCGTGACTTGCAACGCCTCGTCGGTGGTCCGGAACTGCAGCCGTTGCGGAAAGCCGCCGCGACGCACCAACGGCAGACGGAACTTGTCTCGAAAAGCGGCGTTTGCGTCGCCCAGCAGATCGTGCGAGCGATCATCGACGCTCGCGGCGATCTTTCCGGCGGCGCGGCGGGAAGCGATCACTTCCGCCTCGGGCTGGGTTTGCTCAATCCGCCTCATTGCGATGTGCTTGATCAACCGCCCCGCCTCGACATTGCCGATTCGCGTCCGCGTGCTGCAGCGCGCCGAGGCCGGACGATCGCTGATCCCCGTTTCGTCCAACACCAGGCGTTTCTTGGCGGCGACGCTCGTAAAGCCTCGGCTGAACACGCGCACCGGCCCGTTGTACCCGACACTGTCCGAGACGGTGGAACCGTTCAGCAGGATGTCCATCGCCGCTTGGTTGTCACTGGCAACGAGATCCAGGGTCACCTTCCCCGTCAGCCGAGCGCTGCCGCGGACGCGCGTCCCCAAGATGAGTTCGTTCACGGCCGCCGTCTCGTCGACGTTCTGCTCGATGCCCACTTGCATCAGGACTTCCGAGACTTCTAAGAACAAGTTCGGATGCGAGTAACGGGAGCGGGTCGCATCGACCAACTCGCGGGCCTGCCCAAAACGCTCCATCCAGCCCAGCGCCTTGCCGATCGCAATGGCCTCGTCGGTGGTCGGCCGCTGATGGTACGACGCCAACCGCTCGGCCAGCGTATCCAGGTGGTTTTCGTAGTACTTGCGGGATTCCGCATTGGAGGCGAACAAGGCCAGGCTGACGTACTTGTCGAGCGATTGGCGAACCGAGATGAATTCGCTCCGTTCCAAGCCCGGCACGTCCTGGTAGAACTGCTCGGAAATCGCCTGCAAACGCCGAGTGTCCGGACGGTCCGAGGTGGCTGCGAGCGTGGTTTCCAGCTGCTGCCAATTCAGCGCCGATTTCCAACGTTCCGCGTCTTCCGCCGCCGCGGCATTCATGACCCCCGTCAGCTTGCCGACAGCCGCCATCAATCGCTCCCGCTCCCGCTCGACTTCGGCTGCCGTCACGACGACGAAACTCTGCTTGGCCGCGAGGGCCGCCTCGGGGAACTGCTCGCCTTGCCACATCGGCAGTTCGGCCAGCCATTTCTCCAGCGCCCGACGGACGGCCACAAAACGTTTACGCTCCAAGCCGCTGACGCTGCCCTCGTAGCGATCGAGAATGCCCCGCACGACAATCCGGTCCGCCGCGGCACCTTTCTCTAACTCGGCAGCTAATTGCTCCACCCGGAGGTACTGGCGCCACCCCGGCGCGTGGACGTCGGTACCCAGCCAGCGATCGAGTTCTTGAAGCTTCTGGCTCAATACCACGGCCTGAGCCGTCTGATCCGCAGCCGGCGAATCGGTCCCCACGCCGAGAACCAACACAACGATTCCACTGAAAACCCACCGTAAGACCCGCCCCATCGCATCACTCCTTTGCTTTGCATAAGCATCCCAACCTGGCGTCGGGCTTAGCCATGTATCGTATCCTTCCCAGTTGCCCCGTCTATAAAACTTTGCTCCTCCGGATAACCCCTCCTACACGTTATATTCGGAAATCTCGCGAAACTGCCCGCATTTTACCGCCCCATCATTCTTTTACCAAGTCGAAACGGAAAAAACGGAAAAACCAGACCACCACCCCTTGAAAACGGAGGAATTCCAGCAGCTTCCCTCACTTTTTGCCCATCCGCCGCTTCTCCTGAAAAAAACGGCTCAGCAGCTCGCCGCACGAGTCCACCAGCACGCCGGGAACCAGTTCGGCGCGGTGGTTCAATCTCGGATCGCTCAACAGGTGGTACAGCGACTGGACGGCGCCGGCTTTCGGATCGGCCGCTCCATAGACGAGCCGTGGAATCCTGGCCAGAACGATCGCCCCGGCACACATGGGACAGGGTTCGAGCGTGACGTACAGCGTACAGTCTTCCAAACGCCAACTGTCCAAGGCTCCCGCGGCTTGCGTGATCGCAATCATCTCGGCATGCGCCGTAGGGTCCCGCAGCTGTTCGCGTTGGTTGTGAGCCGACGCGATCACGCGATCGTTGTGGACGATGACCGCCCCGATCGGAACTTCGTCTTCGGCGAACGCCTGTTCTGCTTCTTGCAACGCCAGTCGCATAAAGTGCTCGTGCATTTACCGCTCGCCCTCCCCCAGTTGCCGATACTCGATGGCCCGCAACGCCGCTTTGGTCTGCCAGGCCGCGATTCCCAACGGCTTGGACAAATCCACTTCGGGACGCGTACTGATGCGGCGTCCACGGATGTCCTGGTCGATCACCATCCGTTCGTCAATCCAACAGCGAATGCGTTCGGCCGTCACGCGAACGCGAATCCGATACCATCTTCCCGTGTCGAACTTGTGTAATTGCCTGGTCTCGTTTTCCGCCGCGTCGCGTCCGTCAACGCAGGACAGACCGACGAGCGCGCCGGCCCAACCGCCCACGATCAGGCTGCAATGCGACTTGCCCACGGGAAAGGTCAACCCGCAGAAAAAGTCGATGCCGTCCACACGCATCGCTTCCAAACGAATCTCATAGTCCTGCGGCGGAAACGCTTGGGTGTAGACAATCCCCGTCAGCGAGTCGCCGAAATCCAGCACGATTCGCTGATCCGCGACGCTCACTCGCCCCTCGCCGCCAAAGTTCGACGATTTCCAGTCTCCGAGGTTCTTGCCGTCGAACAGCGAATTCCAGACCGGCGTCTGGCCCTCGGCCGTCGTCGCTTCCGCCGCCACACTCGTCCGTACGGCGCCCAGCAGGAGGCAAGTCGCCGCGAGGAGCCAGCAGGCCCCAGCGGATCCGCCCACCAACCCGTTGGGTTTGAACTTGACAAACTCGCGAGAATCCCGGAAAGTCGCCGCCAAGATGCAACGAACGACTCGAGAAACGTCTGGCCCGTAATTCATAACAGCAGCTCCGATAGCGAAAACAGTGGCGGCGAACTTGCCCGCCAACGATATAGCGTACTCGGAAAACCGTCTGGGAGAAATCCGGGCAAACGCAGGGTGGGTTTCCCGCCTGCCACCCTCCAAAGAGTCCAGAATGGCAAGGATTGCCCCTGTGAAACACTCGACACAAACGCCTTGGATCACGCCTATGCGGCAACTCGTGACTGCAACCCTGGTCGTCTACTGGACGATGCTATGCATCGGCACGCATCTGCCGAGCCGTTTTGTGGCCGCCCCGTTACTCGTGTCGGACAAGGTGCTCCACTTTTTGGGTTACACCGGCCTCAGCTTCTTGCTAGCAACGCTGCTGCCGCTGTTGGGGGTCGGGGAGCGGCGGGTCTATTGGGGAGCGTTGCTGGTCGCGATCGTCTACGGCGCTGTCGACGAACTGGGGCAGATTCCTGTCCCCGGCCGCACGGCGGAACTTGGAGATTGGTTTGCGAACGTGGCGGGAGCCGTGGTCGGCGTGACATGCTACCGGCTGACGACGGTCGCAGTGGGGGACCAGGTGTTTCGGCTGTGGCCAGAAAAAAAGCCGAGTCCGCCATGACTCGGCTTTCGGCTTCACGCTGTGGGTCTACGGGTGAAGTTTCAGGATTCGGAGGTTCGGGGGAGGACTTAAATTTCAGATTTGAGATTTGAGATTTGAGATTTGAGATTTGAGATTTGAGATTTGAGATTTGAGATTTGAGATTTGAGATTTGAGATTCTGGGGCCTGACTCATGCACTGGCCGGTCGCGTCATGCCGCGGCGCCCGGCATGCATCTTCTGCGAGCTGGACGTTTCAGTCCTCCCAGCCGTCGATACCCAGTTGGGTCTTTAGATCGTCGAATACATGGCGGAATTCGTCCTTGGACGAGTGAACGTGTTCGGCTTCGGTGATAAAACGCAAGCCTTCCAGGCGGCGGAGTCCCCGGGAACGTAAGATCTCTTCGAACGGCTCCAAAGGCTCGCCGTAGAAGATCAGCAGCTTGTGTTCATCGAACTGCAGCTCCTGCGGCGTTTCGGGGTTGATGATGGCCAAGCCGGTGCAGCCGTCGTTGAGCAGCATTTCCTCGAAATCCCACAGGACGCTCTTCAGTACGGGCAGGTCGATGTGTTCGCGATACAGATCTTGATGGCCGCCGCGACATTGATAATGGCTGGTCTCCAAGACGACATCGACTTCGCTGCCCAACGGATCGAGGGATTCCATGAGCAGGTCGAACAGGATTTCCGACGAGGCGGCAGCCATCAGCACCGGGACTTCGGTCTTGCTCTGTTCATCCCGATAGGTGTCAAACCGATAGCCCTGGACGGGCTTCACCTGGAGATCGTACGACGGCCGCACCGCGTCGGTCAGGCGGAAATTTCCGTACTGACAGATCTTCATATGGGCCTCCAGATCTTCCTCGGACAGACTCTCGAAGCTGCTGTGACGGCGACGGTCGACCTCTTCGTTCCGCAACACATTCTGAAAAAACTGTTTCAGGAAGCTCATCTTCGTCCTCGTAGGTTCCGGTATCTGGGAGCCCGCCACCCATTTGCGAGGTGTGCGCCGGGCCGACTTGTTTTACCGCCGTGCCTCTAATGCTAATCTAGGTCACAAGTTTGTTTTCGCTGCGAATGAGTCCGTCATTTTTCCGCGTCTGGGCTTCGGATGCGCGTACCATGCAGGCCTTGTTGTAGGACGGATCGAAAACACCGTCCTCCCGGAGCTGCGACCGCGGGGTTGCGTCAGGGAAATCTAGCACCGGCGCAGACCAATCGCGGTCTTGGGCGGACCAGTTTGTCGGGAAATCTCGTCCCGGCCTGTCGCCGTTGCAGATCGGCGAAAGTTTTCGTCCCACGCGCGCCCCCTGCCGCGCCGTCAGCCGGGTCTGCTATATTGCCTCGACGAGAAAGCCGTTGCGATCGTTACAACCCGTTTTCATCGAGGAGGCAAGCCGGGATGAACACCCCAGAACCAAGTTGGCTGGTCGCCTTGGCTGCGCTGTCGATGACCGCCGCAATCGCCTGCGCACCCCGCGGCGACCTGCCGCCGACGGAACGGGACTCGCCGCCGGGCAGCGAGGCTGCCGACGGTCCCGCGCCGGCCGACGCCAGGCCGGCGGCGGCCAGGGCGTCGAACGCGGACGTTGCGGATCCTAACGGCCAGCGCGAAGAGACCTGGATGGCTTGTTACATCCATGGCAGCAAGATTGGCTATACGCATCTGCGGATCGAGCCCGCGGTCGAGGAGGGCCGGGCGTGCCTGCGATTCCGCTATGACGACGAGTTGAAGATCCGCCGGTTCGACACCGAGACGGTGATTCGCACGCGGCTGACCAGCCTGGAAACCGGCGATGGCCAGTTGCTGTCGTTCCGTAGCGAGATGCAGGCCGGCCCCGGCACGATGGCCACCGAAGGCCGTCGCGAGGGCGATCAGCTGATGCTGCGGACCTCGAACCAGGGGAAGATCGAAGAACATGCGTTGCCTTGGCAGCCGCAGTACGGCGGGTTTTTCGCCGATCAGCTGTCCTTGCGGCGCCAGCCGATGCGGCCCGGTGAAAGCCGCCGCCTGCAAGCCCTGTTGCCGGTGCTCAACCTGGTGGGCGAGGTCCGTCTGGAAGCGGTCGCGTGGGAAGCCACCGAACTGCCGTCGGGCTCGCGCCAGTTGCTGCGCATCAACGTCACGACAGACGCCGGCGCGGCGCAGATCAAATCGGTCCTGTGGACGGACCAGGAGGGCAAGCCGCACAAGGTAAAGGATCTCCAGTTGGGCATGGAGGCGCTGGTGACGACCCGCGAGGACGCCCAGAAGCCGGGCTCCGGCGGCAGTTTCGATTTGGGCTTCGACACGATTGTCCGTGTCGATCAGCCGCTGCGGGACCCGCACCGCACACGGCAGGTCGTGTATCGAGCCACGCTGAAGGACGCGGACGCCAAGTCGTTGTTTGCGGAAGGGCTTTCGCAAACGGTTCGGGCGCTGGATGAAGGCGCCGTCGAAGTGACGGTCCGGGCGATTCGGCCGGACCAACCGGCGAGCGTCGCCGGCCGCCAGATCGAACCACCGACGGATGCCGACCGGACAGCCAGCACGATGCTGCAGAGCGATGATCCGGTGGTTCTGCAGTTAGCCCAAGCGGTGGCGGTGGACGAATCGGACGCTTGGAAGCTGGCTCGGCTTCTGGAAAGCGAGGTGAAGCAGAAGATCCGCTTGAAGAACTACACGACGGCCATGGCCACGGCGGCCGAAGTAGCCCGCTCGCTGGAAGGCGACTGTACCGAACATGCCATGCTGCTGGCCGCCATGTGCCGGGCGCGCGGCATCCCCGCTCGCGTGGCCATCGGACTGGTCTACTATCCGTCGGCCGGCGGTTTTGCCTACCACATGTGGACCGAAGTCTGGATCGCGGATCGCTGGATTCCGTTGGACGCCACGCTGGGCTTGGGCGGCATCGGCGCCGCCCACCTGAAACTAGCCCACTCCAGCCTGCAAGGCACCGCGGCCTATGCGGAATTGCTGCCGGTCATCCAGGCCTTGGGCCGTCTGCAGCTGGAGATTCTGAGTACGGAGTAGCGGGACAAGTTCTCAGGCCGCCGTCGCAACAAAGTCCTTGCCGCGGCGGGCGGCGGCGACCAGCAGTACCAAGCCCGCAACCATCATCGCTGCGGCGAGAAAATAAGGCATGTCCAAGCGGTATCGCAACAGTGGGATGCCGAGTCCGGAGCCGAGGATGCGGGCCAGCGCGCTGACACTCTGCCCCACGCCCAGGATCGCTCCCTGCTTGTGCGGATCGCTGCGGCGGGACAACAGCGAATTCAAACTCGGATGCATCATCGAAAACCCCGTCACGACCAGCGTGGCCGCGGCGACCACCAAGCCGATCGACTGCTGCTGCACGGCCAGTACCATCAAGGCGTAGCCGGCGATCTCGAACACCGCGCCGCCAATCGCCAGATTCGCTTCGCTGATCCGGCCTGCCAACCGCCGCACGATCCCGCCCTGGATTACGGCCAGCATCAGGCCGATGTAGGCGTACGTCAAACAGATTTCCCGAAAGCTGAAGTCGAACGGGCTGCTGCGAGCCAGCATCGACAAGGTGGTTTCATACGCGCCAAATGAAAAAATACAGACGAACACGGCGGCCAGCAGCAAGCCGATCGACGGCGTCGCCAGCGCGTCGTAGAAGCCTTGCCAATCCCACATCCGGCGAGCTGCGGAGCCGCTATGGGCGTGCAACGATTCGGGCAATTTGAAAATCGCCAGCAGCAAGGCAAAGGCCGACAGCAACGCGGCTGCGTAACCCGGCCAAGGCCCCGGATCGCCGTGTCCGGAGGGAACCGCCAAATAGGCGATCAGCGGGCCGAACGTAAAGCCAAGTCCAAACGCCATGCCGATCAGGGCCATGCCCTTGGGACGCTTTTCCAGCGACGTCGAATCCGCGATGTACGCCTGGGCCGTCGGAATCGTCGCACCCGCAATGCCGGCGCCGATGCGGGCGACGAACAGCCACGTCAGGCTCTTCATCACCGTGGCGACGCCGAACAGCGTGTAGAAGACCACGGAACCCAGCAGGCCGACGATCAGCACCGGCCGCCGACCCCAATGGTCGGACACGCGGCCCCAGATCGGCGCGAACACGAACTGCATGATCGAGAAACTGGCCATCAGCAGCCCCAATCGCCAGCCGTGCGGATCCTCCGCAAACTCGGCCGCGTAGATCGGCAACAGCGGCAGCACGATGCCGAAGCCGAGCAGGTCGATGAAGACCGTCAGGAAAATAACCAGCAGCGAGCCTTTGCGTGGTTCGTCGGGCATGGGATTGAGTTGGATCCTGGATGGCAAAATGCGATCGCCCTATTGTGACGACCTGTGGCGTTTGCACAATGCAGGGAATCAGGAATTCCCTCCCTTTGTTTGCCGAGGATGCCCCGATGACCCGCACGCGCTTTGACCGTCGCCGCGAACTGGAACGTTTGGATGCCGCCGGCTTGGCGCAGCTGCAACTCGACCGCCTGAACCGCCTGCTCGCGGCCATCCTACCGGAAAACCGCTTTTACGCGGCGAAACTGGCCGGGCTGCATCTGCCGCTTGGCTCGCTGGACCAACTGGCTGATCTGCCGTTGACGCACAAGGATGAATTAGCACAATCCGGTCCGGATGGCTTGGCTGCGAACCACACGTATCCGCTGCAACGCTACACGCGGTTCCACCGCACGTCCGGCACCCGCGGCCGGCCCCTGGTGATCCTGGACACGCCCGACGATTGGCAATGGTGGATCGACACCTGGCAGTATGTGTTAGATGCCGCGGAAGTGAAGTCGGACGACCGGGTAATGATGGCCTTTTCGTTCGGACCGTTCATTGGTTTCTGGACCGCGCACGACGCCGCGGTGGCCCGCGGCGCTTTGGTGGTCCCCGGCGGCGGCCTGAATACACTGTCGCGCTTGGAATTGATCCAATCCAGCCAGGCCACGGTCTTGTTGTGTACGCCCAGCTATGCGCTGTACTTGGGCGAAACGGCGGCCGCCAACGGCATCGACGCGGCGTCGCTAGCCGTGCGAAAAATCATCGTTGCGGGCGAGCCGGGAGGTTCCGTCCCCGCGATCCGCGACCGCATCGAATCCGCCTGGAAGGCCCGCGTGATCGACCACGCCGGTGCGACGGAGGTGGGACCCTGGGGTTACGCAGACGTCGCCGGCCGCGGCTTGCATGTGGTCGAAAGCGAGTTCGTGGCCGAGTTTGTCGCGGTAGGAAGCGGACAGCCGGCTCGCGAGGGAGAACTCGCGGAACTGATTCTGACCACGTTGAACCGTAGCGGCTGTCCGGTGATCCGCTACCGGACCGGGGATCTGGTTCGTCCGACCTGGCAGACCGTCGGCGAGAATCGCTTCGTCTTGCTCGCCGGCGGCGTGCTGGGCCGCGCGGACGATATGCTGGTGATCCGCGGCATGAACATTTTTCCAAGTTCGGTCGAGCAGATCCTGCGCGGATTTCCCGAGGTCGCAGAGTACCGGCTGATCGCCGACAAGGCCGCCGCGATGGACGTGCTGAGCGTGGAGGTGGAAGACCGCTTGAACCAGCCGGAGCGGATCGCCAGCGAGCTGCAACTGCGGCTGGGCTTGAAAATCCACGTCCGTTGCGTTCCCCAGGATTCGCTGCCGCGGTTCAAGGGGAAAGGCAAACGGTTCATCGACCGTCGGCCAACGGAATACGGCCAGTTTGGCGGGTAGCCGCCGGTCGTTGGATTGTTAGAATTGACCGCGTTGATATTCATTTTCCTTAGCCGGAGACACGCGGATGCCGATCACCTTGCCAGTTCTTTCCCGACGTGAATTCTTGACGGCCGTCGCGCTCACGGGGACTGCCGCTGGCCTGCCGCGAGGCTTATGGGGCGCCGATTCGGCTTGTGACCCCAACCGTTTCGCCCTGCTGTCTGACACGCATGTCGCAGCCGATCCGAAAACGGCGGCTCGCGGCGTCACGATGTTCGAAAACCTGCAGACGGTGGTTCGCGAAATCCTGGCAACGCAGCCGCTGCCGGCGGCAGTGTTGATCAACGGGGATTGTGCCTATCTCAAGGGCACCAGCGAGGATTATGCCACGCTGCTGGACGCACTCCAGCCGTTGCGCGAGCGCGGCCTGCCGGTCCACCTGGTGATGGGCAATCACGACCATCGCGAGCGGTTCCGGGAGGCGTTCGGCGAAGCGGCGCGAAAGGCTTCGCAGCTGGAAGAGAAGCATGTTCTTGTGCTCCCTACGCCTCATGCCAACTGGTTCGTGCTGGATTCCCTCGACCAGACAGACAAGACGCCCGGCGTCTTGGGCAGCCACCAGTTGGAATGGCTGGCCGACGCGCTGGATCGGGCGGCGGACAAGCCGGCGTTGGTGATGGTCCATCACAATCCCGACAGCCGCCCCGTGATCAGCGGACTTGTGGACACCTCGCCGCTGTTCGACCTGCTGCTGCCTCGGCGTCACGTCAAGGCGTGGTTCTATGGGCATACCCACGTGTGGGCCGTCAGTCAGCGCGACGGGATGCACCTGGTGAACCTGCCGCCGACGGCTTACGTGTTCTCGCCCGTCCAGCCAAGCGGTTGGGTTGATGCTCGCCTGAACGCCACGGGCATGACGCTGGAACTGCGCAGCGTGGACCCGCAGCACGCTCGGCATGGCGAACGGGTGGAACTGGCGTGGCGATCGTAATTCGGATGCGATCGTAATTCGGATGGATCAGAACAGCGCCAACTGTCGCGGGTTGTTTTGGGACGTCTCGCCGGGCCAGGCTTCCATTTCGGCCACGCGGTGCGTGTGTCGGCGGAGTTCCTCGTGGAACAGGCGAGCCAGCTGGGGGGCGTGCAGATCGTCGGGGGCGTGGAGGAAGACGTAGGGAGCCATCCCGCTGATGATCCAGCCCGCCACGACCGGCGCCCACTGGCGAATCCAGGGGACAACGCAACGCACGTCGTTACGGCCGACCAGGCGGATGATGGGATTGCGCGCGGTTACGACGCGCTGCACCGGAAGCTGTGGCTTGCGGGACTGGGACTCGCGTTCGTAATCGTCGCTGGGCGGCCCGCTGAACAGCGGCCGGCTGTCGAAGATGACGCGGTCGACGCTCCGTTCGGCCAGCAAGTGATTCAAGGCGGCCTCGTTCGTGCTTTGATCGAAAAAGTCATGATGCCGCACTTCGACAGCATACGGGAACTCCGTCGGCAACGTCTCCAGGTAGGCGGCCAGATCGTCCAAGTGCTGCGCCGAAAAGGTCGGCGGCAGTTGCAGAAAGGCTGGCCCCAAGCGGCGGGCGTCGTCCAGTATCCGCAGCCGTTCGAGAAAAGCATCCGTCTTCGCCTGGGCGCCGACCAACCGCTTCTCGTGGCTGATCGCTTGCGGAAACTTCAACACGAACCGAAACGGCGGCTCGCTGTTGTCCACCCACCGCCGCACCGTGTCCGCGGACGGCAGCGCATAGAACGTACTGTTGCCCTCGACCGCATTGAACACGTGGGAGTACTGCTGCAGCCATTGGTCCCGCTTGGCATGACGGGTAAACAGATTGCCCTGCCAACGGCTACTGGCCCACACGGGACATCCGAGAAAGTACGGAGATCGTTTCATCGACGCCCCCGATCCGCTAGACTGGGTGATTCATAACCCGAACCTCATCGAGGACCAACAGCGCGGACGAACGACTGTGTTGCTCGCTGACGCCTTGGGTTACCATCGCGGTGATTTCGTGCCAACATGGCGCCGCCATGTAGAGTTTACCAACCAGCACCGTACTTGCCCAGCATGGGCGGAGGCTTCCGATGATCGGTTTCGAATTCTTTTGTCCGGCCCGGATCGTGTTCGGCCGCGGAACGTTGCCGCGTATCGGAGGCTTGGCTGCCGATTTGGGCCGGCGAGCATTGGTCGTGACCAACGCGGGACAGCCGGGCGACGGGGGTTTGGTGGACCGGCTGGTATCCTTGCTGGACGACGCGGGCGTGCAGGTCACTTGCTGCCTGCAACGCGGCGAACCGACGGTGTCGGATATCGAACGTACCGTCCAGTCCGGACGATCCGCCGAATGCGACTTGGTGATCGGACTGGGGGGCGGCAGTGCGATTGACGCGGCCAAGGCTTCCGCCGGCCTGCTGACCAATCCCGGCTCGCCGCTGGACTACATGGAAGTCGTGGGCCGCGGCGAGCCGCTGACGCAGCCCGCCGCGCCGTGGATCGCCGTGCCGACCACCGCCGGCACGGGGGCCGAGGCCACACGGAATGCGGTGATCGGATACCCGGAGAAGAAGTTCAAAGCCAGTCTCCGCAGCGAGCATCTGCTGGCCAAGGTCGCCGTGATCGATCCGGAGTTGGCCGTTTCGGCGCCGTCCGAGGTCGCAGCCGCCAGCGGACTGGACGCCCTGTGCCAGCTGGTCGAGTCGTACACGTCCAACCGGGCGCAGCCCATGACCGACGCCCTGGCGCTGCAAGGCGTGAGCCTGGCCGCACCCGCGCTGCCGCAGGTCTGCAGCGATGGTTCGGACTTGGACGCCCGCGAGGCGATGGCGCTGGCGGCGTTGCTGAGCGGCATTACGCTGGCCAATGCCGGATTGGGCGCGGTCCACGGTTTCGCGGCTCCCTTAGGCGCCAATTTCCCGATTCCTCACGGGATCATCTGCGCCGCGTTGCTGCCGCACGTCGTTGCGGCCAACATCACCGCCTTGAGGGCCGAATCGCCACAGCATCCCTCCCTGGATCGCTATGCCGAGTTGGGACGGCGGTTGACGGGTACGGCGGCATTGTCTCGGGACGCGGCGTTGGCGGCGGGGCCGCGATTCCTGGTCGATCTGGTCCGGCAGCTGAAGATCCCGTCGCTGAGCCGTTGTGGACTACAACCGGGCGATGTATCCGGGATGGTCGCGCTGGCGCGGAAAGCCAGCAGCATGAGATACAACCCGGTGGTCCTGAGCGACGAGACGCTCGCCCAGGTCTTAAGCACGGCTGCCGAGTTCTGACGTCGCCGGCTTGAACCCGCGTCGGAGTTCTCGCCTTAGCTCGCACAGAAATGATGTGTTCCATTTCTCACGAGGCTCGTACCTGGCTCATGTGCTGGAGCGTGTCATCCACTTCGCTGGGATTCATCATCCCGATGGTGATGGCGTCGACCAAGCCGTGTTTGAACACGTACTGGAGCGAGGCGTCCTTCTCTTCCGGCTTGACCAACTTGCCGGCGCCGAAGATCTTCATCCCGACGACGGCCTTTCCGTTGGCGCGGGCGGTCTTGAGCACGGCGGTCAGATCCTCGACGGGTGCGTCGCAGGCATATTCTTTGCCGCCCTTATGGTTGATGCGGGCAAAGATCACATCGACCCAAGGATGCTCGGAGGCCACTTTCAACGCGCCAAAATCATGGCAGGACACACCGACGGCGCCGACCACGCCTCGATCCTTCAATTCCGATAACTCGTCGCAAATCCCCTTGTATTCGTCGGTCCAACGATCATTCGTCATGCAGTGGATCAGGCAGATGTCGACGCGTTCCGTGCCCAGTTCCCGCCGATAGCGATCCAGTTCCTGTCGAGCGCCGCCGGACGGCGTCACCCAGTTCTCTTTGCGAGGCCAGATCTTGGTCAACAGGACGAATTTGTCCCGCGGCAGATCCTTGATCACGTCCTTGACGAACGGGTGGGAACCGTACAAGTCCGCCATGTCCATAAACGTGACCCCCTGGTCGATGCTGTGCCGAAGCAGCCGATCGCAGGCCTCCTTGCCTTGCCGCGTTTGAGCCGACGAGCGATTGTAGCCGTTGTAGCCCGTGCCTTGAGCCAGTCGCGACACGCGGATGCCGGTCTTGCCCAAGGGAACGACGTCCGAACCGGCAAAGGCGGCGGACGCATCCGCCTCCGCTGCCGTCAGCAAGCGAGGAACGGCCGGCCACAGAGCGAGACCGGTTGCGGCGGACTTGACGAATTGGCGGCGAGTGAATTGACGCATGGCATGACTCCTGTAACTTGATTGTTTCGCAGTGCGAGGCATCGGCCCATTATAGCTGGAGCGGTTCATCAAGCCATGCCGTGTTGTGGGCATTTGCCAAGGCTCGTTGTCACCCTCATCGACATCGCCAGTCGCTGCGAGCCACACAGCGGAAATGAACCTCTGTGGTGAAAAGGAAAGCGAGGTTGGACCTGGTCCCTGGCAACGGACCGTTCTTTTCGCGGCGGCCGTGACGAAATTTCCTCTGCCACGCCTTCGCGGGGGTGCTTTTCTTTTGACGGATTTCCTTTCTAATCGGGGGCATGGGGGGGCGGTGTTCAAGACGCAGACAAGGCGGCACAAAAGAATCTTTACTGGCGTCTTGGCACGACGGCCCTAAGATGAAGCGACGAAGTCGGTGTTTGGTTTCCCACGTAGGAAGTCTGGATGTGGGGACGCTTCTTGACATCGAGACGATTCGGTCGAGATGGAGTGAATTCCGCCTTCTTTCAATTGCGGGCAAGCTCCGCGTGAGGGTGTCTTATGTTCACAAAGAAAAATGCAACTCGAATGACGCAGCGCAAGCACACGCAACGAAAACGAACGTTTGGAGCGTGGAAACGGCGGCCATTGGCCCTGGAACAACTGGAGGTTCGGGCGTTGTTGACTAGCGGCTTCCCGCATGTCAACATCGCCGGAACCGCCGGGGACGATCCGCTGATGCTGGATACCGATCCCGGCGATTCAGCCCTGCTGCGTGTATGGAGCACCACCGGGTCCATGCCCAGTGTGTCGTTTCCCAAGTCGGGGTTGATGTCGCTGGCCATCGACGGCGGTGATGGGACGGACTCGATTACGGTCGCTGCAGATCTGGTGATCGGCGGCGGCGGGGTGCAGTTGCTGGCCGAGTCGATCACGATCGGCGCGGGGACGTCGATCGGTGGCGCGAGTCAAGTCAGCTTGATCGCCGTGGCCCAAGGGAACTCGTCGGTCGCGGGCGCGACGGCTTCGTCCGAGCTGCAAGCCCGCGTGCTGGTCGCGGGGAATATCACGACGACGGGCAACCTGCGGATCGAGGCGCGGGGCGACTTGTCGGCCGTTCTGAGTGGCGTCGGGTCCTCGCTCCGTTCCACGTCGGCCGTGGTCGCTCAGATTGCCGACGGCGCCGTCGTCAGTGCCGGAACGCTGCAGATCCTGGCCCGCACGGATGCGGACATTGCCGCGGACGCCTCGGGTTTGCCGTTGGGTTCGATTACGATCGCAGCGGACCACCAGACGCACGCGGGGATCTTGGGTGGCGCCAAGGTGACCGTCGGCGGGGCGGCGATCTCCGGCGTGGAGCCGGCCAGCGTGCTGATCCAGGCCGTAGATCACACCAGCATCGTGACGAACAGCAACAGCACGGCGACCGACACGTTCGACTTCAGCGCGCTGGCCAGCTCGGTGACTTTGACGCGCGACACGCGGGCCTACGTCCAGGACCGCCCCGCTGCGGGCGCGACGCTAGCCACGGCGGGAATCGCGAAAATCCACGCCGAAAACCAGGGCCAGATCAGCGGCACGATCACCTCGGACCTGATCGGAGCGGTCGAGAACGACGTCCGCGACGATTCCCTGGCGACCATCCAGGACGCCGTCGTAACCGCGGCGGGCGTGGAACTGCACGCGGTGAGTTCATCGTCCTACGAAGCAGCGGCCAAGGAAGCGGTCAATTCCGTCTCGGGCACAACGGAGGCGACCATCGCCGACAGTACGATCATGGCCGGCGCCGAGGGTGTTGTTGTCGCCGCACGCGATACATCCACCTTGACCGCCACAGCGACGGAGTTGTCCATCGACCTCAACTTGCTGGTGGTCGACACGTCGATCGCCACCGCCGTGGCCCGCAACGAACGGGACCGCAGCACACTGGCCCATGTCGAATCGTCGTCGCTGACGGTGACCGGCGGCGATGTGGTGGTGCAAGCGGAGGACGACGCGACGCTGAGCGCCACGGCCCGAGCGGCGGCGGTCAGCGACAGCGCGGTGCTGCCCGGCGGCGGATCGCTCGGCCTGGGCGGCGTCTCGGCCGCCAACCTGGTCCGCGGCAGCGTGGCAGCCTACGTCGACGGCGGCAGCATCGAAACCGTGAACGCCGGTTCCGTCCGGATCGAGGCGGTCAATACGTCGGCGGTCGATGCCACCACGGAATTGAGTGTCCAGGCGAAAACGCCCTCGCTGAACCTGGCCACCAGCGGCGTTACCGGCGGTGTGTCGATCGCCTTCAATGCCATCGGCTGGGAAGTCGTCAACTTTGGGCTGAAAACAATCGACACGCTGCTGAACACCGAATTGGGCGACATCCCGGAGTCATTGCCGGTCGAGGCGTACGTTCGCAATGCGGCCATCGACGTGGCGGGCGACATGACGCTGTCCGCAACCTCGGCGGCTCAGATCAACGCCACGGTCAGCAATGCAGCCGAATCCACCAGTTCCGCGCTGTTCGGAGCGGCCGGGGTCAGTACCAGCGGCATCCTGGCTAGCAATCTGGTCAGCACGGCCGCTCGGGCGTTCCTCGAATACACGGGCATTGCAGGCAGCGTCGCGGTCGGCGGCAGCCTGACGCAGACGGCTTTCGACGAGGCCGGAATCTACGCGAACAGCACGGTTGTTTCGACGTCGATCACGTCCAGCGACGGCGGGGCGAATGTGTTGAACCGAGCCGTCGCGCATCTCCAGCACGACTACACGACCGGCGACGGAACGCAAGACCTCCAGTTCGGGGACCGGGTGCTGCTGGCCGACGACTATGCCCACGGCGGCTCGCCCGGCCGAGTCTATCAATACATGGGAACAACTGGCGACGGCTTGGGACGCGACCTGGGCAACGAGGATTATGGGGATCTTGGCGACTGGAAAGAGATTCTCGAAACGCAGCTGATCCCGCAGGGTAATAACCTGACCAGTTCCGATGCCGTGGCGATCGGCGGATTGGTGGTGCGAAACGACGTGCGGGGCGAAGCGCTGGCGTACATCGAGAACGCGACGGTGAACCTGGCCGCGGGCGATCTCAGCTTGACCGCGCTCGAAAACGCCACGATCCGCGCGACGGCCGACAGCACCGCGACGGCTTCGGGCGGCAGCGCCTACGGCACGGGCACGGTGGTGGCGGTCAACGGCACGATCGCCACAAACCTGGTGCTGAGCACCGCCGACGCGCACCTCGAACGCAGCACGGTGACGGCTGGCGACGTGACTCTGGACGCTCAGAACACGTCGCACATCGAGGCGGTCGTGCTGAACGCGACCAAGTCGGGTGACACGGCGGTGGGGCTGACCGTGGCCTTCAATACGCTGGGCTGGGCCTCGCAGAACACCTTGTTCAACGCGGTCGATGCGCTGCTGGGGACGGACCTCGGACTGGAACAGCCGGCCGAGGTGCGAGCCTACCTGCTGGATACGACCATTCAGGCCCGTGGCGACGTGTCGCTGATGGCCGTGTCGGAGGCCAGCATCGCGGCCACGGTCGGCAACGAAGCCACCTCGGCCGCGGCGGCCTTGTACGGCGCCACGGGGATGGCCACCAGCGGAGTTCTGGCCAGCAACAAGGTCAGCAGTCTGGCTCAGGCGTACATCGAGTTTACCGCAACGCCGGACACGATCGAGGCGGGCGGCCGGTTGACGCTGCGGGCCGAAGACCGGGCGGCGATCGACGCCAGCACGCGAATGCTGGCTTCGGCCAACACGACCAACGACGCCGGAGCGAGCCTGCTGAACACTTTCGTTGGCGCGCTGCTGAACCAGTACCAGTACACGACGCGTTCGGGCGTGCAGACGGTGTACGTCGGGGACCAGGTAAGGCTGGCGGACGATTATGTGGGCGGCGGAGCCCCGGGGCAAGTGTATCGCTATCGGGGAGCGGACGGAACGCCGCTGGACCTCGGCACGCAGGCCTACGGCGGCTCGGCGGATTGGGAGTTGTTGACCGCGACCAACGTCGTGCCCACCGGATTGAACGTGTCCGATTCGGATGCCATCGGCGTCGGCGCGTTGATCGTCCGCAACGACGTCGGCAGCGACGTGGCGGCGACGATCGACAACGCGGTGGTCAGGGCCGCCGAGATCGTGGGACGGGCCTTCGAGACGGCGACGATTCTGGCCACGGGCGAAAGCGTCGCGGAGGCTTCCGGCGGCAGCGCGTTCGGCACGGGCACGGTGGTGGCGGGCAACGGGGCGGCGGTTACGAACACGGTCTTGAGCAAGGCCAACGCGTATGCGGTGGACAGCGACTTGACGGCTACGGCGGGTGGCATCCGCTTCGAGGCCCAAAACACGTCGCTGATCGATGCCACGCTGCTGGCTTCGACCACCACCGGCGACACGGGCCTGGGCGTGGTGCTGGCGTTCAACACGGTCGGCTGGGCCACGCAGAATCTGCTGTTCAACACGCTGGACGCGCTGCTGGGCACACCGCTGGGGACGGAGCAGCCGGCCGAGGTCCAGGCCTACATCGCCAATTCGGCGTTGACGCTGACGGGCGACTTGACGCTGAACGCCCTGTCGGAAGCGCAGATCAACGCCACGGTCAGCAACGCGGCCAGCTCGGTCGCTGCGGCGCTGTTCGGCGCCGGCGGCAAGAGCTTTGGCGGGATCCTGGCCAGCAACAAGGTCAGCAGCGTGGCTCGGGCGTACTTGGATTCGCCGCTGGGGCCGGTGGTCGTGCCCGGGACGGTCAGCATCACCAGCCAGGACAACGCGGGCGTGTACGCCAACAGCAAGATGGTCAGCTCGTCGATCACGACCAACGACGGCGGAGCGGCCTTGCTGGGCCGCGCCGTGAACAACCTGATTCCGGCCGATTTCCGTTCGGACGAAGGCACGCTGGCGATCCGCTTTGGCCAGCGAGTGCGGCTGACGGACGACTTTGGGACGGCGGATTACACGACCGACTCGGGTCCGACGGCGATTGTCACGGGGCAGAGGGTGCAGCTGGCGGACGATTACACGAACGTCACGTTCACGTCCCAGTCCGGCGCTCGCTTGATTGCCCCGGGCGACATCGTGGCGCTGGCCGACGACTATTCGCCCGACCGGGGCATGCCGGGTGGACTGTACAAGTATGTCGGCGCGGGCGGACGAGGCTTGCGGGTCGAGTTGGGCACCGAAGACTATACCGACACATCGCGTTGGGCGCCGGTCGGCGGAGTGCCGGGCAGCGTCTATCGGTATCTGGGGCCGGGCGAAACGCTGGACCTGGACGCCGTGGACTACTCGGACACGGCGATGTGGCAGGAGATTGTCGGCAAGCCGGGCACGGTGTACCAGTACCTGGGCACCGACACGACGCTGGACCTGGGCGCGCAGAATTACGGCGATCTGGGGTACTGGAAAGAAGTGCCCGAAACGAACCTGATTCCGCAGGGCCAGAACCTCACGCCCTCGGATTCGATCGGCATCGGCGGGCTGGTGGTCTTGAACCAGGTTCACGGTGACGTCGCAGCCTACATCACCGAGGCGGCGCTGACGGCGGACAGCGTGACCGTTGCGGCGTTGGAGAACGCCGTGATCCGCGCCACCGCGGACAGCACGTCCAGTTCCTCCGGCGGCGACGTGTTCGGCGGAGGAACGTCGATCGCGGGTAACGCGGTGGTGGCTACCAACGTGGTGTTGAGCGCGGCCGAAGCGTACATCGCCGACAGCGACGTGACCACGACGGGCGGCGACGTGGATGTCGCTGCCCGCAACACGTCCCAGATCGACGCCACGAACCGCGCCGCGTCCATTTCCGGCGCGACCTCGGCGGCGTTTCTGCTGGCCTTCAACACGATCGGCTGGCAGGCTCAAAACGTGCTGTTCAACACGGTGGATGCCCTGCTGGGCGATCCGCTGATCTCCGGGGCGATGGGCGGCGAGCAGCCCGCGACGGTCGAGGCCTACCTGTTCAACACGCGGATCCGCGCAGCGGGCGCGGTGACGGTAACGGCGGATTCTGAGTCGCAAATCAACGCCCTGGTCAGCAACGACGCGACCTCGGCGCCCACGGCCTTTTTCGGCGCGGCGGGGATGAGCGCCAGCGGCGTGCTGTCCAGCAACATGGTCAGCAGCCAGGCGCGGGCCTACATCGACTACGAAGCTGGCTATGTGCATGCCGCGGCACCGAACGCGGATGTCGAGGCCGGCGGTGCGGTCTCCGTTACGGCTCGAGACCAGGCCGGAATCAGTGCCGAGACGCGGCTGTACGCCGAGGTCTCGCCGACCAACGACATGGGGGCAGGTATTCTCAACGGCTTGGCCAGCAAGCTGCTGGACGGCTACCAGTACGCGTCCAACTCGGGCCTGCGGACCGTGGCCTTCGGCCAGCGCGTCCGCGTGGCGGATGACTATGGCCAGGCGGATGCAGCCGGCAAGGTCTACCAGTACATGGGCACCGACCAATCGCGGGACTTGGGAGCCCAGGACTACACGGACTTCGAACTGTGGAAAGAGCTGAATCCCACCAACTTGATCACCGACTCGACCACGTTTGCGGCCTTGTCCGAGATCGGCGTGGCATTCGGAAAGGAAGGGTTGGTAGGAGATTCGACCAGCTACTACGGACTGATCGACCGCAACGACGTGCGGAGCCTGGTCGAGGCGTTCATCAACAACGCCACGGTCCAGGCGGCGGGCGACGTGGCGCTGGCCGCCGTCGAAGCGGCGCGGATCCACGCCTTGGACGACAGCTATGTGATCCCGTGGACGGGCATCGGCGGAGTGATCGCGACCAACGGCGTATTGAGCAGCGCCGAGGCCCGAATCACCGACAGCCAGGTGACGACCAGCGACGGGGGCCACGTGCGGGTGGACGCCGAGAACGTCTCGTCGATCGACGCCACGACGACCAGCAAGCTGGAAGCCTGGGACGCCATGAGCTTGGTGGCGGCGTTCAATGCGGTCGGTTGGAAAGCTCAGAACGTCTTGTTCAACGCCTTGGACGCCTTGATGGGCGATCCGCTGATTTCCAGTGCGTTCGGGGGCGAACAGCCCGCGGATGCTCGAGCGTACATCCTGAACTCCGTCATCGACGCGGCTGGCGATCTGCGGGTATCGGCCACGTCACAGGCTCAGATCAACGCCACGGTGGGCAACGAAGGCGTGTCGGAAGCCGCCTTGGACCTGGTGTTCGGCAGCTCCTACGCCGCCGAAGGCGTAGCCGGCGGCGGGGCGCTGGCCAGCAACAAGGTCAGCAGCCGAGCGTGGGCCTACATCGACTTTGACGCCGGCCGCGGCAGCATCCGAGCTGGCGGCACGATCGCCATCACGGCGCAGGACATGGCCGGAATCAACTCGAACAGCACTGTGCTGCAGAGCGCCACGACCAGCAACACGGCGGCCGGACTGGTGGACATTGTCAACGCGCTGCTGCCGGGCGATTACCGCTATACGACCGCTTCGGGCACGCGCGATGTGAATCCCGGCGACCGCGTGCGGATCGGCGCGGCGTACGATAGCAGCAAGGCAGACCAGGGCGCCGTCTACCGCTATCAAGGATCGGATCCCCTACAGATCTACTTGACTGGGGAAGATTTCAACGGACAGCCCTCGCGATGGCAGAAACTGACCGGCGGCGCGGACAACATCGAGGATCTGTATCCGGGCCTGGGCAACTTTACCGATTCCGACGCCCGGGCCATCGGCATTCTGGTGGTGATGAACGACGTCCGCAGCGAGGTCGAAGCGTTCATCCACAACGCCGACGTGACGGCGGACCGTCTGGAGATCACCGCCGACGAGAGCGCGATCCTCCAGGCCGCGGCCACGACGACGGTGGCCGCCTCGGGCGGCAGCCTGTACGGCAGCGGCACCGTGCTGGCGGTCAACGGCCAGGTGGTGACTAACGTGGTGCTGAGCCGCGCCAATGCCTACCTGGACGAGGCCCACGTGACCACGACCGGCGGCGACGTCGTACTGGACGCCCGCAACACGTCCGGCATCGACGCCACGATCCTCAGCTCGACGTCCTCGGGCGACACGGGCGTGGGGATCACGCTGGCCTTTAACACGCTGGGCTGGAAGTCGCAGAACTTCTTGTTCAACGCTGTCGATGCCCTGCTGGGCGACCCGCTAATCTCGACGGCGTTCGATGGCGAGCAGCCGGCCGAGGTGCAGGCCTACGTGCGAAACTCGACGCTGGACGTGGCCGGCGACCTGACCCTGACGGCCGATTCCGAGGCCCGGCTGAATGCCACCGTCAGCAACGCCGCGAACACGGTGGCTTCGGCTCTGTACGGCGCCTCGGGCAAGAGCATCGGCGGCATCCTGACCAGCAACAAGGTCAGCAGCGCAGCTCGCGCATTCATCGAAAACACGGGGGATGCGTACTCCGTCGCGGTGGGCGGGTCGCTGACGATCACCGCCGAAGACCACGCGGGCATCTATGCCAACACCCTGCTGGTCTCGTCGACGGTGACCAGCAACGACGGCGGGGCCTCGGTGTTGCAGGAGAGCATCAACGATTTCGTCGCGGCCGATTTCGCGTCGAGCGAGGGCACTCGGCAGATCGAATTCGGCCAGCGGGTGCGACTGGCGGACGACTACGACGCGACGCTGGGCCAGCCCGGCGGTGTGTACCAGTACATGGGCACCACGACGACGTTGGACCTGAGCGCCACGGACTATACCAACCTGGGCTTCTGGAAACCGGTGCTCGGCACGCAGATCATCCCGCAGGGCAACAACATCAGCGATTCGGATTCGCTGGCCGTCGGCGGGCTGGTCGTGATGAACGATGTGCGCGGCGAGGTCGCGGCGTACATCGACAACGCCGCGGTGACCGTGGCCTCGGGCGATCTGACGGTGACAGCCCTCGAGAACGCCGAGATCCTGGCGACGGCGGACAGCATGACGACCGCGTATGGCGGCAGCGCCTACGGGCCGGGGACCGAAGTGGCAGTCAACGGGGTAATCGCCACGAACCTGGTGCTGAGCAGGGCGAATGCGTTCATCGTCGACAGCACGATCGCCGTCCGGGATGCCGATCCGGCCGATGCCGAGGCCTGGGGCAACGTCCGGCTGGATGCCCAGAACACGTCACGATTGGAAGCCGTCGTGCAGAACGTGGCCAAGTCGGACAACAACACGGCGGGAATTTCGCTGGCCTTCAATTCCGTCGGTTGGGCCTCGCAGAACTTGCTGTTCAATCTGCTGGATGGCCTGCTGGGCACGGACATCGGCAGCGAACAGCCGGCCGAGGTACAGGCCTATCTGCGGGACAGCACGGTGCAAGCCGACGGGGACGTGACTCTGACCGCCCTGTCGGACGCCTCGATCCAAGCCCGCGTGGGCAACGAGGCCACGGCGGTGGTGGCCAGTCTGTATGGGGCGACCACATTGACCATCAGCGGCGTGCTGGCCAGCAACAAGGTCAGCAGCAGCACTCTGGCGTACATCGAGTTCACCGACAGCCAAGGCACGGTGGACGCCGGCGGGGCCGTGCAGGTGTCCGCCGACGACCGGGCCGCGATCGACGCCACAACCCGGATGATCGCCACGGCCACCTCGATCAACGACGCCGGCGCCAGCATCCTGAACGCCTTGATCGGCGCGCTGTTGACCGAGTATCAATACACGAACCATTCCGGCAGCCAGATTCTGCAGCCCGGCGACCAGGTTCGCCTGGCCGACGACTTTGCGGGCAGCGGCACCCCGAGCGCCGTGTACCAGTACACGGGCCCCGCGGATGCTGCGATCAATCTGGGGACAGCAACCTACGCCGGCTCGGCCAATTGGCTGCTGCTGAACACGACCAACGTGTTGCCGACGGGGTTGAACGTGTCCGAATCGGATGCCATCGCCGTCGGCGGCCTGATCGTCCGCAACGACGTGCGTGGCAGCGTGGAAGCCTATCTGGACACTGCGGCGGTGACTGCGGCTTCGATCGCCGTCTCGGCGGTCGAGTCGGCCAGTATCCTGGCGGGCGTGGTCAGTGTCGCCGAAGCCGCCGGCGGCAGCGCGTTCGGCACGGGTACGGTGGTGGCCGGCAACGGCGCGGTGGCCACCAACACGGTGCTGAGCGACGCGCTGGCCTACGTCACCGACAGCGCGTTGACGACACGCGTGGGCGATGTGGTCGTCGACGCGCAGAACACTTCGCGGATCGACGCCACCTTGCTCAGTTCGACCACTACCGGCGACACGGGAGTCGGCGTGGCGTTGGCCTTCAACACGCTCGGTTGGGCCACGCAGAATCTGCTGTTCAACACGTTGGACGCTCTGCTGGGCACGGAGATCGGTACCGAGCAGCCGGTCCAGGTGCAGGCCTACATCCTCAATTCGTCGCTCGACGTGGCGGGCGATCTGACGATCACTGCCCGCTCGGAAGCCCAGTTGAACGCGACGGTCAGCAACGCGGCCAATTCCGTGGCGTCGGCGCTGTTCGGCGCCAGCGGCAAGAGCTTTGGCGGGATTCTGGCCAGCAACAAGGTCAGCAGCAGCGCGCAGGCCTACCTGACCTGCCCGACCGCCCCGGTCGTGGTCGGCGGCGATCTGACGATTCACGCCGAGGACACCGCCGGGGTCTACGCCAACAGCAAGATGGTGGCCTCGTCGATCACGACCAACGACGGCGGCGCGTCGCTGTTGAGCGGAGCGATCAACGACCTCGTGCCGGCCGACTTCCGCTCGGACGAGGGCACGGTAGCGATCCGCTTTGGCCAGACCGTGCGGTTGGCGGACAGCTACGGTGCGGAAGATTACACCACGGATTCCGGACTGACGGCGCTGACGGCCGGCAAGAAAGTCCGGCTGGCAAAGGACTATGCCAGCGCCACATTCACGTCCGAGTCCGGCACGCGGCTGGTCGTCGCGGGCGACGTAGTGGCCCTGTCCGACGACTATTCGCCGGACCGCGGCGCGCCGGGCGGGTTGTACAAGTTCATCGCCAGCGGCACGCGGCCCGTGCGAGTCGACCTGGGCACCGAAGACTATGCCGACACCGCGCGATGGGCCCCGATCGGCGGCAACTCGGGCAGCGTCTACGTGTACCAGGGACCGGCCGACACACTGAACTTGGGCGCGGTGGACTATTCCGACGATTCGCTGTGGCACGAGATTATCGGCACGCCGGGTGCCGTGTACACGTACATGGGCACGGACAATCCGGCCCTGAATCTGGCCACCGCCAACTACGGCGATACGGGTTTGTGGAAACAAGACGCCGCGACCCAGCTGATCCCTCAAGGCTTGAACTGGACGCCGTCCGATTCGCTGGCTATCGGCGGATTGGTGGTGCTGAACGTGGTCAGCAGCCAGGTCGAGGCGTACTTGCGCAGCGCGACGGTCACGGCCGAATCAGTCACGGTCGAAGCCCTGGAAAACGCCACGATCCGCGCCAACGCGGACGCCACTTCCGAGTCGTCCGGAGGTGACGTTTTCGGCGGCGGAACGTCGATCTCCGGCAACGCCGTGGTGGCGACCAACGTGGTGCTGAGCGCCGCCGACGCCTACATCGCGCACAGCGACGTCACGGCGACGGCGGGCGATGTGACCGTCACAGCGGACAACCTGGCGCAGATCGACGCGACGACGCGTAGCGCATCCACGTCTGGCGCGAATGCCGCTGCTTTTTTGCTGGCCTTCAACACGATCGGCTGGCGGGCGCAGAACGTGCTGTTCAACACGGTCGATGCCCTGCTGGGCGACCCGCTGATCTCCAATGCCCTGGGCAACCAACAGCCAGCCCGCGTCCGCGCGTACCTGCTCGACACGCGCGTCGACGCGGCCGGTGCGATCACCGTCACGGGGAACAACGCGGCGGAGATCCACGCTATGGTGGCCAACGACGCCACGTCGGCGCCCACCGCGTTCTTCGGTGCAGCGGGGATGAGCGTCAGCGGCGTGCTGTCCAGCAACATGGTCAACAGCACGGCCGAGGCGTATCTCGAATACACGCCGACCTATGGCCATGCCGTTGCGCCGGCGGTCGACGTCCTGGCTGGCGGCCCGGTTACGGTCAGCGCTGCGGACGACGCGCGAATCACGGCCAAATCCAACTTGAATGCCTCCGTCTCGCCCAGCAACGACGCGGGCACCGGCATCTTCAACAACCTGGCTAGCTTGCTGTTGGACGAGTACCAGTACACCAGCAAATCAGGCACGCGGGATGTCAAGTTCGGCGAGAAGGTCTTCTTGGCCGACGACTACTATGCGCCGGACCACGAGACCGACGGCTCCGAGTTGCTGGCTCCGCTGGCGGTCGGGATGATCGTGGCCTTGACGGACGACTACGGCGGCGATTTCGGCACGGCCGGCAGCCGCTACCTGTACGTGGGCACGCCCAGCGGCGGCGTGCCTGTGGATCTGGGCGCCGAGCACTACAACGACACGGCGCGATGGACTGAAGTCGGCGGCGTGTACCAGTGGATGGGCACCGACGCGCTGGGCCAGAACCGGGATCTGGCGGCGCAGGACTACACCGATTACGAGCTGTGGAAGCGTCTGACGCCGACCAACATCACGCTGGGTTCGGTCGCCTATGCCGTGCTGGGCGAGATCAGCACGCGGTTCAGCAAGGACGGCCTGAACGGCGACTCGACCAGCTACTACGGCTTGGTTGACCGCAACGATGTGCGGAGCGCCGTGGATGCGTATGTCAACAACGCCACGCTGCGCGCCGCGGGTGACGTGCTGGTCCAGGCCATCGAGAGCGCCGCGATCGAGGTGCTGGACTCGAGCTACGTCACCCCGTGGACGGGCGTCGGCGGGGTGATCGCGACGAACGTGGTACTGAGCGGCGCCAACGCCCGCATCACGGACAGTGTTGTCACGTCGACCGCTGGCGGCGATGTGATCGTGGACGCCCAGAACGTGTCGCGGATCGACGCGACCACCGAGAGCAAGATGGAAGCCTGGGACGCCAAGAGTTTGGTTGTGGCCTTCAACTCGGTGGGCTGGAAAGCGCAGAATATCTTCTTCAACGCCCTGGATGCCCTGCTGGGCGACCCGGTGGTCTCGAGCGCCTTTGGCGGCGAGCAGCCGGCCTCGGTCCAGGCCACCATTCTGAATTCCACGGTCGATGCGGCCGGCGATCTGTCGGTGACGGCGTTCTCGGCCGCGCAAATCAACGCCACGGTAGGCAACGAGAACGTGGCCGACGCCGCGGTGGACTTGATTATCAGTCCCAAACGCGCCGGGCAAAAGGCCAATTTTGACGAGAAGAAGAACCCCAAGGGCGAAAAGGTCGACGGCTACGGCGCCTCGGGTGTGGCCGGTGGCGGCTTGCTGGCCAGCAACAAAGTCAGCAGTTTTGCCAAGGCGTACATCGAATTCACGGGCGCTCGCGGCAGCGTGCGGGCCGACGGCGAGATTACGGTCCACGCCGAGGATGCGGCGGGCATCGACTCCAATAGTACGGTCGTGCAGAGCGCCGTCACCAGCAACACGGCCGAAGGCATTGTGGATGTCGTCAATTCGATCTTGCTGCCCGGCGACTACCAGTACACGACCGCCTCGGGCACGCGGACGCTCGAATCCGGGAATCGAGTTCGCGTCGGCCGCGGATACGATCCGAGCAAGGGCGATCCGGGCGCCGTGTACACTTATCAAGGCCCCGACGATGTGCCGATCGACTTGGGCACGGAGAACTTCAAGTCCGCCAGTTGGCACAAGCTGGTCGGCGGCGCCGACAACCTGGAAGATCTTTATCCAGGCATCGGGAACTTTACCGATTCCGACGCGCGCGCCGTGGGGATCCTGGTGGTCATGAACGACGTCCGCAGCGACGTCGAGGCGACCATCCACAACGCGGATGTGCATGCCCAAGAGGTGTCGGTGATCGCCCTGGAAACGGCCGTGCTGCAGGCCACGGCCGAGACGAACGTCACGGCCAGCGGCGGCAGCTTCTACGGATCGGGCACGGTGCTGGCCGTCAACGGCCAACTGGTGACCAACGTCGTGCTGAGCAGCGCCAACGCTTACATCACCGACAGCCTGGTCACGACCGTCGACGGGGGCGACGCGACGATCGAGGCCCGCAATACGTCGGGCATCGACGCGACGGTGCTGAGCGCCACCAGCACGGGCGATACGGGCGTGGCCGTGACGCTGGCCTTCAACACGATCGGCTGGCGCTCGCAGAATTTCATCATGAACGCGCTGGAGACGGTGATCGGCCGGCCGCTGGACGATTATGACTACGAGTCGAGCGAGACCGTACCGGCCGACGAAGGTCTGCGGCCGGGGCTGAGGGTCAAGAACCTGGCGGATGGCAAGGTCTACTGGTTCCGCGGCTTGAAAGACGAGCCCAGCGGGCCCGTGCAGACCGGTGCGGTGGATTTGTCGCTGGAGGATTTTGACGACGAGGACCGTTGGCTGGCGGTGGAATCGCCGTTCGGCGGCGAGCAGCCGGCCGAGGTCCAGGCTTACGTTCGCGACAGCGTGCTGGACATCGCCGGGGACCTGACGCTGACGGCAATCGCCCAGACGCAACTGAACGCGACGGTCAGCAACGGGGCCGAATCCCTGGCCTCGGCCCTGTGGGGCGCCAGCGGCAAGAGCGTCGGCATCGTGATGGCCAGCAACAAGGTCAGCAGCAGCGCCCGAGCGTTCATCGAGGACAGCGACCCGTTGAACCTGGTGACTCGCGTGCATGTCGGCGGCGACTTGACGATCACGGCCGAGGACAACGCAGGCATCTATGCCAACAGCAAGATCGTGTCATCGTCGATCACGACCAACGACGGCGGAGCGGCCGTGTTGCAGGAGACGATCAACGACTTTCTCCCGGCCGACTTCGTTTCCAGCGAAGGCTCGCGGCAGATCGAGTTCGGCCAGCGGGTGCGGCTGGCCGACGGTTTTGCGTCGCCCAACTTCACGTCCGGCGACGGGGAACGGGGCTTGATCGCCGGTTATCGCGTCCAGTTGGCGGACGATTTCGGCACGGAGAACTTCACGACCGCCAGCGGCAAGCGGCTGGTCGTCACGGGCGACAACGTGCGGCTGCCCGACGACTGGGCCGAGCCGGCGTTCACGGTCACCGGCGCCGCGCAGATCGTCGACCTGGACGGCGGAGCGTTCGTGGAACTGGCTGCCGGCTACTCGGGCGGCCAAGGCACGCCGGGCCGCGTGTACCGATATCTCGGCCCGGCGGCGCCGCAGCTCGACCTGGGCGCGGAAAACTACGACGGCGATCCCCAGCGGTGGGCGCTGGTCGGCGGTGCGGCCGGCCAGTTGTACCAGTACGTCGGCGATCGCGGGCGGTTGAATCTGGGTGCTCAGGATTACAGCGACGCCAGCCTGTGGCAGGCGATCGGCGGCACGGCGGGCAGCACCTACACGTACGTCGGCACACCGGCCGTGCGGGACTTGGGCTTGCAGGATTACACCGACACGGCTATGTGGGCCGAAGTTGGCGGCACGGCGGGCGGCATCTACCAGTACATGGGGACGACGGCGACCATCGACCTGAGCAACGCCAATTACGGTGACTTGGGCCTGTGGAAGCCGATCCTGCTGACCAGCATCATCCCGCAGGGCTACAACGTGCCCAAGAGCGGCGATTCGGATGCGACGGGCATCGGCGGCATGATCGTGCTGAACGACGTGCGGGGCGCGGTCGAAGCGTTTATCGCGGAAGCGACGGTCACGGCCGAGTCCGTGACGCTGACGGCGCTGGAAAACGCCTTCCTGCGAGCCACCGCCGACAGTGCGGCCGTGGCCTCCGGCGGCAGCGCCCTGGGCAAAGGCAGCGTGATCGCGGTCAACGGAACGATCGCCACCAACCTGGTGCTCAGCTCGGCCAACGCCTATCTCGTGGACAGCGACGTGACAAGCACGGCCGGCGACGTGGTGCTGGAAGCCGAAAACCTGTCCCAGATCGACGCCATCACCAAGAGTTCGACCACCTCGGGCGACACGGGCGTGGGCGTCACGCTGGCCTTCAACACGTTGGGCTGGAAGGCTCAGAACCTGCTGTTGAACACGGTCGACGCGCTGATCGGCGACCCAGTGATCTCCGAGGCGCTCAGCGGCGACCGGACGCCGGCCGAGGTGCAGGCTTACATCCGCAATACGCCCGTCGACGCGGCGGGCGCGGTGACGCTGACCGCCGTGTCCGAAGCCCAGTTGAACGCCACGGTCAGCAACGAAGCCACCTCGCTAGCCGTGGCCTTACAGGACGCGTCGAGCAAGGCCGTCGGCGGCATCCTGGCCAGCAACATGGTCAACAGCACGGCGCGAGCGTTCATCGAGTATGATGCGGACAACTCCGACAACACCCTCACCGCCGGCGGCCCGGTCACCGTAATCGCCAGCGACGAGGCGGGGATCGACGCCGAAACCACGATCGAAGTCCTGGCCTCGTCCACCAATGACTTTGGCATCGGCGTGTTGTTCAAGCTGGCCGCTTCGTTCCTGACCGATTATCAGTACACCACGCGATCCGGCGTGCAGAAGATCGAATCCGGCGACATGGTCCGCGTGGCGGACGACTATCGTTACCCGGCGGCCGCGCCGGACGTCTCGGCCGCCGCGGGCAAGGTGTTCCGGTACACCGGGCCGGACGTTCCCGCCGGACTGGACTTGGGCGCGCAGAACTACCTCGGCGGCAACTGGATCGAGATGGATCTGAGCAATCCGCTGGACCTGCTGCCGCTGAACTTTACGAACGTCTCCGAGTCCGACGCCATCGCCGTGGGCGGACTGGTGACCCGCAACGACGTCCGTAGCGACGTGGCCGCGTATCTCGACAACGTCCAGCTGACAGCCGCCGGAGACGTGACGGTCCAGGCCCTGGAGACCGCCACGATTCGCGCCATCGACCGCAGCTCGGTCGAGTCGGACGGCGGCAGCGTGTTCGGCAAGAACGGCAATTCGGTGGCCATCAACGGCGTGATCGCCACGAACCTGGTATTGAGCGGCGCTTATGCCGCGATCACCGACAGTGACGTGACCGCGACAGACGGCGGCAGCGTGTTTGTCGAGGCCGTGAACACGTCGCGGATCATGGCCGAAGTCACCAGCCAGACGAAATCCAACGGCGTCTCGGTGGGCGTGACGCTGGCCTTCAATACGATCGGCTGGGATGCGCAGAACATCCTGTTCAACACGATCGACGCCCTGCTGGGCACGGGGATCGCCGATCCGAACCCGGCCGAGGTGCAGGCGATTATCCGCGGCACGGACGTCCGCGCGGCGGGCGAGATCGGCGTCAGCGCGATCTCCGAGGCCAGCATCGACGCGAGCGTCTCGACCTCGTCCACGGCGATCGTCGGCAACGTCCAGGACTCGACCACCGGCGTGAGCGTCGGGGCCATCGTGGCCATGAACAAGGTCAACACCTACGCGCGAGCCGTCATCGAGGACGCGGCGGTGATTCATGCCATGGCCGGAGACGTTCAGGTGTATGCCCGCGACGTCACCGCGGTCAACGCCTATGTGGCCGCGTCGTCCTTGTCCGTGTCCGCGTCGACCGACAAGGCAACCTCGGTTTCGGTGGGCTTGAGTGTGGCCCGGAACGAGATCGTCAACGACATGCAGGCCTACATTTCGGACGTGGATCTCGTGACGGCCGGCGGCGGCAGCGTGCGTGTCACGGCCGAAGAAGATGCCTCGATCGACGCCAGTTCCACGGCTTCGTCCATCACGGTGGCGCTCAGCCTGGACAAGAGCATGGCGTTCGGGGGCGGCGGCGCAACGGCGGTCAACAGCATCCAGGGCAGAGCCAACGCGTCCATCCAGAACAGCGACGTTGTGGCCACGGGCGCGGCGGCGGGACAGGGCGCGGTCCAGGTCAGCGCCACGAACTCGTCCGCGATCCAGGCGGTTGTCGAAGCGCTGTCCGTGGCCGTCGCGGGCGGTACGGGCTTCAGCCCCGCCGTCTCGATCGGGTTCTCGCTGGCCCGGAACATGATCGGCTGGGAAGAGTACGGCGGGGCGGACCCGATCGAGGTTCTGGCGTACGTCGCGGATTCCAACATCACAGCCGACCAAGGCGTAAGTTTGACGTCGATTTCCACCGCCGAAATTTTGGCGACCGTCATCGCGACCAGTGTCGCCGTGGCCCTGTCGACCGGCGGCGGCGCCGCCTTGAGCGCCGGCGGCCTGTGGACGGACAACAAGATCGCGGCCCGGATCAAGGCTTACCTGACCAGCGCCGACACGGTGATCACCGGCGATGACCTGCGCGTGACTGCCAGCGACGAATCGACGATCGAGGCCGACGCTCGGGCCGTGTCCGTAGCCGCCAGCTTGACCGGTGACACGGGCGGCGCGCTGTCCATCGGCCTGTCGCTGGCTCACAACACGATCGACAATGACATCGCGGCCTATATCGCCGACGTGGGCAGCGTGACCACCGGTGGCGGCGATGTGATCGTGTCGGCCAGCAATGATGCGTCGATCGAGGCGACCTCGGTTGCCGTCGCCGTGTCGGTGGGCATCAGCGGCGGCAGCGTGGGGTTTGGGATCAGCGGCGGCGGCTCCGAGTCCACGAACATCATCCTGACCAAAACCAATGCCTACATCGCGGACTCCGTTTTGGGCACGGACGCGAATCCGGTCGGCGCGGTCGACCTGGACGCGACCAGCACGTCGCAGATCGAAGCCACCGTGGCTGCCGTCGCGGCCTCGGTGTCGTTCGGTTCGACAACCGGCGTCGGCGTGTCGATCGGCGTGTCGGTGGCTCGGAACTTCATCGGCTGGGACCCCAGCGGCGGCGATGCGATCAGCACGACCTACACCACCGACCAGGACGCTACGACGCTGGTCGCCGGCCAGACGGTGCGGATCGCCGACGGCGTGCGCACGGGCGACGTGTACGAGTACCTCGGACCGACGATCACCGACGGCGACCCGAACGTGGACGGGATTCAGTCGATCGACCTGGCCACGAGAAATTATCAAGACAGCAGCATCTGGAAGCAGATCGGCGTCAGCCCCTCCGCGGCCCAGGTCCAGGCGTATCTGGAAAACACCAGCGTCGTGGCCACCGGCGACTTGACGCTGGACGCGATTGCGTCGCAGCGCATCGAGGCGATCGTGCTGGCCGGTGCGGTGGCCCTGTCCGGCGGCGGCACCACCGGCGTGGCGATCAGCGGCGCGGGCGTGTTCGCCCAGAACAAGATCAATAACGATACGAAAGCGTACATCCTGGGCGACGGAGCCGACGGCATCACGGCCGCCAGCGTCAGCCTGCACGCCGACGACGCTTCGGGCATCTCGGCCATCGCCGGCGCCGCGTCGCTGGCCGGCTCGATCGGGGGCACGGCGGGCGTGAGCGTCTCGATCGGGCTGTCGATCGCGCTGAACGAAATCTCGGGCGATATCGAGGCGTACATCCACAGCGCCGACCAAGGCGTGACCACCTCCAGCGGCGACGTTTCGGTGTCGGCCGTGTCCCGCGGCCAGCCGTTGTTCGATTTCAACCTGGCCGCGGCGGGGCTGACGGCCGCCGCTTTGGCCGACGCTTCGGAGGCCGACCAGAACGATCCCGATACGGCGCCAAACGAAGCGACGCTGGACGCGATCGGTGACAGCGCGATCCTGGGGCTCCTGCGGGCGGCGTTTGCCGTGCACGGCGAAACGCTCGCCGTCCGGGACACGGTCGCGGTCGAGTCGATGTACACCACGGCGGACGGGGTACAGGACTTGCGCGAGGGCGACACGGTCAAGCTGGCCGCAGACTACGGCGGCGGGATCGCCGGGCGCGTCTACCGCTACATCGGCGCCGACCGAGACGACGTGAATCTGGCCACGGAGAACTACGGCAATCCATCCAACTGGCTGCTGGTCGAGAAGCTGAAAATCTCGAAGCTGGACGAAGGCCGTGGCTGGGTGCTGGTAGCGCCCGACGGGGCCACGTACATCCTGACGCTGGACAGCGGCCGGCTGTACGTTTCGCACAGCAACATCAACGTCATCTCGGCTGCCGCGTCGCTGGCCGCCGGCTTCGGCGGCACGACGGGCGTCGCCATCAGCGGTGCCGGGGCGGTGGCGCAGAACGTGCTGTTGACGCGAACTAACGCGTTTATCGAGGACAGCCCCGTGGTCAGCGCGGCCGACGTGACCCTCAGCGCCGCCGGCACGTCGCTGATCACCTCGACGGTCGCCGCAGCGTCGCTGGCCATCGGCGGCGGCGGGACCGTCGGCGTGGGCGTGTCGATCGGCATTGCGGTGGCCCGCAACTTTATCGGCTTTACCCCCGACGGCGACGAACCGCGGGCCGAGGTCCAAGCGTACCTCCGCAACGCCAGCGTCACCGCCGACGGCGACTTGACCCAGACCGCCGTCGCCGCGCAAACTGTCAGTTCGCTGGTCCTGGCCGGTTCGGCGGCCGTCGGCGCCGCGGGTGTGGCCGGCGTGGCCGTCAGCGGCAGCGGCGTCTGGGCCGAGAACAAGATCGGGATCGACGTGGGCGTGTTCATCGACGGCAGCCCGAGCATTACGGCGGATCGAGTCAACTTGACGGCCGACGACCGCTCGACGATCAGCACGCTGGCCGGCGCCGCGTCGCTGGCCGCGTCGTTGGGCGGCGTCGCCGGCGTATCGGTGTCGATCGGCGTGTCGTTGGCGCGGAACACGATCACGACGGCCGTCGAGGCTTCCATTGTCGGCGTGGACCAAGGCGTCACGTCCCGCGTGGGCGATATCCGGCTGTCGGCCACGGAGAGCGCCGCGATCAACGCCATCTCCGCCGCCGCGTCGCTGGCCGCCGGCTTCGGCGGCGTGGCCGGGGTGGCGGTCAGCGGCGCCGGCGCCGAGGCGACCAATGTGATTCTGACCAGGACCAACGCCTACGTGGTCGAAAGCGATCTGGACAGCGCCGGCGACGTCGCGTTGAGCGCGGACAACGCGGCCCGCATCCGGGCCCTGGTGGCCAGCGCCTCGTTTTCGGTCGCCGTCGGCGGCGTAGCGGGCGTCGGTGCGTCCATCGGTGTCGCCGTGGCCCGCAACCTGATCGGCTGGGATCCCGAGGCGTCGACCGACTTTGAGTACACGACGGCCGACCGGCCCGCGCAGGTCGAGCCGGGGCAGCGCGTCAAGATCGCCGCAGGACCGCGCGCGGGGGACATTTACCAGTACCTCGGAGAAACGCCGCTGGTAGACCCCGAAATCGCCGATCCGCCGCCGAGCCCCGAGCAGAGTCAGAACTATCTGGTAAACCAGGATTACGCCAACAGCCAGTTGTGGAAGCAGGTCAACCTCGGCCAGACCGCGGCCCAGGTGCAGGCGTTCCTCGTCGAGTCCAGCGTCGAGGCGGCGGGCGATTTGAGGCTGACCGCCACCTCGGAGCAAGCCATCGACGCCCTGGTGCTGGCGGGATCGGCGGCCGTGTCGGGCGGCCTTGTCGGCGTGGGGCTCAGCGGCGCTGGCGTCAGCGTCGAAAACCGCATCGCCACGCTGGTCAAAGCCTTTGTCAACGGCGATGGAGCGTCTGGCATCCAAGCCGCCAGCGTGACCGTGACTGCCGACGATTCGTCGTCGATTCACGCGATCGCCGGCGCGGCTTCGCTGGCCGCCTCGTTCGGCGTGGTCGGTGTGTCGGTCTCGGTCGGGGTGGCCTTGGCCTACAACGAAGTGGACAACGACATCGCCGCGTTCATCGCCAACGCCGATCAGGGCGTGACCACGACCACGGGCGATATTGCAATCGCCGCCACGTCCCGCGGCCGCCCGTTGTTCGATCTGAATCTGGCCGGACTGTCGTTCACAACGGCCCATCTGGACGACGCTTCGCGGGCGGACGATGACGACCCGGACACGGGGCCGGATGAGGCCGCGCTGGACGCGGCGGGGGACGCCGTGATCCTGACCAACGTGCGGGCCCGGTTTGCCGCCAATGGCATTACCCTGGTCGAACCGGTTCGACTTTCCATGCTGAACGAAGGTCACAGCTGGCTGCTGGTCGACGGCCTGGGTTCTGGCTACCTCATCGAACTGGACGCCACCGCCCCGGTGCTGCACGTTTCCAGTCCGACCATTCACGCCGTCTCTGCTGCCGCGTCGCTGGCAATCGGGGGCGGGGTCGTTGGCGTGGCGATCAGCGGCGCCGGCGCCGAAGCCACGAACGTGGTGCTGAGCAAGGCCAACGCCTTTGTGGAAAACAGTCAGTTGGTCAGCGCCGGTCACATCGACCTGGATGCCGTCGGTACCTCGGCGATCACCGCCGTCGTAGCCGCCATCTCAGCGGCCGTCGGCGCCGGCGCGGTGGGCGTGGGAGTCTCGATCGGGGCTTCGGTCGCCCGCAACTTTGTCGGCTGGATGCCGGACGGCACCCCGGATGCGGCCGAAATCCAGGCGTATGCCCTGAACTCCGGCTTGAATGCGGGCGGCGTCCTGACGCACACCGCACTGGCCACCCAGACGATCGGTGCGGTGGTGCTGGCCGCTTCGGGGGCGGTCGGTGCCGGAGCGGTGGGCGTGGCCGGCAGCGGTTCGGGGGTATCGGCGGAAAACAAGATCGGCGTGGATGTCAAAGCCTCGATCACGGGCGACGGCACGACGGGCATCACGGCCGACCGCATTGCGTTGACGGCCGAAGACACGTCGACGATCAGCGCCGTGGCCGGCGCGGTGTCGCTGGCCGCAGCCTTCGGAGCGGCCGGCGTGTCGGTTTCCGTCGGTGTTTCGCTGGCCCAGAATACGATCACCAGCGAGGTCGAAGCGTTCATCGCCAACGCCGATCAAGGCGTGACGGCGACCGTCGGGGGGATCGCGTTGACCGCGACGGAGAATGCGGTGATCCGATCGATCACCGCCGCTGCTTCGCTGGCCGTCGGCGCCGGCGGATTTGGCGGAGGCGTCAGCGGCGCGGGTGCGGAAGCGACGAACGTGATCTTGACCAAGACCAACGCGTACCTGAGCGCCAGCGACGCCGACAGCGCAGCCGAGGTGGCAATCGAAGCAAGCAATACGTCGGTCATCACGGCCACGATCCTGACCGCCACGGCCGGCGTAGGGATCGGCGCCGCGGGTGCCGGCGCGTCGATCGGCGCAGCCGTTTCGCGGAACCTGATCGGTTATGACCTGGACGGCCAGCGCGTGGGCGCGCCGGTGCAGGCTTACGCGGCGGATTCCGACATCGCGGCCGCCGGCGACTTGACGCTGACCGCGTTTGCCGAGGCCACCATCGACTCGGCGGTCGTGGCTGGTTCGGTTGCGCTGGCGGCCGGCGCCGTCGGGGTGGCCGGCAGCGGGGCCGGGGTCAGCAGCGAGAACAGGATCGGTTTCGACGTGCGGGCCTATCTCGACGGCGACGGCGGTTCGCAGATCACGGCGGATCAGATCAGCCTGTCCGCCGATGACACATCCAGCATCACCGCGTTGGCCGGCGCGGCCTCGATCGCTGCCACGTTCGCCTTGATCGGCGGCGGATCGTTGTCCGTTGGCGTAGCCATCGCCGAGAACCGGATCGAGAACCAAGTGGAAGCCTATATCAAGGACACGGGCAACACGACGGCCGCGGTGGGCGGGATCACCGTCACGGCGGACGAAGCGGCCACGATCGACGCGGTGGCCGCAGCGGCCTCTGCGGCGGTGGCGCTGGCTCCGGTCGGAGTCGCAATCAGCGGCGGCGCGGCGACGGCCACCAACACGCTTGCCGGTACCGTCGCCGCCTCGATCCAGTCCTCGGCCGCGGTGCAATCCGCCGGCGCGGTCGCGGTCTCCTCGAGCGACACCAGTACGATCGACGCCCAGATCGTGGCCGCTTCACTGGCCGGCGGCCTGGTCAGCGTGGCCGTCGGGGTGTCCTTGTCGGAGAACACGATTCGCGAACATGTTCACGCTTTCATCGACGGCTCGACCGTGACCGCCAGCAGCGGTGACATCTCGATCACCTCGAGTACACAGCCCACAATTACCACCAAGACCGAGGCCGCCGCGCTGTCGGCCGGCCTGGGACTGGCGATGGCCGGCGTGGACTCGCTGGCCACGATCGACGACGATGTGGCCGCCTATGCCCGCAACGCGACCTTGAACGCCCCGGCGGGCAGCGTGCTGATCGATGCGGATTCGACCCACACGGTCAACACGGATGTCGCCAGCACCGCCGCCGGTGCGGTGGGTATCTCGGTGATGACCGCCGTTTCCTCGGTCCAGGGAGTCACGCGAGCGTTTGCCGACGGCTTGGTCGGCATCAACGCCAATGCCCTGTCCGTCACCGCGAACTCGAATAGCACGGCCCTGCCCGATGGCACGTCGATCGCCATCGGACTGGCGGGCGGCGCCGGAGCAAGCCTGGAGGCGGTCATCGAGCGGGTGACGGAGGCCTATGTCGGAGCCCGCGTGGGTCAAACGCCCACGGCGCTGTCCGCGCTGACGTTCACCAACGGCGAGGTGCTGATCCAAGCTGGCTCGACGTCCCGCGCTGAATCAACGCCGCTCAGCTTAGGCATTGGCGTGGCCGGGGTGGGCGGAGCCGTTACCATCGCGACGATCGACGCCGTCACGCGAGCCTACGTCGGCCGCGGGGCGTCGATTGCGGCCCGCGAACTGGATGTCCTGTCCCACGCCACCGAGGATGCGATCGCCAACACGGTCGTGATCGGCGCCGGCGGGTTGGCCGGGGCAGGAGCTCTGGCTACGGCCACGATCGGCAGCACGGTCGAAGCGTTCATCGGCGCGCCGGTGGGTGAAACGCCTGTCGCCGGTTTGGGCACCACGATCGCGCTCACCGCGGGCGGTACGGGCGACGGGACGGCCGTTGTTCAAGCGACTTCGACGTCGACCGCCGACGCCGAGGCCAGCGGGGGCAGCGGCGGTGGGGTCAGTGTCAACGTGTTCCTGCCCAGTGCCACAGTCAATGGCACGACGCGGGCCTTTGTCGGCGAGGGGGCGAGCGTTACGGCGGTGGCCGTCGATGTGCTGGCCGACGCGATTAAGGCCGAGGCAATGGCCGATTCGCTTTCGCTGCGGTTCAGCGGTTTTGGCGGCTCGGGCGTCGAGACCCAGGCCACCGTCGGTCGCACGGTGGACGCCTTTATCGGTGCCGAGGCGGGCCAGGATGCCGGCAGCACGTCGGCCCGCGTCACCGCCAATACGGTCCGACTGGACGCCGACGGATTGCTCAAGGCGACCGCCACGGCCAACGGCGGCGGCGCCAGCGGCATCGACATCCAAGCCATGCTGCCCACAGCGACCGTTGACGGCAAGGTCCGTGCCTACATCCGCGACGGAGCCGATGTGCGGGCCGGTTCGCTGACCGTCGCCGCCGGCACCGATGCCGATCCGGTGGTGATGGAAGCTTCGGCGACCTCGCTGGTCATCGCCTTCAGCGGCGCGGGCGGCAGCGGCATCCGCTCCAACGCCACGGTCAGCGGCCGTGTCGAGGCCTTCGTCGGCGCGCCGATCGGCAAGACGTCCGTCTCAATCCCCGGCAATCAGGTCGTGATCAGCGGGGCGGCCACCGTGGATGCCGTCTCCGAGATGCGGGCCACCGCCCTGGCCGATGGCGGCGGGGCCAGTGGCTTGTCCGTTACGGTCATGTTGCCGTCGGCCACGGTCAGCGGTACGACGCGGGCCTATCTGGGCGAAGGGGCCAGTGTCCAGGGCGGCTCGGTTCGCGTGGACGCTCGCGGCAAGGAATATAAAGCCGAATCGAAGACCGTCTCCGTCAGCGTCTCGGGCGTTGGCGGCCAGGGCTCCGACGCTTCCGCGTCGGTTAGCGGCACGGTCGAAGCGTTCATCGGGGCGGCGGCTGGAACGGTGCCGGGGTCCGTCCGGGCGACCATCGGCGCCGGCAGCGGCAACGTCACGGTCGAGGCGACATCCAGCATGACGGCCCTCGCCAAAGCGGACGGAGGAGGTGGCGGCGGCATCACGGTTGCCGTGATGAAACCCACGGCGACGGTCGGCGGGCTGACGCGGGCTTACGTCGGCGAGAGCGCCACGATCAGTGCCGGTTCGCTGACGGTAACGGCTGACGCACCGACCATGCGAGCCGAGGCGACGACGCTGTACGTGAGCATCAGCGGTCTGGGCGGAAGCGGGAGCGAGGCCAACGCCTCGGTGACCGGGACGGTCGAGTCGTTTCTGGGCGCTCGCGCAACGCTCGGCTCGACCGCGGGGCGACACCCCGGCATCGACGTTTCGGATTCCGCGTCCACCGCTCCGACGCGAATCCAGGTCTCGGGCGCGGTCCACGTGCTGGCCGACGGGGCGCTGGCCGCAGTGGCGCAAGCCGACGGCGGCGGAGGGGGCGGCATCGACGTGCGGGCCATGTTGCCCACGGCGATCGTCAGCGGCTGGGTGCGAGCCTACGCCGGCGAGGGTGTCTCACTGGATGCGGGCTCGCTGACCGTCGCCGCCGGAGGCCCCGGTGATTCGGTGACCATGAATGCCACGGCCACCAGCAAGGTGGGCAGCGTGAGCGCCGCGGGGGGAGCCGGCGCCAAGGCGACGGCGACCGTCAGCGGCTTGGTGGAAGCGTTCGTCGGCACGACGCGCAGCGAAACGCCGGGCGCAGCGGTCGCCACGCGGGCCAACGTCAGCGGGGCAGCCGTGATCCGCGCCAACTCGAACCTCTCGGCCAATGCCACCGCCGAGGGCGGCAGTGGCGGCGGATTCACGGTCTCCGTGATGTTGCCGACGGCCAAGGCCACGGGCACGACGCGGGCTTACGTCGGCGAGGGCACGCAGATCGACGCGGGGACGCTCAGCGTGACGGCGACGGCCGACAAGCTGGAAGCGATCGCCCGGGCGTTTGTGTTGAGTGTCAACATCGGCGGGGGCGGCGCAGGCGCCAAGGCGGACAGCGAGGTCGGCGGGCTGGTCGAGGCGTTTTTGGGAACCACCTTTGACACCGCGGCCAGCAGTCGCCCGGCTCGAATTGCCGTAACCGGCGACGTCGACGTCCTGGCGACCACCACCGAAGCCGAAGCTCGCACGCGCGTCACCGCCGGCTCGGGCGGCTTCCTCGTTAGCGGCGCCGGTTTCGAGGCGTTCTCGACGAACAAAACCACCACGCGGGCCTACGTTGGCGATGCGACCAGTATCACGCGGGCCGGCACCGTGGACGTGATCGCCACCTCGGCCACGCAGGCCAACACGGAAGCCATCGCCGCCTCCGGCGGCACCTTCAACGGTCAAGGCGGACTATCCAAGAGCGTTGTCACGTCGCGCACCGAAGCCTACGTCGGCGACAACGCCACGATCACCGCGACGGGAAATATCGAAGTCCGTGCCACCTCGGTGGGCGCCGAAGCCGACGCCAAGAGCGAAGCCTACGGCGGCGGCGCCGTCAACGTCGGCTCGGCCCAGTCCCGCGTCGAGGCCAAACCCACCGTCCTGGCGCACCTCGACAGCGGCGCCGCCGTGCGGTCGGTCAACGGCGACGTCAAGGTTCGCGCCGAAGCCAAGGCCGACGGTACCACGCAAACACCGCTGACGGACTTCATCCAAAGTGTCGATACCAGCACCGATACCCTGACCTTCACCCGGCATGGCCTGAGCGACAACGAGACAGTCGCGGTCCTCGATACCAACAACATCGGCACGTTCGGCGGCAATACGCTTGCCAAGAACGCCAGCGAGGGACTGCGCGAGTACAGCGTCATCGTGACCGGCGAGAATACGCTGAAACTGGGCCGTGTTTTCCAAGGCAACTCGATCGACGTCACGTACCGCTTCAGCACCGTCTCGGGCATCGACCCGTTGCGAGATATCATCCGCTTCGAAGGCTCGCACCGCTTCGAGCAGGGCGATCCCGTGCGGCTGACCAACACGGGCATCGTCGGCCCCAACACGGGCGTGCCCGGCTTCACGTCCGCGGCACAGACGTATTACGTCCACGTGATCGACGATACCTCGATCAAGCTGATGACGTCGCCCACGATGCCCGCGGCCAAGACGCTGACCACGGGTAATGTGGCGGGCGACACGTTCACCCTCAGCGGCCACGGCTTCAGCAACGGCCAGCCGGTGACCTATCGCGCACCCGCGCCGAAGCAGTTCACGATCAACGACGTGAACGACGCGGCGGACACGATCACCATCGCTGGACACGGTTTCGTCCACGGAGACGTGGTGCGTTATACGACCAACCGCATCGATGCCGACGGCAACGGCAGCTTGGACGGTTTTCTGATCGGCGGACTGGGCGAGAACGGCACGTACTACGTCGTCAACGTCTCGGGCAACACGTTCCAATTGGCGACGTCGCTCGGCGACCCCGGCGCAGATCCGCCCGTTCCGCCAACAATCCGCACCGTGGCGCCCAATGAAAACGACAATAGCCTGCATTTCCTGCGCAAGGTGGTGGACGAACCTTTCGGCAATCTCACCGAGGGCCGAACCTACTACGTCGTCACGCCGGTCGACAACGACGCGACCAAGTTCAAGCTGGCCACCAACGCCAACGGCACCGGGATCGTGACGCCGAACACCGCCGGCCGATCGGCATCCGCCTCGCATTCGCTGCGGACCGAAGGCATCGACCTGAACACCGGCTCGGGGCGGCAGGAGGTGCAGATCGACATCACCTCGGCCGGCAGCCCCAACCAGGTGCTGCTGGGCGGCGGCGGAGTCTCGCTGCGGATCATCGCCCCGCCGCCGGGCGACGGGGTTTCCTCGTCCACGGCCAAGGGCGGTGGTGGCGGCGTGGGCGACTTTGGTTTCCCCAAGGCTCGCAACGACAGTTCGGCCACCGTCAAGGCAAACGTCGCCGCCGCGCTGGTCCAGGCCGGCGGCAATGTCGAAATCTCGACATCCTCCCGCGGCAATGTGACCAGTTATGCGTCCAATACCTCGGGCGGGCTGCTCAAAGTTGACGAAGCCGACGCCGAGGCGAATTACACCAATACCAATTACGCTTTTATCGGCCAGGATGGCGATATCAACAACATCAGCGCCAGCGGCGTCACCATCGTCGCCGGAGGGCGATTCATCCTGGACGCCGACAGCGGAGCGACCGCGGACGCTTCGTCCCGCGCCGACGGCGGTGGCGGTATCGCCATTACGGAAGCGGATTCCGATACCACGATTACCAGCAACACTTATGCGGTGCTGGGGCGAAATGCCGACGTCACGGCGCGGAACGTGCAAATCCTCGCCCGTGTGTCGAATATGGATCCCAAGGCGGACGCCTGGGCGCGGGCCATCGCCTTCTTGAACGCCACCGCTACGGCCAACGCCGACGCGACCGTCAATTCGACCGTGCGCGCCCTATTGGAGGGCAACACGTCTTCCAACACGATCCTGCGAGGCGTCCAAGGCGTGGATGTCCGCACGCTACACGCCAGTGTGGATCCGCGGGCGACCCACAAACGCATCCCCATCGCCCTGATCCCCGTCTGGCTGGGCTCGGCCAATACTCACGCCACGCTGAACACCAAGGTCGATGCCGATCCCGGCGTGACGGTATACGCCGGCCCGCGGCCCTTGCTGGGCGTGACCACCAACACGTCGGCTGACGATACGCCGCTGGTCAAACGTTCCGGCTTCGACCGCCTGGCGCTGTTCGTCGAGGCGGATCACAGCGGCTCGCGCGAAGGCGACAACACGCTGAACGTCACCTGGGATTCCGACGTCGTGATCTCGGCCGGCCCCAATCCCGAACTGATCGTCGGCAGCGATCGCCGCGTCGTTCGCGCGACGAACGTCACCGTCAACGGCCTGGCCAATCCGGCCGCCGGAACGCAACTCAGCGGCGATATCACTGTCGGCGATATCTGGAACGACGGCGACCACGGCGAAATCGTGTTCGAGGCCCTGCATCCCACGGGCAGCCGAGGCCAGATCGTCCAGGAGTCCAGCAGCCCGGTCGGCGGCCACTTCTGGGGCACGTTCTTCTTCAAGGACAACTTTGACGAGGTCCGCATTACCAACGAATCGGCCGGCAACCTGATCTTGAACAACATCGACCTGGTCCATTCGACGGCCACCGCTCTGCCGCGCGTCCTGCTGGACACCCGGCCCGGCAGCGGCGAGAGCGGCGGCCCCAACGCGAGTTCCGGCCCTACAGTCAGCACGCAGTTCGACTTGATCCGCACGGTGGGCCCGGCCCTGATCGACATCCAGAATCTGAACAAGCACGCCACTGCGGCGACGGCTCCGTCGAACGTGATCCTGAAAGGCGGCGGACTGGCCGCCTTCCCCGCCGCGGCCGGCATCGAAAACCCGCTTGGCGAAACACGCATCCTCACCACCCGCGGCGACATCGTCGCCCAACCGCCGGCCGGTCAACAGGCCGTCATCCGCACTCGCCGCCTGGGCGACCCCGACGCGCCTGTCCTGGCCGCGGATTTCGCCCGCATCGTCGGCGGCCAGTTTACCGGCCCGATCGTGTTCGCCGACAACGGCACCGATCCCGATACCATCACGCGGACCGACGGCGGCAATTGGACCGCCGCGGGCTTTGCCATCGGCGACCTGATCAAAGTCAGCGGTTCCGCCAATGCCGGCGCCTACCAGATCGCCGCCATCTCCGGACCGACGGACAACATCTTGACGCTCAATACCCTGGCCGCGCTGACCGACGCGACGGCCGTGGTCGGCGTGAATCGGTTCCACGGCATCGAGGCCACGCAGGGCAATATCGGCTCCAGTACCAGCCGCGTGCTGGTGCAACTGGTGCAGAGCGACGTGGGCGAGGAGACCCTGTACGCGGCGGCCGGCAACGACATCTACCTGGACATCCAAGGCCGCTTGCGCCAGGAGCTGCCCGCCGACCAGACGTTCACCGTCGACCTGGGCGTGATTACCGCCGGCCGCGACGCGGACGTGCTGATGCGCGAGAGTGTCGTGGAAAACAACCCCGGCAGCGCGGCCGGCAGCGTCCAGATCCGCGTGCCCAGCGAAAGCGGCTTCGGCAGCTATGTCAGTTTCTCGAACTTCTTCCGCCCCGACAACGGCCAGCCGGCCGGCGTGACAACGACCGGAACGCCGCCCCGCGCGTTCGGCCACGAGACGAATCCGACGGAGATCGACAGCACGTTCGATTTCGGGCTGATCGAGGCGGGCCGCCAGATCCGCATCGACGGCGTGGACCCGACGCCGCCCGACGGTGATACCATGATCATCAACGTCTTGGCCGTCACCAACATCCTGCCCGGCGGCCAATTCGTCGATATCCGCACCAACGGCTGGATCGGCACCACGCTGCAACCCGTCCGCGAGATCGTCGCCGTCGATCCGCTCGATCCCAACGATTTGCGAATCGGCAAGATCGAAGCGACCGCCGCCGACGTGTTCTTGTTTGCGCCACACAGCATCCTCGATGCGGCTGCCGAGGACGATGCCGCCGCGTTGGCCGACGTGATCGGCATCAACATCACGCTGACGGCCGATACCGGCAGCGTCGGTACGCCTGCCAACTTTATCGAGTCGAACCTGATCGACTCGATCGCCGCCGGTTCGCGTGCCGGGGCCAAGACGGGCGCGCTCAGCGGCGACGCCAGGCTCGGGTTCTACGCGGAAGAAGTCGCCGGCGATCTGCGCCTGCACCACGTGATTTCGCAACAGAGCAACGTCACGCTGACCACTCGCAGCGGCTCGATCCTGGACTTCCACCCGGACACCATGCCGGATCGCGATGGCCGGACCATAGACGTACCGAACATCCAGGCGATCAACGTCGACCTGGCGGCTCGCGGAGGCACGATCGGCACGGCGGACGACGACTTGGATATCGATTCGTCCGTCACCGCCGACGGACCGGTCGCCACGGGCCGGTTGTACGCGGAAGCAAGCGGCAGCATCTTCCTCACCGAGAGCGACGGCGAGCTGCGCGTGCTGGCCGTCAAGTCGCAGACGGGCTTGGTTCGCTTGACGGTGCCCGATACCTCGCTGGTGCCCGTGCTGCCGCGGGGCGAGCCAGCCTTGACGACGCAGTTCGGCGAGGACCTGTGGCTGCTGGCGCGGGGCGTCAGCCTGATCGAGCAGAACGCGCCGCGGACGACTGTGCCCTTGGGCGAACCGGCCGCCGGGCCCGTGCGAAGTGGCATCCTGGCCGCCCTGACGGTTACCCTGTGGGTCGGCGACAATGTGATTACCGAGTTGGACAGCGAGATCGTCGCCGGCGGCGCGATCGTGATCCGCGGCGATACGCGTGTCCGCCGCGTCGGCGGCCAGGACGTGGCGGACGACGACAATGCCGACCCGGGCTTCGGCACGAACATGGATCTGCGCGGCATTCTCGGCGGGCCGTTCGTCCCCGAGTCCAATCCGTCCGCCGTACCGGACCCAACCGACCTGATCCAGATCTTCGGCCACACCGACGCCGACTTGATCACGTTCAATTCGACGTTCCTGAACGCCCCGACTCGGGTTTACGGCGGTTACTCGACGAATCAGCTCGACAGTACCGGCCAGCTGATCGCCGACGACGGCGAGGACGAGATCACTGTCAACACGCTGCAGACCATGAACGTGGCCGCGGGCCATACGCTGAACCTGGACGGGCAAGCGGACACGGACCGCTACTTCATCTACACCACCGGCAGCCAGGGCGAATGGCGGGACTATGTGATCAACGTCCTAGATACCGGCAACGCGGACGATGGCGCGGATCGGCTCAGTATCTACGGGGCGGATGGCACGGCCAACGACAACGACGACCCAGCGGACGATATCTTCCTGCTGCGGCGGATGGCGTTCATCCCCCACGAAACCGCCGAGCGGCCGGCGTTGGTCGCCCTGCTGCACGGGACGCTGGACCAGGCGCGGGCCTCGGATCCCGAGGGCGATCCGGCCGTCCGCCCGCAGCAGGTCCAGCGGATAAACTACGACGCCCGGATCAACGGTCGGCTGGAGGTCTTTGGATTGGGCGGCAACGACTATTTTGCCGTCGACGACAACAGCGCGATCACCAATTTGGACGGCGGCGCCGGCCGCGATACGTTCCACATCGGACAGATTTTCGGGCCGCTGGTGGACGACGAAGGCCGCATCCAGTTCGATCTGGGCGCGGCGCCCAGCGACGATTTCTCCGCCTCGATGATCCGCACCACACGCGGCTTCATCAGTCCCGGGGCCACGTATCCGCTGGTCGCGCAAGGCGGCACGGGCGACGATGCGTTTATCGTGTACAGCAACAAGGCCGAATTGCGGCTCGAAGGCGACGCGGGCAATGACGAGTTCGTCGTCCGCTCGTTCGCTCTGGCCGACGAGTTCGGCCAGGTGCTGACGGGATCGTCGACCGAAGGCCGAACGGACATCCTGCCGGGCGAAGGCGACGACATCATTCAGTTCAACATCAACGCGCCCGTCTCGATCGACGGTGGCGCGGGCTTCGACAAGGTGGTCGTGCTGGGCACCGAGTTCGAAGACGATTTCGTGATCTCCGAAAAGGGCGTCTTCGGCGGCGGCGTGACCGTCCGCTTTGCCAACGTCGAGGTGGTCGAAGTCGACGGCTTGGAAGGCGACGACGAGTTCTTCGTGATCGGCACGCCGTTCGGCGTAGCCACCCGCATCATCGGCGGACTGGGCAGCGATACGTTCAACGTCATGGGCGATGTCACCGAACCGATCGTGACGCTGGAACTCGAAGGCCGTAGCGGCGTGATCAATCACCGCGTCGAGTCGGCAGATGACGACAGCTACGACGGCCTGCTGGCGCCCGGACTGGACCTGAACGTGGCCGACCCGGCGCAAGGCAAGTTGGTGATCACCGAACTGGGCGGATCGACGACGGTTCGCGAAGGCGGCCCGCAGGACGTGGATTCTTACACCGTCCGCTTGGCTGCCGAGCCGGACGCTGCCGTGTATGTCACGGTCTCCGCGGCTCGCTCGTCGCAGGAAGAGGCCGACGCCGGAGGCGATTCGGTCTGGATCCGCAGCACCGACGATCCGGCCACTTTCTTGCGGACTGTTATGGTCAACGGCGTGGCTGAACTGCATCCGATCCGTGCGGTCGTGCTGCGATTCGACAGCACCAATTGGGACACGCCGCAGACGGTCTTTGTCAAGGCCGCCGAGGATGCGCTGTCCGAGGGCGAACGGGTGGTCGCTATCAGCCACAGCACGCTCAGCGCCGATGCGGACTTCGACGCCCTGGCGATCCGCAACGTCGAAGTCACGGTGCTGGACGACGACCAGCCGGACGTCCTGCTGCTTCAGACCGCCGGCCGCACGCGAGTCCTGGAAGGCGACTTGACGACCGTCCCCACGCAGGGGATCCGCGATACCTATGACATCGTGCTGAGCAAGGTTCCAGCCGGAATCGTGACCGTCACGCTGCAATTCGATGACCAGCGGCTGGTTCTGTCCAGTGCCGATCCGCTCGGCCGCTTCAATCCCGCCACGCACACCGTGACCTTCACCGCCGGCAACTGGAACCAGCCGGTCACCGTCGTCGTGGCGGCCGTCGAAGATAACCGGCGGCAGGATCCGCAGATCTCGGTCGTCCGCCATGTGGTCACCAGCACGGATTCGGCCTTCGTCGTCCCGGACAGACTGCTGGGCGTCGAAGTGCTGGACGACGACACGCCGGGCGTCCTGGTCACCGAAAGCGACGGCTCGACGCTGGTGATCGCCGGGGATCCCGCGGGCGATACGTACACCGTTCGCCTGACCAAACAGCCGCAGGGCGAGGTCCGGATCCGCCTGCTGAGCGATGGCCAGACCGTACTCAGCAGCACCGATCCACGGTTCCAGGCGGGCAGCGGCGGCACGCCACCGACAGTCACCTTCGACGCGGACGACTGGTATGTCCCGATCGAAATCACGGTCGTCGCGAATCCCGACTTTACGCCCGGCAGCGGCCTGCAGGCCATCAAAGAGTTCCCCGTCCAGTCGCATCTGCTGGGCTCGCTACGGGGGCCGTTGGAGATCGAAGGCGGCGTCCGCGGCGCGCGGTCGCTGGCGATGGCCGTGATCCTGCCCGGCGAGCGGAATCATCCGCTGCTGGACATCGGGCCGCAGCCGCCAGAATTGCAGCAGATCGACGTGCTGAACATTTACGACGATTCCAGCCGGCAGGACCAAACGGGCGTGCTGACGTCGATCAATTTGTCCGGCTTTGGCATGGCCGCCGACCTGGAATTCCCCGGCGACACGGCGTTCGGCGAGCCGAACGTGGTTGCCGGCGGCATTACCTACGGAATCCTCGACCCGGCCAGCGGCACGGGGCGGACGAACATCGAGATCCTGAACATCATGCTCGGCATGGGCAACGATACGCTGACGATCCACAGCACGCTGCGGACCGAAGCGGACCACGGCGGGCTGACCGTCGTGCATGGTGGCGGGAACAGCTTCCTGACCGATGCCGACGGCAACTACGTGGATGCGGAAGGGAGTATTGTACCGGCCAGTCAGCGCGTGATCGGAGGGGACACGTTGATCGTCACCGGCGGCGGGGGGCCGGATTCGCCGTTGGTGCTGTACGGCGACACCACCCCGGATCGGCGCTGGTACAGCGGCCAGCCCTACGAGCCCTCGGAAGCCGTCTTTGGCGATCGGCCCTTCCCCGGGGCGCTGGGCGAGACGAAGTTCGAGTTCCCTTTGGCCAACCCCTTCCCCTATGATGGCAACGACAAAATCAAGGCTTGCGGCGTGACCTACGCCGATCCCAACACGCCGGTCGGCATCATCGCCTCGGGCGGCCCCGGCGATGATTTCATCTGCGGCACGGAAGCGGGCGATCATCTGGCTGGATCTTCCGGCAACGACAAGATCCTTGGCAAGGGCGGCCAGGACCACATCTACGGCGACTCGGACTTCGAGATCGACGTGTTCACCCGCGTGCTGACCGTCCTGACGACCGCGCCGGCCGGCTCCGACTGGCTGTTCGGCGGCGAGGACAACGACATCGTGTTCGGCGATCACGGGATCATCACCCAGACGCCCGGCACGCTGCGGATTCTGACCACCGGCGAAGTGATCCGCGCCGAAACGACCAACATTCACGTTGGCCAGGGCGATGTGATCTTTGGCGGCGGCGGCGAGGACGCGCTGTTCGGCGGCCTGGGTTCGGACTACATCGGCCTCAAGCCGGATGGCACGCGGAAGGGCGCGGAGTCCGGCCGCGACTTTATCCTGGGCGATCACGGCTATGCGCTGTTCGACCCGACCGGCGGCATCAATACGGTCGTGCATCTGGAGTCGACGGACCCGTTGGTCGGCCATCCCGACTGGATCGATTCGGGCGCGGACGAGGACGTGGTGTTCGGCGGCACGGGCGGCGATACGATCTGGGGCGGCGACGGCAGCGACATCCTGCTGGGTGATCACGGCCGCTGGGGATTGACGCTCCCCTTGGCGCAGCGTTTCCTGTCGATCTTTACCGGCGCGGCGGACGGCGGCGGCAACGACACGATCTACGGCGGCGCCGGCGACGATTTCATCCTCGGTCAACAGGGCGACGACCTGATCTACGGCGGGTTGGGCGAAGATGACATCACCGGCGGGCACAATGTGATCTTTGCGTCCGACGGCAGCGACACGCTTTTCGGCGGTGATCCGCCGCCCGACGGGGTCTCGCCGGAAGATCACGTCACGCCCGGCGACGGCGCCGATGTGATCCTGGGGGATAACGGCATTATCTGGCGGTTCCCGCTGGCCGATCCGCCCTACGTCTGGCAGCGTTACCCGGGCAGCGTGCCCGACGTGATCCGCTGGGTCGAACGCTTTGACATCATCGAGATGGCTGGCGGCGACGACGTCATCTACGGCGATGACGGCTGGGACATCATCAACGGGATGCATGGCGACGATACGATCTACGGCGGACCCGGCGAAGACGAGATTCAAGGCGCTGCCGGCAACGACTGGATCGACGGCGGCGACGACCCGGATATCATCCTGGGCGACATCGGCTACATTGTCCGGGCGTTCACGGCGACCGGGATGCCTCTGTTGAACGAAGACGGCTCGTGGCACCGCGACGTGTACCTGGAATTGCCGATGACGATCCTCGATGTGATCGACATGGACACCACGCCGCTGCGCAATGACGATCCCGACCTGGCCCGCAAGATCCTCGAAGCCGACTTGGTGCTGTTGACCGGCGCGTTCGACGCCGACGGCCGCAAGCTCATCAACGGGGACAACGGAGCCTGGGACACGGACATGATCCTGCTGCGGTTGACCACCCCGCCTGGTCACGACACGATTTACGGCGGCACGGGCGACGATGTGATCTTCGGCATGAGCGGCAACGACCGGATTCATGGCGACGAAGGCAACGATCTGATCTACGGGGATCTAGCGAACAACCTGCTGCCCTTCACACCCAACTCGCCCCTGGCGCAAACGGGCGTGCGGATCATCGATCCGACGGGCGCCCAGCCGGGGTTCAACGTGGGATTCTACGGTTCGACCTTCACCCCCCGTGCGACGCTGTACCCGGACGACATCACCTCGCTCGATCCGGGACTTGTGCTGCCGCCGCGGCACGTCACCGAGATCTTCCGCAACAGCCTGGATATCGCCAACGTGGTGGGCCAGTTATCCCGCTCCGACGGCGCGTTCCTGACGCCGTACGTGGCCGTGATCCCGGACAGCGTGCATCACGTCGATCTGCTGCCCGGAAACGACACGATTTTCGGCGGGCCGGGCAACGACATGCTGTTCGGCGATAACGTGACGACCAGCGTGCCGCTGGCGGTCGGGCTGAACTATCTGGATTACGGGTCGCTCGACTTCGCGTCCGCGCAAGTCGTCTCGGGCATGGCGGCCGTGATCCGCGAGTTGGCCTATCTGTCCATGAATTATGACATCCTGGACCACGCCATCCGCGGCAACCCTACGGCTTACGAGATCCGAATCGGTAATGACATCATCGACGGCGGCGACGGCGACGACGTGATCGTGGGCGATCATCATCACCAGTTCGTGCCGCTGAACTTTGTACCGCCCGCGGCGGCCACGCTGATGGACGGCCTGCGGCCGGTGAGCGACGTGTTTGACTTGTACCGTTTCTTCCGCGACATGGAACACGTCGTCATCGACTTTGGCCACGTGGTGTTCGAGGCCCACGATCCGGTGCTGGACGCGTTGATTCAGGACGCGATTACCAGCAGCAATCCCAATCGGATCCTGCCCGCCCCCGTGATCGATCCCCAATTGCACAACCTGGTCATCGGCAACGACGTGCTCCGCGGCGGCGACGGCGCGGACATCATCATCGGCGACGACGGCACGATCGTGACCAACCGGCTGACCGGGACGCGAATGACGACGGCCACCCAGGCGTTGCTGGGCGTTACCGCGGGCAATCGGTCGCAGGTCGAAGTCGCCTTGCGGCAACTGGGCGAGCAGCGGCGGACGGAGATTCACGCGCACATCGCCGCGCATCACGACGACTTCTTCTCACGATTTCCCAACGAGAAGCAACTGTTGCTGATCCCCTATGATTTCGGCCTCAGCAAGACCATGAACAACGACTGGATCGACGGCCAAACCGGGCATGACATCATTTTCGGCGACGTGGGCGTGATGGGCGTGACGATCCTCGAGCAAGCGCCGCGTTCCGCGGCGGAACGGACGCAGCTGCAAAGCGAGTTGGACGTCCAGTTGCAAGACATCGCCGCGTACATTCTGCACGAGCGGCATTTCAAGGGAGCGCATCACGACGAGGCAAACAAGTTCCTGCTGAATGTCGAAACGCACGATTGGCGGGACCAGAACGCCTTCTCGATCGCCCGCATCAGCAACCGGGATCAGCTGTACGGCGGCGAGGGCCACGACGTCGTCTACGGCGACCATTCGATGATCGCCCTGGTGACGACCGGCGCGAGTCCTGCGCAGCGTCTGGACCTGAGCGTGGCCGCGTTGGATTACAAGCACCTGTATTCGGACTTTGACGGCCTGCTGAACGATTTCAAACATCTGAACAAAGAGTTGGACATCCTGGACGACACGATCGACGGCGGACCGGGCAACGATATCTTGCTGGGCCAGTTGGGCGACGACACGATCTTCGGCGGCTTGGGCGACGACCGGCTGTACGGCGGCCTGGGCGTCGACACGCTGGACGGCGGCCCGGGTATTAACCAGTTGTACCCCCACGCCCCCGAAGACCCGACGCCCGATCCGGGCCAACTGGCGGACCTGATGAGCTTTGACAGCTTCGATCCGCTATTGGCTCGCCTGGTGCGCGTCGTCGACGTCGCGGCCCGGCAGAGCCTGGGGCCGATCATGCCCTTGTGGGTCAGCGGCGGCGAAGGCCCCGGCAGCGACGCGCGGCTGACGCACCAGACGCTGGTCGCTATCGGCGAGGTGGCCATTGCGCGTTGGAAAGCCACGGAATTGCTGTCGGACGAGCAACAGCAATTACTGGACGGTGTGACCTTCCAGGTCGCCGACCTACCCGACGGCATCCTGGGCGACACGTTCAGCACGATTGTCCGTTTGGACGTGACGGCGGCCGGATACGGCTGGTACATCGACGTCACCCCCGAGTCCGACAGCGAGTTCAACCGCTTCCCCGGCGACGGCCAGATGCTGGCCGACACGGGACCGGCGGCCACAACCGTCGATTTGCTGACCGCCGTGATGCACGAATTGGGACACGTCCTGGGTCTGCCGGACGACGACGCGACCTCGCACAACTTGATGTCCGGCAGCCTGGCGCCCGGCGTGCGCCGCTTGCCCGTCAACCACACCAACCTTGCGATCCGCGAGGACGTGAACGGCGACGGCGTGATCTCGCCGCTGGACGTGTTGTACCTGGTGAACCTGCTGAACCGCGAGGGCAGCCACGAGTTGACGCTCGGCTCCACGCCGCAGCAGGGCATCCACCCGCGCGACGGCAGCCCGATCTACCTGTACCCCGATGTCAACGGCGATTTCCGCGTCACGCCGCTGGACGTGCTGCTGGTCATCTCGTGGCTCAACAGCCGCGCCGCCGGGCCGGGCGCCGGTGAAGGCGAATCGGCCGTCCCGACGGGTGCGGCTGGATTCGATCCTGCGGGACTGAAAGGACGTCACTGATTTATCGCATCGCTGCTTGGAGCACGTTCTGAACCGAAAGCACCACCTGTTCGCGACGAACTGTCGACAGCAAACGACTTATGTGTTTCGCTGCGGGAGTTGAACTCGCCGAGATAGCCCGATCTACGATCGGCCGATCCCGGAAAAACGAACCGGCATTGACCGGTTCCGGTCAATTAGGACTTCGTCTGCAGACCCCGGGGACGCCGCTTGCTCCGTGGGCGAGCCCGTTCGGTTCGCCTCGCCGCGGGGCTTCGGCCAGCCCTTCGCGCTACCGCATCGCCCGCAGCGTTGATCGCCGCCCTGATGATTGCCGTCGCCACCGCCGTGCGGTAAGATGACTGCAGATCGAGCGGGCGATGGTCGCCCACCGACGGACCGGCCGCAGACGAACTGTACAGACGAACAAAACGATGGACGTGCGGACTGGAAATGGTTTGGTGACGAGCGGGTGGAACCCCCGCCCGGATAGCTGCTAGCCACAGGCCCGGTATCGAGTGTTGCAGCCAGCGTCGAAGGCGGTCTCGCCGAAGTCGCTGGTTGAAGCGTACACAGAAAGGTAGTGAGGATGAAAGGTAGCGGGATAGCTCCCCCGCCCCGAATGGTATTGAGCTCAGAGATTTTTGTACCTGTCGGATCCTGCCCAGGGTGTGTTCATGCCTGAAGGCAACATCGGTGACCGCGTCATGGCAAGTGGTCATCGGAGGGCCGGAAACGAATCGTATCCTAAATCCGAGAGCCCCCGGCTTTCTGGGTTCTTCGGCGTTGAGTAGACCGACATCCAGCACGGACTGTGGCCGAACTGACAACAGACCACGCCCCACGCATGAGCGCGCCCGCTTGATTTCCTGATCGTCCAACTTAGCTGTTCGGCGTACTTCAAGGCTTCGCGGATGTGCTTGTTGGGATGGTCTGCCCCTTCGCTGCCTCACATGTTGTGCTGCACATAGCAGGATTGTACCGCGAGCGCGTGCAATCGGGAAGCCGACGGCTTCCCGCTCGCACCGTAGCAAGAATGCGGATTCATGGCTGGTAATCCGCGCCGGTAAGGCTGTGCAGGACGGATTGCTGCCAGTCGCGAAGCCGGGTTTGCAGTCTCGCCGCAGTGGCGGGTTGTTGTTCGAGGAGATCGGCTGTTTCGGCGGGGTCGGCCTGAAGGTCGAAGAGTTCCTTTCTGAGCGTGCCGTCCTTTTGCTCGTGGAGGACGAGTTTGAACTTGCCTTCGATGATCGCGCGGGGGCCGTGGTAATCCTCCTCCGTGATGGCGGGGTGGCGGTAGTTGGTAAAGTTCCGAGTCGCTTTGCCCCCCATCAACTTGACCAGCGGCGTCGTGCCCTGTTGCAGTTCAGGATCGATCCAGGGTTCAGGATTCGAGCGAGCAAGTCGCGCGGTGTTGTAACTCCAGAAATAGAGCGGACCAGGCCGCTCGGTGATGTCGCCATCGAGCAATGCCGCGAGATCGCTACCGTCGAGCGGACGGTTCGGCAAGGGCTGGCCGACGAGGGCGCAGAGTGTGGGCAACAGGTCGCTGGTGCTCGCGCGGACACCGGTACTTTGCGGGCTGCGAATACGCGCCGGCCATTCGACCAGGCCGGGGACGAGCGTACCGCCTTCGTAGAATTGGCCTTTGACGCCGCGATGCGGAACCCCCAGCGCTGCGTCCCCCGACGTGCCGTTGTCGCCGCAATAGAACAGGAGCGTGTCTTGCCTGAGCCCTTGCGCCGCCAGATGCTTGCGCAACATGCCGATCGCCCGATCCATCGCCGTGATCTCGGCGTACCGCTCGCGCAATACTTCGCCCTGCGGCCGAGTCACTTGGCCGCCGGTTTCGTTGGACGTCAGGCGAACCGGTTTCGAGTACTTTGCGGGCAAATCATCGTACAGCGCCAGATCCTTCGCCAGGCCGCTGTACGGTTCGTGCGGCGAGCCGAACCAGACGACGGCCAGGAAAGGCTTGTCTGCCTGTCGGGCACTGTCGATGAAACGGATCGCTTCGTGGACCACGATTTCGGAGCTTTCGCCTGGAAAAACTTCGGGCGGGCCGCCGTTGCGGGACAGCGACGGATTCAGCTCGAAAAAGTTGTCATGCGAGACCCATTCGTCAAATCCCATCGCGCCCGGGTTGGTAGGCGAACCGGCTTTGACCGCACCCACGTGCCACTTGCCGAAGTGCCCGCAGCGGTAGCCGGCCTGGCCCAGGAGGTGCGCGATCGTGATCTCCTCGGGCCGCAGCGACCAGCCGGGCGCGAACGTGCCCATCCGGTTGGGATGGCGTCCGGTGAGGAAGCTCGCCCGCGTCGGCGAGCAACTCGGATGGGCGGCATAGAAGCGATCGAACCGCAGTCCGGTGGCGGCGATCTCGTCGAGCACGGGCGTCTTGACATGCGGATGGCCGTTGTAGCCGGTTTCCTCCCAGCCGTGGTCGTCGCCCATCAGCAGGACGATGTTCGGCTGGGTATCGGCGGCAGCGGCGAAGCCCGCCGTGACGCTGCTAACGAGCACGCTCACGACAATTCGGCGGATCGTTGCGTTCATGTTCGTCTTTCATCGTGGGGAGCGGTTTCTTTTCGGGACCGGGATACACATCGTGCAGCTTGAAGATAGCCCACTCGAGTCCCGCTGGCAACCGTGGGGCAACGCGTTGCAATCGTTCCCCCGCGACCATCGGTGCGGCTGGGTGCTAAACGAACTTGTTCGGCGTCTCGCTACAGATGTCGAGCGGTCTGCATCACGTAGTCAAAAATCGCCTCGGCCGACGTGTCCGTCGCTTGCATGCGATGAACCTCGAAACCCGCTTCGGCTACCGTCTGGGCCAACACACGAAAGAACTCCAACGGCCGCTGTACCTGGAACAACAATTCCTGCTCGCCTTGCAACTGGACCGCGTGGACGCACGCGGCGCCGACCAGGCGCACGGCCAGTTCCCGGGGCCGGTCGGACGAGACCCGGACGTGCAGCGGATAGTCGGCCAGCATCTCGCGGATCTCCGGCAAGCTGCCCGAGGCCAGCACGCGGCCTCGGCACAGGAACACCACCTGCTGCGCCAAGTGGTCCAGCTCGTCCAGGATGTGACTGGACACCACGATCGCTTTGCCGCGGGCGGCCAAAGCGGCGAACACGTCTATCAGTTCTGCACGTCCCAGCGGATCGACGCCGTTAAGCGGCTCGTCCAGCACCAGCAGGTCAGGATCGTGGACCAAAGCCTGGGCCAATTTGATTCGCTGTCGCATCCCTTTGGAATACGATCCCAAGGGCCGGTCCGCCCGGTCCTCCATGCCCACTTGCTCCAAAACCGCCTCGACGACGCGGGTCAGTTCGCGGCCGGAAAACCCGTGCAGTCGGGCCATGGTCCACACGAAGAGGCGTCCGGACATGTCCTCGTAAAAGGCGTCTGCGTCCGGACAGTAGCCGATGTGCGACTTGGCGGCCGCCGACCAGGCGTGCCGGCCGCAGATCCGCACCTCGCCCAGACTCGGACGCAATTGCCCCGTCATCAGCTTGATCAGCGTGCTCTTGCCGGCGCCGTTGGGACCGACTAAACCGGTGATCCCCGGCGCCAGGCTGAGCGACACGTCGTTCACGGCGATCACGGGGCCGTACCATTTCGAGACGCTGGCAAATTCCAGCAGGCAATCGCTCACGACACCACCTTCACCGCGCGGACTCGAGGAATAATCGCCAGCACGCAGACGATCCAAACGCCCAACACGATGCCAGCGGCCGCCGGAGCCAGTTGCGTATCGTTATCCGTCAGCGCCCCAAAGCACCAGCTGCCCAACAGGCGGAGGTTCCGCCAGAACATCAGCAATCGCCAATGACGATCGTCATAGGTGTGCCGCAGCATCTCGCCCAGGGCGGGCAGCAGCACGAAAATGCACGCCCAGGCCATGACCAGCGGGACGTTCTTGTGCAGCCAGCAGGCCAGCGCGAACAACAGCAGGCTGAGCGACACGGCCATGATCGCGCCGTAACCCAAGATACCGAGGACGATGCGCCAGTTTTCCGTGAAATACGCCAGCGAACTGGTCAGCAGGCCGTACTCGACGAACAGAATCAAAGCCGGAATCGTCGTGGTCATGGCGACCAGCAGGCCGATGGCCAGCAGCTTGCCGACGACGTAGTGCCGACGGCCGACAGCCCGGGACAGATAAAAGGTCAAGCCGCCCCGCTCGTAGTCGCTGCCGATCAGCAGCTCGCCCGCGAACGCCAGGACCAGCATGGTCACCGTGCCTTGGGTGAACATGAAATCGCGGTAGGTCTTGCCGGCGCCTGTGACCGAGCTGAGGATCTGGTCGACGAATCGGGCCACCATCGGATTCTCGACACTGACCTGGGCTTTCAGGTAGATCGAGGCAAAAAAGAACAGGAAATCCAGTAGCGCCAATCCCAGCAGCAGCCAGAACAGCTTGCGCCGCAGCACCAGCTGGACGCCCGTCCAGGCGATCGGCCAACAAGCCCACCACGTCGGCCGCAGCCGGCCTGACCAGTCGCGATATCCCGAGACAACCGCCACGTTCGCTCCATCGGATCGCATGAATTCACTCCGCAGGTGCTCGCCAACCGCTGATAGTCTAACCGATGGACGTCGAAATGCGAGTGGACGCCCCCTGGCAACTCGATGCCTACGGAAATCCTGTAATTCAGAGAATTGGGCCAGGTTTTGCAGGGTTCGAGTTGCTGACGGAACGTCGTCGATTACCATAAGCTCATACGGCTTGGCCGGACTTTCGAGGCATCCCGAGCGCCATACTGGTTGAAAGGTTTTCCCATGAGGGCATCCATGGACCGATTTGCAACGCGCTGGTTGTGGGTTTTTATCGTCACCACGCTGGCTGGTTACGCACGGGCCGGCGAACCGCCGGATCCGGCGCTGCTGACGATCGAGAGGATCTTCGAGTCGCGAGACTTTGTCGGCGACTCGGTTTCGGCACGCTGGTACAAAGACGGCGCCGGATACCTGACGCTGGAATCATCCCAGGCCGCTTCCGGTGGGCGGGACATCGTCCTGCACGATGCCCTGTCGGGCGAGCTCCGGGTGCTGGTTTCGGCCGCGCGACTGGTGCCGCCCGGCGCGTCCGCTCCGTTGGCGATCGACGACTACGCCTTTTCGGACGACGAGAGTTTGGTGCTGATCTACACGAACTCGAAACGCGTGTGGCGGACCAATTCGCGCGGCGACTACTGGATTTTGGACCTCGCCAGCCATGAGCTGCGCAAACTGGGCGGTGAGGCTGCGCCCGCCACCCTGATGTTCGCCAAAATATCTCCCACGGCCCGCCACGTCGCTTACGTCCGCGAGAACAACTTGTATGTCGAAGACCTCGTGACGCGGCAAATCACGGCCCTTACCACTTGTGGCAATCACCATATCATCAACGGGACGGTCGATTGGGTGTACGAGGAGGAGTTGGGCCTGCGGGACGGCTTTGCATGGAGCCCCGACGCAACGGCGATCGCCTACTGGCAGATCGACACCACCGGCGTTCCCGAATTCACGCTGGTCAACAACACCGATGGGCTCTACCCACAATTAAATCAATTTGCTTATCCGAAAGTCGGTCAGCAGAACTCGGCGTGCCGCGTGGGCATCGTCGCGGCCAACGGCGGTCCAACTCGCTGGCTGGACGTGCCGGGAGATCCGCGCGAGCACTACATCGCTCGCTTGACGTGGGCCCCTGACTCGCGGCATGTGCTGCTGCAACAGCTGAATCGTCGCCAAAACATCAATCGCGTCCTCTTGGCCGACGCTGGTTCGGGGCAAGTGACGCTCGGGCTGACCGAACAGGATGACGCCTGGATCGATGTCAACGACGAGTTCCACTGGCTCGATGAGGGCCGGCGATTCACGTGGATCAGCGATCGCGACGGCTGGCGGCATGTCTACCTTGCGACGCTGCCTGGCGGCGATGTTAAACTGGTCACACCCGGGAATTACGACGTCGTGCAACTGCTGCACGTGGACGAGCAAGATCAAGCCCTTTATTTCCAAGCATCGCCGGACAATCCGACGCAGCGTTACTTGTACCGAATCGGCATGGACGGAACAAAGTTCGAGCGGTTGACGCCGACGGACCAGAGCGGTTGGCACCATTATCAGATCTCGCCCAACGGCCGCTGGGCGATCCATCAGCGCTCGGCGGCCGACTCGCCCCCGGTGACCGAGTTGGTCGCCTTGCCACAGCATACGACTCACCGCGTGTTGGCGGATAACGCCGAACTGCGTAAGCGTTTTGAGGCGTTGAAGATCGCCCCCCCCGAGTTCTTCCGTGTCGAGATCGAACCGGGCGTTGCGCTGGACGGTTGGTGCCTGAAACCGTCGGATTTCGAGCCGGCCAAGAAGTATCCGTTGCTGGTGTATGTGTACGGCGAGCCGGCCGGACAGACCGTGGTCGATCGCTGGTCCGGACGCAACTGGTTGTGGCACTTGATGTTAACACAACGCGGCTATGTCGTGATCAGCTTCGATAATCGCGGCACGCCGGCGCCGCGGGGGCGTGATTGGCGAAAGGCCATGTTCCATAAACTGGGCATCTTGGGGCCGGCGGATCAGGCTGCCGCTTTGGAAAAAAGTCTGGCTGCTCGGCCGTACCTGGATCCCCAACGCGTGAGTATTTGGGGCTGGAGCGGCGGCGGGTCGACCAGTTTGCACGCGATCTTCAAGTACCCACAGCTTTACCAAACCGCCATGGCCGTCGCTTCGGTCCCCAATCGCCGTTATTACGACACGATTTACGAAGAGCGGTACATGGGTCTGCCGGGCGACAATCCCGAAGGATACCGGCAGGGTTCGGCAATCAATTTCGCCCACCAATTGCAGGGGAATCTGCTGCTCGTGCATGGCACCGGCGACGACAACTGTCATTACCAGGGCGCCGAGGCACTGATCAACGAATTGGTGCGATTGAATAAGCCATTTGCCATGATGGCGTATCCCAATCGCTCGCATTCCATCGGCGAAGGGGCAGGCACGACACGGCACCTGCGCGAGTTGCTCACGCGATTCCTGATCGAGAACTCGCCACCCGGTGGCAAGTAGTTGTACAACGCGATTTTTGGCAAGTCTTAGGCCGGCCCCAAACGCTCTGCGGGCTGTTGATTAAAATGTGGCGACAGAAAGGGCCTGGTTCGTTTCACCCGAAGCCAGCCATTACGGCTGGTAGAAAAGTCGGACAACCGTCGCCGTCTAAGCCGATAAATCACCTAATGCCACCTAAATACCTACGAGGTCGGTTATTGTGTTTCATTCGATTCGTCCCGTTATGGCTAGCCTCGTCCCTGGGAACCGACTTCGGAGCGATTGCGTCAAAGGCGGTTGAATTGTCCGCTTGTCTTCATGGGAGTGACGATAACGGCAGGTAGCGTTATAACCATGATGCAACGCGAATCGGACAAAATCGTTACAATTCCACCTGTTCAGTGGGGTACCTGTTAATGGAAGCGGACGGGCCGGAGATTATAATCCGCTTATTACGCCGTGGGTAACAAAACGAACGTTCCAGTCTGCTTATATTGCCTACATTTACTTAACGCTAGCTGCCGATGCTGCTGTTATTGGCCGCCATACTGCGCTGGCAGTACGTAGGTCAGTTCCCGTAAGAAACCATTGATCCTCAACAAGTGGGTCACACAAGGGGTTGGTTCATGGCCATCCGTCGATCGCGTAGTCTATTGTCGAAGAAACGAAAGAATCGGCAGGAATTGCTGTCTTCCATGCATCGCAAGCCGCGACGCGACATGCATGTCGAGCGGTTGGAGGAACGTCAGCTGCTGGCGGGTGCCCAGCTGATCGGCATCCTGCCGAATGATGGTGCGTTGCTGCAAACCGGTGACATACGCAACATCGCGCCGGCCGATCTGACGTTTCGTTTCGATCAGGTCCAAGTCATTGATCCGGCGTCGTTGGGCAGCAGCACAGCGGCGGGCGGCATTCAGATCACGCGTGCCAATCTGGACGGCGTGTTCGCGCCGGCGAAGGTCTCCAGCGAGTTTGGCACGGGGGCCAGCGGCGTGTTGATCGAATTCTCGGCGGTTCGCTTAGGCGACGACCAAAACGGCATCACGCTCTCGATTACCAAGAGCAATTTTGGCGGACCGGGATTGCCGGGCGTCAGCGTCATCGGGCGGACGATCAACGTCAGTTTGAACGTCAATGCCAACAATCAGAGCACGGCCCAGGACTTGATCGGCGCCTTGCAGAACAGTGCCGAAGCCAGCAACTTGATCACTGCCCGCATCGTCCGCGGCTTGCCGTCGCAGAACATTGCGGCCACAGCGCCGGCCAACAGTTCGCTGGTGCTGACCGGCGCCAACGACATTGTCGTTCGTCCCGGGTATATCGGCGTGGGTGCCGAACCCGCGTTGAATGACGTCGTTTTCCGTTTCGCGGGTCAGTTACCGGATGACGTGTACCGCATCGACATCTTTGGAACCGGCGCGACGCCGTTGCGAAACGTTAACGGCGAGAGGTATTTGGACGGCCAGAATTCGACGGTGGTTTTCGAGTTGGATTTGGCGCCGCAGGTGATCTCCGTGGTTCCGCAGCCCGTCTTGCGTCGGGCCAACGGCAGTTTGGCGCAGGATCGGAACAAGATCGCCGTTTACTTCAACAACGATGACCTGAACCCGACAAGCGCCCAGAATCCGCAATTTTACCAATTGATTTACACCAACGATACGTTGGAAAACACCGACGATTTGGTGTTCAATCCCATCGCCGTTCAGTACAGTGCCGACAAAGACATGGCGCTGCTGACGTTTGCCTCGGATCTGGCGACGTTGGCGCCTCAGGGGCCGGGGACGTTTCGCTTGCGGATCGGCACCGACGAAGCGCAACCGGCGCCGCCCATCATGCTCACGCCCCAATCGACCAACCAGGGCCTCTACAACGGGGTCCCGATCGATTTCGTGGGCTTGCGCGAGCAATGGGGCCAGGCGCTCCGGATCGAGGTCATCGAGAGCGACTTGGGGTTTGACGCTCTGCCCCGGGTGAGCGTCTTAGACCACGTGATCACCGTCGAACTCAACGCCCATTCCGCGCCCGGCAATGTGAACAGCCCCAGCACGGCACAGCAGATGGTGGATGCGATCAACGCGCATTTCAATGTCGGGCTGCAAATCCAGGCCAGCGTCGATCCCGTGGCGGGCGCGACGGTGATCACCGGCGTTGCCCATGCGCCGGTGACTTTGATCGGTTTGGGGTCCAGCTACAACACGGCGAGCGACTTGGGGGTTCTCAACTCGCAAAACCTGATCGTTCGCGGGCTGATCGAGCCGCAAGTGTACCGCTTGGAACTGCCCGGGGGCAACGACGAGCCGGGGCATCGCCAATCACCGGTCGTACAGCACTTGCCGGACGGCAGCGCCGATAGGAACTCGGGCATCACCCGAATCGAATACAATTTCCGCTCGGACATTGGTTTCATCCGCGACTCGTTAGGCAACCCGCAGTCGGCGTTCAATATCATCAGCGAGACACAGAAGCGGCGGGCGCGGGAAGTGTTCCAGGTGTTGAGCGACCTGATCGGCGTCGAATTCGTGGAAACCGAGCGGGACGGACTGATCATCGCCTCGGGTGATACGTCGGCTTTTCGGCTCGACGGCCAGCCGTTGCGGGTGATGAGCGTCGACCTGAACGATCGCTTCAACGGCAGCTGGTTCCGCACGGCGATGGCCCAGGTCACCAGTTATTTGGGACTAGGCAGTTCGCCGGAATTGCCCGGTCTGGCGATCGGCGATTTGGACCTGAACACGGCGCTGCCTGGATTCGAGGTGCGGGCCAGTGACACCGACCTGGACTTCGGCAACCGGCTCGAGCCGACGGTGATGAGCGACCAGGACCTGCTGCATCTGCGGCACTTGTATTTCCCGGAAAGCAAGGACATCGACCTGTTCCGGTTTGAGCTGTTGCCCATCCCGGGCCGGCCGGACGCCGACGGGCGTTTGATGATCGAGACGATGGCCGAGCGGCAGCTGCAGTCGAGCTTGCTGGACACGGTGATCACCCTGTGGCGGGCTAACCCTGACGGCAGCTACGAGTTGATCGCGCGGAACGACAACTACTTTGGTCGCGATTCGTACCTGGAACTGGACTTGGGTGCGGGCGTGTACTATGTGGGCGTCAGCGCCAGCGGCAACGACGAGTACGACCCGATCATCGAGGATTCAGGCTTTGGCGGGACGACGCAGGGCGAGTACGAGTTGCGGCTGAACTATCGGCCGGACGCGACCAACTCGATCTTCGATGCGGACAACCCGAACAACGCTGCCACCTTCCTGGACGGCGACGGAGATGGCGTTCCGGGCGGCGTGTACAATTTCTGGTTCCGCACCCAAACGCCGCAAAACACATTATTCGTGGACAAGTCGGCGGCCAACGGCGGCACGGGCGCGATCGCGGCGCCGTTCAATAACCTGCAAACGGCCCTGGCCGCGGCGCAAGCGGGCCAGATCGTCCGCGTCGTGGGCACGCTGGGGCTGGATGGCAAGATCGAGACGCTGGCCGACAACCCGGCCTATCAGATCGGGTTCAACACGTTGGGGTCGGCGTTGCCGGATGGTGCGTCGCTGGAGATTCCCCGCGGCGTGACCATGATGGTGGATGCGGGCGCCATTTTCCAGATGCGCCGCGCTCGGATCGGGGTGGGCAGCAGTTCGGCCGGTATCGACCGTAGCGGGGGAGCACTGCAGGTGTTGGGGACGCCGATCCTGCTGACCGACAGCAACGGTAATGGCACCCTCGACATCAACGACGCGGTCGTGCTAAACGCCAGCGGCGCACGGGCGCCCGGCAGCGTGCATTTCACCTCGTACAACGACCAGACGATCGGCCTGGATACGAACCCGTTCATCACCACGCCGGCCAGCGGGGATTGGGGCGGCCTCGAGTTCCGCAGTGACGTCGACCGCACGCAGGGTTACTTCCAGTGGGCGGATGAAGGCATCTTCCTCAACTACGTCAACCATGCCGACGTCCGTTACGGCGGCGGCAGCGTGCTGATCAACTCGGTGTCCCGAGTGATCAACCCGATTCACATTACCGATGGCCGGCCCACCGTCACGTACAATACCATCTCGTTCAGCGCCGACGCATCGATGTCCGCCAGTCCGGACAGCTTTGAGGAGACGAATTTCCATGCTCCGCGTTACCAGCGGATCGCTTTTACCTCCGATTTCGCCCGGATTGGCCCCGAGATTCACCACAACCGCTTGATCAACAATTCCGTCAACGGTCTGTTCGTGCGGGTGGGCACCGAAGCCGGCAGCATTGCCCAGAAGATGAACGTCTCGGGCCGCTGGAACGACACGGACATCGTCCATGTGATGAGCGAAAATCTGGCCATCGCGTCCCAGCCCGGGGGGGCTTTCGAGCGCAGCACCGCGCCGCCCGTGAACTTGGTGGTTCAGACGCCAGTCAGCACCACCGTGGGAACCTTGGGCAGCGTCGGCACGAACACGAAATACACGTACAAGCTGACCTACGTCGACCGGTTTGGCTTTGAAAGTCCCGCGTCGACCGGCATGACGCGGACGATCACGGCGGCCAACGTCGCCGCGGGGCAGCGTTCGCTGCGGTTCACGCAGTTGCCGACCGCCCCGGATCCCTACACGGCGCGGCGATTGTACCGTAGCGAGAATGACGGCCCGTTCGTGCTAGTGGCCCAGTTGAACCGGACGGACACGACGTTTGTGGACAGCGGCAAGACGCGGGGCGGTGTGCTGCATTTGCCGCCCATCGGGGCCGTGACGCGGACGCCCCAACTCGGCGGCACCTTGGAACCGGGCAACTACCGGTATCGCATCACGTACGTCGATGCGTTGGGCAAGGAATCGCTGGCTTCGGACGCCACGCTCGGTGTGACATTGGACGGCAACCCCACCGCGTTGGGACTGCCCGGTCATGGGGCGGTGCTGTTGGACGGACTGCCCACGCCGCACGTCTCGGGCAACTATGTGGCTCGCCGCATCTACCGCAGCACCGGCACGGGAACCACGCCGTACCAGTTGGTGGCCGAAATCGACGCCACGTCGGCGTCGTTCCTGGACGACGGGACGACCGACTCGTCCGCCGTCCTGGACGATTCGATCCATCAAGGTCGGCCGAACGGCCGTTTGGCCGTCGATCCGTCGGTGGTGGTCAAACTGGACGGGGCTCGTTTCGAATTGGAGCTGGGCGCCCAAATGATCGCCGAAGGCGCCGCCGGGCGGAGCGTTGTCTTCACATCGGTCGCCGACGATCGCTACGGCGCCGGCGGGACCTTCGACACGGGCAACGACGGCGCGATCATTGCGGGCTCGTCGAACGATCCGCGTGCCGGCGATTGGGGCGGGATCTACGGCGGCCATCTGTCGAACGTCAACATTGATCACGCGGTGTTCGCTTACGGCGGCGGTGTGACGCGCGTCGAGGGGAGCTTTACGGCGTTCAATGTGATCGAGGTCATGGACCACGCCGAAGCCCGGATCGCCAACTCGGTGTTCGAGTTCAACGCGCGCGGCCAGGGCGGACAGGGCGAGGCCGACCGGTTCGGCCGCGGCTTCAACACGCCCGGCGTGATCTTTGTCCGGCAGGCTCAGCCGGTGATCTACAACAATGTCTTCCGCAACAACCCGGACGACGATCCCGCCACGCGGCAGACCAATCACCTGCTGGCGACTCCGGTCATCAGCATCAATGTCAACGCCTTGAACTACGTCTACAAGCGGGATACCGGCCGCACGACCGGTCCCGTCAATCGCGCCGCAGGTTATCGCGACAACCAGGGTCCCCTGATTCTCGACAACCGCTTGGACGACAACGAGATCAACGGGATGGTGGTCCGCGGCCAGACGTTGACCACGCAGAGCGTCTGGGACGACACGGACATTGTCCACGTCCTGTTCAACACCGTGTACGTGTCCGACTTCCATAGCTTCGGCGGCTTGATGCTGGCCAGCAGTCCAACCGAGAGCCTGGTGGTCAAGCTGTTGGGGGCCAACGCCGGGTTTGTCGCCGACGGCATCCCGCACGAGATCCAGGACCGCATCGGCGGGATCATCCAGATCTTAGGCCAACCCGGCTCGCCCGTCGTGCTGACGTCGCTGCGCGACGACCGCCACGCAGCCGGCACGCGTCCGGATGGCAACCCGCAAGGCGACACGAATAACGACGGCAGCTTGACCACCGCCCGGCCCGGCGACTGGAACAGCATCCGGCTGGACAAGTACAGCCACGACCGCAACGTCGAGACGCTGTACGAACACGAAGCCCGCGACGTCAACTCGCCGGGTCCCAACGGCGCGCCCGATTCGGCGCAACTGCTGGGTCTGGTAGCACCTCGCGAGTACGGGGGCGACGAGAACCGGCGGCTGGGCTTTACCGTCAAGGGATTTTTGTCCGACGCCAAGGACCTGGACGTCTACAGTTTCAAAGGGATTCCCGGGACCGAGATCTGGATCGATATCGACCGCACCACGATGGCCTTCGATCCGGTCATCGAGGTGCTGGACAGCAACGGCCAGGTCGTGGCCCGCTCGATCAGTTCGCTCCGCGAGCAATTGAATCCTAATAACTACCTGGAACCACGGCAGCGCGACGACGACAATCTATCGGCGAGGGAACTGGCGGACGTCAACTTGCTGGCTGGCGAAGGCCGTTTGATGCAGAAGACGCCGCAGATACCGACCAAGGACTTCTACACCACGAATCCACGGGACCCCGGTTTGCGGTTGCTGTTGCCGGGCGTTGCCAATCCGGAAGATCCGGAACGGCCGTTGACGTATTTTGTTCGGGTGCGGAGCAACAGCCCAAATCTGAACAACTTGGCAGGCGGTTTGACCTCGGGCGCGTACCAATTGCAGATTCGCTTGCGCGAGTTGGACGAAATCGGCGGTTCGACGGTCCGCTATGCCACGATCGCCTTTGCATCCAACGGCATCGAATTGTACGGATTGCCGGCGCATTCGCCGCTGACCGGCGAGGCCGCCGAGGACGGCTCGTTCAACAACAACACGCAGAACGCGCAACGGCTGGGCAACCTGCTCAGTTCGGACCGCAATACGATCTCCGTGGCTGGCGTGATGAACCGCCTGGAGGACGGCAACCCGAACACGCCCGATGTGGATTTCTACGAGTTCGATATCGCGTTTCTCGACCCCGACATCCTGCCGACCTATCCGTTCCTCACCTATCCGGTCGTATTTGACATCGACTATGCCAACGGCCTGACGGATCGGCCCAACACGTCCATGCAGGTCTACCGGTTGATCGATGTCAATGGGACGCCCGACGATCGCAGCGACGACATCTACCGGCTGGTCTACACAGCGCGGGACGGCAATATTGCGGAAGATCGGCCGGCCACGCCGGGACAGTCGGACTTGGACGACTTGTTGCGCGGCAGCGTCGGTGGCGGCGATCCCTTCCTGGGCGTCGTCGATTTGGCGATTATCCAGCCGCTCGGCGAGCCGTTCAAGCCTTATCCCCACGCTACTTTTCGCGTGGCGGTTTCCCCCGACACGTGGATGCCGGACGACCTGAATCAGTTCACCTCGATGGTTGCGGCCAATCCCCTGTTGCGGCTAGAGCCGATCCAAACCGTCCGCCGGATTGCCGAGGACCACATCGAGGTGGGTAATACGTCGACCAATGATCCACCTCAGATCCCCGTGCTGTGGGGCGCCGAGTCCTTTGTGCCTTATCATCTGGGCGACGTGGTACTGTACCTGACGCGCAATGGAGGCTTGCCCGGCGACGCGACGTCAACGACCTTGTTGACGGTCGATCCGTTTACGGGCATTCAAGAGACCGTGATGACCGCTTTTGGGCACGAGACCGCGGACATCGCAATGCATCCCAACGGCTGGTTATACTCGTACCGGCTGTCGGAGAACGAGCCGTTTCCCTGCTATCCTCAAGACGCCGCATCGGGCAATTTCCTCTCGGTCAGTCCGCGGGACGGTTCGGTGAGCGTCGTGCGCGACGACGGCATTGTGACCTACATTGAAGATCCGGACAATCCTGGCCGGTCCATCATCTCGCACGACTGTCCGCCCCGGGTGGGAGACGGGATCGAGTTCAATGCGATCACCGTGTACAGCAACCAGGACGGGCTGGCGGTGGGGCAGCGAGGCTTCTCTTCCTCGCCGAATCTGCTGCCTGGCGTCGAGATTATCCAGAACATCCTGTACCGCTTTGTGGCGGACCCGACCAGTCCGACTCAGGGCCAGGCGGTCAGTACGCCGCAGACCAACAAGGCGGACACGGCGACGGAGTCGATCTACACCGGCGCGGGGACGCAGATCCGCGAGCGGGGCGAAGTGCTGACAGCCCCGCGGTTGGAACTGACCTACGCGTCTGGCGGACTGCTGACACCTCCGATCGGGCCCCCGGTGCAACCGGCCCAGCAGAACATCCAGGACGGCCAGTATTTCACCGTCGTGGACGGCGCCAACCAGACCACGTTTGAATTCGACACCGGGCCGGAAGTCACCCAGTTCATCAACGTGGCCGGCGACGTCTCGATCCGGGACGGCAATTTCTTTCAACTGGACGACCACATCTTCCAGATGGACGTCGGTTCGGTGATCGAGATCTTTGGCAGCGGGGCGATGGTGGACGGGGCAGTCGTGACGGTGAACGACGGCCGGATTAGTGTGAGTTTCGAGTTTCGTTGGGACCGCGGGCAAGGCACGCCGCCTCGTACCGATCCGAATGCGACGGAGATTGCCGTGGGCGGCGGCACGACGGCCCTGCAAATCGCCAGCGACTTGGCGGCCGCGATCAATGGTAGCGCCCTGAATATCATCGCCCATGCGCCCGGGCGGCGAGTCTCGATGGAAGGCGATTTCGCCGTGTCCGTCTCGCCCGGCGCCAACGGGGTGCGGGCGCGCGGCACTGCCGGCGCGGCGCCGATTTTGCAAGGCATCAATGGGTCGCAAATCCGCGATGGCGATAATTTCTTCCTCAGTAGCGGCGGCTACTTCCAGAAGTTTGAGTTCGACACCGGATACACGCTGATCACTCCGGTTCGCTACCTGCTGCAAATGCCTACCATTGGCGGCCGGGCAATCAACGACGGCGAGCGATTCACAATCGGTAATTCGGCCACCGGCGTCAGTCTGACGTTCGAGTTCGACCGCGATGGACGGGTGTCGGTGCCAGCGGCCCAGGTGATCAGCTACTCGGTTTCCGACACGGCGGACCAGTTGGCGGCCAAGATCGTGGCGGTGATCGGCAACCCGGTCCTGCAGTTGAATCTGGACCCCACGGCGCAGCCTGGCGGGGTCGTCCATCTGGGCAGCACGGCGGCGAATTCGCTAAACACCTCCAACGCGCCCAGCATCACGTCGCGCGGCGTGGCGGGCGGCATTACCGAAGGCCAGGTCTTCCGGATTGGCGACGGCTTTCGGACGGTGCGGTTCGAGATGGACAGCGACGGGGTTTTGGCGGATCCCGCCCACGTCCCGATCGCGTTCTCGCAGGCCGCGACCCACGACCAGATCGGAGCCAATATTGCGGCGGCGATTCTCGCGCAAAACCTCGGCCTGACACCGACTTATCTGGGCGATGGCCTGGTACACCTGGGCGGCGACGACGGTATTCCGGCCGGCAGCCGCAACCACGTGCTGGACACGTCCACCGCTGCGAATATCTCCGACAGCGGTCGACCGGGGGTTAGCGACCCGACTGCGGTGCCGATCGAATTCATCATTCCCGGACCGAGCTTCACCGCGGCCCAGGTCATCAGCCGCATTGACGTGGCAATCCAGCAGGCATCGGGGAACAAGCAGGTCCAACAGGCCTTGGCCGGCAATCAGCTGGCGGATGGCCTCACGTTCTCGTTCGTCAGCCACGGTCGGAGGTACACCTTTGAATACGATGACGTGCGGTATGGACCGGCGGGCGTGGCCGTGGGGAACTTCCGGATTGCTTTTGATCCCGGGGATCCCAACGCCAATCCGGCCATCCCGGCAACCGCTGCGAATGTCATGGCCCAACGGATCGCCGGGGCGGTCCAGGCGGCCATCCCCAGCGCCGTCGTCCGCGTGGGCATCCGCGACCGCGTGGTGATCGAGGAATACGGAATCGACTTCACGACCCAATCCGTCAACGATCGGATCGTGATCAATGGCGACCGGATTCTCTTTACGCCGGGAACGTCGGCGATCCGGGACATCACCAGTTTTGGACTAGGGTTCACGCTGATCACCAACGTGGAAGAGTCTTACGACATCTACAACCCGAATCCTCGGCTGACCCCCTTCCTGCCGTCGGATTACACGGTGCAGCCGTCCGCTCCGCCGCCTCCGGGTCGGAACATGACCGATCACATCATTGCCACGCGGGTGGCTGCGGTCGTCGGTCCGGTGATCGACGTCGACCTGACGGACGGGGCCTGGGGTGCGGGTGGCTTCCTGAATCGGATCAATTTCCCCGACGCGAAGAACGCCGATTTCTCCGGCATGAGCACACCGGGCTTGCCGCAGGTCTGGCGTCCGGTCGCCACCAGTTCGCACGGCGTGTCCTCGGGCAACGTGCGGGTGCCCGTGCTGGCCGACGACTGGCCGGAGAACCATGTTGTCGATCGCGACATCAACGGGGTCGCTGATGGTCCACCGGTGCTGGGATTGGCCAACCGCGTGGCCAATGTGATCAACCGGACGCTGAACAACCCGTTCGGGATCGTCGCCGCCGCACGGGGATCGTACGTGCGTTTGAATCGCGGCAGCATTATCAATAACTCGTCGATTATCGCCAAGGGCGAAGGTCCGGGCGGCCAGGTGACCGGCATCGCCACGCTGAACGGGCAAGTCTACGCCGTCAGCGACCAGGGCGGCCTGTACCGGATCAATGATCCTTTCAACACCGTCGGGAATGACGACGACGTGCGGACCACGTACATCGCCACTTCGCGCGAGGATCTACTGGGCATCCGTTTTTCCGGCTTGACCGCCGGTCCGCCGAACGTCGAGAACGGGGCCTATCGCAACCTGCTATTCGCCACGGATTCGGCGGGCAGACTGTACGCCTTCAATACGGCGGGCGAAGCCCAGCCGGTGTTCGTCAACGGCGCGACCAGTGTCAGCACGGGCCCGCATGCGACCGAGGTCCGCGGATTGGCGTTTTCGACGCTGGATACGAACCTGTTCCATCGGACGCCAACAATCGGACCCCAATTGGTGGCTGCCACCCCCATGGACGTGCGACTGGGGATCGCCAACCAGGTTGGCAACCTGATCGCGGTCGACAAGCAGCAATTCACTCCCGGCCACGAAAACTACCAGAACGGCACTGCCAGCATTCACTTCGGCCAAGGCAACGTGGCCGGGGCGCCCCGCAGTTACGATTTTCCGGGCGGCGCCCAGGGATCGATGGTCAGCAACGAATTCAGCCTCAAGGGCTACGCGGCTGCCGACAAGCCCGTGCTGTACTTCAGCTACTACCTGGACACGGAGAACGACAGCAGCGAACCGGTGAATTCGGCTTCCAGCCGCATGATGCGAGATGCGGTCCGCGTCTACATCTCGGACAACAATGGGGATTGGCAACTGCTGGCCACGAACAATTCATATCGCGGCAACGGTCTCGTTGACGACGAACTGCAGGACTTCGATGCGGCTTATCGCGCGGCCCGGGCGGCGGACGATCCGAACCAGTATTTCGACGTCCAGGAGTTGTTCGACGGTGACCGCGTCCAAGGCGTGAACGTCGACGACTGGCGTCAAGTCCGCATTCCTCTGGATCAGTACACCGGCCGGACCAATCTCCGGTTGCGCGTCGATTTCAGCACGGCCGGCGATTTGAACGTCGGCAACGCGGCGGCGGGCGAAGAGATTCGCGCCGTCGCGGGAATCTTCATTCAGGACGGCCAGACGGCGCAAATCGGCCCGTACGTGCTGGAGTTTGACAGCGGCCTGACGATCGTGGCCCCGACGGGAGCTGCCATTCCCGTCAACGAAGAAATGACCTTGACGGACGAACTGGGCAACACGGCCGTGTTGCGGTTCGTCAGCAACACGCTCACCTCGTCGGACATGGTGGTCACCGATGGTTCGCGGTTGTTTGATGGCGACGTGTTCACCATCAGCGACGGCACGACGATCCGTTCCTTCGAGTTTGACAGCGGCTTTATCCTGACCGTGCCGACAACGGGCAGCGGCGGCATCAATGACATGGACATTTTGCTTGTCGATCTGGACGGCGACGGCCCGAATTTGCCGATCGCCTTCGAGTTTGACAAGAACGGTGTGCTGATCGATGTCGACGGCATCCCAGGCCCAGACAATGGGACCAATATCATCAATGTGGCCGACGATCTCACGATCCTCGTGCCGTTGACGGGTGCGCAGATCGGCGACGGCGATATGATGAGTCTGTCGAACGGGACGACGACCTATACATTCGAATTTGACAAAGACGGTACACGGATCAATCCGGCCAATCTGCCCATCAATGCGGCCAACAATCGCACGCTGCTGCTGCCCGCGGCCGGCGGCGGGGTGGGGGGCGTGCAGGACGGCGAGACGTTCCGCATCGATCCCGACGGTCTGGGGGCGATCGCTCCCGTGGTGTTCGAGTTTGACAGCAACGGAGTGGCTAGCGCTCCCAATGTGATCCGGTTCGACCATTTCACTACGCAGGACGTCCTCGCGGAACGCGTGGCAACGGCCGTCATGGGCCAGTTTGGCGTGTTGCAGTTGAACGCCAAGAATCTGGGCGGCGGGATCGTGGTACTGGATAATACGACGTTCCGAACGGTGGTTGACGCGACGACGGCGCCGAGTATCGCCGCCGGCTTCACGCCGCCGACCCGGGACGAAATGGCCGAGCGCATCATCGTCGCGTTGGACGGCGCCGACGGGCTGAACAACGGCCAGGTACTGGGGCTGACGCTGCCGAGCATGGCGGCGGGTGAGGTGGTGAACGGCGCCATCGTATTGGGCGGTACGCGGCCGGTTCATGTGCTGAACACCGGCGGTCCGTTCGGCGTGACGCAGACTCGCACGGCCAAGTCAGCGGACGAGATTGCCGAGCGAATCGCCGATGCGATCAATGCGGGCTACAGCACGACGCCGCTGCGAGCGGCAGCCTTGGGAGATGGGATGCTGACGGTGCTGGATGCGGCGGGGGGAACCGAGCACACCATCGACGTGACCAATGTGCCCAGTCTCCGGCTAACGGGCACGCCCGGCGTCAATCCGCTGAACATCGCCGTACCGTTCTTCCCCACCGACACGGTCGATGAAATCATCAACGGTGGCCCGAACGTGGTGGTCGATCCGCCGCTGGCCGCCGGCGCGCGGCCGGGCTTGATCAGCGTCATCAACACGTCGGGGCTGAACGTTTCCGCCATGCAACTGGCGTTCCCGAACGACGATGTCATCGCACTGGACGGCACCTTGGTTCCGTCCAACACGGTGGCCTTCTCGCCGGGGGCGACGGCCCTGCGGCCGCAGGGCATCGTGCCGATCTACGTCGATCGCGTCCAGACGCCCAACGATGTGGCAGAACGGATTTTCCTGGCGATCGAGGATGCGGTGCGTCGTGGCCAGCTGGCCGCAACCGTCATCCCGCACATGAACGCCAACCTGGGATATGACAACCCCGCCGTCCGCCCGGAAGACTTCCGCACGAACCGGATCAACGTCGAAGGGCTGGCGAGTGTGACGTTCAGCTCCGGCCCGGCCTCGTCGGTCTTGATCGAAGGGCGGCAGGGCTGGAACGACCCGACGGCACGAGACCGGGCACTGGTTCCGTTCCACACGGACATGACTCGCATCCAAGTTGCCAATTCGCTCGATCGCGTGCTGGAGCAGTTATTCAGCAATCCGACGCTGGTTACCCAAACCGGACTGAGCTACCGCGACGGCGACACGTTCATGATCGAAGATGGCGTCCATGCCCCGGTGATCTACGAATTCGACAGCGGCTTTGTGCTGGCCGTGCCGCGGGGTGGCGGTTCGGTGGCCGACGGTGGCATCGAGGACGGCGAGTACTTCACGATCCGGGACTCGTCCGGCATGGTGGCGGCGACCTTCGAGTTCGACAAGGACGGACTCTTGACGCTGCCGCCGGGGACGGCGACGGCCGTGCCGATTCGGGAGACCGACAGCCCGTTGAGCATCGCGCGGACCCTTGTTCAAGTACTGCAGAACCATCCGTTGCGAGCCTCGCTGAACTTGACGCCTCGGCTGTTGACGGACAATCGGGTGCAAGTCGGCGGCTCGCGCGGGGCGGATCTGACGATTAGTCCGGGCAGTGCGCTCGTGCTCGAAGCGGCTCGGCCGGGCACGGCGCCGGCGGTGACGCTGCAGTTGCCCGCCACGCTGGCCATGCAGTTGCCGAATCCGTTGACGATTCACGTCCCGCCCAGCGGGATCCTGGACGGCGAGACGTTCGTCCTCTCGGACGGGCAAAATACCGTGACGTTCGAGTTCGAGAATATCTTCTTCGGCAATGGCGTTGCGCCGGGGAATCGTGCCGTTCCGTTCGCGCCCACCGATACGTCCGAGGCCATTGGCCGTGCGCTGGTTGCCGAGATCGCCAACTCCGGTCTGTTCGTCGAGCCCACGATGTTGGGCGGCACGGGCAACATCGACCTGGGCGGCAGCGCACGGTTTGGACTGCAGTTGCCGACGACGGCACCGAATAGTCTCCGACAGATCGGCCTGCTGTCGTTGCAAGTTCCGGCGGGCGGCGGCGGAGATGTCCGGGATGGTGATTACTTTACGATCACCCAGGGAACCACGACGTACATTTTCGAGTTCGAAGACATCGTCACCGTGCCCGGCGGGGACGGCGCGCACCGGATCGGTTCGATTCTGATCGGCTTCAATCCTGCGGACACTCAGGTCCAGCTGGCCAATCGCATTGTGGCTGCGCTAGCGAACGTTCCGGGTCTGGTCCTGAACCCCGTCCATGTGGGCGCGGGGGTGGTCAATCTGTCGCCTCCGGGCGCGGTCACCTTGGCGTTCCCGTTGGTTCCCAACGCGCTGTTCCAGACCGGCCCTTTGGCGCTGCAGGCGCCGCCCAGCGGCGGTGCCGCTGTTCGCGACGGCGACGAATTCACCATCAGCGAAGGAACCACGAACTTCCTGTTCGAGTTCGAGAACATCGTCACGGTTCCCGGCGGCAATGGCCCCAGCCTGGTGGGCTCGATCTTGATTCCGTTCAGCCCCCTGGATACGCAGGACCAGATTGCCGATCGGATCCTGGCGCGGCTGCGGGCGGTGTCCGGCTTGAATCTGAATCCGGTCAAGACGACCGGTGCGGCGCGGGTCCATCTGGGGTCCGTGGCGTACGATACCAGTCCGTTTACGCGGGTCACGCTGAACACTTCGGCGACGCACTTGTCCCAAACGGGCAGCAGCGACTCGCTGGTGGACGGCCAGCGGCTGTTCATTACCGATGGCACCACCGTCGCGACGTTGGAATTAACCATCGATCCCACCGTTTTACCGGGCAACGCACCGGTCTTTGTATCCGCCGGCAGTACGCCGCACCAGATCGCCAGCTCGATCATCCTCGAAATCAATCGTGCATCGCTGGGATTGTCCCCCCGGCATCTGGGCAACGGCCTGATTCACATCGGCGGCACCGAGTTGCACGATGTGGACACGACCAACGCTCCGGCGATTGCCAAGCTGGGGACGGGCGGAGCGGTGCCCGACGGTCAGGCGTTCTTTGTGACCGAGGGGGCGGTGACCAAGCGGTTCGAGTACGACAAGGATGGCACGGTAACACCGGGCAGCATTCCGATCATCATCACCGACGCCATGACCCGCGACGAAATCGCCTTGGCCACCGTCTCGGCGATGTCGCCGGGCGTGTCCTTCCTGGGCATCGTCCCGACCTACTTGGGCAACGGCCTGATTGACGTGGGCGGCAATGACGAAAGCGACGTGCTGACGCTGAGCACCAGTTTGGAGATCGACCCGGCGTTTCCGCCGCTGCAGTTCCGCGTACCGCAGCCCGGCGGCGGGGCGGGTGGCGTCATCGATCAGGAGACGTTCACGATCCGTGACTTGGTCTCGGGCACCGACTACGTGTTCGAGTTTGACAACAACGGGGTCGTGGTTCCGGGCCGTCTGGCGATTTCCTTCCAGTCCACCAATACGCAAAACCAGATCGCGCAGCGAATCGTGCAGGCGGTGGCGAATAACGTTCGCGGCCTGTCTCCGGTCACCCTGGGCGACGGGATCGTGAATCTGGGTGGCAATCCGTTGGACTTTGAACTGGTCTTTGAGGACGCCTTGCCGTTGGTCGCCAGCGGAATGCGGGGTGCTCAGACGCCACATATCCAGGTACGATTTTCCCCCAGCGACGATTTCACCGCGCACGACGTGGCGCTTTCGATCGTCACCTCGATCAACGGGACGCTGTCCTTGGACGTCCGGGCCACGGCTGGCGCGGCCCAGACGGCCGACCAGCGGCGCGTAAGTCTGGTCCACACGTCGGCCTTTCCGTGGGACATTCAGTTTACGTCGAACGTTGGTGCGGCGCTGCGGTTGGAAACGCCCGTGGACATCGTCAAGCAGGATCGGGATTTGCTGCGGATCATCGGCCGCACCGTCGTCGATCCGGGCCCCTTGGGTTACGACGCGATTCACCCCGACGATTTCTTCACGATCGACCCCAACACCCACTTGCCGGGCGACGCGTTCAGCGGCTTCAATTCGCCCGCTCGGGGCCAGGACAACATCTGGGAAGGGCTGTACCTGGACGATTTCATCATCGGATTTGCGGAACGCGGCGAAGCGGTGAGCAATGCGGCGTCCCGGGCCACGTCGAGTTTCGTCGCCAATCCGGACGGTCAAGGCCGGACGGAGGGCCCGTACCAGCTGGAGATCCGGCCGGGTCCCAACGTCAGCTCGCCCCTGTTGCGCAGCTTTGATACCAACGATCGCATGGGCGTCGGCCAGACGCTGATCGTGCAGCGCGGATTGGACATCGCCGACGGCCAGACATTCACGCTCAGTGACGGCGTGCGGCACGTGGTGTTCGAGTACCTGGACACGACGATTCCCAACAACGAGCCGGAGCCGGGGCGGTTGGCGATTCCGTTTACCCCCGCCGAACCGGATTACGTGATCGCCCAGCGCGTCCGCGACGCGATCAACGGCCCCGACGCTCAAGCGGTGCTGGATGTAACGGCGGCCATCGCCGACGGCACCCTGATGGGTCAAGGCAGTCCGATGTACAGCACCAGTGCGCGGGTCAATCTGTTCGGTCCCGTGACGCTGTACGTTCATGCCAACGACGTGCGGGAAGAGAACGATTCGCTCGCGACAGCGACGCCGACGGGGATTGTGGGGCTGGATTCGGCGCCGTTCATCGGTCGCGGCTACATCGGCGACAACGAGAACTTCCCGCTCCGCCGCGGACTGGACGTGGACTTGTTCCGCGTCGACCTGGCGGCGCGGCAGGTGTTGCGAATCGACGTCGACGCCTTTGAGATCGGTTCCAACCTGGATGCCTACCTGCGGATCTTCGACCAGAACGGCAACGAGGTTGCCTTCAGCGACGACGCCCGGGGCCCCCTGGAGTTCGCTCGTTTCGACCCGTACTTCGAGTTCGAGCCGGTTCAATCCGGAACGTATTACATCGGCGTCAGCGGTGTGAACTACCGCAACGGCAAGTACAACGCGGACGACAACATCGCCTACGACCCGACGCGGCCGGGCAGCGGTGTCGAAAGCGGCACGACGGGCTTTTATCAGATCGAGATCTCGTTCGGCCGTTCGACCCACGCCGATTTCATCCTGTTCGACGAGCGGGGCGATTCCAATCTGTTCCGTGATCAGGGCCAGGTCTTGATCTTTGGAAACATGATCACCGATTCCGCCCAGTACGGCATCGTTTCGGCTGCCGCCCGGCGCGAGGGCCAGGACAGCGATATTCCGCGAATGGGGCCGGTGCGGAACACGCCCAAGTTGAACACCGAAAGCTTGGCTCCCGGCGTCGTCATCATGAACAACGTGTTGGCGTACAACACCCAGGGCGGGATTCGCTTTGCCGGCGACACGAACCCTGGCACGCAGCAGACCGCCGCCGTGCCCTTCGGCCGGATCGTCAACAACACGATCTACGGCGGCGTGCAGCCGAATCCGGAAGCCGCGCCGGTGGACGTTGTCTTCATGATCGCCACCTCGGCGGGCATGGCCAATGATATCGTTGAATTGCGGCGGCAGATCGACAAACTCGATGCCCAGATGCGGGCGGCGAATCTGGACGCGCGGTACGGCTTGGTAACTTTTCCAGCTAACAATCCCAACAGCGGCGCGCAACAGATCCAGGATCTGGTCACGTTCACGACCTTCGTGGCCCCTGGCAGTCCGTTCAATACCTTCCCGACGTCGGGCGCCACCGAATACGGCAGCCAGGCGGTCTTGGAGGCCCTGAACGCCATCAATCCGGCGACGACGTTCTCGTATCGCGTGGGCGCAGAGATCCTGAACATCATGATGACGGACGAGGACGACGACAGCCCAGCGACGGAGTTCACAGCGGCCTTGACGGCTTTGCAGACATCCACGGCGTCGTTCTTCGGCATCACGCTGGACCCGAATTCCCCGTTTGCCGGAAACACGGCGGAAAGATACGGCCAATTCGCCCGGCAATCCGGCGGCGCGCTGTTCAGTATCAATGCTTTCCGGCAGAGTCCCAGCACGTTCTTCAACGGGTTCTCCCAGGCCATCGTGGGGACGCTCAGCGGTGGGCTGGGCGTGGGGATCACCGTGGAGAATAACGCCAGTCCGACCTTGTTGAACAACATCGTCGCCGGGCTGGCGACGGGGATCAACGTGGACCTCAGTTCGCAACAGGCGGGCACCGTGATCGGCGGCACGCTGTACCAAGGCAACCAAGCGAACCTGAACGCCGCGTTCTTGAACGAAGATTTCCGGATCGAGTTGAACACCGCCGATCCGCTGTTTCGCGACGTGGCCAGCCGCAATTTCTACTTGGCGCCGCTGTCCCCGGCCATCGACAGCTCGGTGGGCTCGTTGCTGGAACGCTTCGATATCCAGCAGGTGAAGAGTTTCCTGGGGATTTCGGCCTCTCCGATCCTGGCTCCAAAAACCGATCTGACCGGACAGCTGCGGGTGGACGACCCCAGTGTCGAGACGCCTGCCGGGTTCGGCGAATTCGTGTTTGTCGACCGCGGCGGACTGGACCGCTCGGACTTCGTCGGCCCGACGGTCGTGGCGATCAGCCCGCGCGACAATGACGCGGACGGACTGGACCTCAATTCGGCGACGGCCGTCCTGGAATTGGACGGCTCGGTAACTCAATCCAGCTTCCGCATCCGTCTGGTCGACGGCGTGCCGCCCGCCGACCCGAATCTCGGCTCGGGCGTGGAGGATCTTTCGGTCGTCTCCAGTAACGTGATTCTCAAGCGAGACGGGATACCGCTGGTGGACGGAATCGATTATTCGTTCAGCTACAACAGCACCAGCGACACGATCGTGCTCACTCCGTTGGCCGGGATCTGGCAGCCGAACCGGATCTACACCGTCGAGATCAACAATACGGACCACTTCCGCGTGGTGAACAAGTCGGGAACGGACCTGAGCGACGGCGATGCGTTCGTGGTGCTGGATCGGACCGGCCGCCGCGAGAGCTTCGAGATCGACATCGGCTACACGCTCAGCGTCCCGCAGACGCTGACGCTGGTCGTGCCCCAGGCCGGCGGCTCGCTGGGCGGCATCGCCGACGGCGCATCGTTTACCGTGCGGCGAACTGTCCCCGGGATGCCGGTCAAGACGGCCGTCTTTGAGTTCGACAGCAACAACGTCTGGACGGACAACAACCTGGACGGAATTCCGGACAATTTCTTGATCCGCTTCAACGTGGCCAGCACGCCGGAGCAGATCGCCGAAGCCATGGTCGAGCAATTGATCTTCGCCGACATGGGATTAAGCCCGCGTCATATCGGCGAAGGCATCGTCCACTTGGGCGCCACCGAGATCCATCGCGTCGACAAGAATCGGGCTCCAACCCTGACATTGCTTCCGGTGTCCGCCCAGCAATCCGGGCAGGCCATCGGGTTGGCGGACGGGGACAGCTTCTACGTGGATGACGGCACGAAGATCGTGACCTTCGAGTTGGACAATAACGGCCAGCGCGTCGATGCGAACGCCGACGGCCTGCCGGACAACCCGGATGCGACGCTGATTCCGTTCCGAGCGTCGGACACGAACGCCGAGATCGCCGCCCGCATTGGGGCCGCGATCGAATTGGCCAAGCTGGGGTTGGATGCGGTCCCGATCGGGGACGGGCGAGTCCATTTGGGCGGCGTGCCCTACGTGCATATCGTGGACGTGTCACGGAGCCGCCTGACCCTTACCGGTCAGCCTGGCGTAAGTCCCGCATTCGGGTTGCGTATCCCGTCGCGAGCCGGCGCTCCGCGGATGTTCGACGACGGCAGCGGGACGCCCTACCTCAAGGACGGGGACAAATTCACGATCAGCGACGGGACGCGGACGATCACGTTCGAGTTGGACGATTTGGACGCCCCTGTCGGCGGTGGGCTGACCACGGCGCCGAATATCGTGGTGGCCTACCACAGCTCGCGATACGGACTGCGGATTCCCACCAACGCCAACGGGACACCGCGGGTGACCAACGACGGCAGCGGGCGCCCGTTCCTGTTCGACGGCCAGACGTTCACGATCGCGGATGGTACGCGGACGGTGACCTTCGAGTTCGACGATTTGTCCCGCAGTCCCGGTGTTACTGGGGCGAACGTCGCGGTCCGATTCCGCAGCGACACCGGCACGACAAACGACATTGCGGTAGCGATTGTCGCGGCGATCCGATCGACCGCGCTGACAGGCCTGAATCCGGAAAACCAAGGCCGGGGTATCGTCCTGCTGGGCGAACCGCTGGACGGCACGTCGCAGCATATCGCGAACATCAATGGCAGCGGCCTCCGAACGGTCGGCCAACCGGGTGTCGAGTCCGCGACGCTGGACAACCTGGCCAACGTGATCGTGGCAGCGATCCAGAATGCGCCGTTGTCCGGGCTGAATCCCGTCAACGCCGGGTTGGGAGTGGTCTTGTTGGGCGAGTTGACGGACGGCACCTCGCGGCACACGTTGGACGTTTCCCAATCGGGACTCGCGCGACTCGGAACCGCCGGTATCTCGGCGGCCATCCCTGTGCCCGTCCGATTGTACACCGAAGACTTTACGCGACCTCCGGAAGAACAGTTGGTCCCGTTCGACGGGACGCAAGTGGCGGTCGCGGTCATCGCGGCCATCAACGGCAGTGCGCTCGACGTCACAGCACAGCCGGCCGGGGGGGATGTGGTGCTGATCCGGGAAGCCTTGCAGCTGACCGATCTGGCCCCTGTGTTCGTCAGCAGCGAGCGGCGATTGCCGGTCGAGGACCGAGCCGGCAATCCTTTGAAAGCCAACCTGCTGTCGGGCGACACGCAGATGACGATCGTCGTCGGCAATGTCAACATGGACTTTGGCGACGCTCCGGAAACGGCGGGCGGCCGTTATCCGACCACTCTGGGCTTGAACGGCGCCGTCCACATCGTCACGGAACCCGCCCTGTACCTGGGCCAACGCGTCGATGCCGAACGCGACGGGCAGGTATCCGGCAACGCTCGGGGCGACGACGATGATTCGAACGGCTTCGCGGTCAGCACGGCGGGCACGCTGCGCGTGACCACCAGCGCGCCGCAGACGCCGGCGGTCCTGCAGTTGCCGCGACCGCTGACCTTGATCATCGACGGCGCGACGCTGACGGATGGCGCCATCTTTACCGTGACGAACAACGGCCGAACCGCAGCCTTCGAGTACGACAGCAACAACTCGCTGCAATCGGTCAGCTCGATTCGCATCCCGTTTGCGGTCACCGATACGTTGGAAGAAATCGCCCAGCGGACGGTGGCGGTATTGTCGGCGGCGGTTGCTCCGTCGGGCGATCCGTTGGGCCTGCTGCCGTCACACGCCGGCAACGGTGCGGTTCATTTGGGCGGCGACGGCGTCAGCGTGCTGCCCGGCCGGGGGTTGAGCGAAGCCGGATTGGCCAACCCCATCACGGATGGCGAAACGTTCACGATCGACGTGCCCAAGGCAGGCGGCACGGTCCGCTACACCTTTGAGTTCGACAACCGGACGTTGGCCACCGGCGTGGCCCGCGGCAACATTCCGGTATCGTTTGACAAGGGGACCACGCAGGACGGTTACGTTGAAGCGGTGCGGTTGGCCGTGCTGAGCGCTCGCTTGGGAATCGCCGCCACCAACTTTGGCAACGGCCAGTTGGAGCTGAATGGCGACGACGACGACGGCGTGGTCATGGGCGCCTTGAATCGAAACACCGTTACCGAAGTGACCGTCACGGCTTCGGCCGATGGGCTGCTGGATGCCTGGATCGACTTCAATCGCGACGGTGATTTTGACGATCCGGGAGAGCAGATTTTCGCCAGCCAGCAGCTCAAAGCCGGGCAGAATGTGTTCGAGGTGCGGACACCGGCCGATACCGTCGACGGTCAGACCGTCGCCCGTTTCCGCTTGAGCAGCATCGGGGGCTTGCGGTCCACCGGCTTGGCTCCGGACGGTGAGGTCGAGGACTATGTGGTCCAGATCATCCCCGGCACGCCGCCGATTGCGGTTGACGACCCGTTTGGTCCCAGCGATCCTCGCTCGTATCAAGTCAGCGAGAACGACGCGGGCACGACGGTTCTGCCCTCCGTCCTGATCAACGACTCGTTCACGACGCCCGGCGGTACGCTCTCGGTGCCCACGTACCAAAGTGTTTCGGCGCTGGGCGCAACGATCCTGATGAACCCGAACGGCACCTTCCGTTACGATGCCAGCGGTTCCGCCATCCTGCAATCTCTGGATGAAGGCCAGACCCGCTTGGACACGTTTTCTTACCGAGCCTCGGACGGGACATTCCTGTCGACCGCCGCTACCGTGTCGGTTACCGTGCTGGGTCGCAACGATCCTCCGACGGCCTTTCCCGATACGGCGTTCACCGACCAGAACAGGACGATCGACATTAACGTGACCGCCAACGACGTGGATCCGGAAGGTCACCCCTTGACCGTGACCGGCGTCAGCGGCGGAATCGGACAAGTGACCATCGTTCCCAGTCTGAATCAGGTTCGCTACAATCCGAACGGCAAGTTCAACCATTTGAACACCGGCCAATCGGCCACGGATACGTTCACCTATCAGGTCTCGGACGGCCGCGGCGGGGTCTCCACGGGGTCGGTGGTGGTCACGATCTTTGGTCTGAACGATCCGCCGGTGGCCGTGACGGACTCTGGCCAGACGACAGAGCAAAGCCCGGTCACGATTCCGGTGCTGGCCAACGATTACGATCCGGAGGGCACCAAGCTGACCGTCACGGGCGTGCAATTGGTCGGGACCAAAGGTCTAGTGACCGTGAACGCGATGGGTTCGTTCGACAACACGGTGACCTACAATCCCAACGGCAAGTTCGAATCGCTGGGGGTCGGCCAAACCGCGACGGACACGTTCCGGTACGTCGTTCGGGACGAGGACGGCTTCACCAGCGTCGGCACCGTGACGGTGACGATCAACGGGCTGAACGACGCCCCGACGGCCGTCAACGACGTGGCCAGCGTGGCCCGCAACGGTACGGTGACGATCAGCGTGTTGGCCAACGACACGGACATCGACGGCGACCCGTTGACGGTGACTTCCGTCAATCGTACCATTCTCGGCACGCGCGGCACCGTCGTCATCAACCCGAACAGCACCGTTACCTACAATCCCAACGGTCAGTTCGACAATCTGAAGATCGGCCAGATGGCCACGGATCGCTTTACCTACACCATCAGCGACGGCCAGGGCGGCACGGCGACGGCTGTGGTCACCGTGAACGTGTTTGGCGCCAGCGAACCGCCCGTTGCCGTCGACGATCGCGTGACGATCAACGAAGACGAATCGGCGATCATCGATGTGCTGGCAAATGACCTGGACGATTTCGGGCCGCTGACCGTGGTTGCCATCGACGCCACCGGGCTTCGCGGCAGCATTCTGATCAATCCGCTCAACCAGCCCAACAACCGGGTGATCTATAGCCCGGATGGTCAATTTGATGAGTTGCGACCCGGCGAAACCGCCACCGAGATCTTCACGTACACGGTTAGCGACGGCACCGGCTCGGACGTCGGCACGGTGACGGTGACGATCCGCGGGATCAACAATCCGCCGATCGCCAACATCGATCCCAATGGATATACCGTCGTCCGCGGCGGCGTGCTGAACGCCAACGATACGACCGGTGCGACTCCCGCTCCGAGCGACGACAGCGTGCTGCGGAACGACACCGATCCGGAAGGCGATGCCTTGCAAGCGTTGTTGGTCAGCTCGCCGCAATTCGCCGCGGTGGGCGGATTCACGCTCCGGCCGGACGGCACGTTCACCTATCGCCACAACGGCGGTCCGTCGATGTTCGATACGTTTGCGTATCGGGCGGTGGACAGCCACGGAGCGCTCAGCCAGCAGACCGTCACGGTCGTGATCAGCATCGTCGACTCGCTGCCCGCCGACTGGCAGAACCCGATCCTGCGGTGGGATGTGAACAACGACGGTTTCGTGTCACCGATCGACGCCTTGTTGCTGATCAACCATATTAATGCGCAGAGTTCGCCGCCGCCGCCGTTGCCTGCCCCCAGGCCCGTGGGAGCCCCCTTCTACGATGTCAACGGCGATGGTTTTGCGACCGCTGGCGACGTGCTGTTGGTGATCAATGAGATCAACCGCTTGAACATGCCGCCAGGAGGCGAAGGCGAGAGTGTCTTCCTGTCCGCCGCGTCCGCGTCCGGAACGGCCACGTTGCTGCCGGCCCCGGTTGCTCCGACCTCGCTGCTGCCGGAGCCCCTGGCTCCGTGGGCCACGGCATCCGCCACGCCGAAAACGACGCTCGCTCCGCAGCCGGTCGCCGAGTCGGCGACCATGCGGATCGACCTGTACGACTTGGAAGACGTGCTCGATTCGATCGCCGGCGATGTGGACGAGTCGTTCGCCGAATCAACGCCGCTGGACGAGATCCTCGCCGAGATGTTGAGCTAGGGCTATCTCCCGCGGTACCGGGATCTTACGCGGGCCGACATGGCCGGCTCATCCGCCGCTGACCGGTGGAATACAGGCCAGGTCGGCGCCCGCGGAGATGGGAGTGGTATCCGCGGCGTACTCGGCGTTGACGGCGAACAGGGCATGTGCGACCAGATCGGCCAGCGCGGGGTGCTGGTCGGCGATCGCCCGGCGCAGATCGGCCACCGTGGCGGCGGGCGGCAGGTCGACGGCAAGCGACTCGCGACCGGCCAACTGCCGCGCCAAGGCAAATACTTTGACGGTTGCGTTCATGTCACGGTCAAATCTTCGCTGTGCGAGGTAAGCAGGGAGGCCGCTTCCGGCATCAGACGATAAGCCAGCGCCAGGAGCTTGATGGGGTGGATCGTGGGTTTTGAAGTCCCTTGCTCCATCTGAATCTTGCAGGCGCTGCACTCGGTCACGCCCGCCTGCAAGGTGGGGCTGCGGAGTTCCGAGATCAACCCCCAACCGGCACGGAGACTGGTGCGGTAATTCTGCCGCTTCATGCCAAAGGCGCCCGCCATGCCGGAACAACCGCGTTCGATCCGCTGCAGCGTCAGCCCGGGGATCAGCCGCAGCAGGTCCTCGCCAGGGCTGCCGACCTCCAACGCCTTGAGGTGGCATGGTAGATGATAACCCAGCGTGGCATTGAGCGGGTACAGGTCCAGTTCCAGCTTGCCGGCCTGATGCATCCGCCACAGGTACGTGCAGGCTTCGCTGGAATTCTCCGCCACCAACCGGGCGTCCTCTTCGTCGAACAGATTCAAGTACTCGTGCGTCAGGCATAGCGCCGCCGCGGGCTCCGTTGCGACGATATGATAGCCTTGCCGTACGGCGTCTGCCAGGATAGCCAGATTGCGAGCCGCGAGCCGACGGGCGATGTCCACGGCCCCCATCGAGATCGCGGACATGCCGGACTGGACCTGCTGGGGATGCACGTACACGGCCACGCCATTGTGCTGCAGCACCGCCACCAGCGCTTCGGCCAGCTGGGTGTCGTGCCAATTGGCGTAGATGTCCACGAAGTACAGAACCTTGTTGCCGGTTCGGCGACTAGGCCGGTCGAGCCGTCGCCGATGGGCCAGTTGCAGGAAACTGCGGCTCTCGAATCGCGGCAGCTTGCGGCCTTGCGCGATCCCGATCATTTTTTCCAGCAGCCAGCGCATCCGCCGGTTGCGAATCGCCCAATTGGCCAGCCAACTGAACCGCGAGCCCCATGCGGAAAGCCGATCCATACGGGCGATGAACCAATCGGACATACTCAAGCCGTTGGCGGCGACGTACTGGGCCTTGGTTTCCAGAACCAGCTTGGGGATATCGACGACGGCCGGACACTCGAAGCGGCACTGATGGCAGTTGACACACAAATCGGCGATCGACTTCAGATCATCCGCCCGCAGGCCGTGCGGATCGAGGCGGCCCGTCAATATCGCCCGCAGCAGATTCGCCTTGGCGCGCGGCGAGGCTTCTTCCCGCGGGGCAAAGCGGAAGATGGGGCACATCCGTTCCTCAGGTCCCTGCGTCCGGCAGCGTCCGCAGCCGTTGCAGGCCCGCGTGGCTCGGGTGATGTCCTCCCAGTTCCACGCCAGTTCCAGTTCGACCAGCGGCGAGGGCAGTTCGCCGCCGTCTGCCGTAGGAACTCGCTCCGGGATCGCTGGCCGCAGATTCTTGGTCAGCGGTTGTGGGACATCGGCGACCACCTTGCCTGGATTCAAGATGTTGTTCGGGTCGAAAATCCGTTTGACCTCGCGGAAGACCTCGTACAGCGGCCCGGCTTGCCGGCGAAGGAACCAACTGCGGCTCAGCCCCAGCGAGTGCTCGCCACTGATCGTACCTCCCACGCTCAGCACTTCCTCGTACAGATCGGTGGCCAGGTCTTGCATCAGCCGTTGGTGCTCGGGGTTGCCCAAGTCCAGGAACGGGCGGAGATGCAGCTGGCCGTGTCCGATGTGCGCGAACATGGCGGCCGTCACCGCATGTTTCTTGAGCACGTTCTGCAAGCGGATCAGGAAGTCCGGCAGCGTTTCCGGTGGGACCGCGATGTCCTCGATGAACGGCACGGCTTGCGTCGTGCCGCGCAAGCGGTACAGCGTGGTCACCACGCGCCGGGACAGCCGCCAGTAGAAATCGCGTTCCTCCTTTTCCATCGTGACACGGGCATCGAACGCCAAGTGCCGTTCCCGCACCAGCCTCACCACGGCCTCGCGCAGCCGCTGACCGACTTCGTAGGCGTCATCGCCGGACTGCTCGACCAGCAACATGGCTTCCGCTTCGGCGGGAATCAACAGCTCGTAACGGACGTCCATTTCCCGAGCGATGGTCAGCAGCCGCCGGTCCATCAGATCGCACGTCGCCACGCCCAGGGAGGTGATCTCCTGCGCCCCGCGGGCTGCCGAATCCAAACGGTCGAAGAACAGCAGGGCCAGCCCGCGATGCTTGGGCCGCGGCACGGTCCGCACGGTGGCTTCCGTGATGATCGCCAGCGTGCCTTCGGAGCCGACTAGCAGACGGGCCAGATCGAGATGCTGGTCGGTCAGCACATCGTCCAACTGATAACCGCAACGGTTGACCAGGGCCCTTGGCTGATGCTGGGTAATCACTTTCTGCTCGCGGCTGACGAGTTCCGCCAGGCGGCGCACCAGTTGCTGCCCCGCCGGCGCGGTCCCTTCGGCCTCGACGTCTGCCAACGGCTGGCGGCCGACCTCCAGGACCTGGCCGTCCGCCAGCACGACCTGCAAGCTGACCACATGGTCGCGGGCCGAGCCGTACTGAGGCCAGTGCGTGCCGGAAGCATCTACGGCCAGCACGCTGCCCATCGTGGTCACCGCCCGCGTGGCTGGATCCGGGCCGAACAAGCGGCCATGACGAGCCAATTGCCGATTCAGGTGCGCCAGGATCACCCCTGGCTGGACGCGCACCGTGTCATGGCCCACGGAGATGACGCGGCGCATGCTGTGCGAGAAATCCAAGACCAAGCCGGGGCCGAGGGAATCGCCGGCCAGGCCCGTGCCCGAACCGCGGGGATGGATCGGAATCCCCTTCTCCGCCGCGTACTGGACGCAGGCCACCACGTCCGAGACGCCGCGCGGGCGCACGACCCCCAACGGCTTGATCTCGTAAATACTGGCGTCGGTTGCGTACAGTTGCAGAAAAACGTCGTCGCAACGCACCTCGCCAGCGATCAAACCGCGCAGGTCTGCCTGGATTCTCTCGCGATCTGGGTCCATCAATCAACTCTCACCGCATGTACGGAGTCACGCCGATTCTTCTTCCACCGGATTCGTCAATTCCCCGATGCCGTCGATCGCGACGGTGACGGTGTCGCCGGGTTGCAGATAAACGGGCGGTTTGCGGGCCGCACCGACGCCGTGAGGCGTGCCGGTCAGAATCACGGTACCCGGCAGCAGCGTGGTGCTGGCGCTAAGGAAGGCAATCAGGGCCGGAACGTCGAAGATCATATCGTCCGTCCCCCAATCCTGCATCGTCTGACCGTTCAGGACCGTCTTGATCCGCAATGCGTTGGGGTTCGGAATCTCGTCGGCGGTCACCAGGTGCGGGCCCAGCGGACAGAACGTGTCGAACGTCTTGCCGCGGCACCACTGGCCTCCGCCCCATTTCATCTGCCAGTCACGGGCGCTGACGTCGTTGGCACAGGTATACCCCAGCACGTACTGCAACGCCTCGTCACGCTCGATGTTCTTGCCGCGCCGGCCGATCACCACCGCCAACTCGCATTCGTAATCGACCGCGTCGCTGCGGAGCCGCCGCGGCAGCAAAATGGGATCGCCGGGGTTTTGAATCGCCGCCACGGACTTCATGAACAGCACCGGATACTCCGGAATCGGCTGGCGTCCTTCTTCGGCGTGGCGGCGATAATTCAAACCGATACACAGCAGGCTGGCGGGCACGACCGGCGCCAGGAGCTTGGTGACGACCGCGCTTCGTCCGCTGTCGTGAAACGCACCGAACAAGTCGCCCTCCAATTCCGTGACCGAACGGTCCGCGTGGCGGCATCCGTAACGCGATTCTCCTGCCTGGTCCAAATAACGCATGATCCACATCGTCCGTTCTCCTTGGTGGCCTGTCTGTGAAACGCCAGTATTATAGCCGAAATCGCTCCGCCCATGAACGGGCCGTATCGAGTTCGGCTAGCAGACTGCGAGCATTTCTGTGTCCGTCCGGCCATCGAACGCCTGGCTCCGCCCATGGCCTGACTACCTCGAAGAAGGTAGCCCGACGCCATCGGCGAGCATCTGTGCAAGACCAAGGAATTCGGTTTCAAGCCATCGGAAGTGCTGGTCATCCATACCGACGAGAAGGGTGAAATCACCAAGAAAGACTTGGACAAGGCTCGCGAAGTCGCTCGGGACATCGACCAGTCGGGCAACCGGATCAAGGCCATCGTTAGCGTGATGATGCTGCGCGAAGGCTGGGACGTGCGCAACGTCTCGGTCGTGTTGGGCTTGCGGCGCTTTACCGCCAAGGCCGAGATCCTGCCGGAGCAGGTGATCGGTCGCGGACTCCGGCTGATGGTGGGCATCGGAAGACCTTATCGCAGGCCGTGATGCGGCGAAAAATCACGGATCGGACACTGCTCTAACCGAACCAAGATAGTGGGCGCACCGCCTGATACCGTTCCGTTTCGTGCTTGGGACACGGAAAAAGGAAGGATTGTGGAACAGCCGCGCTCGCCGCGTCTACGAAGCATCGGTGCCTCGCTTCGCTACGCACACGGGCGCACAGAACGACGGCGTGTAGACCCTGCTGAATTGTCGTCAGATTGATGGCGTGACTGGTCGGTGCTGCTCCCGACGGAAAGTGCTCAGGCGAATGTGACCTGAGCACGTTAGCCAACTGCGTTTCATTGCGTTGGTGGGGCGGCCGACGGAGGTTGGGAAAAAACGATTCGACGCCGATATCGAAGTGACTAACGATCGCTGGTGAACCACAATCACGCTCGGCATCCGCTGATCAGTTTTCCTCGTTGTGGCAGCCCTATGAACCCCTACTCGCCCCCCCTCCCAAGCGGCGCATCGGCGCCTTGCCGCAGGGAAGGTCCGTGGTCGTGACATCTGTTGCTGTTCGCGTTTCCGTCGCCCCAAAACCATCGCACCTCACCTGCTGTATCGTGGGATGGCCATACCATACTCTTTAACGCAGACTTTTCAGCAGGCTGCTAGGGGCAGCATGTTATGTATATTGAACATTTTAACATGTCGTAGTACTGTAATTTAACCATCGTGTTCGCGGACGAGGCGCAGGAAATGGATCCGACCGGACTCCTCACCGACAATTACCGTGCGACCATCGGGCACGCAGACGCAGCTTTTCAGCGGCCCCTCCCCTGTGAAGGTAGCGAGACAGTGTCCGGTTAGAAGATTCCAGATCTTGAGCGTCCAATCGGCCGAGGCCGAGACGAGCGAACGGCCGTCAGGTGAGAGTGCGAGACTGTTGACCGGCGCGCGGTGACCCTCGAGAGACAGGAGTTGTGCCCCGTTCTGGTGATCCCAGACCTGGCACGTGCCATCCGTGGACGCCGAGACGGCTCGAATTCCATCCGGTGTGACCAGGACATGGGTAATGGCCTTGCCATGCCCTCCGAGCACCATTGACTCGGTTCTCTCTTGCAGGCCCCAGACCCGAAGAGTGGAGTCTGATGAACCCGAAATGACGCGCCGCCCGTCGGGTGTTACCGCAAGTGCTCGTACGGCCCGAGTGTGACCCTTCAAGTACCGAACCTCCCCACCAGTTTTAAGGCCGAGAACCCCGACCGATCCACTCCGCAGGCCTGCTATTCCTGTCTCACCGTCTGGCGTCATTGCCAGCGCGACGACATCCTCGCACGTCATCAACCATTGCTTCTGCAGCAACTTGCCCTCGTTGAGATCCCAGACGGATAACCCGTAAGACCAACGTTCGGGAGCCTCCTCACATTCGAAGGCAGTTATGGCGATCGATCCGTCGGGTGATAGCAGCGCGGCCGTGAAGTGGTCGCGATGTTCTCGCAACGTATGGAGGAGCTGGTTGGTCTCCAGGTCCCAGCAGAGCAGGATGGGCCCATCCGGAGTGTTCTGGGCCGAGATCGCGCGCCGCCCGCCTCGGTCCACCATGGCCAGGAATGAGCTGCCGAGAGGAAACCGGAGCACTCCGACTTGCTCAAAAGTCTCCAGGTCCCAGGTTCTGAGGGTCCCGTCTGACGACGTGGAGAAGGCCCGGCGGCCCCGGGCATCGACGGCGAGGATGGTCACCGGGCCGTCATGCCCTTGTAACGTGGGTGACCGTGGCGAACCACCAAGGTCCCAGACCTCCAGGATCCCGGCCGAGCTGCCCGTGATCGCCCGCTTCCCATCCGGCGTGATCGCCAGGGCGGAGGCAACTCCGCTGTGGCAGTGCAGCGTGCCCGACTCGCGTCCGTTCTCGAGGTCCCAGACTTTCAGCGTTTGGTCTCTCGATCGAGAGACCGCCCTCCGCCCGTCGCCCGCCACGAGGAATTCGGCGACGGCCGCATCGTGCCCTTCCAGCCGGTGCCGCTCCTCGCCGGTCGCCGCGTCCCAGACCGTCAGAACGTTGTCGGCGGCCGTGACCAGCGCGTTGTGCGGTGCGAAGGCGGTGGCCGTCACGTCCTCGTCCAAGCACGCCCGGTGGCGCAGGACAGTTCCCGAGCCGAGTTCCAGCAGGCTGATCGAGGCGTCCGACGCCCAGAGTAGCCGCTGACCGTCGGCGGATAGGTTGATCCCGCTAAAATTCAGGCGGCGGCCCGGGAGGTCGGTGATGCGGCGCACGACCTCACCGAGATCCGTGTTCCAGACCTCGACGTAGTGGTCCGAGGCCGCGACAACGAGGTGGCGCCCGTCCGGTGAAAATATCATTTCTTCCACCCACCACACCTCGTGCTGCAGGGTCCGAACTTCCCGGCCGCTCTCGCAGTCCCAGAGGGTAATCATGAGGGTATCGGGGGTCCTGATCGCGAACCCGTATTCATCGTTCCCGCATGACCGGCCGAAATGCTTATCACGGACGTGATAGCGGACCGCGCCAGCACAGCGCCGGCCGTCGGGTGAGACAGCCACCGCATCGATTGTGGTCTTGTAGACTTCCTGATTCCACGGCACCGGCGGCGGCGCAGCGGCTCGAACGGCGTGAGATTTCCAGCCATTCTCGAGATCCCAGAATTGGAGAACCGGCTCGTCAAAGCCGACCGAGATCGCGAATCGTCCATCGGTGTCGATGGCCGTCCGGTAGAACCGTGCCCCTTCTTCCGAGACGGTGCGCGTCGCGTTTCCGCTTTCCAGGTCCCAGGCCTGGAACGTGCCGCCCCCGAAGGCCGCGACCACGTGTCGACCATCGCGCGTCACGACGATGTCGTCGCAACACTGGCCGTGGGGTCCTCCCAGCGCACGAAGGACGCGGCCGGTTTCGAGCTCCCAGACCTGCAGTCCCTGATCCTGATCGCAAGAAGCCGAGACACCGCGGCGCCCGTCCGGTGTCAGGGCCAGGGCCGTTACCCTCGCCCGATGCCCCGTGAATCGCACCACTCCGCGACCGGATTGCAGGTCCCAGCCAGCAATGGTCCCCGAACGGGAGCCGCACAGGGCCCAGAGGCCATCGGGAGTCAAGGCTGCGACTTCGACTTCGAGGATGGGATTGCGCACGACGCTGATCTCTTGCCCGCTCTTCAAATCCCGGACTGAAACCGTTGTGCCTCCGACTAGGGCGACTCGGGACCCGTCGGGAGATACCACGACATCCCGCACCGAGCCGTCCGTTGGGCCGGCGAGTTTCCATGTGAACCGGCGGCGATGAAGGTCGCATGCCGAGATCATCCCATCGGCAAAGACGAGGACGGCCCATCGATCATCCGGCGAAAGGCGGACCGTCCGGATCGTGCCTTTTTGGCATTCGAGCGCGAAGGACTGCGACCCGTCGTCGAGGTTCCATGCCTGGAGCCGGCCCTCGCCCGAGGCGGAGATCGCGAGCCGTCCATCCGAGGTAACGGCAACTTCGGTGTGCCAGTCTCCATCCCGCCGAAATTCGCGGAGTAACCGACCACGGATCAGGTCCCACACCCCCACCGCCTCTTCCCAGGACACCGCGATGACTCGCTGCCCGTCGTCGGTCAGTCGCCTGGGGTCGCCCTTGTCGTAAGGCCACGCCAGCCTCAGCAGTTCGCGGCCGCGATCGAGGTCCCACAGCCTCATCGTCTCGTCGTCCGAGACCGAGATCGTCCGCCGGCCGTCCGAGGTCACGCGCAGGCGCGTGACCTCACCGGTGTGGCCGTCGAGGGTCATGAGCAGCGGGGCACCCGGCTGGTCGAGGTTGCCATTGAGGGGACAAAGCCAATCGGACCCGCGCCAGGATCTTGCGACTTCGAGCACCTCCCGAATTCCCGCCTCGTCGACGGAGTGCATCCGCCCGATGAGCTGGCTTGGGAGCTGGAGCGGGTCACGGGAGATGACGTGCGCGGCGAGCCGAAGGCTGCGTTGCATCAGTTCAAGTGGGCGGTGGCGATTGTCGTTGGCCGGAACTCTCTGTCGCGCTTCGTCGTAATCCTCAATGAGTTCCTGCACCAGCGCCTTGTCCGTCTTGGCTTGGAGCCAGCCGAAATCGAATAACAATCGGGCCAGTTCCTCTGTTCTACTCGCATCGGCGAGATGACCACAGAGATGCTGGAAGAAGTAGCCGTCATTTGGGCCGGACGGCCAGCCATTCTTGCACTTCGCCCAGTATGCTGAGAGCAATTGGTCATGCAGCGACTTGACATCAGGGACTGCGCGCTTCACGTAATCGTAAACCAGATCGTGTAGTGAGGCATGCCGACGGGGAGGCTGGCCGGAACCGGAGGTGTGGGCAACGAGCTGAACGAGGGATCGCTCTCCCAGCGAGACCAGGAGCTCTTCACTCTCCCAGTCGTCGAGCTGGCCGGTGTGGGCCCACAGCATGACGATGGCGGCTTGGGGAGTTACCTCGTCCGGCGGAAAGACCGCCAGCTCCATAAACCTCCGTCTTTCAGCCTTTGGGAGGAACTCGACGCTCACGTGCATGGCGTGCCAAACGCTCTGGTGGTGCGGTTCTACGGCGTGCCGATCGGCAATTCGATCAATCCGCGCCTGCTGGAGCTGTACTAAGACGCTGTCCCACGCCAGGCCACGTCGGATCATACCGCCGCAAAGGGCTACCGCGAGCGGCAACCGGCCGCACTCGGCGATGATCGGCGCCGCTTCGCTCGGAAGCTCATCAGGAATCACGCCAGCAGTCAGGGCCAATACACTTTTCGCTTCGTGATCGGTCAGCAGCTCGACCACGTAATGCACGCCACCCAGCGACGTGAGCAAACCCAAGTCGCGTGTGGTGACCAGCGCTCGGCAACGAGATCCGAGCACGTCGAACCAATCCACGTCGGCGCGCCGCCAGACGTCGTCGAGGATGAGCAGCACGGCCTTGTTGGCAAGTAGCTTCTTGAGCTCGACCTTGCCTTGGTGCTCGGTCTCGAAGACGCCGTTGCCCCCCAGGTCGCGATGCACCCTGCGCATGACAGCCGGCACGTCGGGCAGCGACCCCAGGCCGAACCAGACGACACCATCGGGAAAGGCTTCGCGTACCTTACGGTCGTGCGCCACGGCCGAAGCGAGCACCGACTTGCCGATGCCCCCCATGCCATGCATTCCCACCTTGGCCGCCGCACCACCGATGACGACCGGCCGATCGAGGTCGGCGCGGAGCGCGTCGCGGAGGACGCCAAGCCGCTTGGTGCGCTGCAAGTAATGGGGCGGTAGCGACGGCACGGCGATCAACTTGCCCAAAGGCGGCGCGGGGGCATGGAGCTGGCGGATGAGGTTGTCGAGATGGAAGGGGTACTGGGCGTCGTCGCGGAAGTCCTCGCAGGGGAGCAGCTTCAACTCGTCGGGGACGATGGAATAGTCGTCCAGGCGGAGGATCGGCGTGACGACCTTGTCAGCCTCGCGCCAGGCGAACTGCCACTCCTGGCGGACGTAGTCGGACGCGACGGCCTTCGGTCCGACAACGAGCAGGAGCCGGTCGCGCGCAGCGATGGCGTCGCGGATTTCCTGGTGAAATGTGAGGCTGCGCGAGGGCATGTCGACTCGGTCGAACCAGACGTCGAAGCCGGCCGCCTCCAAGTCGCGGTGCAGACGGGCGACGAACGACGTGACCGGGTCGAACGGCTCCACATCATCGCCACGGGCGTAGGAGAGGAAGACGGTGGTCATGATTCTCAACGGTCCGCAAGATGGCTGGAAGCTCCGGTTTTCCTGGTGTTATACCGCGATCGGCTTAGGATGGCACAAATTGGTGTAGGCGAAAAGGGCGGTGTGTGTGAAGATGACGCAGTCGAGTGGGGAGGTTTTCTGGGAAGGTTCAGTGGTTTGGAACGGATCTTCCGCTATTAGGCTTCGGAGTTGGCTGGCGCAAGTCGTTTGTCGCAGCTAGGTTTGCGTTCGTCGGCGCGCTTTTTTCTAGTGGACACGCGTACGCCGCGATCGGCGATCGTCTTCGGCAGGGTGACGTGGGCCGCGTCCAGCAGCCCGGTCTTGCTGGTGCGGAAGGCCCATTCCACGTGCGCTAGATCTTTGTAACGGTCGTGAATGGTTTCCTTCGTGGCCTGGCCGGGAAGCACGTCAGTCTTCAGGCAATAGCAGCCATCCAGTTTCGCGGCTTCTGTCCAAGCGTCGGCTCGGGGAGCAACTGAGAACGTCCGTTCGGTAACCGCCAATGTCACATCGGGTATCGGAATGTCGTCATCCTGATTTTGGGCAGGTGCTGGATTCGACCCGTCGCGCCGTGATTCTGGTGGCAGGGCCACGTGCATGGTGGGTCTCCGGCGAACGACTCCGGTTCCAGCATCTCCGAGTAATCCGCACTGCGAAGTGTTGACAGCGAGTCCGAAAGCCATGCTATGGAGCGTCGAAAGACCCTTCGTGGGAGCCTTTGCTGTTCACATACCAGGGGCCACGCTGCGGCACCGAACTGGTCTGGTGCAAGCAATCCCGCCGGCGTCGACCCGGCTGTGGGGCACACCGACGCCATTTCCGAAAAGGTCCTTTGCGTGCTCAGGTCTGATTCTGTGTGTACGTTGCAGTCCGGATTGCAGCAATGGAAGACAACTCGCTCCCCCAGAATCTGTGCGGTCTTTACCGTGAAATCGTGGCGTGTTGTCTTGCGCCGTGCCATGTCGCGCCCCGTCCGAGTGAACCAGGGTAAGCTGTTGATGCCCTGTTAGAGTAGCAGAAGTGCAGGTAGAAGTGCCTGCGAACATTGCGGTGCCCGTCCGGCCGTCGAGCGTCTGGCTCAGTCCATGACCGGACTCCCTCGAAGAAGGTAGTGCCGCACTTCGCGGCGGGTCTCGCGGCACAGGCGGTTGGCGCACAGCCGAAGGTGGAGATGGTCGCTGAGGAACACGACGAGCCACAGCACGAGGATGACCACCATCAAGCCCTGCCAGACGGCGGGACAGGCGAGCACCTGCAGAACCTGCGACCAGGCCGTGGACAGATTGCCTGCGTCCAAAACCCGACGGGAAAGCCACGGTACGAGGCCGTACAGGACGGCCGAACTGATCAGTGCCAACAGGGCCCACACGCGGCGCGGCGTCACCACCAGCCACAGCGTCTGTTCGCCATCGTCTCGGCCATCGCCATACTCGAGCCGGGCCACCAGCGGCTCGTGACGCGACCACCAACCGCACGGCAGCCGTCCCGCTTCGTGGTCTCGCGCAAACTGCAGGTCGTAGCGAGTGATCGTCCGGCCGTCCTCGACAAGCCGCTGCTCTCGATCGTTGGCTCGCCGAAGCGGTCCCGCGACCAACGACACGGCACGCGGCTCGTCGCCCTCGCCCTCGACGGTGATCTCCAGTTGGTAATGCCCGTGCGGTCGCAAATGGCAGCCCAGCGCGGACTGCCGCACGGGACGCTTGTCCTCGGCGCGGACGATCCGAAAACGGCGCGCCGCGCGAGGCTGCAGGCATACGGGCATGGACCAACGCGCCGGACGACGAGTGATCCACGAGCAGGCGGAGGTCGAAGGATTATTCATGGTGACAATACGGTCTGAAAGAGGCTGTCGGAAGAAGGTTGTCGGAACGATACGAGCCAGCACGCGTTGGGGCTGTCGGCTCTCTTCAAGGCGGAACCTCGGATGCGTCTGCTTCGGCTGGCGCCAAGTCGGCCAGCAGATAGCCAGTGCGTTCGAGAACAAACGGGAACAGCGCGGCGGCCGCCGCGGCCGACGCGGCGTGCTGAGTCAGCCATTCGGGAAATCCCAGCAGCCAGGCAAAATCGGACAGCGGCAGCGGGCACAGCGAAACCGGCCGTCCCGCGGCGGAGGTGTCCCAAATCTGGCGTGTCGCGGCCGGCAGCTGCTTGGCCTCGATGGTGGTCCCTTGGGCGACCGGCCACAGCACGGCCAAGTGGTCGGCCAGGGCCGGTCGCTGGTCGAGTACCGAGAGTTTGACTTCCAGATCCTTGGGCATCGATCGGCCTTCGCCCAGGATCGGTCCCAGCGCCATGCGTTGGGACCGGCCCTGCGCGTTCTGCCAGGTGGCCAGGGTTACGGAGCCAAACGCAGGGTGGTCGCCGAACGTCACCGCCGAGCGGACTTCGCTCAGCCGCCAGCCGTGTATCTGTTGGCCGATCAATTCCTCCAGCCACCGCCCCAGGCCGGTGTGCAGCTCTTGGGCCAGCGACGTGCGCCGCGACATGGCCAGTCGCCGCCGCCCGTTGGCGGCGGCGTCTTCCCATGTCTGCCGCAGGGCGTCGGCCGCCTGGTGCGGCTCCGGATCGGCCGATCCGGACGGCGGCGAGCCCCATTCCGGCCCGGACGGTGGCTGGACGCGCTGGCTGTCCGGCAGCACCAATTCGTCGTAACGGTCCCGCAGCCGCAGCAGCGCGGTCCGCAGGACGTCCACTCCCATGGTGGCGATCTCGCGAACTTCTTGCGGCGCGAACGGAAAGCACGGTGGCAACTGATCGCCGTGAGGCGCGCGGGCCAACAGCGGGGCCATCCGCCGCCGAACCACCTGGTCGATCTGCTCGGGCGTGGGAGGCGTCAGTTCCAAGTCCCACACGCAGCCATAGTCGCGGATGCGAACGCCTTGCCGCAGGCGATGCTCCGCAAACGAACTGATCGTCGAGCCGAACTCGTTCCAAAGTCCGCGTTCGACGAACAGCACCAGCAGCAAGCCGCGCGTCTGATCGACGGTGTGCGCCAGCCCGTTAAAGAACGCCTGAGCGGCCAGATTATCGACGGGGCCGCGGGGCGCGAGCAGCCGTTCCATATTGTCCAAGGCCACGATGATCGGCACGCTTACCGCCGCCAGCGTTTCTGCCAGGGTCTGCAGCAGCAGCGTGACCACGTTGGCCCGCGACAGCGGCAACGCAGCTCCAGGCGGAGCAAAGTCTTGTTCCAGCAACGACGCCAAACGGTCCGGCGTGTTTCGCAACGCCAATTCGGCGAACGCCAACAACACTTCGCGGCGCATCCGCACGGCGGGTCCCGTGCCCAATTCGGTTCGCTCGACGTGGCGGAGCACCAGGGCCCAAGCCGCCGTGGCGGACAGCCCGTGTCGTTGACAGACCTCGGCCAGCGGGGCCGTGCTGATGGCCAGATCATCGAGCAGCGATTCCCTGTCCGCCCAGCGGCGTTTGGGGCGCGGCGAGACCAGCCGACGCCCGTGCGGTGGTTGCGACCACTGGAGCCATTCGAGAGGGCTGAGCGACGCGATCGCCTCCTCCAGCAGGCGGCAAGCCAGCTGGCGGGCAGACCACCGCAAGCGGGCCGGTGCTTCGATGTCCTCCGCCGACAACAGCGTGCGGACTAACTCGGTCAACAGGTACTCGGCAAACGGAAACGCCGGATCATAGTGTCGCGGGCAGACCCAAATTTCCGGTGCAGGCGTGTCCCGTTGGCGGAGAACGTGCAGCAAGTGGGTCTTGCCGCTGCCGCGAACCCCGCGGACGACCAGCACGCGCGACTCGTGCAATTGCCGCCGCGTCCGGTAATCGGGGCAACGGTATTTGTCGATGGCGCGGCAGATCTGCTCGAATTGGCTACCGTGAACCTCCGAGACGTGGCAGTCGGAGAACTCGTGCGCGGGCTTGTCCGGCACGACAAAGGCGTCGAACGGGTTCTCTTCCCCGCGCAGAAAACGGCAGGCTTGCTCTTCAAACGCATTCGGCATAATACATCATCTCGCGGCCGACGATCATTGCGCACTCCGGTTCCGCCAACTGATACATCGCTTGGGTAAAAGGGGAAAGCCGAATTTGTCCTGCGTCGGCCAATCGCCGCACCATGTCGTGGAACGAGCCCAAGCTGAGGGCCGGCTGCCGCGAGCGGGCGAAGCGGAACAATTGAGGCAGATCCAGCGGCCGCAACGGCGTTTGACGCTTGTGCTGCTGGAGGTGCTGTAACACGGCGCCACTCAGCTGCGAATCGGCGGCGGGGGAACTCGCCGTGCTGGCGACGGCGGGACCTGCCCCCGCACCGGCAGCGGTCGCGCCGCCGACGGTCACTGCCGACAGCATCCGTTCCAGATCCGGTGCTTGCAGGCGATTGGCGGCGTCCTGGATCACTTCCTGCAATTGGGCCACTTGTTGTTGCATCTGGCGGAGCGTCTGCTGGCAATCGGCGCTGGTCCGACCCAGCCGCGCCACCCCGTCGTGCGTCGCCGCCAGCAGTTGCCGCAGCGGGTCATGTTCCAGCAGGTGCTTGATGCCGGCGGGCCCCAGCCCATACAACGGCGTGACTTTGGATTTTGTCCGCACCTCGCCGCGCACAGCGATCAACCCTTGTTCCAAGCACCGTTGGGCGGCCGCTTTCGCGGCGGCCGACGTCGTCGGAAAGATGCCCGGATTGGATTTCGTCCCATGCAGCTTTCGCGGACTCGGATCGGCCAGTGCCCGCTCGAGCGCCTCGAAGATCAATTCGTCCACACCGGCGGATTTCGCCATGATTGTCGTCTCCTCATCCTAACAGTTTGTATCCGTTGCCCACAAATTTCCAGTGCCCATTCTGAGAGGAACTGTCCGGACTGTGCCCCAATATACAGGATACCGCTGTCTGGCGGCGGCACGGTGCAGTCCGGGGCGGCCGCCTGGAGAACCTGGCCGGCATGGCATTCCGCCACATGGCATTCCGCCACATGGCATTCCGACCTACTTGGTTGCGACCGCAAGCCGCGTTAGGATGAAAGCCATTGAACTATGGTTACCGTTCTCGATACTCTGGAGCAGAGGCATGCATTGTCTACGAACTGGCGGAGCTTTCCTGATCTGTCTGGCTGTTGCGTCGGGGCTGCCGGCTCAGGAAGAAGACGTCAAGATCCAGGCCGATGTGGTGTACGGCCACAAATTCGGGTTAGCCCTGACGTTGGACGTGTTTCAGCCGCAGACAAACGCCAACGGCGCCGGCGTGCTGTTCATGGTTAGCGGCGGATGGTACTCGAACTGGCAGCCGCCGGAGAAAATGCAGGGGATGTTCAAGCCGCTGACCGACAAAGGTTTTACCGTGTTCGCCGTGCGGCATGGCAGCAGCCCAAAATTCGGGATCCCCGAGGCGGTCGAGGATGTCCGTCGCGCGGTTCGTTACATCCGCGTCAACGCCGAACGTTTCGGCGTCGACCCGCAGCGACTGGGCGTCTACGGCTACAGCGCCGGCGGTCATTTGTCGCTGATGCTGGGCACTGCGTCGGACGAAGGGAACCCGCGGGCGGACGATCTGGTGCTGCAGGCGGGGAATCGAGTGCAAGCGGTGGTCGCCGTTGTCGCGCCGACGGACCTACGGATTATGGTCCGGCAAGCTCCCGATCGCCTGCCGGCCTACGATCGCTTTCCCGCCCTGGATCTGCCATTGGATGAAGCCGCCGGCGTCTCGCCGCTGGTGCATGTGACGGCCGACGACGCCCCCACGCTGCTGATCGCGGGCGACGCCGACGACTTGGTGCCCGTCAAGCACAGCCGCGACATCCAGGCCGCTTTTCAAGCTCAGGGCGTCCCCAGTCAATTGGTCGAAATCGCCGGCGCCGGCCACGGATTCCGCGGCGAGGATGCCGCCCGTGCTACCAGCGAGCTGGTCGCTTGGTTCGAAAAACACTTGGCCACGCCATGACGTGTTCGTTGGCCTTGGAGCCGCCGGACGGATATGCTTTAAGAAGAAGCTGTCGAAGTCACGTTCCCGGACCGGAGATCGCCCGATGCTGATATCGTGGCCCGTTTTGCGTTTCAGCCCTTGTTGGACGGTGGGCTTGGCCCTGGTGTTGGCCTTGTTGGCGTCTCCATCGGCCCAAGGCAAGTCTCCCGCCGCCGAAGTACGCTCCAGCGTGTTGGCCACGGAGCCGACGGATCCGGGCGCCGCGTTGATTCAAGAGTTAGGCGCAGGCGACTACGCCAGTCGGGAGCGCGCCCAGGCAAAACTTCGCCGTATGGGGCTGGAAGTCTTTGACCAGTTATACGACGCCCAGACCAGCGATGACATCGAGATTGCGCTCCGCGCGCGTTACCTGATTCGCAGCTTGACGGTCCGTTGGGCTCAAGACGACGACCCCCTGCCGGTCAAAGATCTGTTGCGAGCTTACAGCGAGAAAGCCGAGGACGACCGCAGAAGTCTGACCGAACAATTGGTCAAACTGCCGGAAAACCAGGGGATCGAGGCGGTTTGTCGAATCGTCCGATTCGAGACCTCCAATGTGCTGTCCAAACGTGCCGCACTCTTGCTGATGCGGAAAAAAGCCGACCCGAGCGATGCGGCGGCGGCGGTTGCCGATCGAATCATCAGGTCCCTGGGCACGAGCCGTCGCGAGGCATCCCATTGGCTCCGCGTCTACGTTTCGACCCTTCGGGATCCGGCCGCCACCCTGGCCGAATGGGAGGCGATTTCGCAGAAAGAGGAGCAGACGTTCCACCACACGGCGGATCGGTCGGCAGCGGATATCGTTCGCGACCTGCTCCGCTGGCGGGCAGAACTGCTGGATCGGATCGGTCGTCACGAGGAGAGCCTTGCGCTGGTTCTAAGAACGATCGACCTGCTCGACGGGACGCGGCAGCAGTTGAGCGATGCGGTGGATTGGTTGTTGGAGCGGCGTGATTGGGGGACGATCATCGAGATCTCCAAGCGATTTCCCGAGCGATTCCAGGAGAACACACTGTTGCTGTATAGGCTGGCCGAGGCCCAGTCGCAGAGCGGACTGCGCGACGAGGCGGAACGGACGGCCGAGCTGGCACTGAAGTCGAACACGGAAGACCATCGCGAGCACATCCTGGCGGCTTATGCACTCCAAGAACGCGGCTTGTTGGAATGGTCGGAACGCGAATACCGGTACATCACCCAACGAGTCTTGCCCGGATCCCAAGAGGGATTGCAGGCTCGGCTCTTCTTTTCCGAAATGCTTCACGACCTGCAGCGCGACCAGGAAGCGGCCGAAGTCTTGCGCGATGTCGTGGACGCGATGGAAAAGGACCAGAACGTCAGATATTTGGTCGCCCGTTTCCGCCGCGAGCCAGGAAGCCTCGCATCACGGATGTACTTTTTCCTCGCCGAGCACGCGCGATTGAACGGCGACTTGGAAAAATCTGCAGAAAATCTCAAAAAGGCCGTGGAATTCGATTCGTCGGATGCAGATGTCCTGATTGGGATGTACCGGGCGAGCGAAAACGATCCCCTTTGGCGTAAGGAGACTCTGGATTTGATCTCCGAAGCGAGTAAGGCTTTTCGCGACGAAATCAACGATCACGAAACGCAAGCCGCAGAGGCGCCAACCGAAGAAATCCGCGCGATCTATCGCCGTGAACTCGCCTCGGCGCATAACCAACTGGCTTGGCTTGTGGCGAATACCGAAGGGGATTATGACGAGGCCCTGCAGAGCAGCCAACGGTCGCTGGAACTTCGTCCGGAGACAGCCGGTTACCTGGACACCCTGGGACGGTGCTACTATGCCAAGGGGGACTACAAGAACGCCGTGCTGTACCAGTCTCGCGCAGTCGATCTGGATCCTCATTCACGGCAGATCCGGCGTCAGTTGGAGTTCTTTCAAAAGGCCTTGGAAACCGCACAAGTTCAACCCCAGCAATAGATTTCGATGAAGGCAGCGAAGAAGGCGAGCGATTTTGACCCGCGACGCGAAATCACGCATCAAGCCGCCTGGATGCTCGTGTCCTTGGCGGTCATCTTGCTCGCGCTGGTGCTGGACGTGCGCAACCAACACGTCATCTTGCCCGTGTGGGGCGCTGCTTTGCCCGAATCATGCTGGTTCAAGCGGTTCACGGGGATGGAATGTCCGGGTTGCGGCCTTACGCGCAGCGTAGTCTGTCTGGTTCATGGCAATTTTCTTGACGCTTGGCATTTCAACCCGGGCGGATACCTGTTCTTCGCACTCGTCGCGGCGCAGGTGCCCTACCGAATCGCCCAAATACGCCGCATAAAGCGTGGATTTGCCCCTTGGAGCGATGTAAATACCGCACCCGCTATCGCCTGCTTGGCCGCCCTGCTTCTGTTCGTTCAATGGGCCTGTAGATGGTGGGGATTCATGGCCTAAGCACTTTGCTCGCAAGTACTTAGGCTCGAAATAACGGAAATGGTATACATGGGGGGTATGCCATTTGCTTCATGAACCGCATTCGAGTAAACTAATAGCCGGTTCATAACGTATCTGAGATATCCAGGTGGGATCGGAGGAGCGGATATCGTCAGTGAGGGAGCGAGAGCGAGAAGTCCCGCGAAAAGAGCGGCGGCAATCCAACGTGCGGAGGTACAGTCCATTGATCACGCCAGTCGACTTGAACGAGCGCACACGGAAGGACCTGGAACAAATGGCCAAGCGCCAGGGGATTTCGGGTTGGCGCGATATGCGGAAAGAGCAATTGGTGCGTGCGCTAAAGCGGCGGGCAGCCAAAGCGAATGCCGCGAATCGCACTCGCGCCCCGTCGGCGCATGGCGCCAAGGCGGCCAACGGCGCCAAGGCGGCCAACGGCGCCAAAGCAGCCAACGGCGCCAAGGCCGCCAACGGCGCCAAAGCAGCCAACGGCGCCAAAGCAGCCAACGGCGCCAAGGCGGCTAACGGCACCAAGGCGGCCGACGGCACCAAGGCGGCAGGACGCGTCGGCCTGAAGCGAGCGAAACCTTCCAGAGCGGTGGTGGCGGGCAAGAAGAATGTGGCCACCAAGGCCGACGAAGGGCACAAGTCGAGCAATGGATCGGCGCCGGCCAGGAGTCCTCTGATCGCGAGAAAGATCAAGCTGGCTCACGAAGAGCGCGAGCGTCTGCAGGACTTGGCGACGGATCCTCCGATCGCTGCGAGACAGAGCGATACCAGCGGCGGGGAAACCTCGCGTCGGCGGAGCAGGCGTCGAGTTCGCCGAGATCGGCTCGTGCTGATGGTTCGCGACTCGTACTGGCTTCATGCGTGCTGGGAAGTCAGTCGGTCGAGCGTCGAACGTGTACGGGCGGCGATGAACGAATTCTGGCACACCGCGAAGCCCGTCTTGCGATTGCTGGAGGTTGCCTCCGGCCCGACGACCAATACGTCCGAGCGAGTGGTTCGCGAGATTGAGGTACATGGAGGCGTGAACAATTGGTATCTGGATGTCAACGATCCGCCGAAGAGTTTTCGCGTAGATTTAGGTTATTTGGCGGCCAACGGGCGGTTTTATTCCGTCACCCGGAGCAATGCGGTGACCACGCCCCGTCCCGGGGCCAATGATGCGTTGGACCAGAATTGGAACGACGTCGCCAAGGACTACGAGAAGGTCTACGCGATGAGCGGCGGATACGACGAGGATCAGGACTGTGGCGACTTGAAGGAACTGTTCGAGGAGCGTTTGAATCGTTCGATGGACTCACCGTTGTCCAGCAGGTATGGCGTCGGTGCGGATTCGGCGTCCGGGCGTCGCTCCAATTTCACGTTGGACGTCGATGCCGAGCTAATCGTCTTTGGCCGGACCAGGCCGGACGCCCATGTCTCCCTGGCCGGACAACCCGTCAGGCTGCGGGAGGACGGCAGCTTCTTGGTGCGCAAGGGCATGCCGGACCGACGCCAGGTCTTGCCGGTTGTCGCCGGCAGTCGCGATGGAATGGAGCAGCGGACCGTCATTTTGGCGATCGAACGAAATACGAAGGTCATGGAGCCTTTGACGCGGGATACGGTCGGCTGATGAATGAGCGATGCGGGATTTATGGTAAGGGATTTAGGCAGTCTCTCTGTCATGTTCGTGTTGCCGGTGTCGATCTTTGGATGAGCCGTTAAACGAGAACCGCAGGGGGCCCACATTTTGGTTCTGGCCGCGTGTACAGCCAACTTGGGCCGACTGCTTGGCAGTCTGCCCGCCGAGTTGGATCACACAACCCGGAGCCCAGGCTCCCCCTTTTTCTATTGCGGGCTCTCACAAAACGTACCGCCACGGCATTGCGGCGGAGAGACTGTCTTTTTTTTGTGGAGCGAGGGATGGCTTTGGGAAGCGATCTGGAGACGAAACGCGAGCGATTGCTCGAACGGTTGCGGAGTTTTGAAAGCTGTGCGGTCGCGTTTTCCGCAGGGATCGATAGCACGGTTTTGGCCAAGGCGGCGCAACTGGCGTTGGGGGATCGGGCCGTGGCGGTTACGGGCGTCAGCCCCAGCCTGGCGGACGGCGAGTTGGACGAGGCTCGGCGTCTGGCGGAATGGATTGGAATCCGTCACGAGATCATCTCGACCGGCGAATTTGCCAACTCGAACTACACGCAAAACGCCCCGGATCGCTGTTACCACTGCAAATCCGAGTTGTACCTGCAAATCGAGCAGATTGCCCCGCGGCTCAATGTCCGCGTGATCGTCAACGGCGCCAACGCAGATGATGTGGGCGACTATCGCCCCGGCATGCAGGCGGCGGAAGAGCATCGGGTGCGCAGCCCGCTGTTGGAATGCGAGATCAACAAAGCCGAACTGCGGCAACTGGCGCTCGACTGGGGCCTGCCGATCTGGGATAAACCGGCCATGCCATGCTTGGCCAGCCGGGTCGCATACGGAGAAGAGGTGACGTCGGAACGATTAGCGATGATCGACAAGGCGGAGCGGTTGCTTCGCGCGCAGGGGTTGCGAACCGTGCGGGTGCGTTACCACAAAGGCGATTTGGCACGGCTGGAAGTGCCGGCGGCCGAGTTGGGACGATTGATCGAGGAAGCCACGCGGCAGACGTTGGTGGATGACTTGAAAGCGCTGGGCTTCCGATTCGTGACGTTGGACCTGGAAGGGTTCCGCTCCGGCAGCCTGAACATGCTGCTGCCGCTCGAAATCCTGAACGCCGGCGGATGACCGCCGAACGGCTCCTTCCGGCGATTGATCACGGCGCGGAGGAGCCGGCGTGTCGGCTCGCGTGATTCCGTAGTTCGAGGGTTGATTGGTGGTTGCCCAATTGTTCTTGGATCTTGGCCAATCGCAGGTATTGCCGTGTCAGGGACTGATTCAGTTCCTTGGCCAATGCCTCGGGATCGGATTCCCCGTCCGCCAATTCAAACAGTTCGGGAACGAACAGATACAGTTGTTGACGAGCCAGTTGGGCGACGAGCGGCCAGAGTACCTTCGCAGCTTCTGAGTGGGTATTGCTCCAGCGTTGCCAGTACAGGTTTTGGTTGTCATTCGTCGCGTCCAGGTAGCTGCACAGGATTTCCGCGTCGCCGCGAACGAGTCGAGAGCCGGCCGAGCGGGCCATCACCAAGTCCCAGCGGGGATTGTCGGTCGAGTTGGGAGGGACGAGCTTGTGGGCGAGCAGGTAGTTCTCCAGCGAGTTCGTCGTGTCGTCGCGCAGGATTGGTGTCACTTGGAGGCCCAGCAACGGGATTTGGAAGTAATAGAAACTGCGTCGAGTGAACGTATCCGGACAGAATTCCTCGCCGCCATGCTGGCCGAACAGGAACGTCGCGATCAGGACAACCACGCTCAGTCCGAATGTCGCCAGCGCGCCCAACAGCCAGTAGGCTCCGCGTCCCTTTCTCGAACGCGGCGCCACAAGGTTGATGTTTTCGCTCATTTCGGCCCCCTGCCTTACGCAATTTTCTAAATTTCTTTAGCTTCCCTTAAAGCGGGCTTGTTGACTACTCCGTCTTTGACATATTGTATCGACCTTCGTTGGATTGGTTCCAGCGTGATAAAATGTGCGGACTGAAGCGGCATGGCAACAATGCGAGCGAATTCCCAGCTGACGGCGAGGCAATTGGCAAGCGTGTCTGGAAGATACCAGCACGACTTGTCCCGGATTAACGCGCCCAGTGGTGGACTGTTTGCCGACATCCAGCGATGGCCATCACGCGGCGCAAAGCCGAAGGATGAACGCGTCGGTCGGCGACCGCAGGGGCGAGACCATCGGCTGCAACGACTGGAAGCCGTGTTTTTTTTAGCTCGTGAGCCGTTGACGACTAGAAAGCTCAGCCAATATGCTAACCTAGCGGATGGAACGGAAGCGAGGACGCTGATTCGTCGTTTGAACGAACTGTACGACGCCACCGGGCAGGCATTCCGTGTGGAACGAGTTGCCGGCGGTTTTCAACTGATGACTCGGGGAAAACTGGCTGGCTGGGTTCGGCGTTTGGACGGCGTGCCCCGAGAAACCCGATTGTCCGCTCCGGCCTTGGAGACGTTAGCGGTCATTGCATATCGCCAGCCGATCTTAAGGGCGGGGATCGAGGCCATTCGCGGTGTGAATTGTGGAGAAATCTTGCGTCAACTGATGGATCGAGAATTAGTACGAATTGGTGGACGAAGCGAAGACTTGGGCAGACCCTACCTGTACACGACGACAAAGCACTTCCTGCGCGTCTTCGGGTTGGACAGCCTCGAAAGTCTTCCTCGGGTCGAACAACTGCGTCGGGACGGTCCTGACGTAGCGGCAGCCGCCCATCCAGAGGGCGCCCAGGGGAATTCCTTGGGTCAAGTTGAAGTTGATTCGGTATCAAGTGAGGAGGAAGGTAGCATGCCTGTTCTGACACGCTCGGGCCTGACCTGGAACAAACCTGAGTTCGATCGTGACGATGCGGAAATGGTGGGGCCCCGTCTGGCCAATCCCCGTCTCGCCACTGCCTTCGATGACGACAAGGAGGACGAGCTCGAAGAAGAATTCGACGAAGACGAAGACGAGGACGACGAATTCGAAGAGGAAATCGAAGAGGAAGTCGAAGAGGAAGAACTGAAGGAAGACGAACCGGAGGACGAGGAACTCGAGGACGAATGGGAAGAGGTCGAAGACGACGAAGAAGAAGACGAGGAGGAGTGGGAGGACGAGGAGGACGACTCGGAATGGGATTTTGATGACGATGAAGAAGACGACGAAGAGGAGGAAGACGACGAAGACTGGGAATAGCCCGTGGGTTTGCCACGCGGACGGGCGTGCCTCGCTGCGAGACATCGCCCGAGCCGACGCTTGGCCGAATGGCACGTCGCCCGTGGGGCAGGTTGGCAAACCGGCGGCGTAAGAAGTGCGATTCGGCGGGAAAAACGTGAGACGGGCGCTCTTGCCCGTCATGGGAGCTGACGAGCAAGCGCGCCCAGCCCTTGCTGAATGCTGTGGCTTTATTTCGGAGCGGGCGTCGCGAGGCGGATCGAAAGCTCCTCCAACTGTTTGCGGTCCACTTCGCCAGGCGCTTCGGTCATCATGTCCGTGGCCCGTTGCGTCTTGGGGAACGCGATACAGTCGCGGATGCTGTCCAGTCCGCCGAACAACATGACGATCCGGTCGATTCCCAGCGCGATCCCGCCATGCGGTGGGGCCCCGAATTGCAGCGCCTCCAGCAGGAAGCCGAACCGCTCGCGAGCCCGCGACTCGTCGATGCCCAGCAAGTTGAAGGCTTTTTGTTGCAGTTGGCTGTCATGGATACGGATAGTACCGCCCCCCGCTTCCGAACCGTTGATGACCAGATCGTAAGCTTGGGCTCGACATTGGGCCGGTTCGGTTTCCAGCAAGTCGATGTCTTGCCGCCGAGGGGACGTAAACGGGTGATGCATGGCATCCCACCGCTGCTCGTCTTTATTCCACTCAAACATCGGGAACTCGACGACCCACGAGAAGCTCATCGTCTGCGGGTCGTACAGCTTCAATTCGGCGCCCAGACGCTTGCGCAAAGCAGCGAGGGCCTTGCACGTGACTTCCCAGGCGTCGGCGACGAACAGCAACAGGTCGCCCGGTTGGGCCTGTAAGCGCTGGCCGATTCTCGCCAACAGGGGTTCGGCAAAGTTCTTGGACACCGGCGACCACAACGATCCGTTCTCCTCGACGCGGAACCAGAGCAATCCTTTGGCTCCGAAGTCCTGTTTGACCCAGTCCGTCCATTCGTCCAGCCGTTTTCGTGAGAATTGACCGGCGGCGCCCTTGGCGTTGATCCCGCGAACGCGGCCGCCCGCATCCGCCGTCTCTCGGAATACGCGGAATTCGGCTTCCTTGGCCAAATCGGTACAGTCGATCAACTCCAAGCCGAAACGTAAATCGGGTGCGTCGTGCCCGAATCGCTCCATCGCTTCATCATAAGTCATCCGCGGCAACGGCGTTTCCACCTCCAATCCAAGGATTTCCTTGGCCAAACGAACGACCAATCCGTCAATCATGCCCATGATGTCGTCAGCGTCCACGAACGACATCTCCAGGTCCAATTGCGTGAACTCTGGCTGACGATCGGCTCGTAGATCCTCGTCGCGGAAACAACGGGCAACTTGGACGTACCGATCATAACCGGCGACCATCAGGATCTGCTTGTACAACTGCGGGGATTGCGGCAGGGCAAAGAACTTTCCCGGCGATACCCGACTGGGGACAAGATAGTCCCTCGCCCCTTCCGGCGTGCTGCGACCCAGGATCGGCGTTTCGACGTCGATGAAGTCGTGTTCTGCAAAATAGTCCCGCATCGTCTTGATGATCCGGTTTCGCAGCAGCAGGGTTTGCTGCATCGAGGTCCGCCTCAAATCCAGGTAACGGTATTTGAGACGTAAATCTTCTGTCGGCAATTCTGGCTGGCCTGGCGTAAACGGCGGCGTCTTGCTGCGGTTGAGGACTTCCAGCGACGAAATACGCAGCTCGATATCGCCCGTGCCCAACTTGGGATTGGTGGTGCCTTCCGGTCGCCGTGCAACCATGCCGACGACGCGGATCACGTCTTCCGATCGCAACCGTCCGGCTTGATCCAAGATTTCAGAGCCGCTCTGCGGACTGGCCACGACCTGGGTCTTGCCATAGCGGTCCCGCAAGTCGATGAATACCGCGCCACCGTGGTCGCGGGTGCTATCCACCCATCCGCAGAGTGTCACTTCCTGTCCAACGTGTTCCGGCCGAAGTTGGCCGCAAGTGTGAGTTCGCAGCAAGGGAGTAAATCCTATTCTTTGGTAAAACGGAAAGACCGGCACGAAATTGCCGACGCGGTATTCTAGACACCGAAGGCGGCGGCGCGAAGATTCGTAGAAAAGGTTTCTAACCTGCCCGAATCGTGGCGCAGGTCCAACAATCTGCACGCTTGGAAACGGCCGGCTGGAAAACCTGCCTTCTAGGTGGGCGCAGACGGACCTAGGCCACCTGATCAAAGCGGCCAAAGATCATCCGTCCCGCGCTTGTTTGCAGGACACTGGTGACCGTCATGGTGATGATATCGCCAATGTGCGACCGACCGCCTTCGATGACGATCATGGTGCCGTCGTCCAAGTATCCCACACCTTGACCAGGCTCCTCACCAGGCTTGACCACCTTGACTTCGATTCGCTCGCCGGGCAAGAAAATCGGCTTGAGAGCATTGGCCACATCGTTCAAGTTGATGACCGGCACGTTGTGCAAGCGGGCAACCTTGTTCAGATTGTAATCGCCCGTGATGATCTTGCCGTCCAAGTCCTTGGCGAGCAGAACCAGCTTCATGTCCACCGGTTGGTTGGCCATCTCCGGAAGTTCGCGATCGTAGATCTTGAACTCGACCGCCTTGCTGGTACGTAAACGATTCAGGATATCCAGACCTCGCCGTCCGCGAGCGCGGCGCATCTTGTCGCTGCTGTCCGCGATGTTTTGCAGCTCGCCCAAGATGAATCGAGGCATGATCAGCTGGTTGTCGAAAACGCTGGTTTCCACCACGTCGGCGATTCGTCCGTCAATAACGACGCTGGTATCCAACAAGTAGGGTCGGAGTCCCTTGACCTCTTTGGCAAATTCGATGTACGGGATCACAAACCGGAAATCGTCCTTGGTCTGCATCAGCAGGCTGACACAGGCGTAGCACAAGACCATTCCCAGAACCAAGCGAATATGTTCCACGTGGGGATTGCCTTGCATCAGCGGCGTCAAGGCGATACTGACCACATAGGTTAAGAAAATCCCAACGATCAAGCCGAAGTAGACGGCGGAAATGGTATCCAACCGCTTCTTCCGAAACAGCATATCTACGCCCACCACGCCGGCGGCGAGGACGATCACGCCCACGAAGACGACCCAGGGGCGCTCGAACTTGGCATCGCCATCGGTAATGAGCAAGGTCGCTAGTCCGGCAGCTACAACCAGAAAGACCACTCGCAAGATGATTAGATGCATACACAGAATCCTTGCATAAAGCCGCCTGCCAAACGGTAGGTGACCGATGAAAATGAAAGTGTTTTTGGCTCTGGGTGGGGCTCCTGTGTCGAGTCAACAGGGTGGCGGAGCTTGCGAAGTATACCACGAACCACCCCGCAAAGGCTACCCCCACCGATCTTTCCGATGAAAATAACCCAAACATTGCCTGGAATTCGGGGGTGAGGCGATAGAATCACGTTCGGCTGGCGGCCTGGCCGCGAGTCGAGAACCGTTCGGTGCGGTTACCGTTTTCCGCACCAAAGCCTGCTCGGCGAAAGATGACTATTCGATACCAGCGTGGTAGGCCTGCAAGCTTTTGACTTGTCCTCGGCCGGCGCGGTAGGCAGCGATTCCTTTGGCCGCGGCGTGCGCGGCGGCCAGGGTCGTGATGTAGGGCACTTTGTGCTTGATGGCCGTGGTCCGAATGTAGGCGTCATCCGCTTGGCCGATCTTGCCCCGCGGCGTGTTGATCACCAGCTGGATCTCGCCGTTGACCAGCGCATCGGTAATGTTGGGCCGGCCTTCGCGAAGCTTCAGAATCTGCTCGGCAACGATGCCGTTTTCGGTCAGCAGGGTGTGCGTGCCCTGCGTGGCTTTGATGCAGAACCCCAGTTCGGCAAAACGGCGGGCGACGGCCAGCACCTCCGGCTTGTCGCGATCCGCCACGGTGATCAGGACGGATCCCTCCAGCGGCAGCGCCGGCTGCGCTGCCTCTTCGGCTTTGTAAAACGCCAAGCCGAACGAATCGGCCATGCCGAGCACTTCGCCCGTGGAACGCATCTCGGGACTGAGCACGGGATCCACGCCGTGGTACATGTTGAAGGGAAACACGGCCTCCTTGACGCCGAAATGCGGGATGTGCCGGTGCTGCAAGTCCAGGTCCCCGATCTTCTTGCCCAACATGACCAGCGTGGCCAAGCGGGCCATCGGGATGTTGCAGACCTTGGAGACCAACGGCACCGTCCGCGAAGCTCGTGGGTTGGCCTCCAGGACGTACACCGTGTCCTTGAAGATCGCGTACTGGACGTTGATCAAGCCGACCACGTTCAGTTCCAGGGCGATCCGCCGCGTGTACTCGGAGATTGTCTGCAAATGCCGTGGCGGGATGCTGACCGGAGGAATCACGCAGGCGGAATCGCCCGAATGAATCCCGGCCAGCTCGATATGCTCCATCACCGACGGCACAAAGGCGTCCTGACCGTCCGATATAGCGTCGGCCTCGGCTTCGATCGCGTTTTCCAAGAACTTCTCGATCAAAATGGGCCGCTCCGGCGAAACGTCGACGGCGGCAGTCACATAGCGTTCAAGCATCTGCTGGTCATAAACGATTTCCATCGCTCGACCGCCGAGTACGAACGACGGCCGAAGGATCAGCGGATAACCGATTTCGTGCGCCACTGCCAGGGCTTCGTCCAGGGTGCTCGCCATGCCGGATTCCGGCTCGGGAATGTCCAGCTTGCGCATCATCTGGCGGAACCGATCGCGGTCTTCCGCCTGATCGATGGTATCCGGCGAAGTTCCCAGGATCGGCACGCCGGCCGCGGCCAATTCGGCGGCGATATTCAACGGCGTCTGGCCCCCGAACTGGACGATCACGCCCTCCGGCCGCTCTTTATCGCAGATCGCCAGAATGTCCTCGACCGTCAGCGGCTCGAAATACAACTTGTCAGCGGTGTCGAAGTCGGTCGAGACCGTCTCCGGGTTGCAGTTGACCATGATCGACTCTACGCCCTCGTCGCGGAGCGCAAAGGCGGCATGGACACAGCAGTAATCGAACTCGATTCCCTGCCCGATACGATTCGGCCCTCCCCCCAAGACCATGATCTTGCGACGCTGCGAGACCGGCGCCGCATCCGTCGCGTTGTAGCTGCTGTAGTAGTAGGCCGCGTTTTCCACGCCGCTGACACGGACAGGATGGAAACCGGGAACCAGTCCCGCGGATTTCCGCTGCGCGCGGATTTCGTGTTCGGGTACGCCTAGCAAGCGAGCCAGATAACGGTCGGAAAATCCGTCTTTCTTGGCGCGGGCCAGCAACTCGTCCGGCAACGGCCGGCCTCGGAAACAAAGGATTTCCTCCTCCAGTTCAACCAGTTCTCGCATCTGCTCGATGAACCAGGGCTTGATGTGCGTCCGCTCGAACAGCGTCTGCACATCGGCTCCTTTGCGGAGCGCCTCGTACATCATGAACTGACGCTCGCTGGACGGCTGCGCCAGCATCCCCAGCAACTCGTCCAGCGACCGCCGCGCGAAATCCTTGGCGCCACCCAAGCCGTGGCGACCGATTTCCACCGAACGTATCGCTTTTTGAAACGCTTCCTTGTACGTCTTGCCGATGCTCATCGCCTCGCCAACCGCCAACATCTGCGTGCCCAGCCGATCCTGCAGGCCGTCAAATTTCTCGAACGCCCAGCGGCAAAACTTGACGACCACATAGTCGCCCCAAGGCGCATACTTTTCCAAGGTTCCGCTGCGCCAGTAAGGGATTTCGTCCATCGTCAAGCCGCCGGCCAACAGCGACGACACATAGGCGATGGGGAACCCGGTCGCTTTGGAAGCCAGCGCCGACGAGCGCGATGTGCGAGGGTTGATTTCGATGGCCAATACGCGGCCGGTCTTGGGATCGTGGGCGAACTGGATGTTCGTGCCCCCGATCACGCCGATCGACTCGACAATGGCGTACGAGTAGTTCTGCAGCCGCTGCTGTAACTCGAGCGCAATCGTCAACATCGGCGCGACGCAATACGAATCGCCGGTGTGGACGCCCATCGCGTCGACGTTTTCGATGAAACAAACCGTGACCATCTGGTTCTTGGCGTCCCGCACGACCTCCAATTCCAGCTCCTCCCAACCCTCGACGGACTCCTCGATCAGCACTTGTCCGATCATGCTGGCGGCCAGTCCGCGGGTGGTGACGGCTCGGAGTTCGTCTAGGTTGTAGACTAGTCCGCCGCCCGTGCCGCCCATCGTGTACGCGGGCCGGACGACCGCGGGCAGCCCGATCTGCTGGATAATCTGCTCGGCTTCTTCCACGCTGTGCGCAATCTCGCTCCGCGGCAACTCGATGCCTAGCCGGGTCATCGCGTCCTTGAACTCCTGGCGATCCTCGCCACGGTGGATGGCGTCCACCGGCACCCCGATGACCTGGACGTCGTACTTGGCCAGGATACCCAGGCGGGCCAGTGCCGAAGACAGGTTCAGTCCCGTCTGACCGCCCAGGTTCGGCAGCAACGCATCGGGACGCTCCTGCTCGATGATCTCCACCATCCGCTCCACGTTCAGCGGCTCGATGTACGTCACATCGGCCATGCTGGGATCGGTCATGATCGTCGCCGGATTGCTGTTGACCAAGACGATCTCGTAGCCGAGCCCGCGAAGTGCCTTACAGGCCTGCGTTCCCGAGTAATCGAATTCGCAGGCTTGACCGATCACGATCGGCCCGGACCCAATGATCATTACTTTGCGGATGTCTGCGCGTTTTGGCACGGAGGAGTTCCTTCTGCATATCTGGCTAGATGGGTTCAGCGAGACGGGTTCAGCTAGACATATTCGATGGTGGCCGGCGGTTTGGGGGTCAGGTCGTACAGGCAGCGGTTCACGCCGGGGATGGCCGTGATCCGCCGGCAGATCCGCGACAGTTTGGCCCAGGGCAGCTCGACGGCAGTCGCCTCGCGCGCGTCCACGCTGTCGATACAGCGGACCACGATGATATCGCCGAATTCCCGCCGCCCGTCGCGAATCCCGGTCGCCTTGTCCTGCAACAGCACTGCCATGTATTGAAAAGCATGCGTGTCGGCCAATTCCTCTTCGACGATCACGGTGGCGGTTCGGACCGTGGCAAGCCGCTCGGGAGTGACTTCGCCGACGATACGCGTTGCCAGCGCAGGCCCGGGAAACGGAATCCGCTCGGTGATCTCGGGCGGCAAACCCAACTGCTGGGCCAACTCGCGGACACCGTCCTTGCGGAGCGTCGCCAGCGGTTCGAGCACCTGGTAGCCGTACTCCTGCTCGGGATCGACGCCGATCTGAGCCAGGATGTTATGCTGCCGCTTGATGCCGGCGACCGTCTCTTCGATGTCCGTCAAGATCGTGCCGTGCAGCAGGAACTTGGCGCCGCTCTCCCGAACCAGCCGCCCGAACACCTCGCGATAAAACGTGGCGGTGATCGCCTGACGCTTCTCCTCCGGGTCCGTCAGTCCCGCCAAGGCGCCCAGAAATTCCTGCATCGCGTTAACTCGCCGGACGGGAATATCCAGTTCGGCGAACATCTGCACGACGCGTTCCGGTTCTCCTTCGCGCATCAAAGCGTTGTCGATGAACACGGTTTTCAAGCGGTCGCCCAGCGCGCGATGGCCCAAGGCGGTAACCACCGAGCTGTCGACACCTCCGCTCAACGCATTGATCGCCAGCCCGTCGCCGACGGTCTGACGCAGGGACGCCACCTGCTGTTCGATGAAGGCTTGGCAATCCATTTTGTGTTTCCTTTGGCTCTTCAGAGCCGTACGGGGATTCCTTGAGCCGCCAGGTACTCTTTCATCTGACGGATGGTATAGGTACCGAAATGCGCGATGGACGCCACCAGCACGGCATCGGCATGGCCGTCGACGATGGCTTCCCGCAAGTGTTCCAGCGTGCCGGCGCCGCCAGAGGCGATGACGGGCACGCGCACGGCGTCGGCGATGGCCCGCGTCATGGGGAGATCATAGCCGGTTTGCATCCCGTCCGTGTCCATGCTGGTGGGCAGGATCGCGCCGGCCCCCAACTCTTCAACTTGCCGCGCCCAAGCGACGGCATCCAGTTCGGCGCCCTGCGTGCCGCCGCGAACGACGACTTCAAACCCGGATGGCAGCGTGCTGGACTGGCGGGTGTCAATCGCCACGGTGATCCGCTCGGAACCAAATTTGTCCGCCGCCTCCCGCACCAATTCGGGCCGCCGGACCGCAGCCGTATTGATCGAAATCTTCGAGACGCCCACGTCCAGCAGGGCTTGGATATCGTCAACGGTGCGGATGCCGCCCCCCACGGTCAACGGGATCGAAATCCGCTCGACCGTGCGCCGCACGGCCGCCAACATCGTCGGCCTCTCCTCGACACTGGCCGTGATGTCCAAGAAAACCAACTCGTCCGCCCCCGCGTCGCTGTACGCGGCCCCGCTCTCCGCCGGATCGCCAACGTCCTGCAGATTGACGAAATTCACGCCTTTGACCAGCCGGCCGCTCTTGACGTCCAGGCAGGGAATGATGCGGCGATAGTCCATACGGGGCTCCTCATGGGTGGGAAATCTGCCGAGCTGCGGGCGTCTGGACGGCGTCCGCAACGAGACTCTCGATCAACCGACGCACAAGATAACGGAACGCTACTCGACAAGTCCAGTATGGGGAGCGATCTTTTCTGCAACGCCTGGCCCGAAATCCCTTGCCCGCTCGCTTTGTAGTCCCTTGCCGCCGCCAGACGAAGTCAGGATCTTCCGGCAGCGGAATGAATCTCACGCTACGTGGCCGAGCCGGCGTCGTTCACTTGCGCAGCTACCCTTTCGGCCACTTTTTCGCTCTTGTAGATACAGAACGGAATGCCGACGCCGCCAAAGGCGTTGCCCGTGAAGTACAGGCCGGGCAGTTCCTGCAATGCGGACTCGACTTGTTGCATCCGCTCGCCGTGCCCCACGTAGTACTGCGGCATCCCCTGATCATAGCGGCTGATCAGCACCAGGTTCGGCTGGCCGGAGATCCCCAGCAGCTGGCCTAGTTCCTCCCGGGCGATGGCGACCAGTTCGTCGTCGGGCAGGGCCGCCAGTTCAGGCTGCAATTCGCCGCCAATAAACGCGCGGACCAATGCCGAGCCCTCGGGCGCTCGCCCCGGATACTTGACGCTGGAAAAGCTGCCCGACAGGACTCTGCGATTCTCGACCCGCGGGACGACGAAACCGAAACCGTCCATGGCGTGCGCAATCTGCTCGCGGCGATAGCCGAGGCACACCACCGAACAGCTGGCATGGGGGATCGCCGCCAGATGCTCGGCCAACTGCGGGTGGACTTCTGCCATCAAACGGGCCGCAGCGGTCGCCTTGGGGGCCAGGATGACGGCATCGCAACGCAGCGTCTCGGGGGCCGCGCCGGCGATCGTTACCAGCCAGCCTCCCGCCGGATCCCGCGCCAGACGACTGACCGGCGTACTGGTCCGAACCGCGGTCTTCGGCAGTCGCGCCGCCAGCGTGTCAATCAAACTGGAAATGCCGTCCCGCAGCGTCATGAACATGCTGTACCGCGCCCCGCTGCCGCCCTGCATTTGCGACCGCTGCTTGCCCGCCTGTTTCCAGACGGCGCGGATCAGGCTGCCGTGATCGCGCTCCATGTCCTGGAACCGCGGCATCGTGGACCGCACACTCAATTTCTCCGGATCGCCCGTGTAGATGCCGCCGATCAGCGGCTGGACCAGCCGGTCATAGGTCTCGCGACCAAATCGCCGCGTCACAAACGAGGCCAGACTCTCGTCACCCTCCTCGCGGCGTTGGGCGACGAAGTACTCGCAAGCCATCCGCAGCTTGCCCCACGGACTGAGGATCGGCGTGGTGACCACCGGCCAGATGCGGCTGGGGGCCATGATCACGAACCCCTCGGGGATCCGGTGCAACCGTCCGCGGCACACCACAAAGGCATGGCGGTGCTGGTGGTTCGTCTGCAGCAACTGGTCCCCCAGCCCGACGCGACGGCACAACTCGATCCCCCACGTGGGGTTGGTGATGAAGTTGTCCGCGCCGCGTTCGATCAGATAACCGTCCTGCCGCACCGTCTCCAGAACGCCGCCCAGACGCGGAGCGGCCTCGAACAATAACACCTCGGCGTCAGGCACCAATTCATGCACACGATGCGCAGCGGCCAAGCCAGAGATGCCTCCGCCCACGACAGCGACGCGTTTCGGAACAGCGGGTGATTCAGTCATGGTCTCGATCATCAAGAGGGAAAACACGGACATCAGAATCGGCCAGGCCCATCAAGGAACGGAGTTTCCATCGTTCGGACCCCCTCTTTATTCTGCCAGATCCCACAACTCCGTCCAACTCGGGGTGCTAGGCATCTTGCCAGTTAGACCCGCTGAGCTAGAACTTGGCAAGTGGGGAGTTCGCTTCAAGTCCTGGAGCAAACGCTGAGAGAACGCACCATCCTGCGGCTCGCCGTTCTTGCGGCTCGCCGTTCAACGACTCCTGGTTGCGGTCGAAGGCCGCGCCAAGTTCGTCGGCGTCCTCTGCGGACGGCAAGAAGTTTCCCAGCAGCGAGTTTCCTGGTTGGCACAAAATGTCAAATGACATAGAATGTTGCGATATGGACGTGTATGCTATCGAGAGGCTCAAGAAGCTGGAGCAGGTATGCCGCGAGCGGGGACTGCCTTTGACATCCCAGCGGCGCGCGGTCCTCGAGGTACTGCTGCAACGCAGCGACCACCCGACGGCGGATCAGATCTTCGAGGCGGTGCATGAGCGGAGTCCGGAGATTTCTCGCAGGACGGTTTATCGAGTCCTCGAGATGTTGGTCGAATTCGGATTGATCCGCCGAGTTCACCATCCAGGCGCAGCGGCTCGTTTCGATGCCAAGACGCATCGCCACCACCACTTGGTCTGCATGGGCTGCAACAAAATTGTGGATTGGGAGAGTTCCGACCTGGACGGCATTTCGTTGCCCAAGGGCAAGCTGCACGGATTCGACATTTGTGATTTTTCGGTTCAACTCATGGGAATGTGCCCGGAGTGCCGGAAGGCGAAGGTAACTCCAAACGAAGGAGAAGGAACATGAGTGACGCGAAGGAACTGACCAACAACGCCGGTGCTCCGGTTGCTGACAACCAGAACGTGATGACCGCCGGACCGCGCGGCCCGATGCTGCTGCAAGATGTCTGGTTCCTGGAGAAGCTGGCCCACTTTGACCGGGAGGTCATCCCCGAGCGGCGGATGCACGCCAAGGGCTCCGGCGCCTACGGCACGTTCACCGTCACCCAGGACATCACCCGCTATACCAAGGCCAAGATCTTCTCGGAGGTGGGGAAAAAAACCGAGCTGTTCACCCGCTTTTCCACGGTAGCCGGCGAGCGCGGAGCGGCCGATGCCGAACGCGATATCCGCGGTTTTGCCGTCAAGTTTTATACCGAGGAAGGAAACTGGGATCTGGTGGGCAACAACACGCCGGTCTTCTTTCTCCGCGATCCGCTGAAGTTCCCCGACTTGAATCATGCGGTCAAACGCGACCCACGTACCAATCTGCGCAGCGCCCGGAACAACTGGGACTTCTGGACTTCGCTTCCCGAGGCCTTGCACCAGATCACCATCGTGATGAGTGACCGGGGCGTCCCCGCCACCTATCGGCACATGCACGGGTTTGGCAGCCACACCTTCAGCCTGATCAACGCCAACAACGAGCGGTACTGGGTCAAGTTTCACCTGAAGACGCAGCAGGGCATCCGCAACCTGACGGACGAAGAGGCCGAAGCCCTCGTCGGCAAGGACCGGGAGAGCCACCAGCGCGACCTGTTCGACAGCATCGAGCGGAGCGATTTTCCCCGTTGGACGATGTTCATCCAGGTGATGCCGGAAAAGGACGCAGCGACTTGTCCCTATCACCCCTTCGACCTGACCAAGGTCTGGTTCCACAAGGATTATCCGTTGATCGAAGTGGGCGTTCTGGAACTGAATCGCAACCCGGAGAACTACTTTGCCGAGGTCGAACAGTCGGCCTTTAACCCGGCCAACATCGTACCCGGCATCGGCTTCTCGCCGGACAAGATGTTGCAGGGCCGCCTGTTTTCCTATGGCGATGCGCAACGCTACCGGCTGGGCGTGAACCACCACCTGATCCCGGTCAACGCGGCCCGCTGTCCGTTTCACAGCTATCATCGCGACGGGGCCATGCGGGTCGACGGCAATTATGGCGGAACGCTGGGCTACGAGCCGAACCGTTACGGCCAATGGCAGCAGCAGCCGGAATTCGCCGAGCCGCCGCTGAGCCTGGAGGGGGCCGCCGACCACTGGAACTATCGCGAGGACGATGACGACTACTATTCCCAACCGGGGATGCTTTTCCGTCGCATGAGCCCCGACCAGCAGGCGGTTTTGTTCGCCAACACGGCTCGCGAAATCGGCGGGGCGCCGCGGGAAATCCAACTCCGCCACATCGGCAACTGCCTGAAGGCCGATCCGGCTTACGGCAAAGGCGTGGCCGACGCGCTGGGGATCCCCGTCAGCGAACTGCCCAGCCAAGCGTAGATCGGCAGCGAAATCGCCCCACCATGCCCGCGGTCTTCGAAGTTGCGCATTTTCCTCGGGCTCCGCCCCCGCCGAGCTTTGCTCCGTGGTGCGGTGACTTTGCACTACGGTCGTATCCCAGCATTTTCGGCTCCCCGCCGAGCTTGCTCGGTGGAAGCAATGATTGGAGTTCCTCGCGCCCGGTAACCGAATCATTCGCTCCACCGAGCAAGCTCGGCGGGGGCGAGACGCCTCGTAGTTCCTCGATTCGCTCTCGATCGCTCTCGATAGTGCAGAATCGTCGTCCCACCGAGCAAGCTCGGCGGAGACGATGCGCAACTTCGAAGACCGCGGTCAATCTGCCGCGGTCAATTCGCGGCCGTCAATTCGCGGCCGTCCAGCGCGATGGTCGTGTCGTGGATCGGCACGTGCGTGCCCGCCATCCCCACGGCCGCTTCGGCGATGCGCAACAGGCCTGTACAGCAGGGGACCTGCATGTGCAGCACGGTGATGCTCCGCAGGCCCGAGACGCGGATGATCTGAGCCAGTTTTTGGATGTGTGCTGCCGCGTTGTCCAGCTTGGGACAAGCCATGACCATCGGGCGGCCGTTCAGGAAGCGGCGGTGAAAATCCGGATGGGCGGCGGGCACACAGTCGGCCACCAGCAGCAGGTCGGCCTCGCGCAAGAACGGCGCGTTGGGGGGCACCAGCGGCAGTTGCAGCGGCCAGTTGCCCAGGCGACTCGGAACGTTGTTTGCCGTCGCCGGAGCGCCGCCGCTGGCCGCTGGCATCGGCGGCCCGTTGGACAAGACGTTCAAACGCAAGTCCTTGACCGCCGCCCCCGGGCAACCGCCGGTTCCGTTCCGCGTGGCCTCGCATTCCCGCAAAGCGGCCAGATGCGAGTGTGTCGCGTGTTCGTCGAACAACGGTGCTTCGCGCTCGATGATCGAAATCGCGTCTCGCGGGCAATGGCCCAGGCAGGCCCCCAGTCCGTCGCAGTACTTGTCGGAGACCAGACGTGCTTTGCCATCGAGAATCCGAATGGCGCCTTCGGCACACGACGGCACGCATTGTCCGCAACCGTCGCACTTGTCTTCGTCGATATGAACGATCTTCCGTGTAACCGCCATCGGCGTCCCCCACTTTTAACCCGACATGGATAATCCGCTATAATCCGCTCACACTGTTGGTATCTTATCGCCCGAGCGAGCTTCGGCATTTGACCCGGATCAATTTCGCTTCGATTCAGTAGTGCCCGCTGCGAGAATTCCCCGTGCCGCCCCGGCCGGGAGACTTTCGCGTGCGGCCTGCAACCGGTACGCTACACAGAACACGAAAGGGGGCCGAAGTCATGAAACACCGCAAATTGGGCAGGACGGGGATCCAGGTCTCCGAGGTCGGTTTGGGAACCTGGCAATTAGGCAGCGCCGACTGGGGACAAGTCTCCGAGGACGACGGCTTGGAGATCCTCCGCCGCGCGGCCGATTCGGGGGTGAATTTCCTGGACACTGCCGATGTGTATGGGGGAGGAGTCAGCGAGCGGATCATCGGCAAGTTCCTGAAACAGACCGATCATACGCTCCACGTCGCGACGAAGCTGGGCCGCAAGATCTGGCTGGATTTGGGGCTTCAGTGGCCCGAGCGGATCACGCTCGAAATGGCCCGCCAGGCGACCGAACAGTCGCTGCGCAATCTGGGGTTGGAATCGCTTTTTCTGCAGCAGTGGCACTGTCTGCCGACCGAGGAGTATCGGCGGGGCGACGTCTTCGAGCATTTGGAAACCCTCAAGCGCGAGGGCCTGATCCAGCATTGGGGATGCAGCGTCGAGTCGGTCGAAGAGGCCCAATTGTGCTTGGCGCATCCGGGCTGTGAGACGCTGCAAGTCATCTACAACATCTTCCGCCAAAAGCTGACCGAAGACCTGCTGCCGTTGGCTCGCCAGCACGAGGTCGGGATTCTGGCGCGCGTGCCGCTGGCCAGCGGTCTGCTGACTGGGCGATTCCAGCCTGGCCATCAGTTCTCGCCGCAAGACCATCGTCATTATAATGCCGACGGCCAGGTCTTTAACGTGGGTGAAACGTTCGCCGGTCTGCCGTTCGCCAAGGGCGTCGAGTTGGCGGAGAAGGTCAAGGCGATTTTGGATCCCGTCAGCGGCGAGGCCATGTCGCAGCTCGCGTTGCGCTGGATCCTGGATCACGACGCTGTCAGCACCGTCATTCCGGGCGCAACGAAACCCACCCATGCCGAAAACAACGCCACGACGTCGGACTTGCTGCCCTTGGGCGAGGCGACTCATCAGCAATTGCTGGAGTTGTACCAGCAAGAAGTCGCCCCCGAGATCCGCGGGCCGTATTGATGGCGGTTCGTGAGAGGAACTGCCGTAGGTATTTGGTTATACTGTTGGGGATGTATGGCGATCGTTGGGCGGAGCTGGTGTCCCAGCCCCGAGCGGTTTCGGATGATTTTTTTGATTGAGTTCGAGCGAATGATGGGAAAGCACTTGAGGCAGGAATCCGTCGTGGCCAGGTTCTTTGCGGCGGTTCCGATGGTTTTTGCGGCGTCGGTGGGGTCGGCAGCGGAAGGGGCGGCCAAGCCGGCGGCGGAACCAGCGCTGGTGATGACGGCCCAGGTAGTGCAGCGCGAGGTGGCCGAAGGCCGGACGTTTGTGGGCACGGTGATGCCGGAGCGGCGGAGCGTGATTGGCAGCGCGGTCGAGGGCCGGGTGCTGGATCTGCTGGTCAACGACGGCGATTGGGTGCAGGCGGGCGCGACGCTGGCCGAGGTGCGGACGGTGACGATCAAGCTGGAAATCGATGCGGCCAAAGCGGAGTTGGAGCTTCGCAAACGCGAGTTGGAGGAACTGAAATTCTCGCTTCCCGCGGAGCGTGAACAAGCCCAAGCGGCGGTGGCCCGCACCCAGGCTTTGCAGGAATATGCCCGCTCGCGGCTGGTGCGCGCCGAGGCGTTGTTTGCCCGGGGGGTGGCGACCTCGCAAGAGGAACTCGAAGAGATTCGGTCGGTGGCGATGGCGGCCGAACAGTCGGCGCTGGAAGCCGCCGCGACATACCAGCTGAAGCTTCGCCCGCGCGATGAGAAGATCCTGCAGGCCGCTGCGCTGGTGGCCAAGCAGGAGGCCGAAGTCGGATTGCTCGAAGACCAGTTGGACAAGTACACGATTGCGGCCCCGTTCGACGGCTACGTGACCGCCAAGCACACGGAGGACGGTGCCTGGATCAAACGGGGCGAACTCGTCGTGGAATTGGTGTCCGCCGATCCCATTGAGATTTCCGTCTCGGTGCCGGAAGAGTTCATTGCCGCACTTCGGCCAGGGATGTCCGCTTCGCTGCGTCTGGATGCCATGCCGGACAAGCTGTTCGAGGCCGAGATTTCGCGGATTGTTCCGCAAGCGGACGTGCGTTCGCGGAGTTTCCCTGTCAAGATGGTCATTCCCAATCCGCGCGATGCCTCGGGGCATGTCCTCAAGTCGGGAATGCTCGCCCGCGTCACGCTGGCCGTTGCCGAACCCAAGTTGGCGATGCTCGTTCCCAAGGACGCGCTGGTGTTGGGCGGGCCGGCGCCCCTTGTGTACGTCATCGTCCGCGACCCTCAGTCCGGAAAGACGATCGCTGCGGCGGTCCCCGTCCAATTGGGCGTTGCCGACGGGGCCGAGATCCAAGTCCTGGGGAATTTGCAGCTGGGCCAGCAGGTCGTCGTTCGCGGCAACGAGCGGCTCATGCCCAACGCGCCGGTGACCGTCGGCACGGCGGCGGCCAGCAGCGGTTCCCCGTCCCCCCCCGCCCCTTCCTCCGCTTCCAGCCCGGTCAAACCGCGATGACGCTGATCCAATCCTTTATCCACAATCCGGTCAAGGTCACCGTCGGCGTGCTGATCGTCGCCCTGTTCGGCGTGATCTCGCTGATGCGCATGCCCATGCAGCTGACGCCCGAGGTGCAGATTCCGACGATCACCGTCTCCACGAGCTGGCCGGGCGCCAGTCCGCAGGAAATCGAACGCGAGATCGTCCGCGAGCAGGAGGAGTTCCTGCAGAGCGTCGAAGGCTTGACGAAGATGACTTCCGAGAGTCAGGACTCGGTGGCCGTCATCGCGCTGGAATTCAAGGTCGGCACGAACATGGAGGAGGCGCTGCTGAAGGTCAACAGCCGCCTGCAACAGGTGGCGGACTATCCGATCGACGCGAAACAGCCGGTGATCAGTTCGTCGAGCGCCTCCGATCGGCCCATCGCCTGGTTCATCCTCAGCCACCGGATGCCCGAGGCCGAGGAGCTTCTGGCGTTTCAGCGGCAGCATCCGGCGGCCGCTGCCGACTTGGAGCCGATCCTGCGGACCGCCAATCCCGGCTTGGCGGCCCTCCGCCTCCGCCATGCCGCGGCCCGCAATCCGCTCCTGAAGCCCTTGTTGCCCACGGGAATCGAGATCCCGAAACTGCGGAAGTTCGCCGAAGATCGCATCGAGGCGGCGTTCGAGCGCGTCGAGGGCGTATCGAACTCGAACGTGTTCGGCGGCATGGAGGACGAGTTCCAGGTGATCGTGGATCCCCAACGGCTGGCCGCGCGAGGGTTGACGATCGCGGATCTGCGGCGGGTCCTGCGGGAACAGAACCGGGATACCTCCGGCGGCGACTTCTGGGAAGGCAAACGTCGCTACGTGGTTCGGACGCTGGGCCAGTTCCGCTCGCCGGAACAAGTGGAAACGCAGATCCTGGCCGTGATCGACGGCTCGCCGGTGCGAATTCGCGATGTGGCCGAAGTCCGCTTGGATTACAAAAAGCCGGAAGCCTTTGTCCGCCGCTACGGCGCGGACAGTCTGGCGATCAATGTCCAGCGCGAAGTCGGGGCCAACGTGCTGGATGTGATGGCCGGGTTGCGCGAGGTCCAGGAGCGGCTGAACGAGGGCCTGCTCCGGGAACGCGGGCTGGTGCTGAGCCACACTTACGACGAAACCGAGTACATCTATGCGGCCGTCGACCTGGTAACCAACAATATCTACATCGGCGGCGTGTTGACGGTCCTGGTGCTGCTGGCCTTTCTGCGCAGCGGCCGTTCGACCCTGGTCATCGGCTTGGCGATCCCCACCAGCATCATCGGCACGTTCCTGGTGCTGCACATGCTGGGCCGTTCGCTGAACGTGATCAGCCTCGCCGGTCTGGCGTTCGCCGTAGGGATGCTGGTCGACAACGCGGTGGTTGTGCTGGAGAACATCTATCGGCACTATCAGCAGGGCGATTCGCCGATGCGGGCGGCCGAGCGGGGGACGAAAGAGGTGTGGGGGGCCGTGGTGGCCTCGACGGTCACGACGCTGGCCGTCTTTCTGCCGGTGCTGTTCGTCGAGGAGGAGGCGGGGCAGCTGTTTCGGGACATCGCATTGGCGATCAGCTCGGCCGTGGGGCTGTCCCTGGTAGGTTCCGTGACGTTGATTCCCGTCTCGGCGGCGCGGCTGTTGCGCAAGCAGCGTCACGGGGCGGAAACGGACGGCCAGCGGGGCGGCGAGGCCTATGCCGGCTGGCGCTGGCTGCGGCCGTTGAATCGGTTGGGCAATCAGTTCGTCGAGCACGTGGTGTGGGTCAACGCCGGCATCCAGCGGAGCGTGCTTCGCGGCGTTGTCGTGGTGGCCGCGCTGGCCGGATTCGCGATCGTGAGCACCTATCTGCTGTGGCCCAAAGTCGAGTATCTGCCGGGCGGCAACCGCAATCTGGTGTTCGGCATCATCCTGCCGCCGCCGGGTTACAACATGGAAGAACTGGGCCGCATGGGGCAGGTCATCGAGGACGAACTGCGGCCCTACTGGGACGTGGATCCCGACAGCCCCGAGGCGCAGCAGTTGCCCTTTCCGCCCATCGCCGATTTTTTCTGCGTCGCCCGCAGGCGACAGGTGTTCATCGGAATGCGTGCCGTCGATCCGATGCGGGCTCGCGAACTGGTGCCGCTGGGATTTAGCCTGCGGAGCAAGCTGCCGGGGGCGATCGTCGTCGCGGCGCAATCGAGTCTGTTCGAGCAGAATCTGACCGGCGGGCGGTCCATCGATGTGGAAATCACCGGGCCAGAACTGCCCAAGCTGGTGGCCTTGGGCGGGCAGATCATGGGCCAGCTGATGGGCCCCCAGCCGGTGATTCCCGAGGCCCAAGCGCGGCCGATTCCCAGTTTGGATCTGTCCAGTCCCGAAGTTCACGTCGATCCCAAGCTGGTCCAGGCCGCCGATCTGGGCATCTCGGCGACCGACCTGGGCTACATCGTCGATGCGCTGATCGACGGGGCCTATGCCACCGACTATTTCATGGGCGGCGACAAGATCGATCTGGTGATTCTCGGCAGCTCGGATTATGCCGGCCGGACCCAGGATGTGGCCGGTCTGCCGGTCGCCACCGCCACCGGCGTGGTCCCGATCGCCGCCTTGGCAGACGTGCGGTTGAGCAGCGGTCCGGAGCAGATCAACCATCGCGAGCGGCAGCGGACGATCACCATCCAGGTCACCCCGCCACCGAACATCGCCCTGCAGGATGCGATCGAGCGGATCGAGCAACAAATCGTCGCGCCGCTGCAAGCCAGCGGCCAACTGGGACGCGAGTACGTGATCAACCTCAGCGGCACGGCCGACAAGCTGCGTCAGGCCTGGTTCGCCCTGCGGTTCAATATCGTGCTGGCCCTGCTGATCACCTACCTGCTGATGGCCGCCTTGTTCGAGTCGTGGCTGTATCCGTTGGTGATTATCACCAGCGTGCCGCTGGGGGCCGTGGGCGGCGTCTTAGGGCTGCGATTGCTCAGTGCGTACTTGGTGCTGTTGGGCCAGCCGCCGCAAACCTTGGACGTGGTCACCATGCTCGGTTTCGTGATCCTGATTGGGACCGTGGTCAACAACCCGATTCTGATCGTCCATCAGGCATTGAACCACATGCGCGAGCATGGATACCGTCAGCGCGAGGCGATCCTGGAAAGCGTGCGGACGCGGATTCGGCCGATCTTTATGACCACCACCACCACCGTGTTCGGCTTGACGCCCCTGGTTCTGTTTCCCGGCGCCGGCAGCGAACTGTATCGCGGGCTGGGTGCGATCGTGTTGGGCGGTTTGCTGATTTCAACCGTCTTTACGCTGCTGTTGACCCCGGTCTTGTTTCACCTGATGATGACCGCCGTGGTGGCGCTGCGGAACCGCCTGGGTTGGGACGCGGAGGATGGCGACCAACTGCAGCGCGGATACGGTTCGGCCGTCGTCGGGACCGAGGATACGTTCGGGGAACCGCCGAGTCGTATTCTGGCCGGCACGACCGGTGAGCAATGAATTCCGCGGTTCGATTCGACGCAACTTTGCCACAAACCGTCGCTTCCTGCGGCGGGGCGTTACACGAAGACACGATTGTCGGCCTCCGGCCCGAGTTATAACCCCGAAGGGTGACCGCTGCTTTGAACGCAAGTGCCATTGCTCCCTCCGCCCCCGCGCCGCAAGCCCTGTTTGGCACGTTCTGCGGCCTGTTTTCGGCGGTCGGCTATACCGCGGCCAATGCCTGCCTGCGGAGCGTGTCGGATTGCGATCCGATTTGGGTTTCCGCGGTCAAGGCGGTCCCGACCCTGCTGCTGGTCGGACCGTGGATCGCGGTGCAAGCCTGCCGCGGCCGAAAGATCCTGCCGGAATTCCGCGTTCTGGTTCTGCTGTCCATCGGGGCCCTGATCGGGCAAGTCATCGGCAATGTTGTTTTCCAATGGTCGCTGGGCGTGGTCGGGTTGGCGCTGGCCGTTCCCTTGACCCTGGGCACGATCATTCTGGGCGGGGCGCTGCTGGGACGGATGCTGCTGCACGAACCCTTGACATTGCGAATGCTGGCGTCCGTCCTGACGCTGATCGCGGCCATCGCGGTGCTGTCGTTGGGGGCCGGCGACGCCCACCAATCCGTCGCCGGCGGGATTGCGGACAAGCGTGGCGCCTGGTGGTTGATCGCCTTGGGCGTAGGGGGCGCCATGCTCTCCGGGTTGGCGTACTCGATTCTCGGCGTGGTCATCCGCTACGGCGTCAAGGGCCGGGCTTCGCTGTCCATCACGCTGTTCACAGTCAGTCTGCTCGGGGTGATCAGCTTGGGCGGCTGGAGTTACTGGCGGATGGGTTGGCAAGGCATGGCGGACACGTCGCCGGACGATTTCGCCATGATGGTCTGGGCGGGAGTCTTTAATGCCGTAGCGTTTTTGGCGTTGACCAAGGCCTTGCAGTTGGCCAACCTGGTCTACGTCAACGCGCTGAACGCCACCCAAGCCACGATGGCAGCCATCGCCGGGGTGTTGCTCTTTCAGGAAGCCCTGTCCGGCGCATTGGCCATCGGCGTGGTGTTGACGATCGCCGGTCTGCTGATGATGAAACAGGGCCGCCGCACCGAGCCGCTGCCGCCCGGCGGGAAGCCGAGCGACGAATCCGGAACTCCGGCGTTGGACCTCCGTGTTTCCACCCCGGAGCGTGCAACGTGAAAGCCGGCAACGCAGGGGCCGCCAGGCCGACTCACCGTCGTCGGCTGCGGGTCGAGCCTGCGAAGGGGGCATGGCACCATCTGGTACGTAATGTATGTCGGGCAACCCCGTTCCATTCGCCCTTTTTTTTACCAACTCGTGGAACTCGACGGCCACACCGTAATCGTGCTATAATCTCTTGAACCAGAAATAACACGAGGCGGGATGGCCATGCGGAGGATTTGCGTCTTTTGTGGCTCCAGCGCCGGCAACGACTTGGCTTTTCGGCAGGCTGCCCAGGCCCTTGGCCAGGCCCTTGTTCAACAGAACATCACCTTGGTGTACGGCGGCGGGAACATCGGCTTGATGGGAGTGATCGCAGACCAGGTAATGCGGGCTGGCGGACAGGCGATCGGAGTCATTCCACGGCAACTTGTCGAGAAGGAACTGGCGCACCAGGGGATCACGGAGTTGCGGATCGTCGGCTCCATGCACGAACGCAAGGCCCTGATGGCGGACTTGGCGGAAGGCTTCATTGCGCTGCCCGGCGGATACGGAACCGTCGAGGAGTTCAGTGAGGTACTCACCTGGGGACAACTGGGCCTGCACTCCAAGCCGATGGGCATGCTGAACGTGTCGGGGTACTTCGATCACTTGCTGCGGTTCCTGGACCATGCGGTGGAAGTCCGTTTGTTGAACGCCGAGCATCGGCGGTTGGTGTTGGAGAGCGACAGGGTCGAGGTGCTGTTGCAGCGCATGGCCGACTGGCAGGCAACGCCAACGGCCAGGTGGATTCAGCCCGACGAGACGTAGGTCGCGATGCGTCGTCACCAACGCAGCGAAACCAACGGGAATGACACACGGCACCTCGCCTCCGTCTTGACAAACACCTGGACGGGCGGCAACTTGAAGCATCGTGACAGGCAAGCTTGCCCGTCCTTTGATCCGAAATCCAACCTCGATCTACCCGCGGAGTTGCTGACGATGAAACCGCTGGCTTCACGATTCAATCGCGATGTGGCGCGATCCGGCCAGCGAATGATCCGGATCGGCTAGCGCCGTACGTCGTAACAGGACAGCGTATCGCGATACCGCAGGAACAGCCGGCCTTGGCACAGCACGGGATGGGCCCAGACGTCTTTCCCGTCTGCCAGCCGGAAGGTGCCTGCGGTTCGAAATCCTGCCTCCGTCAGTTCTTGCAGCGTCATGAGGCCCGGCGAGGTCAGGCAGTAGAACCGCCCATCGGCGAAGATCAGCGAACCGCCGTCCAGGTCGCTGACTTGCGTCGGCTTGCCTGTCGCCGCGTCGATCATGACCCAGCCACGCACTTCGCCCCGGCTGCTGGAGGCGTACAGCCGGCCGTCAACGCCGATCGTCCCGCCATGACTGATCGACAGCTCGCTGGTCCATGCTCGTGACGCCGAGTCGTCGCCCAGCTGGACGCCAAACGCGGCGCCGTATCCGCGGCTGGAATTGGTCAACAGCAACCGCCCGCCGCAGAGCACCGGCGTCGTGTTGACCGTATTCTTGGGATCCACTTGCGGCAGTTGCCAAACCAAGTCGCCGTTTTCCGAGTCGACGGCAAACACATACTTCAGGCCGCCGTTGACCAGCAGCTGGCGATTGCCGACACGGATGAGGATCGGCGAGGAATAAGATGCCTGCTCGCCGTCCAGTGCCGCAGTGGCCCAAATCGCCGCGCCGGTCCGCTTGTCATAAGCCACCATCAGGCCCTTGGCCCCTGCGGGCGTGGCAAACACGCGATCGCCATGCACCACGACGGACTCGCTGATGCCCCACATGATGTTGTTCGCGTCGTACTGCTCCAGCAGATTCACGGCCCACGCTTCGTCGCCCGTCGCGGCGTCGAGGCAAGTCAGGCGTCCATGGGCGTTCATGTGATACAGACGACCGTCGTCGTAGGTGCAGGACGACCGTGCGCCGGGATACGAATTCCTCCAGGACTCGCCGTTCGTGGTTTTCCAGCGGGGTTGACCATCCAGCGTGAACGCGCTGATCGCCAATTCCTGGTCTTGGTCGCCCGTGATGTAGACCCCGTCCGCTACGACGATCGGAGACGAGTAGCCTTGACCGATGCCGGAGACTTTCCATAGCAGTTTCGGGCCTCCCTCGGGCCAGGATTGCAGCAACCCGGTTTCCGCAGAGATTCCGTCCCGGTGCGGACCACGCCATTGCGGCCAGTCCGGCGCCGCGGAGCCAACCAGCGACGGTGTCGACTCTTGCGCAGCCGTGGGCAAGGCCGCAGCGGCCGTCAAGGCCCCCCAGCACACGAATCCAATCATGAAAAAAGAACATCTGCTCACGGGATTTGCTCCATGGGGGGTACAGTGAAAGCTGGCAGCATAACAGTGCCAGTGGCCGCAGCCCATACGGGGGCGGCAGCGGTATTCGTTGTATGGGCCAGGCGGCAAGGCCCCAGAACGGCGTCACGCCAGCCCGGCTGCGGCGACGGCAGCTTTCATCTTTTCCAATCCCTGTCGGGCTGCTTCTTCGGCGGGCAATTGCCAATAGTCGCGGTTGAACAACTCCAGCGACAGCACTACCTGGCAGTGATTGCCCGCCAGATAGCCGAGCATTTCGGCCAACGGGGCAATACCGTCACCGGGCCAGATGCGGTCCGCATCGGTGATGGTCTCGCGCGGCGGTTCGGCGGGGTAGTCGTTCATGTGAAAGCAATGCACGGCCTGCCGGCCCAACAGTTTCAAAACGCTGGGCGGCGTCCCGCCTTTGTACATGTGATAAGCGTCCAGCAGGACGCAGGCGTCGGGCTGGCCGGATTTCGCGGCCACGTACAAGGCTTGGCTGCCTTGGCTGAGATTCGCCGACGATCCCCAAATCTCGACCTGCGGGATCACGCCCATTTCACGACCCAGTTCCAGGATCACGGCGTACCGCGCGGCTGCTTCGTCCAAGTCGAGGCGACTGCCGGGCCGATTCGCGCCGGCGGGCGGGGCGGCGATGTGCGTGCCGCCGATCTGGGCCAGCACGTCCATATCGCGTTTCAATTGTTCCAGGCCCACGCGACGCTGCTCGTCGTCGTCCACGATCCAGGCCGCGAAGCCGATCCCGCTGCAAACACCGAGTCCCAAGTCCTCGCAGCGGCGGCGGATATCCCGCAAAACGCCGCCCGCTTGGACGTACTCGTGAATGGTGCCCAACCAAGGCTCGATGCCCGTGTAGCCGGCTTTGGCGGTCGTTTCAATCTCGCCCACCAACCCCAGCTTCTGCCCGCGAATGGTGCCGGTATTCAATGCATACGTGAAGCCGTAGAGGCGCGGCGCGCCGGCCTCGCCCGAGTCTGCCAGCACCGGCGAACCGTGGCTGGACAACAAGCCAGCGCATGCGGCGGTACCGATTGCACCGCGAGTCAAAAAGTCGCGACGATTCGTGGGCATGGTCGGGAAATCCTGGGTTCGGTTCGCGTCATCTGCGGACAATCGCCCCCGTGTCCGCAGATGACGCTGACGGGGTAAAACAATACTATTCTTCGAACGCCGCATCGAACGCGCGGCCGCTGGGAGCGAAGTCCAGTTTCTTGACGAATTGGGATGCCTCGCGGGCCCCGAACTCGCGTTCCATCCCGCAATCTTCCCACTCGACAGATAGCGGGCCGGCGTACTTGATGTCGTTCAACGCCCGGATGATCTCCTCGAAATTGATTCCGCCACGTCCCGGGCTGCGGAAATCCCAACCGCGGCGATGATCGCCAAAGTTCAAGTGGCTGGCGATGATTCCACTGCGGCCGTTCAGCGTGGTGATCGCGTCCTTGACGTGGACGTGATAGATACGGTCGGGGAATGCGCGGATGAATTCGACGGGATCGACGCCCTGCCAATGCAGGTGGCTGGGGTCAAAGTTGAAACCGAATTCTTCGCGATGGTCCAGTGCCTCCAGCGCTCGCTGGGCGGTGTACAGATCAAAGGCGATTTCCGTGGGATGAACTTCCAAGGCGAACTTGACGCCGCATTCGGCAAACACGTCCAGAATGGGATTGAACCGCTCGGCCAACAGCTCGAACCCCGCATCGATCATCTTGGCCGATACCGGCGGGAACGAGTAGTTCAGATGCCAGATACTGGACCCCGTAAAGCCGTTCACGACACTGACGCCCAGTTTCTGGGCCGCCCGAGCCGTGTCTTTCATCTCCTCGATCGCCCGCTGGGTGACTCCGGCCGGATCGCCGTCGCCCCACACATAGTCGGGCACGATCATCTTGTGCCGCTCGTCGATAATGTCCAGCACCGCTTGGCCGACCAGGTGATTGCTGATCGCAAAGCATTGCAGGTCAAAGCTTTCCAGCAATTCTCGCTTCCGCGTGCAGTAGCTGTCGTCCGTCAGGGCCTTCTTGACCTCGAAATGATCGCCCCAGCAAGCCAACTCCAACCCGTCATAGCCGAATTCCTTCGCCTTGCGTGCCATTTCCTGTACGGGCAAATCGGCCCACTGGCCGGTGAACAACGTGACCGGTCGTGCCATGTGTGTCTCCTTGTGCGATCGAGGCTTTGGTTTGAAACAGTTTCTTGACGAGGCCCTATTTTGCCGTCTCGGCGTCAAGTCTGCAACTACCCGCAGAGGATTCGGCCGCCAAGGACTCGGCCGTGGCCGAAAGGACGCGGATTTGCGATCCTAGTCCCCCTTGAGCCATTCCTTGATGATGGCGACGTCGGGGATCCGGCGGGTGGATTTCAAGACATAGCGAGCCATCACGACGGCGGGCGTCTGGATCGGAGCAACTCCGTACGAGGCGATGACGGCCGGATCCGTGACCGTGCTCACGTGCGCGTCAGCCCCCAACTCGGCAATCGCCCGCTCGCATCGCTGCACCAGTTCCTGACATTCGGCTCCGCCGTCCCCCAGGACGTACAACGATGCCTTGCGGCGGGCGATCTTCATGCGGAACTTTTCGTTGATCCGGTCCTGGATGGCGGCAATCAACTGGTCCCGCGGCGGGATGCGGGAGACAAAGCGGATCTCGCCGTCGATGCAGATGGTCGGCACGTTGCGAACCATGAGCGAGGTCATGAACACCAGCGACTCGCGGTATTTGATCTTGTGCTCGCGCCAGATCACGATTCCCTCGAACTCGGGCGTCACTTGCTTCACCGCATCCACCATGTACTGGCACGGCGCGCAGGCTTCGGAGTCCAGCGTGATGATATCCACGATCACCTTGTCGGCCTGACCGTACTCGCGCATGTCGAGCCGATCGTCGTCGGACTGCTCGGCGACGCTGGCTTTGACGACCTGGCGTTGGTACGGATCAAGCACGACTTGCGTCACCGCCTCCAGGTTCTGCGGCGGCGTTGCATACGGCAGGTCGCAGCCGGGGGCCAGGACAAAGCCGCGTTCGCCGCCGATTTCCAAACAGGCGAGCGCGTTCCGCTGGGCATCGATCGGTTTGCCCAACAACAGCACGCTCGTCAACTGCAGATTGCCGCCAAAGCTGATGCCGCGCGGCAGGCAGACGTCGCGGACGTACTGCAGCGGAATGTTCTCGTCGACGGAGATATTGTCGGGGCGGCAATCGCACATGGCCTCGACGTTCTGCTGGGCGTGGCCGCAGACAAAGAAGGAACTCAATCCGCCACGCTGCCGGATGTGCTCGAAAACCGACGTGGCGAACGGCGAAACGAACTCGCGGAACTGGTCCGGACCGATCTGACTGGTCATCGGATCGACCATGCCGACAATCGGACAGCCGGCGTCCAGGTAATAACCCGACAGGGCGCTGCACACGTCACGACAGAACCCCATGACCCGGCCGACATAGTCCGGCGCGTCAAACATCTTCATGAAAATATCGGTCCCCAGCAGATGCAGGGCCAAGGTGAAGGGCCCGGTCACCAGTCCGTAGAAAGCCACCTCCGGATGCCGGCGGCACAACTCGTTGGCCGCGGCCAGGACGGTACGGATGCGGCCGCATTCCGGCGTGGGAACCCGCAACGCTTCGAGCGGATGCCCGAGGGCCAATGGGTGGTCGCGGACCGAAGGGGGCGTCTGGTCGGCCCAATTGAGTTCACAGCCCAACACCTCGGCCTCGATCTGCAAGTCGAAAGCGACAGGAATGCCGTCCGGGCGGTAGCGCGCAATGGCCGCCTCGACGCCTTCGATCAACCGCCGTTCGGATTGCAAATACTCCGTCGCCGTCAGGCCCAGCAGGGCGCCTCCGTGACATCCGACAAACGGAACCCATGGTGCATGGTCCACCTCTTCACAACGAAACGCCTTACGAAGTCGCTCTTTTCCCGTCAGCACGATTGGCTACCTTCTTTCTCTAGTGACTCAA